>Ga0209409_1000811_pt1 | contig 30367 bp, 19 predicted proteins | sample AD_JPNMR1_MetaG_FD_184424 | JGI IMG/M metagenome (GOLD analysis project Ga0209409, IMG submission 184424) | Active sludge microbial communities of municipal wastewater-treating anaerobic digesters from Japan - AD_JPNMR1_MetaG (SPAdes) (version 2) | ecosystem: Engineered > Bioreactor > Anaerobic...
AGCAATTTTCATGCCATAAATTTTGGAATAAAATTTCCCCTGTAAATACGAGATAATTGAACTTAGCATAATTAAACTTTGTAGCAAAAAACCTACATTAGGGGTGTAGATTTTGCCAACATGTTTTTATTTTAAAGCCATGAAAAGTTAAAAAATCAAAAATTATAAACAGTATAGAACTAAAAAAACAAAAAGAAAAAACCTGTAAAATATTCAAAAAATTTTTTAAATCATAATATAAATAAAAAAATTATAAGACTAAATTTAAAAAAAATCAATTTTTAACATTTCCTATCTTAATCTTTAGGGCAACTTCAAGACCCTCTTTGTCTTTATCAAGCTTTATTTTCTTCTTAGAAATCAGATTTGCTTTTAAAATAACTGTATTTGAAAAAACCAAGTTCTCTTTTACCATCTCTTTATAGTTTATATCCTTTGTTGAAAGAACAATATTCTTATTCTCAGAAGTAACTTTCATATTAGCAATATTTCCTGCCTGATTCATAGTAAAAGTTATTATATCTTCAAGATTATCACCTTGAACAATAACTTCAATCTCACGTATATCAGATATCTCTTTTGAAAAAGGTACAGGCTTATATTCCATAAGAAGAACTATCCCTGTATCTCTTGAAGTTGAAGTCTTTGTCTGTTGAAAAGTAACATATCTAACTCCTATCCCCTGGTAATCTTTAAACTTACCCTTTAAAAACTCAATAAGCACATCAACATCACCAAAAGTCTGTTCATCTTTTAAACTATAAGATAAGGATGAATCATCAATTAAAAATACTCTTTTCATAAAAACAAGACCCTTTTTATATATCTCAATATTCTTATATATAAACTCCAGTAAATCAGCAACAGTGTTATCAAACTCTTTTTTGTAATTAGCCAGCCTATAATTATATTTTTTATCACCACTTTTATTTTCATAATCCTCTGTAATGTAGTACTTGTACATTATAACTTTAGCCTTAATATATATTAATATAGCTTTCTTAAACCATAAATATTTATATTCAAATAGAGTATCTGATTTCTTAAGCTCATCATCAATTTCAATAAACTTATCATTAATTAAAGCCTCCATAGCTTTAACAAGAGAAAACTTTTCAGCATATATCTCAAGGGGATCTTCCAGATTAATCTCTTTTATAATTTCATCTATTTTTTTAAGAAAATATTTAAATATCTCATTGGTAGATTCTAATGCGTAAGAGAGTTTATCCTTCTCCTTTTTATCTTGTGAGTCCTCTATAAATTCTTTTATATCACTATAAGTTGACTTTAATATAGTTATCATATCATCAACATTAGAAAACGCAAAGTTTGTAACCAAAACAAGAGAAATAATAATTTTTTTCATAAAAACCCCTTTTATTATATAAAATAAATTTTAGATCTTTTAAAATCATTATAATAATAATATAATTATTAACAACCTTTAATAAAAAATCAAAAATAAAAATCAAGTTTTTAAAACTTTAAATACAACAAAACCATAACCATACTTAGAACAAACATTTTTTAACCTTTCAATACATATCTTATCTATAGTAGGAAAAAGTTTTTTTAAATTATTATCATTTACATCCTCATCTGATTGAATAAGAATAAAACTTCTGTTTCCGTCATCCATCTTATTAAGCTCAAAAACTGCATGTCCTGTTGTTCCAGTACCTGCAAAAAAGTCAAGAATAAGACTATCTTTACTAACAATTTTTAAAATCAATTTTATAAGTTCAATTGGTTTTGGGTAATCATTCATTTTAAAACCTAAAATATTTGAAATCTCTTTTTTACCATAATTACCAGGTATAAAAATAATATCCTTTAGTAAAGTTTTCCCTATATCCCTTACCTTGGTATATATTTTGACTATACCATTATGATTAATAAATAATAAATTATGCCTCTCTTTTATAATTTTTTCTCTACTCCATCGCCATGCTCTAAAAAGATGTATTCCATCATTATTTTTAACAGGTGGTATTTTAATAAAATCCTTATATTCAATATTCTCATAAATCTCAGAAAATTTTATTTCACCTGTATTAAAATTATAATGAATATTAAAAACAAGATTTGGTCTTGTCTCTTCGTTAAAATATGAGTTTGAATTATAAAGCTGATTCTTTATAACAAAATAGCCATGCTCATCCTTCATTAATTTATATTTAAAACTGCCATAAACCTTATTTAGAGGATCTATTTTTTCTAAATACTCGATATCTATTTTAAAAGTATCTATATTTTTAATGTTTTTAGCGTAAACTATTATATATTCATAAGTCTTTGCAGGCCCATAACCTACTATCTGTCTTCCTTTAAGATTATTAATCCAGCATAAGGTAGCTACATAGTTAGCCTCACCATAAATTTCATCAAGAATCATTCTAAGATGATGATATTCATTATCATCAATAGATACAAATATAAGACCATTATCTTTTAAAAGTAGTCTGGCTAATAATAAACGTGGATAAATAAAGTTAAGCCAGATAGAATGATTAAAATATCTTTTATCATTAACCTTTATTGACTTATCCTTTCTAATCTTGAATTTATCATTATAATTAAAACTATTGCCAGTATTATATGGTGGATCAATATAGATAAGATCAACTTTATTTTCATAATTTTTTAATAATAATTTAAGAGATAAAAGGCTATCTCCTATAAGTACAATGTTTTTAGAACCTTTATTCCCATATTCAGCTATTTTCTCTGACTTAACAAATTCTGGGTTAAAAGCAGCCTTATAAGCCTCCTCTTTTCCCTTCCACCAGAAATTAAACAGATTTTCACTAGAGGAATAATTCATTAATTAAACCCTATTAGAATAATTGAATATAAAAATTTAAATCAACATAAATTTTTTAAGTCTAAATTTTTTGTTATTTAAAACTCAAAGACTATTTTACTTTCATAACAATTAATGATATGTCATCATGTTGTGGTGCTGAACCAACAAAGTTTGCAAGTTCCTGAATTATTTTAGCATTAAGTTCCTTAGAACTCAAATTACTATTTTCCTCAATTATTTTAAAAAGCCTCTCCTCAGTAAACTCTTCTCTTGTTTCATTCATAGCTTCAGTAACCCCATCAGTAAAAACAACAACTATATCACCGGGAGACAAGCTAACCTTAACATCCTGATATTGAGGATTATTTGGCATTATACCTATTGGCATTGTCTGAGTTTTTATAGTTTCAACTTTTCTTGTCTTAGAAGAATAATATGTTAATGGGCCATGTCCTGCATTACAAAAAATAAGTTCCCTTGTCCTTTTATTAAAGATATAAAAAAACAAAGTTGCAAACATATCACTTGAAAGATCTTCAGATAACACGTTATTGATTATAGATACAACTTTACTTGGTGAGTTTTTTTCTGTCTTTATGTAAGTTTTAAAAACAGTTCTTATATTAACCATCATCAATGAAGCTGGTATACCTTTACCAGATACGTCACTTAATATTACCGCAATCTTATCATTATCTATCTGGAAAAAGTCAAAGTAATCACCACCTACACCCAATGCTGCTTTATAAAAACCAGTTACATCAACCTCTTTTAATATAAGGTCTTTTTGAGGTATAAGAGACCTCTGTATACCTTCAGCTATAGTAAACTGCTCTTCAAGAACTTTTTTCTTTATTATCTCTTCCTGAGCCTCTTTAAGTTTAAATGTCATCACATTAAACTCATAAGTAAGTCGGCCTATCTCATCTTTAGTTTCAATATCTATCTTATAATCAAGGTTACCACCTGCTACTATTTTCGCACCTTCAACAAGCTTTTTTATAGGTTTTACTGTAAAATAAGCAAGTGTAATAGCACCTAATATACCAATACCAATCATTATAACAAATATAAAAAAAGTAGCATTAACTATTCTGTTTATCTCAAGGTTTATAACATTAAAAATCCTTTCTGTAGAAAAGTCAATTCTTACTATACCTATAACTTTTGTTCCAAAGTCTTTTTCAGTTAAATTATTCCTATCTTTTGAAATCATAACAGGATAGTAAAGTGAGTATTGTTTTTCAAGTCTATCAGTATCAAAGTCAGGTTTAATTAGTAGCATCCTATTTTTATTTATGTTGCTAATAACTTCATTAATTATTGATTTTTCACTTTCAAGTAGCTGTTTAAAATCACCTTTATTATCTCTGTAAAATACTTTTAGTTTACCATCATTTATATCTATATCCTGTTTTATTAATTGAGTATATAAGATATCCTGAATTTTTGAGGTATTTACAAGATTTTCTATTATAAGAGCATCATCATTTGTCCTTATAGGGTCTCTTAATGAAATAGCAAGTGATGTTGTAAGTATTTCTGCCTTTCTTATATTTTCAATAGAAAGATTATACTTTGTACTTTTAACAGTAAAATAACCATTAATTATACTTGAAATTGCAACAGTTATCATTACTAATAATGATATAAAAAATGAATATTTTATTCTAAGTTTTACTTTTTCTTTAAACTCTTTTTCAATTCCAAAACCCTCTTTTTCTTCCTCTTTTTTTTCAACAATAATCTCTTTTTCAGCTTTATCACCAGAAACACTCTTCTCCTGTTTATCAACTAAAACCTTTTTTCCGATATCCTGATTATCTTTTATTGTTATTTTCTCATCAACTCTTTTTACTGCAACAACCTCTGCTGCTTCCTCTATCGGCTCTGCTACCTCACCTGCCTCCTCTATAACCTCTGCTGCCTCTCCTATCGGCTCTACTACCTCACCTGCCTCCTCTATAACCTCTGCTGCCTCTCCTATCGCCTCTACTACCTCACCTGCCTCCTCTATAACCTCTGCTGCCTCTCCTATCGGCTCTACTATCTCACCTGCCTCCTCTATAACCTCTGCTGCCTCTCCTATCGGCTCTACTACCTCACCTGCCTCCTCTATAACCTCTGCTGCCTCTCCTATCGCCTCTGCTACCTCACTTGCCTCCTCTATAACCTCTGCTGCCTCACTTATATTAAGCTTATATCCATTAATAATATTTACCTCACTAATATTTCTCTTAGATAAAATTTTAGAATCATCATTAAAATCAAATATATTATTTGTTATATCTTCAAGACCCTCTACTGCCTCAAGTACATCTTTTGTTTCAATAATATCAGCATAAGACATCTCAAGATTAACAGTAGAAATTTTACTTTTTTTAGGTTCTGCTTTTTTGAATTCATTTTCAAGTTTTTCAGCAGCTTCAATAATGTATCTATGTCTTTTCTTATCCTCATCTGATAGCCCCTCTATTACATCTTCAAACTCGCCAGGATTTATTTCTATAACTTTACCTTGATACTCAAGAGGATAAACTTTATCAAAACCTATTGCCCTGACCCTACTATACTCATTAACAAGTTTTTTATGTTTTATAAACAACAACATATACAGTAATATTACAACAATAAAAAGTATAACTGTAGATAATATTATTTTAAGTTTTAAGTATATAGGTAATTCCCAGAATGGGATCTGAATATATTTTCTTTCTTCATAAAACTTTAATAGAGGTATTAAATTAAGATTTTTTACAATAACCTCCCTTATTATCTGCCCCGGAACATCAGATATAAACTCAACTCCTTTTGCCTCTTTTATAAAAAGAGGTATAGTATCAATTTCTATCTTTTTATGTAGTATTTTACTTTTATTTCCAGAATTATCTTCATAATAGATGTGAAAATACCATACACCATCATCAGCAGCAAAAAGATTAACATAAGTTAAATCCCCACTTAAATACGAAATAGTGTCTGGTATAGTATTCGGATTTTTATCAAAAGCATAATATATTGCTTTTACACCACTTGGGTCATTTATTTTTTCCCATTCTATTACAAAATTTCTTTTATTTATCACAATATTATCACTGGTAAACTCTTTAGTAAACTTAAAGTCTTCTGTTGTGTTATCTCTTTTAGATATATAAAGTGTATCATTATATAAAAAAATTATGAATAAATTAGATCCTATACTTAAATCAAAAATACTACTCTTTAAATTAATAGAACCTTTAGATAAATCACCATTTATTACAAAATAATCAATATCAAAACTACCAATTTTATTTGCAAGTATATATATAGTTGTGTCTAAAAGCAAAACTCTTGGGTTCTTATAGTTTGAAAAACCAGATAAAAACTTTATATCAGACAATTTGTTTGTCCTAATATCAAAAGTAGAGTATGCAATTCTCCAGTTATTAAGTCTATTTTCCCATACAAGGTATATTTTTGAATCATTTATAATCCCGTTTATAACATAATTGTCACCTATATTATCAGTAAGTTTTTCTGTAAGTAAAATATTACCATCTATATCTATTTTATAATAAAAAATATTAAAATATAAGTTCTGTGCAGTCTCCTCTCTTGCTTCTAAAAATAGACCTATATTTTTTGCATCCAATAAAAAAGCTGTTGGATAGATAGCATAGGAAAAATTATCTGTAAGGTTTCTGTTGGTAATAACATTCATACTATTATCAAATATATAAAGAACTATGTCCATTTTATTTTTCTTAGATTCTTTATGGTAAAATAGATAATACCTTGTTCCAAACTTATACAAGACAGGTTTAGAGTAAACAAGATTATCATTTGGGGTTATATCTTTTTCAAAGATTTTTAATGGTGCCTTATATACAGAACCAATTTTTATATACTTGATCTTATTATCAGGCCCTTGATAAACAATATCAGCATTATTATTATCAATATATAAGTCAAAATTTATATTATTGCTTGTATTAAAATCAGCTATGGATACTGTATTTATAAGATTATCTTCAAGAAAAATTCTGAGTTTAAGATAATATTTGTTTTTATCTTTCTCTAATGAGAGTAGGCCTATATAGTTATTATAATTTTTAATTTTAAAATCGTAAACATCTTTAGCTATATATTTATAAGGTAAAAATCCTATACTATATACACATAAAGAATTTAAAATACCAAAAATAAAAAACAATCTTTTTATCAAAGTTTTAACCTCTTTTGGGCAGAGTCAATAAGTATTAAAGCACTGTTATAATTAGGGTCAATTTCTAGTGCTTTTTTTGCAAACTTTATAGCACTATTATAATCACCTTTCTGATAATATTCAAGTGCCTGCCTATAATTCTTAGTTCTTTCTATAACTTTTTGAAGGTCAAGTACTTTATTAGTGTCTTTTTCAATATCAATCTTTGCCTTTATCTTTATGTATAAGCTCCTTATATTTTCAATTGAGTCATCGTTCACATATCTATTTTCTTTAATTATTTTCTCGGTTATATTAAAAGCATCTTTATAGTTATTATTAGAATAAAGTCTTAAAGCCTCATTATATAGTCTTAGTATTGTTCTTTTTTCCTCTGGAGTTAAGCTTTTTTTCTCATCTTTAGGCTTTGCAAGTTCAAGATACTCTTTTAACTTAGGATATGTAGGATAGTCTTCATATATATCTTTTAATATAGTATAAGCAATATTTTTTTCACCCTTATCAATAAACTCAAGTGCTTTTTTTATATCCTCTTCAATTAGACTCTTCCAGCTTTCAGGGTCAATCATCTTAAATATAAACCTTATATTCTTCTTTGCAATAGCATTATAAGGATATGCCCTCTTTATAGTCTGCCACTTATTAAGAGCCTCATTTAATAATTCCTTTGATATGTTTTCATCCTTTGTCTTTAAACTTTCCTGTTGTAATTTCTCAGCCTCAGTCTTCAATGATAAAAATATAGGATAAAATGGATCTCTCGGCGTTATTTCAGATATAGCATTTATTTTTAGTGCCTCTTGTACCAGGTCAATATAATCTTTTGCAATAATGTTTTCAGGGTCAATACTCAAAACATCTTGAAGATATATTAAAGCTTTTTGATAATTGCCCAAAAAATACTCACTTTTACCTCTTTTTATACCCTCTTCAATTCTTTTCAATCTCTCAAGTTCTCTCTGCTTCCTAAGTTCCTCAATAGCTTTCTGAGTTTTTTCTATGTAGTGTTTTGCTTCCAATCTAAGGTTATCTTTACTTTTTATACCTTCTACCGCAGAATAAGCAAGTAGGTAAAGGTTTAAAGCCTCATCATAGTTACCTTTCTGGAATGATACATTACCATCTCTTATATAATTAATAGCCTCACTCTCTTTTTCACTCTCATATTTTATTCTTGCTATTTCAGACTCAACAAACCTTATTTTTGCCAACACATTTTCTTTTTCATAAGGCATATTTTGAATTTCTTTTAATATAACAAGTGAATTATCATATTTACCATTTTCTATTAATGAAAGAGCCATATTATATTTTTCATAAAATATTTTTTTCCTCTCCTCTTCCTCAATATAATCTTGTATAAACTTTACTCTCTTCTGAATATCTTTATCTTCACCAACAAAAGAAAGATATTTCATATAATAACCAAGTGCTATTTTATAATTTTTCTTTTCAAATAGTTCATTGCCAATCTTAAGATTATTATAAGCTTCAGCAGCAAGTCTACTCCTAAGCTCCTCCTCTTTATAAAAATTAAGTTTTACCCTTATCTGGTCTTCAGGATACCTATCATACAGTTTTGAAACTATTTCAATAGCTGTAGAAAACTCTTTTCTCCTGTAACTCTCATCAGCAAGATTAAGATAATATTTTTTCTCAGCGTCTGTTATTTTATTATAAACTCTTTTTGATTCATCATCTTTTAATATCCTTTTTAACATAAGGTAATATCCCATAGCTTCAGAAAACTTAGCTTCTTTTATATATTCATCTATCCTTTCAAGACCTGGCATTATATAGTTTTCATATATTGATTTCTCAATCTCCTTTTCAGCAAGAATAATAGTCTCACTTAAACCAGAGGAAGGAGGGATATTACTCTTAATTTCTTTAATTTTTATTTTTGCAAGCCCAACATCACCCCTGCCATAAAAGTCAAGTATATTTTTTATAGATATTATTGTATTTGTGTAAAAAACATATGCTTTTTTATAATTTTCATAAAGTCTTTTATCATCTTTTTCATAATAAGATAAAAGTCTGTAAATTCTGATAACTTCTTTAAAATAATTCTTTTCAAGTAGTTTATTTGTTTCATCTATTACATACTCATAAAGGTCTGGATATTTACTTCTATTAATTATATCTTTAAAAAGAGGGTACATTTCAAAGTTAACTTCTTGTTCTTTTACAGTATCAAAAATTGCTGAAAATATTTTATCATAAGACTTGGAATTTAAATAATCTAATAATTCTTTTCTGGTAGTTAAACCAAAAACAGAGAAACAAAAGAAAAAAAATCCGATTATAATAAATAAATTTTTGTTCAAAAACATACATTAAATCTTTTTTAAAATTACTATTATAAGGAAAACTAATAAAAAAATTGCAATAACTTTAATTAAAATATTATCGGTTTTTTTTGTACTGTCTATATTAATATCTCTATACTTAGATTTTTCCCTATCTTTAAAGTATATCTTTAAAATATCATTACATGGTTTATATAAAATAATATTGTATATTTTATATAAATAAAATTGATAAACTGGATTGTTGATAATCTTATCTCTATTGATATTTATTATAAATCTTTGTTTTAAAATTTCAAGTGATTCCAAAAAATTTTTAGGTTTATAATCTATGCCAATAGAAGAATAACAGGAATATAATCTTATTAAAAAACTATTTCTAATACAATCAGGCTTAGGTTTTATTCTATATCTTCTCAGGACTATAAAGAACCATTTGTAATATAAAGGCACACTTTTTTTTTCCAATTTAGAAACTTTTATTGATCTATAAGAATATTTAAAAGCAAGAAAAATATTATCATTTTTATAGTAATAAACACTTAACAAGAAAAGATTAAAAGGTGTTAATTTTTCTCTTACTATAATATCAAGGAAATTTATTTTTTTATCAAGTAATATTGCAAGCAGAAGATATAATTGTTTGAAAATAGGATCAGTAAAAAGATTAACTGAATAATCTGACCAATAGAAAGCTTTCTTAAGTCTTCTAAGTTTAAGATTTACCAATATTAATAGGATTAAAACTGTTTTATTATATGGATATTTTTTATAGTAGTAATTTAAGATTTTTAAAACAAGATTGTACTCCCCTCTTTTTTTATATAAGTAAATTATTTTTTTAAAGTTCATATTATTTTGACTCTCAAAATTTAATTTGGCACAAAAATTTAAATTTTATAAATTTAAATAAGAAAATTTTATTTCTTTATCTAGACACACCCGTCTAGAGATAAAGTGCCTGGGACACCCAACCCGGGTCTCTAACTTTAGGTTGACCATACCTATCATTTTATCCAAAAAAAAATTAGGAGGAAATATTGTGCTACCAATAACAAATCAATATGGACTTTTTGAAGTCAGATTTGAAAGTATAGGAGGATTGGGTGCTAATATTGCAGGTAAAATGTTGGCTGAAGCAGGATTAAAATATCTTAATCTTAATGTTGCGAGTTTTTCATCATATGGGTCAGAAAAGACTGGCACACCTATAAAAACATTTGTAAGATTCTCAGATCCTGAAGTACCAATAAAAATAAACTCACCTGTTGAAAATCCACATCTTTTAGTAATTTTTCATGAAAATCTTATAAACGCTCTACCAGTTACATTAGGTTGTAATGAAAATACTATTATAATTGTAAACACAAAAAAGAGCCCATCTGAAATACAAGACATGTTAAAAATACCAACAGCAACAATAGGAACTGTTGATGCTATAGGTATAAGCCTTGAGGAAAAAGTAAAGTTTAATGGTATTCTCTTAGGTGCTATCTCAAAAGCTATTGGATTCATAAAACCCGAACATATAAAAGGTATATTTGAAGATATAATAGGGAAAAAATATCCAGCAGTCCTAGAGGCAAACTTCAGGGCAATTGAAAGAGGATACAATGAAGTTAAAATAGAAAAGGTAAAAGAAAAAAAAGAGTATTCTTTTAAACCATTTGCCAAACCATCTAATCTAATAGGATATGAAAATCAGATAATAGGTGGATTAGTAGTAAATCCAGGTAATAGTTTCTCAAAGGACCTTTCAGCTTCAAGAAACGGTCTTATACCAGTTTTCAATTCACAAAAGTGTACAAGCTGTGGAATGTGTGATATAGTATGTCCTGACTTGTGTATGGTTTTTATAGAAGAAAATGGGCAGATGATAATGAAAGGAATAGATTATCAATACTGTAAAGGATGTCTAAAGTGTGTTCAGATATGCCCTGTTAAAGCTCTTACAGAGGGTGTTGAGGCAGAATATGATGTAAAGTCTATGACTGTTAAACTTTTTACTGAAAAAGATACTGCCCAAAACCATAGATAAAACAAAAGGAGAGAAAAATGGCAAGAGAACAAGTTTATATGGTAGAAAGTGGTAATGAGTTAGCAGCACTTGCTGCAAGTCAAATAAATTATCATGTAATGGGGTATTTCCCAATTACACCATCTACTCAGATTGCTGAGTACCTTGATGAACTAAAAGCAGATGGGAAAAATACTGTAAACATGATACCTGCAGATGGTGAACATGGAGCAGCTGGTATATGTTATGGTGCATCAACTGCTGGTGGAAGGGTTTTAAATGCAACAAGTGCAAATGGTCTTTTATATGCTATTGAACAGCTTCCTGTACAATCACACACAAGATTCCCTATGGTACTTAATGTTGTAACAAGATCAGTCTCAGGACCACTCGATATTAAATGTGATCATTCAGATATTATGATGGTACTGAATACTGGATGGCTTATAATATTTGCTAAAAACCCTCAAGAAGTTTATGACTTTAATATTATAGCACCAAAAATAGCAGAACACAAAGATGTAAGACTGCCAATAATAGTTGCTTATGACGGTTTTTTTACATCTCACCAGAAGAAAAAAGTAAGTGTCTTTAAAAATGATAAAGATGTAAAAGATTTTGTAGGACCTTTTAAAGCTGATTATACATCAATAGATGTTAATAATCCATTATCTATCGGGTGCTATATGAATGAACCAGATTATATAAACAACCATTATCAACTTGCAAAAGTAATGGAGAAAGCAAAAGATGTTATAAAAGAAGTATTTGATGAGTTTGAAAAGTTTTCTGGAAGAAAATATAATCTCGTAAACTCTTACATGGCTGAAGATGCTGATGTTATAATATATGCTCTAGGCTCATCAGTTGATACTATAATCACAGCTATAGACGACTTAAGAAAAGAGGGTAAAAAAGTTGGTGTAGTATGGCCATCAGTTATAAGACCACTACCAAAAGATCAGATATACGAAACAGTTAAAAAAGCAAAAGTAATAGTTGCTCTTGATAGACAGGACTCTTATAATGATATAGGTGGAAACTTGTCAACAGAACTTAAAGCAGTATTACAGGAAAAAGGTGCAACAAATAAAGTAATAACAAGAGTATATGGATTAGGCGGTAGAGAACTTTACATAGATGAGGCAAAAGAATTATTTGACCTTGGATTTAAAGCAATAAATGAAAGTGTGAAAAATTATGACTATTACGGTGTTGTTACTGGAAATAAAGAGACTAAATTACCAATAGGTTTAAAACCACTTACTTTAGAAATGCAGGATAATGGCATTGAAGTTGAAATGGTAAATGGCAAACTTGAGGTTAAAAACATAAACTTAAGAAAATTAACTAAACAGGCAAAAAGATTTGTTCCAGGACATGGTGCATGTATAGGGTGTGGAATATTTTCAGGACTCAACACATTTATGAGGGGTCTAAAAGGATATGTTGTTGTACTTTTCCATACAGGTTGTGGTATGGTAGTTTCAACAGGTTATCCTTATACATCACACAGAATAACTTACGTACATAACCTATTCCAAAACGGTGCTGCAACATTAAGTGGTATTGTTGAAATGTATAAAGAAAAACAGAGAAGGGGTGAAATACCAAAAGACCTTGATATAACATTTGTTATGGTAACAGGTGATGGTGGGGCTGACATAGGCATGGGCCCAATTGTAGGAACTGCTAATAGAAATCACAATCTTATAATACTGGAATATGATAATGAAGGATATATGAACACAGGTAACCAGTTATCCTACTCAACTCCACTGGGACATGCAACATCGACCTCACATGTTGGAGAAGCTCAAAAAGGTAAAAGATTCCATCATAAAGACACACCTCAAATAATGGCAGGAACACATATACCATATATATTTACTGGTTCTGAAGCATTCCCTATTGACCTTATTAAAAAAGCTGCTAAAGCTCAGTGGTATGCAAACAATATGGGAACAGTTTATGGAAAAATATTATCAGCGTGCCCATTAAACTGGAGGAGTGAACCAAAATTAGGAACAAAAATTGTCAAGGCTGCAACAGACTGTAATTTCTTCCCTCTTTATGAGATAGAACAGGGAATTACAACCCTAACATATGACCCTGAAAAAGCAAAATCAAAAATAAATTTTGAAGATTGGCTTACAATGATGGGAAAAACAAAACACCTTATTGATCCTGAAAATAAAGAAATTCTTGAAGCAGCAAAAAAAGAAATCGAGAGAAGATTCAGAAGACTTAAAATAATGAGTGAACACCCAGAATTATAAAAAAAGAGAGGGTACTTCCCTCTCTTTGAATAATAATTAATTAACTTATCAATATTATAATATTATAATTATTTTTTTATAAAAATTTCACCATTTTCATCAAAATCAAGATAAAAGCCATAATCTTTAACAATCTTATTAAAAGTCTCATCAGCAACCTGGCGTGTTACCTTGTATTTTATTATTATATCTTTCATATATACTTTATCTTTTAGTTTTAACTCATCAAGAATAAAATCAATTATCTGAAATTTATAATTTTTTTCTTTTTCATTATTCTTCTTTTTTGAGAAAAATAATTTGCTATAAATACTACAAGAAATATAACAACTAGAGATACTAATGAAACTATTATTTCCTCTATCTCCTTTTGACTGTAACAAAAAGCCTTATTTTAAAATAATGTAATAAATAAAAATAGATAAAAAAAGAAGTAAAACAATATAACTCTCATTTCTTTTTTATACAAATTTATTATAAAATTTTAATTAGTCTATATAAAAAATATCAGGTTCCAGATTTGATAACGGTTTTATACCATTAGAAGTAACTTCAAAAGTTGTTTCTATTCCAACACCACCAAAAGACTCAACAAATATTTTTGGTTCCAGTGCTATAGTCATCCCAGGTTTTAATTTAGTAGTAAAACCCTTAGCTATAACAGGATATTCATCAACATATATACCTATACCATGGCCTATAAAAGGAACCCTATTTTTACCTATGCCCATAAAATTGTTTTCATAACCTAAAGCCTTTACTTTCTCAATAATTTTAATATACAATTCTTCACATGTAACATCTCTGGCAATATCAATCATATAATTATAGATCTCTTTTAAAGCATTAAAAGCATCAATAACATCTTTTCCTGGTTTTCCAATAACAAAAGTCCTTGTAGTATCATTATGGTATCCCATATAATTTGCAACAGTATCAACAACAAAAGGTATATTTTTTTCTATTTTTTTATGGGAAGCACCAACCCCTATATAATTTGAAACACCTTTGCCAACATAAGGTGTTGCATGTACCCCCGATTTTAGTATGCTTTCGCCTGTCAAAACATATGTTAATAATCCTATCTGGTTATAACCCCTAAATCTATTTTCACCAGTATGCCCTTCAAGCCTATAAAGTTCTTCAAGCTTTGCCGAAACTTCAATCTCACTCATTCCTGGTTTTACAAAATCTTTTATCCTGCGATAAACTCTCTCTGTTATCTTTCCTGCCTCTCTTATCCTCTCTATTTCTTCACTACTTTTTATCATCCTGAAATCAAGATATAATTCAGTAATGTCGACAACATTTTCCTGATTTATATTAAGGTCCTGCAGTAGTTTAAGATACATTTTTGTATTTATATTTTCTAATACTATCCCTACCTTTTTAAAATTAAAATAATTTCTTATCTCTTTAAAAGACTTAAACTCAATAACATCACCAAAAGAGATCTCTTCTTTCGATCTTTCAGGTGCTCTGCGTGTAAATAACTTTGGTACTCCATCTTTAGGAATAGCATATAGATTAGCATGAATAGTACCTGCAAAGTACAAAAGGTCAACATAGTAAAATATAAGAGCAATATCAATATCTTTTTCTTTCAAAACTTTTTGAAAATCAATAACCTTACTCTTTGGTATCAACCTTACTCTCCTTTATTTCATAAACTTTTTTTGCATCATACCAGAGTTTTTCTATATTGTAATACTCTCTGGCTTCTTTTACAAAAATATTTATAACTATCTCACCAAAGTCTACAAGTATCCATGGATTTTCTGGGAACATATTTGGTCTGTTAAGTCTCCTATAGCCTCTTGTTTCCAGAAACTCTTGGGTATAATCCTCCAGAATTTTTGAATGAACAAAAGAATTTGAAGTAACTAATATAAATATATCAGCTATAGTAGTCTTTGACATTTCAAGGACTGTAATGTCCTCTGCCTTTTTTGAACTTAAAAAATCAGCAAGTTCAATAGAAATATCAACTATTTTTTTTTCCAAAATTCCTCCTAAAACTTTTTAATTGGATTTAATATTTTTGTTATTTTGACAGCATATTCATCATCAATAGCAACAATAACACCCTTACCTATCATCTGGTCATTTATATATATATCAACATCTTCTCCAGCAAACTTATTAAGCTCAACAATAGATCCTTTCCCTATATTTAAAATATCTTTTATTGGCAATTTATTTTCACCCAGAACAACTGAAAGAGTCATCTTAACATCATACAAAAGAGGGATATTCTCTGTATCAATATCTTTTTCTTTTTTTTCTGGTTCTTTTTTTTCAACAGGTTGTGATGAAGCTGAAACTGAAGTATTTAAAATATCGTCATTCCCACCACCAGTTAAACCTGCAAGTATACTATCTATCTCATTTTGTGAAAGATTACCATCCATAAAAAAACTCCTTATAATCTTTTATCTTTAATAGATAAATTAATACTAAAATTACCATAATCTGAAGTAAAATCTATAACAACAGCAGTAAAATAAAAAGGTATCAAGTCAACATCTTTACCTAAAAAAAATCTTGGTGTGCTTATGTTACAATTATAACCCAATCTGCTTATATAAGATATTGCAGAACCTGCTATCATATTGCCTAGCTCAAGGATAGCAGATTCAAGTAAAGCCTTATATTCATCTTTTGATATCACAGTAAGTTTACTCTCTTTTATCATAGACGCAGATATTCTCATAGTTACATATCTTGAAAACTCATAAACAACTTTGCCAGTAATATCACCATTAATATCAATAATTATACCAACACCACCCGTGCTTTTTTTGCCTCTTTTCATATATACTTTATCTTTTTTAACTTCAATGTTGGCACTTTTTTTAATTATATCAATAGCAGATATTATAAAAGGTTTTACATATTCCATAGTTTTATAATCGTTAAATAAAAAAATATTTAAAATAAAATTTAAAAAAATTTCAATTGTTTTCGAATTATTTATATATTATAATATGCTTCTTTTGTAAGTATCGCTTTTAGTCTTCATTTTGATTAAAAGTCACTTACATTTAAGGAGTAATTTCACTATATTTTTGGAGGAAATATAAAATGTCAAACAAACTTTATGTGGGTAATTTAAATTACTCAGTAACAGAAGAAGAATTAAAGTCTTTCTTTGAAGAAAGATACAACGGAGTAAAAGAGGTTAAGGTAATTGAAGGTAAAGGATTCGGATTCGTTGAACTTGCTACAAGAGAGGATGCAGAAGATGCGAAAAATAAGTTAAACGGATTTGAGTTTAAAGGCAGAAAAATGAGAGTTGACACTGCTAAACCTAAAACTGACAGAAAACCTTTTAGAAGAGAAAGAAACTCATTTAGAGAAAGAGAGAGAAGATTTTAAGATAAATTCTCTTTAAAAGAGGGGGTCACCCTCTTTTTTATAATCTCAAATTCTAAAGTCCCAACCTTTTCATATCATTTTCAATACTACTTATACTAGATATCCCAAAGTTTTCAGCAAGAACATTAATAATATTGGATGATGTAAAACCAGGTAAACTTGGCCCTAAAACTATATTTTTGACTCCAAGATAAAGAAGTGCAAGTAGTACTGCAACAGCTTTTTGTTCGTACCATGCTATATTATAAACTATTGGAAGTTTATTAACATCATCAAGTCCAAGAACTTCTTTTAATTTTAATGCTATTACAGCAAGAGAATAGGAATCATTACACTGCCCTGCATCAAGAACTCTTGGGATCCCATTAATATCACCAAGTTCAAGTTTGTTATACCTATACTTAGCACATCCAGCTGTCAATATAACAGTATCTTTTGGTAACTTTTTTGCAAACTCAGTATAATACTCTCTTGACTTGAATCTTCCATCACAACCAGCCATAACAACAAACTTTTTGATATTGCCTCTCTTTATCTCATTTATTATCTTATCAGCAAGTGATAATACCTGATTATGAGCAAAACCACCTACAATATAACCACTCTCTATTTGTTTTGGTGGCTGACAATTTTTTGCCATCTCAATTATAGGAGTAAAATCTTTATTACCCTTCTCATCTTCATATATATATTTTGCCCCATCCAAACCTGTTGGGCCTGTTACAAATATTCTATCCTTATAACTTGCATCAGGATCTGGTGGAACTATACAGTTTGTTGTAAATAGTATAGGGCCATTAAAAGACTTAAACTCATCTTTCTGCATCCACCATGAGTTACCATAATTCCCTACAAAATGTTTATACTTTTTAAAATAAGGATAGTAGTGTGCAGGTAACATCTCTCCATGAGTATACACATCAATCCCTGAATCTTTTGACTGCTCAAGAAGCATCTCAAAGTCTTTAAGATCATGCCCACTAACAAGTATACCTGGCCTTGTCCCAACACCAATATTAACTTTTGTTATCTCAGGATTACCATAGGTTGAAGTGTTAGCTTTATCAAGTAAAGCCATAGCCTCAACAGCATACTTACCTGTTTCAGTAACAATTTCAAGTAACCTACTCTTATCAAGTGGCTCAGTATGTAAGTATGACAATGTATTTTTTATAAACTTTATTATATCATAGTTTTCATAGCCAAGGTGATAAGCATGCTCAGTATATGCTGCAATACCCTTTATCCCATAAACTATCATTTCTCTTAATGACCTTATGTCCTCATCTTCAATACTTAAAATAATATTAATGTTTGATGCCGCATCCTTTATCTTATTATCATCTTTGAGGTCTAGTAGTACTAGACTATGTAAGCCAGTAGATGAGGGCAATTTTTTAATAAGTTTATCCCTTATTTCAACACCTATCTTTATTTTTTTAATAATATCATTATCATCAAAGTTTACATTTGTCACTGTAACAAAAATAGAGTTAAGTATATAATTATCTATATAATTATCTTTATAAAGATTTTCAGGATCCAACTTTTTACAAAGATACGATATAGAAGATACAACACCCCTTAAAAGATCTTGTAAGTCAGCTGTAGTAGGTAATTTCCCACATACACCCCTTACACTACAACCCTTTCCACCTGCAGTCTCCTGGCATTGAAAACAAAACATAGCAAACCTCCTTAAAATTTTATTTTTTAAATTTTTTTAAAAAAAATATTCTCTATCATAAATAAAAAACTAGACCCACTCCTCCTTAATTATATTACCCGATATTCCTATAACAACCTCTTTTATCGGTACTTTCTTACCTGATTGCCTAACTGCTTCTTCAGTAATTCTTACAAGTCCTGAGCAACATGGGACCTCCATTCTTAAAACAGTAATTGTATTTATATTAGTCATAGCAATTTTTAACTTCTCTATATACATATCTATATTTTTATCAAGTTTTGGACAAGCTATAACAAGCTTTTTATCATTTTTCAAAAAACCTGATAAAGATGTCGAAAAACCTGTACAATCAGCTGCAATCACAACATCGCCTGATATCATAAAAGGATTTACAAGTGTAAGCTGTATTGGCCAATTTGGAACCCTGTTAGGAGAAGAGGAGCTTTCCTTTAACTGAATATCTTCATTATTTTTCTCTAAAGTCTTTATAGAACTACCAAAATTACAACACTCCATTTTACTATCCTTTTCAGCAAGGTCTACTATATCAGCAAAATTATTTGCCTTAAGATAATCTATAGCCTGATTGTAATAACTAATACCACCATGATTTTTCAAATGCAAAAGATGCATTAATATAACATCTCTACCCTTAGGTATTATGTTTTCCTGAAGAGTTTTAATTTCATCGTATTCATTAACATCCCTCTCCTCAATAGATATTGCACCAACCGGACACTCACCAACACATGCACCAAGACCATCACAAAACACTTCATTTATAAGGAGAGCCTTACCATTTATAAGCTGTAAAGCACCTTCAGCACATGCACTTACACACAAACCGCACCCATTACATTTTTTTTCATCAATTACCACTACTTTTCTCTTCACTTAAACCCCCACAATATTATAATAAATTCTACTAAAATAATATGATTTTATTACAAGAATTAAATTTATAGAAAAAAATCCAGAATAAAAAATTTTTTAAACAAATTTTTTGGCACATTTTTTGCTACTTTTTAAATAAAAGCTCAAGGAGGATGAACATGGCTGAAAAATACACATATAAGTTTCAGGAAGCACTATCAGAATCTCAGGGTATAGCAATAGATTACAAACACCCGGAGATAAAAGACCTACACTTATTAAAAGCACTGCTAGAACAGGAGGAAGGTATTGTAAGACCAATTTTATCTAGCCTTGTATCAATATCTACTATAATAAATGAAGTCGAAGAAAACCTTAAAAAATTACCAAAAGTACTTGATGGACCTGCAGGGCAATATCTATCTCCTGTTCTAGCAAAAATACTAAGAGAGTGTGAAAAGGAGGCAAAAAACCTTAATGACCAGTATGTATCTGGTGAACACTTTTTGATAGTAGCCTCAAAAACTAAAGAATCTGATACATACAAAATACTTGAAAAGTATGGAATTACAAATGACAGAATACTTAAGGAGATTGCAAGAATAAGAAAAGGTGAGACAATAAAAGACCAGGACCCTGAATCAAAATATCAAGCTCTTGAAAAATACACACGAGACCTTACCCAGCTCGCAAGAGAAGGTAAACTTGACCCTGTTATAGGAAGAGACAGGGAGATAAGGCGTGTTATACAAGTACTATCAAGGAGAACAAAAAATAATCCAGTACTAATAGGAGAACCTGGTGTAGGTAAAACTGCTATTGTTGAAGGAATAGCACAGAGAATAGTAAAAGGAGATGTGCCAACAACACTTAAAGACAAAAGGATACTAGCTTTAGACCTTGGGCAACTTATAGCAGGTACAAAGTATAGAGGTGAGTTTGAGGAAAGATTAAAAGCAGTATTAAAAGAGATCGAAAAGTCTGAAGGCAATATAATAACATTTATAGATGAGATACATACACTTGTTGGTGCAGGTAAAGCTGAGGGGGCAATAGATGCAGGAAACATGTTAAAACCAGCTTTAGCAAGGGGAGAACTAAGGTGTATAGGTGCAACAACACTTGATGAATATAAGAAAAATATTGAAAAAGACCCGGCCCTTGAAAGAAGGTTCCAGCCAGTACTTGTTAATCCACCATCTGTTGAGGATGCAATAGCTATATTAAGAGGACTTAAAGAAAGGTATGAACTTCACCATAAGGTTAAAATAACTGATAATGCTATAATTGCTGCTGTAAAACTATCTGATAGGTATATAAATGATAGATTCTTACCAGATAAAGCAATTGACCTTATTGATGAGGCTGCAAGTAGGTTAAGGATACAGATAGACTCTATGCCAATTGAAATAGACACAATAGAAAGAGAAAAAGTCAAACTACTTATTGAAAAGGCTGCAATAGAAAAAGAAAAAGATGGGTCTGATGCTGTTGAAAGGCTAAAAAATATAGAGGAAAAAATAAGAGAACTTGATGAAAAACTTAAGGTATTAAAATACAGGTGGCAAAGAGAAAAAGAGATAATAAACGAGATATCAAAAATTAAAAAAGATATAGAAGACTCAAAATTTGAAGCTGAAAAAAAGCAGATAACAGGCGACTTTAATGGAGCAGCAGAAATACTATACTGGAAAATACCTAATCTAAATAACAGAATAAATGAACTTAATAAGGAATTACAAGAAATTCAAAAAGAGAACAGGCTATTAAAAGACAATGTAACAGAAGAAGATATAGCAACAATAATTTCAGAATGGACTGGCATACCTTTATCAAGTCTTGTTGTAGATGAAAAAGAAAAATTACTCCATATGGAAGAGTATCTTAAGAAAGAGGTTATTGGTCAAGATGATGCAATAGTATCAGTATCAAACGCAATAAGGAGAGCAAGAGCAGGATTATCTGACCCCAAAAAACCAATTGGTTCATTTTTATTCCTTGGGCCAACAGGAGTAGGTAAAACTGAAACAGCAAGAGCACTTGCAAGGTTTATGTTTAATGACGAGAAGGCAATGTTCAGAATAGACATGAGTGAGTATATGGAGAAACACTCAGTATCAAGACTTATTGGAGCACCCCCTGGATATGTAGGATATGAGGAAGGTGGAATACTGACTGACCATGTAAGAAGAAAACCATATTCTGTAATACTATTTGATGAGATAGAAAAGGCACACCCAGATGTTTTTAATATACTACTACAAATACTTGATGATGGTAGACTAACAGATTCAAAAGGCAAAACAGTTGATTTTAAAAACACAATAATTATAATGACTTCAAACATTGGAAGCAACATAATACTTGAAATGCAGGGTGAACCTTACGAATCAATAAGAGAAAAGGTTTTTGAAATATTGCGAAGAAACTTTAGACCAGAGTTCTTAAACAGAATAGACGATATAATCCTATACAACAGACTGAGAATAGAAGACCTATACAGGATAATAGATATTCAGATAGAGAAAATAAATGAAAGACTACAAGATAAAAAAATAACTATTAAGTTAACAGATGCAGCAAAAGATACACTGTTACACGAGGGATATTCACCTGAGTTTGGTGCAAGACCACTTAAAAGGCTTATGGAAAATAAAGTAGTAAATGAACTTTCATACAGAATCTTAAAAGGTGAGATCGGAATAGGTGATAATATTATAGTAGACTTCAATAAAGAGAATAAAAAACTTATTTTCACTAAATAAAGGGGTATTACAACCCCTTTTTAAAAACATTTTTTAAGTAAAATAAAAAAAATTGTTTCATAATTAAATTAAATTTTAGTTAATTAAATTTGTTTAAAAACAGGGGAATAAAATATGGATTATAAAAAATTAATAAGAGATATACCGGACTATCCGGTAAAGGGAGTAATATTTAAAGACCTTACAACCTTATGGAAAAATAGAGAATCATTCCATAAGTCAATAGATGAACTTATTGATATGATAAAACACATTGACTTTGAAAAAGTTCTAAGTATGGAGGCAAGAGGTTTTATAATAGGTTCTGTTATATCGTATAAACTTAAAAAAGGTTTTGTGCCAGTAAGAAAAAAGGGTAAATTGCCATACAAAACAGTTTCATATGAATATGAACTTGAATATGGTAAAGACCAGATATTTATACACGAGGATGCTATAGAAAAAAATGAAAAGATACTTATTGTCGATGACCTTCTTGCAACAGGTGGAACAACAAATGCTGCAATAGAGCTTGTTAAAAAATTAAATGGTATCCCTGTAGGAGCTGCATACCTTGTTGAATTATCTTTCCTTGAAGGTAGAAAAAAAGTCAATATACCTATTTATTCATTAATAAAATACTAAAATGATATATGTAAAAGAGTGCAAAGTTTTACTGGAAAAATTTCTTGAAGATAGTAGATTATACTATGAGGTGGAAGGTAATCCAGAAAAAGGTCTAATAAATTATACACTATTTACTGAAATCCGAGAAAATAGTTTTAACTTTAATATAATAGTAAAAGACCTGTTTATAGTTTTTGACTTTCTTGATTTTGATTTAATATATAAAGCTCAAATAGAAACAATAGATAAAATACTATTGCCAGAAGAGATAATAGAATTTTTCAAAGGAAATATAAAGTTTAAAGTATACAAAAAAAACAATAAATTTTTAAAATTAGAGGTCTATAGGTTAAAAGACCACTGGGAAAAAATACTTAAAAAAAGTAAACTTTTTATAAAAAAACCAAACCTAGTGTTTGAGTTTTCAATAGAAAACTTTAAAAAAATCAGGGGGTAAAAATGTTTAAAAAAATTAAAAATCCAAAAATACTAATAATATTTCTTGCGTTTGGTATAGCACTCTGCTCTCAACAAACAAGTTTTCTTAAAGTTCTTAATATTCCCAATACAAATGAAGAGGTAGAAAAAGACAAAACATCTCTTGAGACAGCAATAAACCTTCAAAACACATTAAGAAATATAGCAAAGTCAGTCTCGCCTGCTGTTGTTAATATAAGAACAGAAAAAACTGTAAAAGTTCAATCACCATTTGATGATTTTTTTAACGACCCATTCTTTAGAAGGTTTTTTGGAGAACCACAAGAAAAAGAACAAAAAAGAAAAGCTCAATCACTTGGTACAGGGATTATAATATCACCAGACGGATACATAATAACCAATAACCATGTAGTACAAGCAGCTGAAACTATAATAGTAAACCTTAATGATAAGAGAACTTTTAAAGCAAAAATAATAGGAGCTGATGAAAAAACTGATATTGCACTTTTAAAAATAGACGCAAAAGGAGTAAAACTACCTGTTGCACCATTAGGTGATTCTGATAAAATAGAGGTAGGTGACTTTGCAATAGCTATCGGCAACCCATTCGGACTTAACTGGACATTCACATTCGGCGTAATAAGTGCAACTGGAAGAAGCAATGCTGTAGATGAAAATGCACCATTTAAAAGTTATATACAGACAGATGTCTCAATAAATCCCGGCAATAGTGGTGGACCATTACTTAACATAAGAGGGCAGGTTATAGGTATAAACAGTGCCATATATTCAACAAGTGGGGGATCAATAGGAATAGGTTTTGCAATCCCTATAAATATAGTTAAAAATGTAGTTACTCAATTGATTGAAAAAGGTAAGGTTGAAAGGGGTTATATAGGTATATATATACAAGATGTTGATGAGAACCTTGCTAAATATTATAAACTTGATAAAGTTGAAGGTGTTATAGTAACAGATGTTCAGGCTGGAAGCCCTGCTGAAAAGGCTGGACTTAAACCAGGGGACTTGATAGTAAAAGTAAACGATAAAAATGTTGAGGACGCATCAAGCCTTATATCAATGATAAGTAATACTCCACCTGGTGGAGAAGTAAACTTAAAAATAAAGAGAAATAATCAGGAGATTGATGTTAAAATTATTGTAGGAAAAAGGTCTGAAGAGGTAGCTGATATAAACAGAGGTGAACCATGGCTTGGAATGAGATTTGGTTCTTTAAAAGATTATGCGGAAAAGCTACAAATATCTTCTGCAGTAAAAGCAGGTGTTGTTGTAATAGATATTGATACAGAATCATCAGCATATGAGGCTGGAATAAGACCCGGTGATGTTATTGATATGATAAACAATACACCTATAAAAGACCTTGATGCACTTACAAGCTTTATCTCAAAAAATAAAGACAAAAAACAGTTCTTATTAAGACTTATAAGAGGAAACAGAATATATTTTGTTGCAATTGAAAATTAGAAATAGATGATAAAACACCCCACTATTTAAGTAGTGGGGTTAACTTTTTATATTATTACAAATCTCTATAATGCAACTATAAGAAGCCATCTATTTATTGACCAGAGACCATTGTTTTTAAATAATCTGAGTTTACACTATAATAACTATTGTCATACATAGCCTCAACTATAGAAGATGGTATATTAAATAATCCTCTAAAAACAACATTTACCTTAAATATAAAACTTACTGTAGAATTAGGACCAATATTAAAAAACATAGTAATTTTATCATCTCTTATATCAGTATATTTAGGTTCTGAAACCTTGAAATCCCTATAAGCCCATTCAGGAATAAGATCATTGTTTACAATTCTTACATTTTCGACCTCCCATGTTGCAGGAAGATTAAAGTCAAAAGCCATATTATCAACGTATGTATTTGTTCTGTTTGTAATAGAAACAATAACAAACATTGATGTGCCCTGATTAATAGAAATTGGATCAATTGCATTCTTATCCTTATCATAAAAGTATACCTTATGTGAAACTTTGGATGAATATGGTTTTATTGATCCTGTTGGTATTCCTTTCCACACATGTGAAACAAAAATATTATTATAACCACTTTTAGGACTTATAAAAACTGAAGCTTCTTTGCCATAATATTTAGGATCAATATTCAAGGTTGTAATAACATCATTTGAATTAATGTTAAAAACATTATCTCCTATTTTAACACTTGCTATAATAGAATTACTATTATCCTTCTTTATAAAATCAAGGTATTTACCTATAGCAAGCAAACAATATCCTACTGTTTGAGTTGAGTACCATGTATTTGAATTAAGTTCATCAATAATCTCATTAAAAAGTATTGTCGCCTCATTTTCTTTACCAATATTAATAAGTCCCTCGAGCATCATAGCCTTATCTCTTAACCATGAACCATATGTAGAACTGTTATAAACATATTTTTCAATACTAAGATCAATATTTGATATAAAATAATTAACAAGATCTGTTTGGCCAGCTATATGGTAAGTTGAAGCAAGTATAATCTTTTCAAGATTATTAAGTTTTAATCTGCCCTCTTTTGCCTGTTCAACAATAAGGTTCATTGCACCCAATTGTGGGCTATCAGCCAATGCAAGCAGATATAACCTGTATACCCTTGAAATTATATTATCATTTGCATCATTAGCTTTAATAATCTGAAAATCAACCCATCTTTTTATAACATCATCAGGAACATTGTAACCCATTTTTCTTGCTTCAATAAGAAAATGGCCAGCATAATTTGTTGCCCAAATATCTGTCTCCTGATTTGGCCAGTATGAAAAACTTCCGTCAGCTCTCTGAAACTTCATAACCCTATCTATTGCACTCTCTATATTCTTATCTATCTGGTCATATTTTTTCAATGTGTCATTAGTAAAAATACTTTTTAAATACAGCTGTGGAAATGCTGTAGATACAGTCTGTTCTATACATCCATAAGGATAGTTTATTAAAAACTCAGCCCTATCCTTTATATTAAGTGGTTTAAATGGAAAAAAGATAAACGTATTAAGATTACTGTTTAAAACCCCCTTATTTTTAAGCACAAAACTTTTTTCCTTCCCGTTTTCTATTTTAAAAACATCTCTCTCATAAACAAATCTTTTAACAGGTTGTACAGGTAAATAAGTTGTAGTTGTATGTTCAAACTTTTCAGACTTTGCCATTACTTTTATAGTTGAAACCCCAATATTATTTTGAGCTTTAAGTTTAAAATAGATTGTTTTTTTGCCAATATCATTAAATGATAGTTTAAAATTATTTTTAGTAATATCAATAAGTTGATCAGACTCAATAAATACATTAACATCCCCAATATTTTTTTGATTTGCAAAAACAGTCACAGGGACTTGGACCTCATCAGAAGGCCTCAGGAACCTTGGAAAAACAGGTGATGCCATAAGCTCTGTTTTAACCGGTACTATAATTTCAGATGAACCATATTTATTTTTATTCGCAGACACAACCATAACCCTTACAGCCCCTGTATAATCACCCATCTTAAAAGATACTTTTGCAAAACCCTTTTCATCTGTAAATATTGGTCCTTTAAACATTGATACAGGTATAAACCTTCTTTTCTCAGGTGAATCTGGGAACATCTTTTCAGCAAGTTTTACGTTAGTTCTATAATCACCCCCACCTATTGCAATCCTGTTATGAGCAATACCTTTTATCATATCTATTATAAGGTCATAAGTATCGTAATTATTTATAAAATACCTTTCTTTAGCATAAAAATATGATTCAGGATCTGGCTTCTTAAAATCAGTTATTGCAAGTATACCCTCATCAACAACAGCAATTGTGAACTGAGTCTTTTTATTATCAGTTGTTTGAATACTTATTTCAAAGTCCTGATTTGGTCTTATAACATCTGGCCCTTTTATACTAATATCCTGCTTTGAATCCTTTGACTTTATAACAATAGGCAATATTCCATACATTCTTATAGGTCTATCATTTAGTGTAACTTTATAGTCTTGAATAACAGCAACACTGACATAAACATTTGGTTCCATTGAGCTATCAATAGGAATTTCAATACTCATCCTATCTTTTTCTATCTTTTTCCACATTGATTTTATAATTGTTCCCCTCTTCTCAATACTTATAAGTGCATTGCCTGATGATGGTGTTGAAAAACTTATTTTTGCCTTATCACCAACTTGATAAAACTCTTTATCAGAGTTTATTGGTAGTATTGAAGCAGACCTTGGATTTTCATAGTTTGAACCCCAATAAAAAACATTAAAAAACTTTGCACATATACTTGTATTCTCATCCCCAGTTATTTCAATAAGGTAGTAACCCCAGTCATCTGGTATAAAATCAATATCAACAGGTTTACCATTCTTTGTAGTAATAACACCATTTTTAACAACCTCAAGATTTTTGGTTAATTTAAACTTTTTCCTGAACTCATGATATGAAGGATAATCCCACCACCAGTAATTTTTTACCCTGTATATAGTATATGAAAGCTTTTTTTCAACAATTTTATCATCTTTTAATACAATCAAGCTAAAAGGTATTTTTTTCCCAACTTCAAAATAACCATAATCATTATTAGGCATTTTTAAACCTGTTATATACTCGTAAGGATAGACCTTAACAGTTTCATTATAAATAACTGGCCTTCCACTCTCTTCAAAAACCTTTGCCATGTATGTAAGATCAATTGCTGATGGGCTCTGGTCAAGCACAAAATTATCATTTATCTTATCCTGTCCTCTATCATTAGTCTCACCTGTTTTTATAGTATTTGGTTCATAATAAAAGTCTTTAGTTTCATCATCAAAAAAATAGTTACTAAACTTTGTCTCCACAACACCTTTTCTTACAATCCTATCAATCTCATAAATAAGCTTTGAACCAGGTGCCCCAAAAAGATAGTTAACCATAATGTTTAAAGACAAATCAATTTCTCTTCCTATTATCTTTTTTTTATCAGAAACAAGATTAACCTTTAATCTATATGGAACAATAGACTCAATTCTTATGCTATGGTTAAAAACCCTTGGACCTGCATAAACCTTTGCAACATATGTCCCTGTAATATCATTTGAATCAGTTTCATACTTAAAAGAGTAAAAACCATCAACACCATTTTTATTAACAATTGTCTTTACGAGTTTTCCCTCAGGGTCATAAACCTCAAGTTTAACCGGGTGATTATTTTCAAATGTACCACTCTTATCCCTTACTATTACAGATATATTAACCTCATCGCCTGGCCTGTAGACACCTCTTTCAGTATATATATAAGCTTTTATATTTGATTCATCAACAGATACCCCCCCTGTATCAAACTCATCAGTACTCCACTTTGACAAAGGGCCCTTATTAACTATTATAAAAGAACGCTCATTCTCTCTCTCAGCCATAAAATAATATGCATCACTCTTATCTTTTATTTCAAATAGTGTCCCATTCTTATCACTATTTTTAACATCTATAACCTGATTCTGATAGCTTACAAGTGAAAGTTTAACACCATCAATTGGCTCTGAACTGTTAACATCATTAACAAAAACAATATATCCGCCACCTATCTCCTTTACAAGTATACCAATATCACTATTTATAACAGGTTTAAACCTTCTCCCATACTTATAAAGATATCCCCAACTCCTTGGATCAGATTCATCATAATAATCATCCTCATTTCTTTCATTTGAATTATCAAGAGTATAATCAATATCATCTCTTCCAAACATTATCTGAACAAGGTATATACCTTTACTATCATTCTGGATAGCTTTCTTAAGGTCTATCTCATTTAAAGCCCACTCATTTTTTTTATAGTTTATATTAACCTTTTTATTAAATATATCCTTACCTACCCTATCAATATAGTAAGAAAACTCATCTGACCTTGTCCTTGCCCCACTTACATTTTCATTATGCAAAAACTCGGTAAGGTTATTTGAAAACACTCTTTTAACTATAATATTGACAGACTTTACATTTATGGACTTAAACCTTAATTTATATTCATTGGCAGAAGGCAAAAATATACCATCAGAAACAAACTCTATCCTTGGTTTTTCCTCATCAACATTGACCCCTCTTGTTATAACCTCAGGCATGATTCCTGAGTACTTGCCCCTTATACCCTCAATCTTTATATTATAACTCTTACCTTTCTCAAGACCCCTTATATATACTTTTTCACCAATCTTTCTTAAAACAACATCTTTAAAAGGTTCAACCCTTACAAGCCCCCTTATATCCTGCTCCTCATCAAGCGGCTCGGAAAAAACAATAACAACAGCAGGATTTGTCTCATTTTCTATCTTTAAATCAAAAACAGAAATCTTATTTTTTTCAGGTATAAAAAAAGAAGTTTTATTATCACCTACAATTATCTCTACTTTTTTATTGTTTTCATCTTTCTTTATCTTTGATGACACTATAAAATAACTATCAGCCCTGTTAACATTAAAATCAACTTTTTTCCCATCAACAATAAAAACAACATTGTTATCAATTGAAGCACTTGTTAAAACCTTTGCCCCAGCAATAACATAATCAACATCAACATACTTTATAAAATGATCAAAACCTACATAAAAAGGCACAACAATAAGGTTAAGAGGTAGACTTTCAACAGCAACAATATTATTAAAAAGTTTTTTAAAATTAAATCGAATACTATACTCACCAGGCTTTAAAGAGTGTATTATCTTTATCCTTGATCTGTTATCCCATAATGCTTTAAAACCAGATACATTTGACTCTATAAATGATGTATCAATATATGAACCAACAGAATCATCACTCACAACAGGTGATATGAACTCAATATATAAAGGCTCATCAGGATATACAGGCCTCTGGGTATATGAATAAACAAGCTTATATATATCATTTTCACCTGAAAATGAGTTTATAAACTCAGGTGATAACTTAAAGCTTCTCTTTGAACATAAGATAATAAAAAAAGAGATGCATAATATAA
>Ga0209409_1000813_pt1 | contig 30324 bp, 23 predicted proteins | sample AD_JPNMR1_MetaG_FD_184424 | JGI IMG/M metagenome (GOLD analysis project Ga0209409, IMG submission 184424) | Active sludge microbial communities of municipal wastewater-treating anaerobic digesters from Japan - AD_JPNMR1_MetaG (SPAdes) (version 2) | ecosystem: Engineered > Bioreactor > Anaerobic...
TTTGTTCTACGGTTAAATGTTTCATCTTTGTAACTTTTTAAGGGGAAGAGACCAAAGTAAAGCATTTATTCCATCAGGGCAAAGGGGAAATACTCTTTTTTCTCCTTTGTCTTGAAAAATAATTTTCATTTACCTTTTATTTCCCCTGAAAAAGTTGCATTAATTACTTGAATTTACGTATTAAAAAATAAAAAGATAAGCGAGAAAAAATTGTCAAACATTTATTTCAATCATAACTGATTACTTTTTTCCATCTTTTGTGAGACCATAAATATCTGCCAGGTTGCTTTTTGACAGCTTCTTCCAGCAAAGAAGCAAAACGTTGAGTAACTATACCGTTTTGTAATTTTTCATTTCCATCATAAATGAGATGAAAATTATTTTGATAAGTATATTTTTTTGTATTTATGGTTTCAACAAAAAAGATAGGCAAATTGAATTTGCAACCAAAAAATTCGGCGCCGCGGAAAAAAGGAGTTTTAATTCCCATAAAATCAGTCCAGATGATACCTTTTTCTTTATCAGAAGAAGGCGATTGGTCAGCCACCTCATAAAAATAGACAGCTTCTGCTCTTTTGAAATTTTAAAAACATATCTTGTTGCAGAATTTTTAGGTACATAAGTAACATTCTCCGCATAATGCTGACTTCTTAACCAACTATCTATCTTCTTGTTTGATAATGGTTTATAAACCATGTAAACAGGCCCATGTAAATTCTAATTTGCAAATACACAAACTTTTTTGAAAGAGATAAAATCATTCGAAATATTATGACATTCCCTAATCTTAATTAAAAAAGGATAACCATTTGTGCAATCATTTTTTTAACTTTATATAATGTTTTTCTTCCCATAATTCAGTTTTTTCTCTAAATTACTGAATTATTTGTGATATTTACAAATTAGAATTTACGTTTTATAAAAAACCACAACGTAAAAATTGTCTAAAATTTACTGAATAACATTTTGTATTAGGGGCTTTGCCTCAACCCCACCTCATTTTTATTATTTTATTTGTTTTTTAGATTTTTCTCTGTGTCACTCCGTGCCTTCTTTGTGAAACTCAGGGAAACAATGAAAATATTACACAGAGAAACACAGAAAGAAAGGAATTACAGGAAATGAATAATTTGATTAAATGAAATATCGTCAATTGTTCAACCTTATTCTGCTACAACCATGTAACAGGAATAAATTCTATCGTCCTGTCGGATTTGCAATCCGGCAAGATATTCCTTGCGGACTTTAAACCCGCTGTTAAACCAACAAAGGATTACAAATCCTTTGTGACAGAGTTATATACTTTTCATTTTGAGCCATAATACTTTTTTCTAGTGACAATGCGGGATTTATGTAAAATTTTTTATTCGCTATGAACGAATCAACAGTAACGAAATAATCGAGTAGGTAGGGGGATTACTCCCCCGCCCTCTCACACCACCGTGCATGCTCTCGCACACGGCGGTTTCTTTTAATTGTTTAACCTCTCGTAAATCGTGGGTTAAGGCTCGTTCTTGTTCTCCTGCTCCTTTTTCTTGCAACGCCTTTGTCGGCTGAGCTCCACTTACGGCTTCACTCCCTGCGAAAGGGCGAATAACATCCTGACCCATTGAATCAAACAGGTCGTATTGGTACATTATTACTTGCTGCTGCTCCATAAAACAAATTTTGAACTGACTGCTCCTTAAATTAAAAGATTCAGACCTTCTCCTGTCCTGTTCCTGAACAGAATACTATGTCCTCTGCTGACTTCTTGTAAGGCGTAAAATACATCGCTGCATTCCTTACACTGTTGGTGTACCCTACAAGACCTCTCGGGATAAGATATTAAACTTTCGCTGCGTTCTGCCTGATTTACTCTTCTTGAGTTACGGTTGAATTTCGGGCGTTCCCAATCCATAGCTCGGTTGCCCTCTCATTAGAGCCTTATATCAGATTTCTGTTCGTCAAAACGTCAGGTTTGCTGATGGCTTCTTTCAGATTTGCGGTCACCCGCAACACCCTTGCCATTCGCTAATGTTTCCTATCAACTCGGCACATACAGGAACTCTCATCCCGCCAGCTTAATACCATGCCCGACATACAAATAACCGCCTTTCTTGTTAAAAAAAGGCGGTTAAGTGTCTATTTAATTAATTATCATAAAAAAAAACCCTTGCTATAATTTATTTCACAAATTTAGTTGTCTTGCCATTGATACGGATAATATAAATGCCATGATTGAGATCACGCGTATATGTACCTGTAGCTTTTGTCTTTTCAATCAAATTGCCATTGATATTATATAACTCAATGTGAGCCGGTTCAACCAATTCAACGCGAATACCGGTTGGTGTTCTCATCAAGCGTGGTGCCAATGCAGGAACTTCCGTTTCCGTAACCAGTCTGGTGGTAAATCGTTGAATGACATCATTCATTACCGGAGCAATGGTCCAGCGATTATTAATAGGGGTCATATCCAAATTGCATTCCCAATTTTGTCCAAACGGCTCGTTGGTATAATATTTATATTGCGTATTAGCAGGTACTTTTTGTGCATCATTGGTCAAGATAGTAATAAAAGTCCCATCCTGCTTGGTCAATTCAATTGCTTCTTTCCAATCGTTGATGCTGCTCATTAGGAATAATTGATTGGGGACACCTACGGTTGGTTCAAAACTTACATTCAAGGTTACTGATTTTACGCGATACCAGATTTGAACCTCATCATTGGCATTATAAGTATGATTTTCATGTTGAATCGGGTCTCCACTGCCTTGATAAACGGCTTCCTGATATTCCCAATCGCCTTTTTCGCATAGATATTTGTATTCTACGTCGTCTTCGCAGGGGAAAGTACCAGTAAATTCATTCAGATTTTCAGTAGCTGTTAGTTCAAATGGATCATTAATATCCCAGAATTTCCCGATAAACGAACCCGCAATATAAACATGTTCAGTTCCATTGGGAACAGTTACAGTGAAGGTCTTGGTTACCAAAGGAGTTGCTTCATGAGCACCAGCATAAGTAATAGAAGGACGGGATGTACCAAACATATCTGTGGTAACTTCAGCCAGACGAGGAACACCTAAATTTGCATCTCCATCCGAAGCACCAGTAAGTCGTAAATCACCATTGGCTGGATCAGTCAAAGTAACAGAAATACTTTTAGAATTTATATCAACACCTGAGGCTTGATATTGAGAAAAATCTGGATAAACAGAATTTACACCAGTGTAAGTTGTACCTGCGTGAGCATCAAAAATATTATAATCAGAATAACCTACTGTTACAGTACCTCTTGTAGCAAAATTATAAACTGCATCTTCATTGCTAACAAAAATATTATTTTTAATTAAAGGAGTGCCAGCAGCAATATTGATAGCACAATAACATCCTTGAGTTTCTGTTGGTGTAGCTACATAAGTGGGTTTATTTGTCAATTCATTTAGGTAAAATGTATTGTGTAAGATAATACATGTTGATCCACATCTAATACCTTGAAGCATCGTTTCGCCTGCTTTTGTTGAAGTTTTATCGAAACCCGTAAAAAAATTATTGATAATATTCCAAGTTCCTCCCCCACTTGCGATAATAGCTCTCATACCATAGGCACCAGCGGTTGAATTTCCTGTTTTAAGCTCAATAAACTTATTCCCTATTACATTTATATTGCCAGTTTGACCATTGTTACCCATAATTGCAGTACTTAGCATTCCATCTGAAGGTTGATTTATTCGAAATTCATTATTTATGATATTAAGATCATTTGTATAATATAAAAATATTCCCCTCGTTTTGGCTTTAATAATATTATTTTTTATCATAACACCTGTAGCAAGCGAAGCAGGAGCAGCGTTAGCATAAATACCTATTCCTTGGGAGGCAGTATTTTGAATGGCTGTGATTTCATTGTTTTCAATTAGAACATTAGATGGCATTTTTTTAGTACCATAGCTCGTGTTTACTCTAAGATAAATACCATAATTACTACTACTTCCTGTTGATGTACCAACGTGATGAATAATTAAATTTTTAATTTGGATATTTGAGCAATCATCCATTAATAAAATAGGTCCATCCAAACCATTATGTGTTACAGCGGTGGTAATCTTTAACCTCCGAGTATTTCCTCCAATAGCGTAACCATCTATTATTACATTTTTAGTAGGTGATAAATCAGCCCATTTTAATCCCATCCCAATGCCGAGACAAAAAGCCCCTGATGGTCCATCATTATCTGTAGCTTTGTCAAAGGTAATAGTTCTGTCCGCATCTTGATCCGGTCTTATAGTTATTGTAAAATCTGAATTGTTAATTAAGCCAATGTTTACTGTTTCAGTAATATCTGATGTAATTTCAAGAATAACATCGCCTGTTAAGCCATTGGTATTAATTGCAGTTACTGCTTCACTTAGTAAAGTAAAATTCGGAGCAGTTTCTCCTGTACCTACCTTGTAAGTACCAGACATTCCATCGGCCATGGCATAAAAACTGAATGCCAGTGCGGCCATAAATAACGTAATTTTTCTCATGATAAAATAGTTTTAAAAAGTAAATAAAAAAATAAAATTATTTAACGCGATAAATATAAAATTAATTTTGTAAAACTGCAAACGTTTGCTAAATATTTTTTACGTTTTTAAAAATTATTACTAAAATAGTTTATTTAGCAAAAAATCCAAAAGACAGCAATGCCTGTAAACACTGCTGTCTTTAAGATATAGAAATTTATTGTTTGATGATTCGTTTGGTTATTACTCTATTCTCTGTCTGCACTTTAATAATATAATTTCCTGCAGGCAAATTGTCAGTAGAAATTTCAGCACTTATGCCACTTATTCTTTCTGAACGCACCATGCTACCTCTCAAATCATATATGGTAACCATTTTTAAAGTCTCATTTTTACTTTCAATTTTTAAATAGTTGTTCACAGGATTTGGATACAGTAAAATTTCTGTTTTTTCCTTTTCAAGCTGCGGGACCTCACTGATTACATCTAATTTTTCGCTGTTAGGAGCTGGTGTAGTAAACACATTCTCTATTTTTGGTAATGACCATACACCCAGCCTTTCCGAAGAATTGGAGATGACATACACATTACCAGCCCGGTCGAAAGCCAAACCTGCGGTATTGGTTCCCATAGCCGGCTTAATGGAATAAAGTCGGGTTAAAGAAGGAGTGCCACTGTCGGAGAAAATCACACTAAAAATCTTCACTTCATTATTGCAACCCATTGCCAGCGTTTTTCCATCAACAGTTACTGCCATTCCACCTGTATAGGAATTTTCAATCAACGTCGGTGTTTTTCCAGAATTAAAATCTACCAATCCCTCAGTATTGACATGAATCAACGAAGGAATATTTGCAGCATCGGTAGCCCGATATTGAGAAATCCACCAGCCACCTCGTCCATCAGGAGCAATGCAGGAATTAAAGTTCTGCTGTAAATTGCCATTCAAGGCATTGTTATAAATAATGGCACTTGGAGCTTGCTTCCAGGGAGTTGGTAAAGTTCCAATGTTATATTGAAGAAGGTTACCCGGTTTTGTAGCTACTGCATCCACATAATCTTCGTCAAAAGTATACAACCGAGTATCTTCTCCTGTTCCTAACACCCAACAATGAGAAATAGAGCCATGCACATTAACGCCATTATAAGAAGCTAAACCTTTACTATCTCTTGTTAATCCATCGAATACAGGAATAAAAGGCGAAGTAGGCGAAGCAGGGTCCATGATCCAAACACCTGAATGAGCATCACTCCAATCACAAATATAAACTTTACCATCTTCAGCTACTGCCAGTCGCATCGGACTATTGCTCCCTCCCCATGCTACTGAACCGGCATAACTGCTGGCACCTTGCTGGGTAACATCTTCGAGTGCTGCATTTAAAATATAAACACCATCTTGAGTTGTCCGATTGGTTACTGTTCCTCCAACTGTTTCAGAAGCATACACCCGTCCAAAGAAAGGACTTTCAAAATTATTATCGACAGCCACGCCACGTGGTGAATAGAATTGAAGTTCAGGACGCGAGTCATCAGAAATTTTTACAGGACGATCAACAGCTTCAGCCATTGCCGTCACGCTCCAAGTGAAAAACCCTGTTGGCAATTCAGCTAAGGGAACCGATACAGATTGTATTCCTTTATTCAAAGTTCCCGCATCAATAGTTTTAACAACGTTCTCACCATCAAAAATATTAATTCTCACAGCAGCAGCATTTTCATTCAATGTAAATTTCAATAGATAGTCTGTTTCTGTTTTTTCGGCTTTTAATTCTGAAGCATAAATATTGGCCACAGGCGGACTCGGTATTGTTTTGAAACGAGCCATTCCTTCATTTTGCGCCAACACCATAATGTCCAGATCATACCCGCTGACTTTAGCTGCAGCTACCATATAGCTGGCTTTTGCAGTTCCCAGTCCATTAGCAGGCAATTTTTCGGAAACTTTCAAAGATTGCTGAATGCCACTGGTCACATCAAAAAGTACGGCACCCACTTTCGTTGTATCGGCATCACAAGTAGGCGAAACCATAAAGGTATGTTGTGCATGGCGGAAGAAATTAATGCCGGAAGCACAGACAGCAAGGTTGAACCCATTCTGTTCTGAAAACTCACCCTTCTTTATTAAAGGAGAACGATCGTCTGCATTCCAATCAAACTGATATTCAGTAGGCAATACCTTTTCACTATCAAGATAAAAATGATCTTTCCCACTTGGAGAAATAGTAAATTTCATATTTTCTCCCCACAATGCTTCGGTATAATTGGCAGCATCCATCATATATTTATAACCCAATGGATTATCTTCTTCATAAACAAAACCAATGATCCGAATTTGTTTGCTGCTACCGGTAGTTACAGAAGGTACATAAATATTACATTTCCACCGTGGTCCACTTACAGCAAATGTTTCTCCTACAATACCATTCGACCAGTTTGCCTGTTGTTGCGTTTTAAAGAGCAATGAAGGAGCTACTGAATCGTTGTCCCACGTATAAATCTTAAAGTAACGACCTTTGTTCTCAGGCAAAGAAATGGTGTCTTTATTGCAAGCCAACAAATAACCATCGGAAGTAAAAGCGATATCGTTAATAATGTTTACACCACCTTCAATACCGGATAAATCCATCTCGCGAATTTTGGCAAGTGTTTGGGCGTTATAAATCGTTATTTTTGGTTCAGTAGTAAGTACATATAATTTTTCATCACGATACAAAACTTTTTTAATAGGTTGCTGGTTCAGCCATTCTGGAACAACTACCTCTTCATCTCCAAAATTATAGTGCTTCATCGGTAACACACCAGCTTCCTGAACTGGATCAGGATAATCGGGCGTGGTATCTTTTGGAATTACCACATTTAAGTTAGGTAAAAACATTTTAGCGTAAGAAGTAGTAGCCGCTGTTACTGTAACAGTCGTATCTTTTGCTTCATAATCCTTAGCTTCCAAATGCAATTTATATGTTCCGGGAGTCAGATCATAAAAAGCAAAAATTCCGTTGTACAGCGAATCTACATAATATACATTCAGTGAATCTCCATTCTGATTCATCAATTTTACCTTAGCTCCATTGATAGGCACCCGTTCGTCGTGTGTAAAAGCTTTATAATTAGCATAAAGTGGATGATTCATTTTTTCGTTGGCACTTTTGGCAAATCCAGCGATAATTCCTGTTGTTGGAAGATCAACATGAAAATAATCGCAGAAATACCGATAAAAGTTCACAGCTTCCAGTTTTTTATAATCAACATTAAGAAGTCTGTGCGTTTCAGGAGCATAATCATGAAATGATCCTTCGGACAAAAAGCCTGGAACCACCAAAGGACGTAAAACACCTAAGCCACTTGTATTTCCATAAAACGAAAAATCACCCCGAATATTAGTAGAGGTGGTGTAATGCGTCCACACTGTAAGTTGATTTGAAATCAAACGAGGCCAGGCAGTTTGAGCCATCGGTAAACTCGCTTCCACAGTGGGTTGATTATCATCACCGTGATACAAAAGTAATAAATAATTGGTGCCAGTATTATTTCCAATAGCATTACTATGTATAGATAAGAAAGCATCTACGTTGTTTTCATTGGCTTCTTCGGCAATTTCTGACAAAGCCCGATCGTCTTCTTCCCTGTTTTGAGTACGTGACATGTATACTGTAGCATTATTAGCTTGCAATAAATCGCGTAATGCCAATCCTTTTGCCAGATTGCTCGAAGATTCCCAAAATCCGAGTGTATCACCCAATTCAAAAGGAATAGTTTGGATATTCCTATCGTTGGCGCCATCGTATCCTCCATGACCAGGATTGATATAAATTTTAATTCCTGTAAAATCGGCTGCTTTTACAGAAAAAATCATCATCAAAACGATGAAAAATGAAATTATTTTTTTCATGGTGTTTCCTCCTCCTTATTTTAAAACAACATTAAGTAAATATAAATCACCTCCCTCAGTATTAAATACAATCTGTTTCCCATCAGGTGAAACAGCAGGGTACATTGCCATGATATTGGTTGGCGTGGAAAGTGTTTGATAAACTTTCCCATCAATAGTGGCAGCTACTAAGGTAGAAGAAAGAAGAATTTCACCATCGTCAATATCATTCATCCCTACTAACCAGTTATTGCTTAACCATTGAGGTGCATTTAATTTTCCTAATGATTTAACATTTTTTCCATCCAGGTCACAAACAAACGTTCCTTTCCCTGCAACGACATAAGCAATTTTTTTACCATCGGGCGAAAGTGTAGGCCAAATATAACTTGCATTTTCACCATTAGGAGTTAATACTTTTCTTTCCTTGGCAGTATATACAACCATTTTCTGATTTTCAATACAAATGACAGGAGAAATTTCGGCATTATTCACTTGATTTTTAACCAACTGATTTCCTTTTACATACAGAGGCTTATTCCCTACAAATTTAGGAACAATGTTTTCGCGTGTAGGAGCAATTAATTGCTGCTGTTTCTGGTCTTTTAAAGAATACGATTTTAACGAAATGTAAAGGCGATTGTTTATCAACTCATTTTTTCGGTAAAGAATGGTTTGCCCATCTCTACTTATTTGAACCCCATAGCCTGCACCCCTTTCAGTAGTCAATGTTTTTAATTGCTGGTCGTTAAAAGAATACATTTTTAGCCCCATATAATTTTCGCTGGTTGCTAATAAATAATCACCCGTTGGGCTAAAAACAGGATGATACATACCTCCGCCTTCTGAAGAAGCAAGAAGTTGCTTCACGGAAGTCACTTCAATTGTTTGAGCAACAAGAATTTGTCCAAACAAAGCAATAAATAAGAGTAATTTCTTCATAATACTTTTACATTTTAAAAAATTAATTAAAGATTTTTAGTGGCGGTAAATATAAAGAATTTTTACAAAGATTGCAAACGATTGCACTAATTTATTTTCAAAATTTTTATTAATATTTTTTTAAAGTAAAAAATTGAGCGGTGAACAATATAGTTAAATGCTTCATTATTGGGAATTAAAACGGATTTTCCTTTCCAAATTTTGTAAAAAATGATCTAAAAGCCAATACCAATCGGCTTTTAAGAATATTCCAGTAAATTTAATGTACGCAAGAAAAATACTATTTTTTTTCTTCTAACAAGGTTATTTTATTGAATTTTTTTGTATGTTTGTAAAAATAAAAAAATATTCAATATGTGATAAACAACTAATAATTACACTGTAAGCAAGAAATTATTTTTTTCATAAAAACAAATGAATAACCCCGAGGCAAGCCTCGAGGAATTCTTACGATTAAATTTTTGCATGTATCCCATATGACTGCCTTACCAATAAGCCGGCATTGCAGAAGCGAGCAATTTGCTTGTCGGCAGTGCTTTCGGGGATTTACAAGTGTGAGGCAATCAAGGTATTTGTGGGGAATCAAATTGCGTGAGCAATGCTTCGAACAATGCCATTTTAGGTTTGTTGCCGGCAGCCTGTGCCGATATTACCTACAGCATGTGATAAAATACACATGCAGAATTGCATGAGTACTTTTACTATTTCCATTGCTATTTCTAATTCTTCCCGGCAAGCAATTTTTTCAAACGAATGACGTGGTTGATCTGGCCAAAAAATTTGCCAAGAAATCTTTTTTCGTTCATTTGCGAAGCACGGAAATCAAGGAAAACGGCGATTTTGTGGAAGCTTCTCATCTGGGTGGCAGGGCAAATCTGACAGAACTCATCCGAATTTTTGAGAAGGAGAATCTGAATGTTCCCATGCGTGTCGATCACGGAAAACTTATGCTCAACGATGTCGCAAAAAATTACAATCCCGGCTATTCCTTTCTGGGACGAATGTTTGCATTGGCTCAAGTGGAGGGCATGATGGCTGTGGTTCGCAATGAAATAGAAACAGGAATAATTTGAATTTGAAATAGAAAAGTGCTGATTATGAATGATTTATTGTAAAACTTTACAGAATGGTATGATTACAAGAAATTGTAATATACAAAACGCTATTGCAGCTTTTATTTTATCTATGGAGTAGAAAGTTAAAATAATAGAAGTTCTTCTTTCAAAAACCAATTATACTTTAAAACTATTTTTTTCAAAGAAATTCCTTAAAATTGACTATCCTCGCCGCAAGCAGCGAGGTATTACGCCAATTTTATGGCTTCGCCACCGGAATTTCTAAAAAAATAAAAACAAAAGCTACCCCGACACAAGCATCGGGGAATTCTTACGATTAAAAACTCAGCACACCTAACATTCCAACTTACTTTCCTTATTTCCTTTTGAAGAAAAAAAACTATCTTTGCACCATTAAATTAATACTTAATGGCAAAATTTTTAAAATGATTAAAATAACTTTTCCTGAAGGTTTAGTAAAAGAATTTCCTAAAGGTATTACTGGGCAAGAAATTGCAGAAAATATTAGTCCAAAATTAGCTCAAGAAGCATTGGCTATTGGTGTAAATGATGAAATATGGGATTTAACTCGACCTATTGAAAACGATGCAAAGGTAAAAATATTTACATGGGAAGACGAAGAGGGTAAACATGCTTTCTGGCATTCTTCTGCTCATTTAATGGCTGAAGCTCTTGAAGAACTGTATCCAGGTATCAAATTTGGCATTGGTCCAGCCATTGAAAATGGTTTTTATTATGATGTGGATGCAGGCGACACGATTATTAAGGAAACCGATCTTCCACAAATTGAAGAAAAAATGAAGGAACTTGCTGCTCGTAAGGAGCCTATTATTCGAAAGAATATAAGTAAAGCAGATGCCTTAAAAATATTTGAAGAAAAAGGCGACGAATATAAAATAGAATTAATACAGGATCTGACCGATGGAACTATTACTTTGTATTCACAAGGAAATTTTACTGATCTTTGCCGAGGTCCTCATTTACCTGATACAGGAAAAATTAAAGCCATAAAATTATTGAGTGTAGCTGGGGCTTATTGGCGAGGCGATGAAAAACGAAAACAACTTACACGAATTTATGGAATTACTTTCCCAACAAAGAAAATGTTGGATGACTATCTGGTACTTCTTGAAGAAGCTAAAAAAAGAGATCATCGAAAAATAGGAAAAGAACTTGAACTATTTATGTTCTCCGATATGGTAGGGAAAGGATTGCCTATCTGGTTGCCTCGTGGAACAGACTTACGTCTTCGACTGGAAGAAATTTTGAAGAAAATTCAGCGACGTTTTGACTATCAGCAAGTGATTACTCCACATATTGGAAACAAACAATTATATATTACTTCTGGACATTATGCCAAATATGGAAAAGATTCATTTCAACCTATCCATACGCCCGAAGAAGGCGAAGAATATCTGCTAAAACCCATGAACTGTCCTCATCATTGCGAAATTTATAAATTCAAACCTCGTTCTTATAAAGATTTACCTTTACGAATTGCTGAATTTGGAACAGTTTACCGTTATGAGCAAAGTGGTGAACTTCATGGACTTACACGCGTAAGAAGTTTTACTCAGGATGATGCTCACATATTTTGTCGTCCCGAGCAAGTGAAAGATGAATTTTTGAAAGTAATGGATATTATTTTCATTATTTTTAAAGCATTGGATTTTAATAATTTTGAAGCTCAAATTTCTCTACGCGATCCAAATAATAAAGAAAAATATATTGGTACTGATGAAAATTGGGATAAAGCAGAAAAAGCAATTGTAGAAGCATGTGAAGAAAAAGGATTGAAAGCAAGGGTTGTGTTGGGAGAAGCTGCTTTTTATGGACCGAAACTTGATTTTATGGTAAAAGATGCTATTGGTAGACGCTGGCAATTGGGAACTATTCAAGTGGATTATAATCTTCCAGAACGATTTGAGTTGGAATATACAGGTGAAGATAACCAAAAACATCGCCCTGTCATGATTCATCGAGCACCTTTTGGCTCGATGGAACGCTTTGTTGCTTTATTGATTGAACATACCGCAGGGAAATTTCCATTATGGCTTGCGCCCGATCAAGTTGTGATATTACCCATCAGTGAAAAATATAATCAATATGCCTTCGAAGTAGAAAAAATTCTAAAGGAAAAATCTATACGAGCTATAGTAGATGATCGTAACGAAAAAATTGGCCGAAAAATTCGAGATAATGAACTAAAACGAATCCCTTATCTGTTAATCGTTGGAGAGAAAGAACTTGTTGGAAGGGAAGTTTCGGTTCGTCGTCAAGGTGAAGGAGACAAAGGAACCATGAAAATTGAAGATTTTGCTCAATTAATTCTTAATGAAATTAATACCTTATTAAAACAGTTTGATTAATTTCATTATGTTTTAAAAACAACAAAATATTTGAATCAGCTTTAGTTTTTTAGACTTTTGCTGAATTTATTGTGTAATGAATGAATAACCCCGAGGCAAGCTTCGAGGAATTCTTTTGATTAAAAAATAGAAATTGTAACAGATTTCTTATAAACTTTTATTTAAAAATTGCCTTATAAATATCATTACCATTGGCATAAATTAATAAGGCAAGTAATAATAACATACCGATGGTTTGAGCTTGTTCCAGAAATTTTTCACTCGGTTTCCTTCCCGTAAAGATTTCATATAGCAGAAATAAAACATATCCGCCATCCAATGCAGGAATAGGTAAAAAGTTCATAAATGCCAATATAACTGATAATAATGCGGTCATTGACCAAAAAATTTGCCAATCCCACTTTTTAGGGAATAATTTTCCAATAGCACCAAAACCACCTAATTGTTTGGAACCTTCTTTGGTAAATACCAACTTAAATTGTTTTACATAACTTGCCAACGTTTCTACTCCTAATGAAACTCCTGCTGGTATAGAAGCCAATAACCCATATTCGATACGTGTAGTTTCAAAAAAATCAATATAAGGTCGAACCGCAACTCCTAATTTCCCTGTTTCGTCTAATTGAATTTTAGATTCGTGTAATGAGCCATTTCTATAATAGGCTAATGTTATTACAGAATCACGATACTGGCTCAACTGGGAGGCTATATCTTGAAAAATATAAAGCGGTTTCCCATTAATTGCTACCACACTGTCGCCTCGCTGTAGGTGAGCTTGCCAAGCGGGAGTATTTGCGAATACACTGTCAACTACAAATGGGAAACGATAAGAAATAAGACTTTCTTCTCCACTTGCTAATACTTTTTGAGGAAAATCCTTAGGCAATTGAACATTTACAATCTGAGTGTCTCCTCTCAGTACGGTTACATTTTGGGCTCCATCAATCAGAATTTTTTCAATGACATCTGAAAGCTTTTCGCAATTTTCCCCATCTATACTAAGAATTTTATCACCATTTTTGAATCCATGCTCTAAAAATGTTTCTGAAAACTGAAGACCATATTTTGCATTTTGAATAGGAAGATATTCCTGCCCCCATTTATATAAAATACCTGAATAAATTACAATGGCTAAAATAAAATTCATCACCACACCTGCTGTAATAATTGGTAAACGTTGCCAGACAGATTTTGAACGATATTCCCATGGTTGTGGTTCAGCTTTCATCTGGGTTTTGTCCATAGATTCATCAATCATACCAGCAATTTTGCAATAACCACCAAGAGGTAACCACCCAATTCCCCATTCGGTACTTTCTGGATATTTACGCCAATCGTCATCAGGAAGTTCTGATAGTGGTATCGGCTCCATAATAGGTTTCCCGTTTTCATCCAGCATAATATCACCATCAGCATCCCTTTTAGGACGTTCATTGGGCGGAACATTTTTGGCAAAAAACTTAAATTTCCATTTGCCGTTAATCTTTTTTGCTCTCATTATCGAGAAGCTGGGATTGAAAAATATGTAAAATTTTTCTACGCGTACTTTGAAAATGCGAGCAAAAATGAAATGACCAAATTCATGAATAATAACCAGTATAGATAAACTAAAAATAAGTTGCAATGCTCGAATTAAGAATGTTTCCATATTTAAGAAATAATGATTAACTGAACTTTTTGAATGGATTTTTGATTTTAAAAATCGTTAAGTTGATGTTTGATGATTTTTTAATTTTTCTTTTAAACAATACCCGTGATTATTAAAGAATTATTTATTAATCAATTCGTAAGTTAATATTCTAACTTCTTTATCTGTATTTACATAATCTTCATAAGTGGGTTGCTGAATAAAAAGTGCCTTTGACATTATTTTTTCAATTATCTCACTCATTTGTAAAAAACCAATTTTATTTTTTAAGAAAGCATCCACTACCACTTCGTTGGCAGCATTTAAAATGCAGGGCATATTTCCACCCTGATGTACAGCTTCATAAGCCAGTAAAAGATTCCGAAAGCGTTCCGTATCAGGTTTCTCGAAAGTTAATTGAGAAATGATATTAAAGTTGATGCGTGAAAAATTGGTATTGAATCGCTCTGGATAAGTAAAAGCATATAAAATAGGTAGTTTCATGTCTGGAATACTTAATTGTGCTTTTACACTACCGTCTGTAAATTGTACCATTGAATGAATAATAGATTGAGGATGAATGAGAATTTCAATTTGTTCAGGCTCTAAGCCAAAAAGCCATTTTGCTTCTATCATCTCAAAACCTTTATTCATCAAAGTAGCAGAATCAATTGTTATTTTGGTTCCCATTGTCCAATTGGGATGTTTTAAGGCTTCCGCCGATGTTACCTTCTGTAAATCTTTGAACGATTTAGTGCGGAAAGGTCCACCCGAAGCTGTTAAAATAATTTTTTCAATATCGTTGTTACCTTCTCCTGTCAAGCATTGAAAGATAGCAGAATGTTCAGAGTCAACAGGTAAAATCATAGCATGATATTTTTCAACAAGTTGACCTATTAATTCACCAGCTACTACCAAAGTTTCCTTGTTTGCCAGTGCAATTCTTTTCCCTGCCTGAATGGCATGCATAGTTGGTTTGAGTGCCGAATAACCAACTATTGCTATTAATATTATATCCACTGATTGAATTTCTGCAATTTGTGAAATTGCCTCCTCGCCAGCAAATACTTTTATCGGAAGTTCAGCTAACGATTTTTTTAACTGTTCATAATGAATAGGATTGGCAATAGCAACCATTTCAGGATGAAATTTTCTTGCCTGTTCTATCAACAAATCAACGTTGTTATTCGCAGTAAGAGCATATACTTCAAACTTATCAGAGTATTGTTCAATGACTTGCAATGCTTGTGTGCCAATAGAGCCTGTAGAACCTAAAATAGTTATTTGTTTTTTGGTTTCGCTCACGTGAATTAAAAATTTATACTGATTTTTTTGATTTCTTAAAAAATAATAATCTCCTCCGGATTAATGGGCTTACCCTGTTGCCACAACTCAAAGTAAAACTCTTTTTTTGCTTTATTGGAATGATTATTTTCTCCCGTTATAGCAATAGTTTCACCTGCTTTTACTACATTGCCAACCTTTTTTAATAATCTTGTATTGTTTTTATAAATTGACACATAATTATTTTCATGTTGCACCTGAATGACCCAGTCAAAATCAAATGTAAATCCAGCAAAAATTACTGTGCCATTTAATACACTCATTACACTTTGATTAGGTGGAGTTAAAATATTAATTCCATAGCGGTGATTCTGTAAGCTGTAAGAAGAAGTTATTACCCCTTGCACAGGTCGAAAAAAAACATAAGTATTTTCATTCTTATTGATACTGATATTTGCTAAATTGAATTTTTCTTCTTCTTCAAATTTTTTACAGAATTCTTCCTCTTTTTTTGATTTTTCAAGTAATTCTTGAGATTTTTTACTTAGGGTAACTGAATCAAGCGAAGAGATAGAATCAGGTTGAATCTCTTCGTTTATTATTTTTTTAATAAGCTCTATATAAGCTGATTGTTGGCTGACTACTTTCATTAAGGAATCAGTTTCCAATGATTCTTGAATTATTTTTGCTCGATCGCCTGTTTCTCCATAACCTGGAAGATAATATCGCAAAGGGGTTACATAAATAAGAATTGTTAATAAAACAAAAGTCAGTACAGTGAAAAGGAAAAAATAAAGAATAACAGTAAATCGCGACAAATGAATATGCCACGATTCTTCCAAAGTATTTTCATTTACAACAGAAACACGATATTTAAAACGCAGTTTTTGTAATAATAATGAAATTTTTCCTTTTTTCTTTTTCATTCAATGATTCTGAATACAAAATGCTTTACAAAATTAGCATATTTCGAAGGAAAATAAAAATCAAGAAGTTCAAAGTATTTTTTAAATTGAACTCCTTGATAAAAAAATGAAAAAATAATTTTGTTTTTTACTATAGTTGAAAAATATTACGCTGTTTTTCTTTATCGTATTTTTTTTGATAAACTCTTTTTATTAGATAGCGTTACCAATAAGAAATACGGCAGCTAAAGAAACAATCGCATATAATTCTGGGAAAGCTGCTAAAATAAGAGTTCTACCAAATACATCGTAACCTGAACCGATACTAGCAATACCATTTGCACAAACTTGTCCTTGACGAATTGCTGAAAGTAATCCTGTAAGAGCTAATGCTAAACTTCCTCCAAATACAGCGGCAGCGGCACCCCATGTCATATCAGGCACCAAATGAGGAGACAATAAAAAATAACCCAAAAAACCATATAAACCTTGTGTACCAGGAATAGCGCTTAAAACCATATAATTACCAAAAGCATCAGGATTCTTTTTTAAAGCACCTAATGTGGCATTCCCAGCAATTGTTACTCCAACAGCACTTCCTACCCCTGAAAGTCCCACCATTAAACCAATTCCAATATAAGCTAAAATAATAGGTCCCATAATTTATTTTTTTAATTGTTAATGTTTTATATATTTTGATTTTTTATTCTTTAAATAATAGATTTTTCTTCTTTATAATGTGCAAATGGTTTATATTTTTTCCCTCCACCTTCAAAACCTGCATTTTTATAAAATTCCACAAAAGTCAAACGCATAGGATGAACAAAAGCACCTAAGCCAGACATGAATATATTAATACTGTGTCCTATGAGCATAATTATTATCATAACAATGGGTCCAAAAAAAGGAATACCTTTGCTGATATTAATTGCCAAGTCATTGAATACAAATCCCATTACTGCTCCTGAAATGCCCAATGCAAACAATCGAATATAAGACAAAGTATCTCCCAATAAGCCAGTAGCCATATTATAAGTATCCCATAAACCAGAACCAATGTTTATAAGAGGATTTTTATGAATATTGTTCAACAAGAAAACAAATATTACACCAATTCCACCGAAAACGATATATAACCATTTTGCTATTGTAAAAGGAAGACCAGCATAAGAATTTAAAACAAAAGTGCCTCCACAACCTATTAAAATAGATAACCAACCCCATGTTGAAAAAGATGCTGGCCAACCATAACGTAAGACTTTCCCAACTGCTTTAATAATCATTCCAAATAAGATTTGAATAACACCCAGAATTAAAGAAATATAAAACAATTGATTTGAATCAATCATGATTTTTTTTAACTTCTCTAACCATGGTATTTCGGCTTCTATTAAATTGAAGCCAAAAAATGTGCCTGTTATTATTCCCATAATTACAGTAGAAATTCCTAAACAAATCATCAAGGAAAGTACAGGTTTTATCGCATCATTGACTTTTTTTCGAAGGAAAATTGCAAATAAAACTAAAAGTAAACCATAAGCAGCATCTCCTAAACATATTCCGAAAAAGAGCATATAAAATGGAGCAAAGAAAGGAGTTAAATCAATTTCATAATAATTAGGTAAATCATACAAATTGCCAATAAACTCAAATATTCGAGCAAAACGATTATTTTTTAACTTTACAGGGACTTTTTCTTCTCCAACAGGTTCGCTTGTTTCATAATAAATTTCAGAATCATTTAAGAAATTTTGTAATTCCTCTTCCGAATCTTCCGGACACCAACCTTCAATCAACATAACTTTCTCTTCAATAGTAGGTTCAGTATTAAGCACAACCTTTGTAAAATCAATTGTTTCAAAAGTTTCAACTTGAAAAGATTTTAAAGTATTATAATCTTCAACCGCCATTTTTATTAGTTGTTGCTTTACCTCCTCAATTTCTTTCCTTATTTCTGAAATTTGCAAATCTAACTCTGGAGCAGTTCTATCCGACAATTTAATAGGATCGGCATCTATATCAACAACTTCGCCAGGTCGAGTAATGGTAATAAAATAACGGGTTGAACCTACGGTATCAATTTCAAAGGCATTATAAATTACTTCCCATTCTTGATCAAACTTGCGAATATTACAACTAAAAAAATTGATGATATAACCCGCCTCACGTAATTGATGCAGCCTTTCAAAGCTAAAAATTCCCCAAACTTCCATTCGGTCTCTTTCTTTCTCAATTTGCTGAAGTTTTTGTTCAAGTGATTCTTTTTGAGCTAATTTATTTTCTATGTTTATCAGCACTTCTAAGCCATCTTTAACAGGATCCGCTGGCAATGGTATTATTTCCTTTGAAAGTCTTTTTTCCAACTGTTTCAACGCAATTTTTATGCGAGCTGATAACAGCATCTTTTCTCGCAAAGCATCATTTTCAGGTATTCCTTCGGGTTTTTCTATCACGTGGAGCACACCAATCTCGCGGATTTTTTCTAAAAATTCTATATATTGTTTGTGGTATACCAAAAAGGTATATTTTGTCATTTTAACAATCATATATTCCTCCCTTCTATCTTTTCATGACGTGATTTGATAATTTTTTGGGAAGATTTCGACAGATTTTCCTCATCTTCCATAAATCGTTTTATTTTTCGAATCGCATCTTCATAACCGGGTATTTGTACTTTCTCAAATAAATTTACTTTTTGAGTCGTCTTTTTTCTTTCATGCTCCAACAAGTTAAGCTTTTGAATATAAAACTCATGCTCAATAGCAATTTGTGCTAATTCTTTTAATAAGGCTAACCCATCTAAATACCATTTAGGCGCATTAAATAAGCTAAAAGATTTGGTTTTATAAACTACCTCATCTAAAACTGGGATACGTACTGCAGCAATCTTTTTTATACTCATTTTAATATCTTCCACTTCGAGCAAGCTGGTGTCAAATTCGCCCCACAAAGCCAACATTTTATCATAAGCAGCAATACGAGCTTCGAATTCAGCATTTATTTTTTTTATATCATCTTTTGCTTTTTTGACTTCTGTACGCAAAGCACTTTCTTTATTTTTAATTGTAGGTAATGCTCTGACTCTGATCTTGAGATTTTTTTCAAGATTTTGTAACGAAGTTTTATTATATTGAAACTGTATTGCCATTAAAAAAAGGAATTTATTTTAATTTTTATAAAAAATTTATGAATTAATTTCTCCAATATTTATCCACTAAATCTTGTTTAATATTAACCTCACTTGGTTTAAAGTATTTAGCAAACAATTTCCAGGTGACATCCAACATGGTAGTAGTATCAATATTTACATCAATAGCTAATATTTTTTCTGAATATTCTTTAGCGAAAGCCAATGCACGTTCATCGTAATCGGTCAAATCAAATCCATTTTCAAGTTTTGTTTTAGCATTGGCGGCATCAGCATAAAGACGTACGGCGGCATTCATTACTTGTGGATGATCTTCACGCGTTTTGATACCTATTACCAATTGTTTTAGTCGTGAAAGCGAACGGAAAGGATCCACTATTACTTTGCCTATATCCGTATCACGGCGAAGGAATAATTGTCCTTCAGTAATGTATCCCGTATTATCAGGAATAGCATGGGTAATATCTCCACCCGACAGAGTAGTTACTGCAATAATCGTAATGGAGCCTCCCGCTGAAAACTGAACTGCTTTTTCATAAATTTTTGCAAGATCAGAATACAAAGAACCCGGCATGGAATCTTTTGATGGAATTTGATCCATACGATTCGAAACAATTGCTAAGGCATCGGCATACAAAGTCATATCTGTAAGTAGTACCAATACTTTTTCGTTTTTATCTACTGCAAAATATTCCGCAGCAGTCAAAGCCATATCCGGAATTAATAAACGTTCCACAGGTGGATCTTCTGTAGTATTTATAAAACTTATAATCCGATCTAAAGCCCCTGCTTCGTTAAAAACATTTTTAAAATAAAGATAGTCATCGTTAGTTAATCCTATACCACCTAAAATTATTTTATCAGTTTGAGCACGCAAGGCAACATTAGCCATAACTTCATTATAAGGCTGGTCAGGATCGGCAAAAAAGGGAATTTTCTGTCCTGAAACCAACGTGTTATTCAAATCAATACCTGCAATTCCTGTTGCAATTAATTCAGACGGTTGTTCTCGTCGGACAGGATTGACGGTAGGTCCACCTATTTCACGTTCTTCACCTTCGATTTCAGGTCCACCGTCGATAACTTCACCAAAAGCATTAAAAAAACGTCCTGCTAACTGTTCACTTACTTTCAAGGTTGGGGCTTTTCCTAAAAAAATAACTTCGGCATTTGTAGGAATACCTTCTGTGCCTTCAAAAACCTGTAAAGTAACTTCATCTCCAATAATTTTAACTACTTGAGCCAACTTACCATTAACAGTAGCTAATTCATCATTGCCTACATTAGTAGCATGAAGTGAACATGTGGCTTTTGTAATCTGACTAATTTGTGTATAAATTTTTTGAAATGCTTTTGTTGCCATCTTTATGATTAAATAATAAAAAATTCTACTTAAATAAATTTATTAAAATTGCATCAATTACTTGAATTTACTATTTTTCTTTCCTCCAAAATTTTATTCAATTCTTTTTCATATTTTTCAAAATCTTCTGAATGAAAAACAGAATAATTCATTTGTTTGCAGATATTAATAATTCTTTTGAAATAATCCATCACTTCAACAAAATTACTGAATTTAAAATCGGCGTTACAAATATTCATTATTAAACTTAACATATAATGTTGTCGTTCAATAGGCGTTAATGCGTCAATTTCATCAAAAGCATCCTGCTGAAGAATCACAAAATCAATTAATTCTGATTTCCAAAAAGTAATATGATAATCCACTGGTACCCCGTCGTCTCCTAAGATATTAATTTGTTCTTGCACTTCTCTTCCTCGTTGAAGAAGGGTTCGCATATCATTGACCATATTTGTCCAATCGGGCGAAATGTGCTCAGTTACATATTCTTCAAATTCAGGATAATCAAAATATTTAGAATAGCTTTCAATGGGATTAATAGCTGGATATCGTTTACTATCTGCGCGTGCTTGTTCAAGAGCAAAATAACAGCGAGCTACTTTTTTAGTGCTTTCAGTTACCGGCTCTTTTAAATTTCCTCCCGCAGGCGAAACTGTTCCAATAAAAGTAATAGAACCGGTTTTACCATTTTTTAATTGAACATACCCTGCGCGGCTGTAAAAATTAGCAATAATAGCAGATAAATCCATAGGAAAAGCATCTTGCCCAGGTAATTCTTCCATCCGATTACTCATCTCACGCAAAGCCTGAGCCCACCGTGAAGTAGAATCTGCCATCAATAAAACTCTTAATCCCATTGCCCGATAATACTCAGCAATGGTCATGGCTGTGTAAACAGAAGCTTCACGAGCAGCAACCGGCATATTAGAAGTATTTGCTACAATAATGGTTCTTTCCATTAATAGTCTGTCGGTATGTGGATCGGTTAATTTTGGGAATTCTACAAAAAGTTCAACAACTTCATTGGCTCGTTCACCACAAGCTGCCATAATAACAATGTCTGCTTCTGCTTGTTTGGAAATGGCATGTTGTAAAACGGTTTTTCCTGTACCAAAAGCTCCTGGAATAAAACCAGTTCCACCTTCAACAATGGGATTAGCAGTATCAATTACACGTACGCCTGTTTCCAATAGTTTAAAAGGACGTGGTTTTTCGGTATGAATATTAATTGCCTTTTTTACTGGCCATTTTTGTGTCATATTTACCTCAATCTCTTTCCCAGCTTCATTTATCAATACTGCAATAGTATCTAAAATTTTATAATCACCAGTTGGAACAATAGTTTTAACTGTATATTTTCCTTCAAATGCAAAAGGAACCATAATTTTATGAGGTTGATGATTTTCATCTACTTCGCCTAACCAGCTACCTGCTTCCACCTCATCACCAGGTTTTGCTAATGGTTTGAAATTCCATAATTTTTCTGTATCAAGTGGAAAATTATATTCCCCACGTTGAAGAAAAATTCCTGAAAACTTATTTAAATCATTCTGAAGTCCATCAAAATTTTTCGAAAGTAAACCCGGTGCCAACGTCACTTCCAGCATATGTTCTTCAAAATTAACATTGTTCCCCACTTTTAAACCTCGTGTACTTTCAAATACTTGAACAAAGGCATTGGTATCTATTACTTTTAGCACTTCGGCCATTAACATTTTACCGTCTAATTCAATGTAACATATTTCATTTTGAGCTACTGGTCCGTCAATTTCCACCGTTACCAAATTAGAAACCACACCTTTTACTTTTCCTTTTGTTGACATAATTTTTTTAATACAGCTTTTAACAAAATTAATTATTTTGACACTATTCTATTTAGTCATTTCTATTGTTTTTTTACATTATCTAAAATATCTTCTTGACGTTACATTTGCTTCTTCTTCGAAATTAACACTTTCTTTAAGATGATTTACCATTGTTCTAAAAATTTGTGTTCCTTTTTCTACCGACAAAGGCTGCCAACGTTCCAGTATTTCCATCTTAATTACAAAAGCAAGTATTTTTTCAACAGAAAAATAATGAAAAAATGTATTCTCTTCTAACCATTTCCACTTAAAAGCATCTATTTCTTTTTCGCGTTGCAATAAATCTTTTTCTTCTGCTATTTGCAAAAGTGTCTCCAAATTCTCAAAAATATTGGTCAAACCAAAATCACGAGCATTAGTAGTACGAAGAATTTGTGCAATTTCATTATTTCCTACAATCATTTTTTTTTGGTCAATACCATATTTTCGACAAGCTACAGCCACCAAGATATTGTTAATATTCAAATTAAATTCAAACCATGATTTCAAAAAATCATTGTTATTATTCATTGCATATTCATAATATAAAGTAGAAAGATAATCTTCTTTTGAAATGCCTTCGGACCAAAATTCTTCTTCATAATAAACAGCATAAAATTGCTGAATATAAGGTAATAATCTTTTATCGTTGGGATGTTCAGTTTCTTTCATCAAAGTTATGAGTTGCTGCCAGTCTTCAGAAGTTAAATTTCCCAGCGGATTTAATTCAGCTTCTTTATTTGCCAAGTATAGAAGAAAATTTTGATTATCATATTTGGCAAAAAGTAGTTTTATCAGTTCAACATCAGAAGGTGCCAGTTGGACTAATAATTCTTTTTTAAAATCAAGAAGAGGAAGAAATAGTTTTGTGTCTTCTATATGTAAATCAGGAAGTCCTGCAATTAAATAATAATAATTCATTTTTCTCTTTTCTTGTTCTTCAAACCCTCAATGCTTTTTCTATCAATTAAATTCAAACTCCTTGTTTCAAGCAGCTAATTACATTTTTTCAAAAAGCATATCGACCAGTTTTGGTCGTAGAAAATCTTTAAAATACGCAATAAATTCTTCTTCGCCGAAGGTAATTTTGTAACCTGCCCCTTCAGGAACAATAGTAAAATCAGCCTTAGCGTTATTCACTTTTGTTATTTTTACACCTTTATTCAGTAAATCTTTGGCATTTGCCATAAAATAATCTGTTAAAGCTTTCTCATCTTTGGTTTCAATAGTAATAGCTTGATTTTTTGCCCACTCTTTGACCAATGTCAAAATCACTTTCTGCATAAAATCTTTGTCAGCAGTAGCTGCTTTTACAGAATTTGAAACAATTTCACCACAAATTAAATTGGCAATTTCTGATTTTAAGGCATTCACCGCTTGTTGAGCAAAGAGGCGTAATTCAGCCTGGGTGTTTTTGGCTATGTTGGCTGCCTTCGTTTCTGCTTCCGAAATAATTTGCGCTGCCTCTTCATGGGCTTTTTTAATTATCTCATCAGCTTCTGCTCGGGCTTTTTCAATAATGGCTTTCGCTTCGGCATTTCCTTTTTCTACTCCCTCTTGATAAATTTTGTCAGTTAATTCTTGTAATCTCGTATTCATAAGAATTTATTTAAAATAACATTATGCAAATTTAATGTTTTATTTTTAGTAGATTATTTTTTTATAATTATTTAAAAAAATTATACACCCTAAAAGATTAAGAAATTTAGTAACATACAAATTATTCCTTGATTTTCAAATATAACTTTTTTGTGTAACTTTTTATGATAACTCATTTTTTATTAGCTTTGTACGTATTAATTGTCAGATGTAAATCAAAATAGAATTTTACTTTTATTTTTGAAAAACTAATAAATTAATGAGATGGATATTTTACTTATTATTTTATCAGGTATTTTCGTTTTTTTAGGTTTTATTGGTTGTATTTTACCTATTTTGCCCAGTGTTCCGCTAAGCTATATAGGCATTTTACTGTTGCATTTTACATCAAAAATTCAATTTTCTACCCAATTTCTTGTCATTTGGGGAATAATTGTGCTTTTATCCCAATTGCTGGATTATTTTGTACCGATTTTGGGAACTAAAAAATTTGGGGGTAGTAAAAAAGGTATATGGGGCAGCATGTTGGGAATGGTAATAGGATTATTTTTTGCACCGTGGGGAATTATTATAGGTCCTTTCGTTGGGGCAATTACTGGTGAACTTATAGATGGTAAAACAAATGTTCAAGCCATTCGTGCAGGATTGGGTTCATTTATAGGATGGATAATTAATACAGCTTGTAAACTGATAATTGCTGGATTTTTTATCTATTATTATTTTGAAGCACTTATTAAGGTATATTAAGATTTAATTTATCAGACAACTGTTTTTTTAATTCATCAAAAGTAACTAACTGTTGATTGCCAGTTAACATATTTTTCAACATTACTTTTTCGGAAACCACTTCATTTTCGCCGACAATAGCAACAAAAGGAATATTTTTATTATTTGCATAATCCAATTGCTTTTTGATTTTAGCAGGTTCAGGATAAATTTCAACGTTGAATCCAAAACTCCGTAACCTTTGCAACCACGAAAAACTATATATCAATTCCTTTTCACCAAGTGCAGTAAATAAAATTTGGGTTTGCGATTGTAAGGTTTGTGGATAAAGTTGAAGTTGATTAAGCACATCATAAATTCTATCTGCTCCAAAAGAAATTCCTACTCCAGAAACTCCTTTCATCCCAAAAACACCTGTAAGATCGTCATAACGACCACCACCTCCAATGCTTCCTATTTTAACATCTAAAGCTTTTATTTCAAAAATAGCTCCTGTGTAATAATTCAACCCTCGAGCCAAAGTCAAATCAAGTTCTGGAAAAAATTTGATGTCCACATTGCTACAAAGCCGAAAAATGGTTTCAATTTCCGAAATTCCTTTTAGACCAATTTCAGAGGAAACCAGTATTAATTTCAATTGGTCGAGTTTTTCTGCATTATTGCCTTTTAAAGTTAAAATGGGTTGCAATTTAGCTACTGCCTCAGGCGAAATACCTTTTTCAATCAATTCTTCATTAACATTTTGCAATCCAATTTTTTCCATTTTGTCAACGGCAATAGTAATATCCAAAATTTTTTGTGAAGCACCTATTATTTCAGCTATTCCGGCAAGAATTTTTCGATTATTGATTTTAATTGTAATATTAATTTTTAATTGTTCGAAAACTTCATTGACAATTTGAACAAGTTCTAACTCATTAACCAGTGAATCACTTCCCACTACATCGGCATCACATTGATAAAATTCACGATAACGCCCTTTCTGAGGACGATCAGCTCTCCATACAGGTTGAATTTGATACCGTTTAAAAGGAAAAGTGATTTTGTCGCGGTTTTGTACCACAAATCGGGCAAAAGGTACAGTTAAATCATAACGTAAACCTTTTTCACAAATTTTATTGGAGAGCTTTACAGTATCATGTTTTAATAACTCATTATCAGAAATATCTGCAAGAAAATTTCCTGAATTTAAAACCTTAAACAGCAATTTATCTCCTTCTTCTCCATATTTGCCCAGTAAAGTAGACAAGTTTTCCATCGCAGGCGTTTCTATTTGTTGATAACCATATCGGCAAAAAACATTTTTAATGGTATCAAAAATATAATTCCTTCTTGCCATTTCTTCAGGCATGAAATCACGCATCCCTTTTGGAATTGTCGGTTTTTGCATAAAATTTTTTAAAATAATAAGATAGATGTCCTTTTTAAAATGGTTCCTACTTTTTGTTAAAAACTACGAGAATATTAAGTGATATATTTTTTCTGTAGCTCCTACATTTTTTAAAATATAAGCACCTGCCCTTTTACCTGCTTCTTCATCGTCGAGCAGTTCATCAAATTTTTTTTCAAGTGAATCATAATCTGAAATAGAAAAAGCTCCTCCTTCTGCAATTAATTCATGTGCTTCGCGAAATTTTTGATAATTTGGACCAAAAACTACCGGGATATTCCATACAGCAGCTTCCAAAATATTGTGAATACCAGCTCCAAAACCACCACCAACATAAGCAACTTTGCCGTATTGGTAAATAGAAGATAAAAATCCTATAGCGTCCACCACAAGGCAATTAAAAGTATGAATATTTATTTCTGTAGCTTCAGTGTATCGTATATATTTCCCCTCTAATAATTTAAAAATATCATATAAATGACTTTTATCAATTTCGTGAGGCACCAAAATAAGCTTTATTTGTGGATGAAGTTTGATATAACGTATCAATAATTCTTCATCTTCGGGCCAGGTGCTGCCTGCTACAATTACTTTACTGTTGCGGGCAAAAGATTCAATCAAAGGTATTTTTTTCGGTTCCAAAGATAAAGCATATACCCTGTCAAAACGCGTATCACCGCACACTGTAACTTTCTGAATACCGTGCTCGTTAAGTAATTTTGCTGATAAATTATCCTGGACAAAAATATGAGAAAATGTATTCAACAGTTGAAGATACCACTTTCCATATTTTTTAAAAAAAATCTGATTGGGGCGGAAAATAGCCGAGATGCAATATACAGGAATTTTTTCAGCTTCCATTTCAAGTAAAAAATTAGGCCAGAATTCATATTTGATAAAAATTGCCTTCGTAGGCTTGACAATTTTCAAAAATTCCTGTGCAGCTTTTCTGGTATCTAAAGGGAGATAGGAAACCACGTCCACGCAACTATAATTTTTCCTCACATTATAACCTGATGGAGAATAAAAAGTCAATAAGATTTTAGTTTCTGGATGTTCTTTTTTCAACTTTTCAATGATGGGTCGCCCTTGCTCAAATTCTCCTAATGAAGCCGCATGAAACCATACATACGAAGATTGAGAATCTATTTTTTCTCTCAGTACTTTTAAGGCATTTCGTTGTCCACGATAAAGCTCTCTCGCTTTGTCATAAAACAACGAAGCAATAAAAATTAAAATACCATAAACATGTATACCGAAAGAATATAAAATTCTCATTCTCAAAAATATTTAAAAATGAAATAAAAAAGATTGATAAATATGTATAAATATTTATTGTCGAATTTTATACCACCTTATTGTAAAAAAATAAAAGTATGAAAAACAAAAGGCATCTCAAAAATAGTTTTGAAACGCCTTTTTTGAAACACTTAAAAGTAAAATTACTTTCTTATACCCAACTCCTGAATTATTGCCCGATAACGGTTAATGTCCTTTTCTTTTAAATAATCGAGCAAACGGCGACGTTTTCCTACCAGTTTTACAAGAGCGCGTTCTGTACTATAATCTTTCTTATTTGACTTTAAATGTTGAGTCAAATGATCAATACGGTATGAAAACAATGCTATCTGGCATTCTGGTGAACCAGTATCAGTGTTAGACTTCCCGTACTTTTCGAAGATTTCTTTTTTCTTTTCTGCTGTTAAATACATATTTAAAATTAAAAATTAATTATGAGCCTGCAAATTTACAAATTATATTTTAATTCCCTAACTTTTCTTGAAAAAACTTCCACAAAATTTTATTTAATAGACTTTTACACAAGAACTGACATTTTAAAAAACTGACATAAGGTAGTTCAAAACAACAACAAAAACTTCCGTGAAAAGCCATGAGATAGATTTTTAAGGAAAATTTTCATCTCAAATTTAAAAATTGAGTGCAAAAATATTCAATATTTTCTTAATAAAGACCTAAAATTTGCAAGTAAAAAATTGTTTGAGAAATTTATTTTTTTCAAATAAACTTTGAAAAACTCTCTTTTAAAAAATTGATTCGGTTAATGTGAATTAAGAAAATGGAAATACAATTATCCATTTTTGATTAGAGTTACCCTATTTGTAGATTACAAAAAAATGCCTAATTTTGTAATCTCAAAAATAAGAAGAAACTGCTAAAATAAGACAAAATGAAGAGGACATTTCAACCATCGCAAAGAAAAAGAAGAAATAAACATGGCTTTCGTGAAAGAATGGCAACTGCCAATGGCCGAAGAGTTTTGGCTGCCCGCCGTGCTAAAGGAAGAAAAAAGTTAACAGTTGCCGATGAAGGGCGTCATAAAAGATAAATTTATTCCCTGAGTTTGTGAAATAAATAATAAAGTAAAAACTGGCGGAAGGTTTTTACTTTTTTTATTTTTAGCATTTCGATGACTGAAATAATTTCATTATTTTTGACGTTAACTTGATAAACTTACATTTTTTGAAAGTAAGTATAATATTTTTATGAACTTTAAAAAATTTTGGAAAGAAACTTTTGCTGGCTTTGTGGTAAAGAATGTATTGCTTGCCATTGTGGTGTTTATTTTACTCTCATGGGTGACCCTTATTTGTATTGATTTTTATACCCATCATGGTGAAGCTGAAATTATTCCCGATTTAAGAGGTGCTTATGTAGAAGAAGCTGAAATATTATTAAGCAAAAAAAATCTTTATCCGAAAGTAATAGATTCAGTATATATTCGAGATAAAAAACTTGGAACTATCGTTGAACAAATTCCTCCACCTAATTCTACTATTAAACGAAACCGTCCAGTTTATTTAATTATTAATTCTCGTCAGGTGAAACAAATACCTTTGCCTAATGTCATTGATGTTTCTTATCGTCAAGCTATTGCAATGCTTTCATCGGTTGGCTTATCAGTTGAGGGAGTTCAATATTTACCATCTGAATATAAAGATCTTGTTCTTGATGTAAAATATAAAGAAAGCAGTCTTTTGCCGGGTACACGTATTCCAGAAGGTAGTTCTGTAATCTTAGTAGTAGGTAGTAATGGTTATGGTGATAGTTTATCAGTCGTTCCTCAATTAAAAGGATTAACATTGCAAGAAGCAAAAGAAAAAGCTTTTTTGAATTCTTTTGTAATAGGATCGACTTTATACGATATACTTCCAAATGGAAATGACAATGATTATTTTATCTATCGCCAGCGTCCTTCCGCAGGAGAATTAGCAAATGTTGGTAGCAGAATTGATGTATGGTTGACTACTTCTAAAAAACGCTTAAAAGAAACTTTTGATGAAAATGATAATTCATTGGATAGTAATGGTGAGGATGAAATATTTTTCTGAAATTTGTAGACTATAATGTTGATGATTCGCCAAATCAACAATCTTTTCTTAAATCCAATCTATTTTTAAAAAATCAACAAAATAACAAACTGAAAATTGTTAGAAGTAACTAAATGGGAAGAATTAATTGAATCTGCTGAAGAATTAGAATTTTATGAACATTACCGATTTAAAGTAGATAAAAGACAGTCACCATTACGAATTGATAAATATCTGGTTAATTGCATAGCGAATATTTCCCGTAATCGGATTCAGGAAGCTGCTGAAAATGGGAATATTTTGGTAAATGAAAAACCTGTAAAATCCAATTATAAGGTAAAGCCAGGAGATATCATTA
>Ga0209409_1000815_pt1 | contig 30283 bp, 22 predicted proteins | sample AD_JPNMR1_MetaG_FD_184424 | JGI IMG/M metagenome (GOLD analysis project Ga0209409, IMG submission 184424) | Active sludge microbial communities of municipal wastewater-treating anaerobic digesters from Japan - AD_JPNMR1_MetaG (SPAdes) (version 2) | ecosystem: Engineered > Bioreactor > Anaerobic...
CTATTCCACGGATCACCAGATTCGGGGAAGTTACCAATAAAGACATCGTTATCAAATGTTAAGACTCGTACTAGATTTGCACAACGTCCGGGACGATAACGACGAAAGTATTCGTGAACTGGCGTACCAGTTTCATAAAACCCCTTACTCGGATCATAAGAATAAGTTATTATATTTTTACCAAGTTTAGCATTAAGTTCATTGATTTTATCTACAATATACTCAATGCTTATATAAATAGCTGTAGTATTAATAGTAAGAATTAGATCAATCTCTTTACGAATAATATTACAATCATCGGATCCTTGACCAAAATTAATATGAAGCTGAATATGATTCGCTTCATAGACATTACCCATAGCATATAGATAGAGATCTGTCTTCTGATCTGGATTCGTTGGATAATCCGGACCTGTTGCCTCTATACTAATATACGGTCTTGCTTCTTCGGAACTATCAAATGGCAGAGTAGTTACTACTCCAGCTGTGGTTTGAATAATCCGAGTACGATATGTGTCCGGTATAAATACCGGGATGGGTGCGCCAAGTGCATCTGCTGCACCGAGTGTGGTAAGTTTCATTTTTCTTCTCCTTTCATATTTCTTGGGGCTTCTTTCCGAAGCCTTGCATGTTACTAAATGGTAACCCTGTCATTCTGTCAATAAAAGATTTTGGATTTAGATAAGATTTGTGTAAATCTCTCGCCAATCGACCAAAGGGAAACATTGTCCACATCGTATAATCAGTGAACTTTTGCCAGTCTCCTGAGATCATAGATGTTATCATTGTGGGAAATGCTCGGATAATGGGTGGTGATATTATCTGAAGTGGTGCTACATAATACGGATAAGTGCCGAAGAAAGCAGATTGCTTCTCTTTCTTATCTCCGAATATCCATTCCGACATATCCTTTAACCAGCTCCATGGTGCCGGAAGCGCAGAATCGAAGAGTGAAAACATAAACGCATTCGCTAGACCAAGCGTAATAAGATCCATTGCCATCATTCTCTGGAACTTATCCATCTCCATTGTGCCTTCTCGGAAACCATAGATCTTAGCTTGCTCATACATCTTACTTCTGGTGTTAATAGAATTATAAGTCCAAAGTTGGAAGCGAGTAAGCACCTTGCCCATAGCACTTCGTGCAATCGCTGGACGATACGGAGCAGTATAGAGGAATTGAGTACACTTCACACCGTCTTTGGCTAATCTACTGAGTATAGGATTAAATCGCCACTTTCCGTGCTCATCATAGTATCCTTCGAGAGCACCATTAAACATATTATAGAACTGGATATAGTGCGCCATAAACGCATCGGTACGAAGTTCTACTTCGGGTGCTCGCATAAACCACGAGACTTTACTATAGAGTGCATCGGAGACATGATGCTTCTTTGCCAATGCTCTCAGCGATACATCATCAAAGACTTCATCGCCTGCAAGTTTTCTAGCGTAATCATCAAAGAAATTCTTCAGAGAATCAGTAACGTTGATATTCATACCACCTGCTTCGTTTATTAGATACTCTTCGATAACACCCTCTTCTGCTACTGCTCGCTTGAGATCATTTCTATTCTTGAATGTGGGCGAGAAAGTCTTGCGAATATAGTCCATATCTCTAGCTTTCTTAATATTATCTAATCCAGCAGAGATAGCAGTCATCTGAGTACCACCAAACATATTCGATACTATAGACTTAGTATGCGCAAGTAGCGATGCCATCTCATAACGTGCTTCAGCTTGAGATATTCTGTTTAGTGTCCAGTAATCTACTCTCTGAAGCTCCGGTGGTATTACTCCACTGGTCTTAATAACACCAGTCATCTTACCCAACTTATATAAGAAGTTAGCTTGATAAGAATCCGTAAAGAATAGATATGGATTACGTTTTAGTTTCATATTGGGATCACTAAGCATATCTTGAGTTATGACGTTTGGATTACCTAGAGAATCATTGACATATAACTTAAAGAACTTTACCCACGAATCTGTAGCATCACCATATACGTTATTTATCTCAGCATCTGTGATAATATACTTACTAAGTAGCCACGCCATATTCTTATGAAATGTACGCAGTACATCTTTGTTATGATTAATATACTCTTCCGGTACACGATTATAGTCTATGATCTCTGGTGATCTACGCTTCTGCGAAGAAAGACGTTTCTTTCCAGCTAATTCCCAGAGCATAGCATCGTTCTGATATGCAGTCTTCTTTGCTTCACTTCTACGTAGATTCTCCATAGCTAATTCATGTATTCTATCTGCATTATGAATATGCTCATCTATTCTTAACATCTCTTCGGAAGAGTGTATACGCTGATTAAGATTGAGATAGAGATAAGAAAGATCATACTTCTTGGATAGTATCTGTTCTCTCAACTTTATTAATCTTTCGTATTCTGCCTGCTGTTTTGCATCGAGTGTATAAATGGCTTCTTCGTCTGGAACTAACTCGTGAAGTTTCCTATTAACATCCTCTTCTTCAGTTATTATCGCTTGGAATTTGTCTACTACATCCTGAATCTTAGGAAGTAATTTCTCTTTTAGTTGTACTATATCCTCGCCACGATGCGGATAATAGTATTCGTAAGGTAGTTCACCAGTCCAAGGCGGCTGATCATCGATATGACTTTTAATAATATCGACTAGCATATTATTAAACTCACCATCATCGTCTTTAGTTACTCTATCTGCTTCTAGTATCTCTTGCTGAATCGCAGCACTCTGAGAAAGACGATAGATACCATCTATACCAAGCTCTTGCATAGGAAACGGCTTGCCCTTCGCTAAGAGATCGTGCATATCAAGCTGGAACTTATTCGTATCAAAAAGAGTTATATCTTTCATCATCTCATTGATATTGCGTCCACCAAGTATTCTACGAGTTATTTTTTCACCGAATAAGGTGGCTGGTGTTACTCTATATCTCTTTAGATAAATGTTCTCGTTATTATCATCGAGAATACCACGCTGAATATGCGAGATTTCTTCGTTATACTTAGTTACTATGTCCGAGATTCTCTGCTGAATCTCATCACCAGTAAGTTCAAGTATCTCTGTACCAGTATTGATTCTATACTTCCGAATAAAGACATCCATATATCTATTTCTAAAAGATTCTGCTTTATCTTTGTAATATACTGCATCTCTTGCAAATAGATCCGAAGTCTCAAGATCGCCTTGAAGTGCATACCATTCACTAAGAACTTCTGCAGCATGCTGATCTCGTACTATAGATTCGTATTCCCATATTCTTCTACCAAAGATACCGGGTTGCTCTATATAGGGCTCGATCTCTTGTGAGAATCTGCCGGCAAGCTGTTCTTCTTGACGAGTACCTTCAAAGAGAATATTGCCTACCGTATTCTGAAGTGAGCCCATAACGGAGGTAGGTGCAAATGCCCATCCTTCTTGAATAGAGCCGTCTTGAGCAACATAGGCAGTCTTTACCATATTAGCTTTCATCCCGGGCTGAGTAAGTAATCTCTTATCTATAGCTTCTGGAAATAGGAAGTAATCTATCTTACGAATCCATGGCTGTTCTCCATATTTGTCACCAAATATCTTCTGAATAAAGGTAGGTTTTCGCATGTTAGTAAGTATATTATCAAAAGCTTGCCAATCCTGAATAGTCATCTGAGACATAGATTTATTAAAATAAAAACGAGTAAGCCCTTCTATAGGAATATCTGTCTTCTCTGGGAAACCGTAGTATTCTAAGTTGGCTTTGATATTAGCGATAAGTTTATCTAAATTGAGCTTATCTGCTCCTGCATACTCTTCTGGTTTCTTGGATATTAACTTCGCTTGCTCCATGAATACACGCTTCTTCTCACCTATAAGATTAAATACATCATCTACTTTGACTAAACGAAGCGATTTATCTAGCGATTTCTCTTTCTCTTGTAATCTATTAAGCTCATTAGTTACTCTCTTATATTCTCTCTTTAACTGCGTTAAACTCTTCGGGATAACTTCGGCTTCTTCGCTTTTCTTAGTTGGAAGTGTAGCTTCCGGATGTACTAGAGCTTTTGAGATTATCTGAGAATTGGGCTTAAACATATACTTATTTATCTCGTCTAGCCAGCGTTGCTGAATACCATAGAATGCTTCCTTTACTTCGAATGGAACTACCGAAGTTGCAAGTCCCATATTCGAATGATTCGTAGCATTACGTTGCTGATATATACGCTCTACATAGTCTTCTATGTTTTCTTTGCCTATAATATTGCCATCTTTATCTTTGTAGACTTCACGCATATATGAGTTCGGAAGCTTCGCCTGAAAACTACCCATCATAAATATGTCGTGTATCTTCTGCATAGTCGGATCAAGTGATCTACGATACCACTTCTGATCAATATCAGCTATCTCTATAGGAACCGATACTTCACCAGTATCATCTCTTGATATCTTCGATTTGTAAGCGTTTACATTGCGGAATATCTCGTTTATCTTCGGGAATAGTGTCTTTATATAGTAGTCTCTATCTGCTTCAAATGCTTGCTTACTAACGCCTTTCAGAGCAATATAGGTTGTCATATCGATTAAGTCTTGCTGAATGAGCTCTAATATCTTGGCTCTTGCTTTACCATAGACTTCGTAGGGATCGCCCTTGAGATCGTCTTTGGGAAGAATATCTTTGGCTTTCTCGAGAAATTTCTTTACTTTCTCTGGAGATAAATCCGAAGTACGCTTTATAGCAACCATATCATTATAGATATCTAATAATCTATCAGTAGTCCACAAAGATTTATTTAAGAAACTCTTACCAAGTAATAATCTTACTGTATCCGTTGCTTCATCGTATTCGGCATAAGACTCGACACCATTGTATTTCTTTCCGGATTTCTGATATTCTATCGCTCTCTGAATATCTTTGAGAAAGCCTTTTAGTTTCTTGGAATCACTACTTTCTATGTATTTTACTACTTCACTATAGTCGCTAATAACTACTGGATGTCGTGTCATCTCGTGCATTATCTGTTCCCAATTCGGTGCACCATGCTTTCTCTCTTCCATAGTTAATCTCTGAAGAGTTTGATACATATAGGGAAGTCTATTACCTACAACGCTAGTAAGATCGAAGTTCCAGTCTACTCCACCAAGTGCACGAGCTACTCCACTAAAGTAGGTAGCGCTATTAGCAAATGTACGATTAAACGATTCTATATAGGACTTAGTCGTAAAATAATCATATCTTCCAGAAAGTGCAGTATTGAGTTTTCGGAATGGTGAGAGTGCTATATTATGTAGATATACCGCTGGATTAACTTTACCTTTACCAATGGGTTCCATCTTCTGCATAGTATCATAGGTAATAGGTTTGCCATTCATCTTTACATCGAATAGATTAAATAGAATTCTAGCAGCAGGCTCACTGAAATCAGGAACTTCATCAAAGTCAGTTGGATCAGCTACCTTCGTAATTGCTACCGCAATCTTACGAATTGCCCAATCTACTTCTGGATCCGTTTCCGGTTTCGGTGTAAGTTCAAACTTACCTATATCAGTTGATACTATAATTGGCATTCCGGTATCAAGCGCATTATAATACGCTTGCTTCATGGCAGTAGTATCATTTACTACAATACCGAGTAAGTTCCTTGCATAGGTCGTAGCAAGCGATGTCTTTGCCGTAGTGCCCGGCGCTCCTAGAAGAACCGGAGTGCTCATTATCTGTTTTAATCGTTCTCGTTGCGGAGTGATCGCACCAAAGACTTCTTCGTCTGCTTTTCTACCAGATTCATCTTGATATTGCTTGATCTTCTGACCACGCCACATATCGTTATTCTTCTTCATCTCCTTCAGCCAACTAAGCTTCATACCCTTTCCAGAACCATCATCTCTTCTCCCAGCAAACCAAAGATAATAGCTATCGCCATCATCATCGGAACCACCAGTAACTTCTTTTGAAGTAGAATGAATCATTATTTCATTGCTATCTATATCACTAAAACCTTTGAATCTAAGTATCTGCATACCCGCTGGATTATCCTGTGGTATTCGTTGAACTGCTACATGATTAAAGAAGTCTTGAATAAAACCACGAGAAAGTCCTTTCGGAGGCTTTCTTCTGCCTTGCGCTATCTCCCATAGTTCTCCTAGTTTATAAACTTTGTTATTGAGTTCGATATTAAGTTCTCGTAGATTACGTCCAAGCATAAACTCATCTCTTGCAATCTGAGTATTCTCAAATGCCCAACCACGATTCTTTATCTTGTATACTGAGTTGCCTATCTTGGGACGCATTGCACGTTTGACTACATATTTGTTGAATAGCGAAGAGATATATCTTACGGCAAACTTATCCGCAAGAGATATATCGTGTTTCATAGAGACTAGAGTATCAATTACATTCTGATAACTACTCTGCTTTGTAGAGAATTCGTCTGGTGCAAATCCTTCAATCTCGTCAAACATATCATTAAGATCATTGATATTAGCTATCTTCTTTACTATAGCTTTAATTACTTTTGTATTTCCGGAATATAACATCTGAGATATACGATCTATAGAGACATCATCTATATGCTCTGATATATACTTCAAGTCCTCATCAGTATACTCATTTCTCTTAAGAATATCGTCATACTTGAGATTTACAAAGTCATTACCTCTTGCACCTCTTACAAGAATATTCTGGATAATATCGTTTCTTACTTCTTTGGATTGATTGAGATGAACTAGCATCTGCTTTGTAAGTGGATTAACATGATTAATACCAGCAGCATCAGTTATCTCAGTAAGTACTACTTTTATATCGTTTATGTCTATAGAATAAGCACTAACATCACTATCTGCAACTATCTTTCCATCTTCTGCTACACGAAGAAGTGTCTTATTTCTCGCACCAAGTTGCTTAATCGCATTATCATCTGCTACCATATCTACACCATTAGCTTTCATCCATTCTTGAAGTTGTGGAGACGCTACCTTCATAAGATATTTACCAAGCATCATACCGCCTTCGGAATCAGAATGGACGATAAAGCTCTTGTTAGTTCTACCCGATACTGGTAGTCCAGCAGAAGCATTGATAGCATCTAAAAACTGTTGAGATACGTAGACATTGCCATCTTCTATAGCTTCTTCTACTGTAGGATCGATTGCTTGCTTGGACTTAATCGCATGTTTTACATCAGCTACTACTACTCTGATATTCTTGAGATCTACACCGGGATCGGCGATAAAGTCCTCTGGCTGAAGTCCGGCACCTTGATTGAAGATAATCTGAAATCGCTTATTAAGATTCGAAGGAGAGTTAATAAAGCCGGGTTTGTTAATAAAGCTAAAATCCGTAGCCTGATTGAAATCTCGTAGGTAAAGTAGAGTATTCTTATATTGAGTCTCGTAATATTGTTTCCAGTATTCTGGATTAGACTCATATGATTCTCTGCCTATTACTTCATCTATAAATCTTTGAAAGTCTTCTTCATGTAGTCTTCTTACTTCTTCGATTGAAGTATTAGTATATCTTGCAATTTCTTCTTGAAGTCGTTGGAACTGAAGAGTATCCGTTTCTGGATGTTTAACTACGAAATTGAATTCGCCTTTATCATTTCTACCGCCGATATAGATATACTTATTTACTACTTTCTTACCAGTAGTTGGATCTACTATATTCGGATCTTCATATCCTTTCTCCATCTCCGTAAATACTTTACTGAACATACCATTACTTCGTAGTTGCTGAAATTCGGCGTAGAAGTTTGGCATAGCGGATTCAATCTTGTCTGGTGCTACATGCCAAGTAACAGTCTTAAGAGGCGAAGAAGTTCTCTCGGATAGTCCACGAACTAATCGGAATATGGGTCGATCCTTCGGTAATAACTGCGACATCTTCTTACCACCGACTACTTCGCCATATTGAATAGGCTGTACTTCAAAAGAATCGACTACTATGTCTGTTCCGGGAAGTCTAGTTCTATTGTGTTTGATATAGTAGTTATCTCCAGTATAGTCATAGTATTTCTTCATAATGACATATTTATTCAAGACAGCATAATCGCTATCGGTAAGATTCTCACGGAAACGATCCTTGTTCTTATCTATCCATTTGTATAGCGTTTGCTTATCCGGATTCTTACCGACTTCGGTTATGAAATCATTAGTTATCTTCTTGACATTATCATCAGTTGCTTGTTCTTCGGGTAAGATTCTTTTAAAAGAACGAGCAAGTTGCTGATCCCAGTTAGTCTCCGGTGTATTGGATTTTATTATTGCGTCCGACATAAATGCACGAAATAGTTCTCGCTGAGTAACACTATCTGCATTTACTCCAGTATTCTTTATCCAGATACCAGTATCTTTATCATCATAGCCCTGAGCTTTCATATATTGCTCAAAGTCTTTCCAATATGGATCCGAACCACGATCAAATGCATCTGGTGTAATAACTGTAGCTTCTGCTTTCGTGATATTACGTATTCTCTCAATGTCGGGTGTAACCTTACCCTGAGTAGGAATAAAAGCAACTACATCGTCTTTACTAATAAAGTCTGGATTAATCTCTTTTCTTCCAGCAATACTAAATTCATTCTCTCCATCGGTTACAATAACAGTAGAAAGAGAGAGTTGAGCAGTACGGAAACCATCTGCAGTATAATACTCTTCTGGAACTATTTCAGTAAGCTTAGTTACACCACGCTGTATATCTTTTAATCTATTTCTTGCATCTCTATAGCCGAGAATGATACTTCTCGCAGTTGCATCATCAATAGCGGGAAATCCATATTCGGCAAAGTCTTGTTGAATAGCTTTGATTAGCTGATCTGGTATCCTGTTTTCTACTTCGTTCAATTCTTCCTGAGCTTTCTTCATTCCGGCTTGCTGAGCACGAGCAGCAGCTTCTTCTGGAGTTGGTGGTGGAAGTACTGTTTGAACAGTAAGTGGTTCAATAGAGTAGGTAACAACCTTAGTCGCTTTATCAGTACCAGTATTAGTTATCTTAAATCGCTTATTTCTTATCTCTATTAGTCCAGATTCACCAAACTCTAAACCAATATTCTTAGCAGTTGTAATAGAGCGAGTGATAGTAGTCTTCTTTCCAGCTAAAATATCTTTGGTATCCTGATCGAATATTCTAGTCTTTACTGGTTTAAGACTCTTAATTACTTCCGGTGGTAGTGGCTCTGGAGTTATAAGTGCAGGCTTTGTCGGTTCTTCAGTAGTGGCTTCTGCTATTTGATTAGCAAGATTCTGTTGTTTCTCTAATAGTTCCGCTTGTCTTTCTTTAACGGCAGCGACTTCTCTCTGCCAAGACTCTATATTATTCTGAGTTTTATCTATTAATTCTTCGGGAATTCCATACTCTTTCGGTATAACCTCAGCTATTTTACTAGCGAGAAAGTTTCTTGCTTCTTTACTGCCAATAGTGCTATAGAATAGCTCTCGCACTACTTTCTGAGTACGAGGATCTGCTTCGGCATAACCATTGATTTCTTCTGGTGTATCCGGAAGCTTTGATGTAGGTTTCCAATAAGGTTGCATTAACTTATATGCTTGCTTCTCAGTTACAGGTCTATCACGATATGCGAAGAAGCCCCCTATAAGATATTCGTAGATCTGCTCGGGCGTAGTCTCTCTTCGCATAGTTGAAGGAAGACCATTCCACATCGCACCAGTAATAGTTCGAGCAATAGCTTGAGTACTCAATCCAGCAGAAGGACCACCAATAAGCGTACCAAGAGCATTAGCGATAAGTCTATCTCCCGCTTCCATATAGGCACCACCAGCGAAACCGTGAAGCATGGCATCTATACCATTCTGCCAATTAGATACAGCACCAGCTATTCCAAGACGAGTAGCACCCTCAATTACATCGCCTACAACTGGTTTACCTAAGAATTTGAGTGCACTATTGACTGCACCCATCTTACCCAGAGCTGCTTCTGCTGCGACTTTAGTAGTTAAGCTGGTTACATATTTCGTAGCTGTTGGAACTACTTTCTTCATTGCTGCATTAGAAACAAGAAGTGGTACTGATCTTGCGGATACTGCTTTGGCTACGCCTTTAAATGGACCGATAGGCAATAGATACCCAGCGTAACCTGCAGCTTGACCAACTGCTCTTATCACTCTTTCCCACGGATTAGGAGGGGCTTGTTCGCCTATCTTAAGAGTAGTAAATCCCTGAAGCCAACCTTCACCAAGATAACGAAGTGCACGGAATAGATTAAAGTGTACTTCATCCTCAGTTACTTCACGGAATGGAAGTTGATAATAAGCGGCATGCTGCTTAAGAAATTGAACCTGAGTGGGATTAAATCGCTCAGGTTCTTTCATATAATATTTCAGGTATTGTTCCGTAAGATTCCGATTCATCCTTGGAACAAAGTATTGTGGTGTTTGCATCATATCGTTTATTGAGGAAGCATAGGCATACCGTATGCAGTCATTGGATACATCATATCTATTTCTTCTTGTTGATTCATTAGAGGATTAAGAAACTCTTGAGTTACTCCTGCAATTTGACTACCACGAACTAGTGCTTTTGCAATCTCTGCAAGAGCTTGAGATGCGGACATATTGGCATAAAGTTCTCTTACTGCGGCATTTGTTGCAAGTGCTGCTTTCGCTCCAGAACCAATTGACTTAGCTGCACCAAGAGCTTTTGCTCCAGTACTTAGTTCTTTTGCGGCTTTCGCTATTCTTTTTGCAGATTTCGCTCCACCAAATAATTCTTGTAGCGATTTTCCTGCTTTCGCTGCACTAGTACCAGCCTTTGCTCCCTTTGTAAGGGCTTTTGCTCCGCCAATTGCGGCTTTCGCTCCCTTCGTTGCATTAAGAAAACTCCAAGGAAGCAAGAAAGATGCGAGTAAGCCCACTGCCTTACCTATGTTCTTGGCTGTCTTAGTGTCTTCATTACTATACCAACTATCTTTTAGTATTCCAAAGAGAAGTGCATCGAGTAATCCGCCACCAAGAGCAAGCGCTTGTCTGCCTATAGAAGCGTTCTTTGCATAATCTCCGTCGGATGTATCTAGTCCATATTGTTGTGCATAATATTTTGCTCGTGCTCTTTCTTCTTTGCTCAACGAATATGGATCCTGATTATATCGAGCGATAAGAGCTATATTTCTTTGCATATCTGCTTGTTGAGCCGCATTCAGCATTAAAGCTCCAGTATTGAACGGCATATTTGCTAATTGATTATAATCCATTTTATTCTCCTAAGTTAAATCTATTTGTAATATATTGTTGTCTATTAAATTCTTGCTCGGTTGGTGGACCATACGTCGGTGGTATTTGTTCCGGTTCCGGAGCTTCTTTAACTGTAGCATATTTCTTTGCTATATATTTTCCTAAAAGCCCACGGAATTGATAGTCCGGCTGTACTAAACGACGAGTATAAGTATAATTTGTTATCGCATCCAAGAATGGATTACCAGTCATCTTTGGTTGATACATATTATGCAATATGGCTTTCATAAGTAATTGTTGTACTTGCTGATATTGATCTAGATACTTTCCTTGATTCTCTATATATTGCTGAACAGAACCGGAAAATTTGTCATAATTACCAGTTAGCGCATTTATAGTATTCAATAGTGTCTGTGTATTAACTATGTTTTCTTCTGGTGTTCCTGAGGTTGTTCCTGTAGTTGTACCAGTTGGTGTATAATTATATCCATACTGTTCTTGCATATATTGTCGAAAAAGTGGAGATTGCTCCAATCCATAACTCTGATATGTTTGCGCAAGTCCCTGTGTTCCCGGAAGATATCCAGAGAAATTCTCTGGCGCTTTTAAATAGTCCGGAGAATTGAATATAATAGTATCATAATCCGACTTATATTTCGGATATTTCTGTTTAATTAGTGGTATGGCTTCTCTTCGCACATCTTCTAATGTTACTGGCATATTACTTCTTTCTCCTTACTGGTTTATATGGATAATAACCATATCCCCACATCTTTCTCATTATCTCATATTCTTTTTTATCGCTTATATATACTTTCCCATTAATTGGCTTATACTTATTACTCTTTATTATTTCCAAACCTTTGTTATATTCTTTTGTATAAAGAGGTTCTTTTAATATTTCTTCTTTCTCTGCTTTTAATAATTTAGCTTCATTTTCGGCTTGTGTTCTTTTTGCTTGTTCCTCGGTTAATTTAGTTTGATATTCTATCTCTCTCAACCTATTCTTACTCGATGTATTTTCTAAATTTATTGCGTTTAAACCACGCATACTTTCTGCTAATTTAGTTTGCTCCAATCCTTGCTCTCCAGTTAACTTAGTTAAATATATCTGATTCTGTCTATTTCTCTCTCCTTCTTCCAGACTAGCTTGAGTTCCATATAAACCAAGAAGAGTATTTAATTTTTGTCCGAGTAAGCCTCCCATTAAATTTATTCCACTCATCGCATTACTATACATATTATTTAACTGAGTTCCATACATATTTGCAAGTTCTGTTTGCTCTTTCTCTAAATTAGATCTTATCTGATTATATCTATCTGCTGTTTGACTAAGATAATCCCAAAATCCCGGCATTTTCTACCTCCTTAAAGTTGGCGTAGACCAAATATTGCGGCTGGAGTAGCGCCAATAGCATTAGCTAATAATCCACCCCAGAAACTAGTCTTATTCTGAGCTCGCATTGCTTGCATGGTCGCATCTGCTTGCATCTTCTGTAATCCATAATTCAATGCCGCTTGAGAACCTTGCATTGCTGCTGCATTCTGAGCCGCAGCATTAGCCATACTACCCTGAAGTCCATAACCTAATAATCCAGTTCCGGTTTGATAAGCATTATTAAGATAGCTGTTATAGGCTTGTCTTGTTCCTTCGAGATTACTTGCAAGCAAAGATTGTAATTGACCTGTAGCAAATGGATTCTGACCTGCAGCTTGCATTCGCATGCTATTAAGATATTGCTGAGCTGCCGCATCTACTCCCATCTTCTTAAGATCATTATACATTCCACGATTTCTAGAACTATATGGATTCAGGAACTCTTCTCCAAGAGCATTATATCTACTTGTATCAACCGAATAAGTCTGTGGGGTATACGCTTGAGTTAGCTGATCCGGAGTCTGATTATAACCTCTCAAACTCTTCGGTCCGAAAAGTGCATTTCCTAGTAGTGACATTATTCCACCTTCTTTATCCAATCAAACGGAATATTTAATCGAGCCCAACCATCTGGGAACTTCGCTTCAAGATAACACTTCGTTCCACCTTCACTTTTTACTTGAGCAAGACGAATATTACTCGTTGTTTGTTCCTCGATGTTAGTATTACCAATTCCAACTGATTGGAGTTTTCTATCTAGTTCATCTATCTTATTCCAGATTCGATGAAGCTCTCTATTAATCTCTTCAAACGAGGCTATCGTTCTATACGAACTTACTCGTTTCATCTTTCCTCCTTGACTACAAAAGTACGAATTACATACTTTATCATCGATATAGGTTTATTAGTTTTTATCGAAATACGAAACACTGATTTCGCTATCATATTATTATAATAATCACTTGCTGGTTTATTGTCAATATAAATTTCTGATTCTACACGAGTATTACCATTGTAAGTTTGAATGTCATATATCTGCTTCTTATTCTTAGTTCCGAAATCTATGACATAGTCTAATTCCATCGTTCTGTTTTTATCTTTGTAATAAACCTGGTCTGTACTAAATAGTTTCTGAGAAGACACGTAGGTAGTAAGATAACGATTACCAGAATAAGGTCTCGTAGATAATCTACTACTACTTAACTGTCCTCCCGGCGAAGGAATAACCGTCCCTTTTAAATTCGGAGGATTAATCGGATTTATAGGTTCTATAGGTTCTTCTGCAGTCTCAATATCAGTAGATACGGTTACTACTACTGATCCATCTTCAGTAGTATATTCTCCTTCGAGATTAACTATATCAAAATTGCTGGGAGTATCGATAGTATAAGTAGCCCACTTTCCAGTACTCAGACTATAAGCAAAGATAATAATATCTTGAAGCTTAGTTGCATCTGCAGTTTCGCCTATTACTACAATAGCATTTCTATTCTGAAGATAGTCTACAAATATACGACGATTAAGCCACTTAAATGAAGGAAAATTCTCAGCTTCTCCAGTAGTTGGAGCATAGTTATTTTCTTTGATTACATCGCCAACTGAAACTATTTTATTTCCATCTATGACATATAGATTATTATTATAGTAGACAAAGATACCATAATCTGTAACTACTGCGTGACTACGATGTGCAATACCACAAGCCTTACTCGTATATTCTATAGCAAGAGTATCAGCATTGATAATGGCATATTCTTCGTTACCAAAGGCGTAGATTCTACCATTGAATGGAATCAATGCAATTGGTATGAATCCAAGAACGCAATACTCTTCCTGATAATTAAATACGGAAGGCTGATAAGGAAGACTACGAATTACTAGATTATCTGTATTTACATTGACTTTAGGATCCAATGGGAACGATACATTTCCAGCAAATATCATACCATTGTATACACATTGACATTTGCGTTTTGCACTTACATTCTTCATTGTTTCCGAATATCCAGCATCAATATTAAACGAAGCATAACGAGTTCCATCATCTACTATCTGAGCGTAATATAGACCAGTTTCAGAATTAAACGTAAAAGTATGAGTATCAAATTCTATTTCTTTTACAAGGCGATAAAGTTCTTGCTCTGTGCCATCTATTATCTCCGCTGCATAGAGTCGTAATCCAGTTATTCTACGAGAGACTACATGTAATAGTTCTATATTCGTATTGATATTAACAACGATATTCTTATTACTTTCTCCATTAGAAACAGTATGATCCCAGAAATGATCAGTAAGTGGTGAAATACATACACCATCGTAAACGAATGCAATGCGATATCGTATACTCTTTCCGGATTCGAAAGCACTTCCATTAATTTCAGTAAATGTTATAGTACTGGGTTTATACTCTATTTCTCTGATTAGCGTTAGATCTATATAGTCTGGTATATTGCTCATATCCGGCTCATACACAGCAACCTTATTCGTATAAGGTAACATCATTATATCTTGCACTAGATTAAACATCTTATATGTATTATATAGATCAACATTAGTATTACAAAGATCAGCAACTAATAACGTTGAATAAGATAAATTAATAGCATCATCATAGCTATCTATTTCAGATAGATAGGCAACATCATTATTTGACGGAGTAAGAAGCGTTTTTGAATCTGTATCATTAAGCGAATAATGAGTTCGCTGATTATAGTGATTTCCAGCATGATTCTCTAGTTCGGAAGCAAAGAGTGCAAATCTTGCACTACCATCGGATTCTACTTCAGGATTATTAAAGAACTTTGTAAGATGAAAGAAACGACCAAAGTATTTATATAAACCGGGTACATTACCCAACCAGTAATTAAAAAACTGATAATCCCAAGTATTAGTAGGTTCTACTCCATTCCAACAATAGTAAATATCCTGCGAAGTATTCTGCGAATCAAAGAAAACTTCATCGTTATTTTTAGTTAATCTATTAAGCGGGATAGAACGAATTGTGTCTTGTATAGTAAGAGTATTTTCTTCTTGATTAAAATTGCTTGAATGATGCCAATATGCTATACCACATCCAACATGAGAGCTTATGACATCTTCTATATTACCACTACTTGGAATACTTACAGGATATTCATGATCAGTTCTCTGATTTATCCATACCTTACTCGGACAAGCAATTTCATAGCCTACGATATTATTATCGTAATCTACTATTACGAGAGAGCCGATAAGAAGAACATTATCTTCTTCGTTTTGATCTACATGAGCAAATCCACAATATCCGGGAGATTCCATAAACATTATAGATGAACCATAGTTATATGGAGGCTGAAATGGATAAGTAATTGGAGAGGTAGTATATATTCTACGAAGTTCTGCATATATATCATAGAAACCAGATTCGGTAGTAGTATTGGTATTTGGTTCCATATTCATTATCTCTTGACTATTAACAGTTACTTCATAAGGTATCCGAAAATATCTACCATCTCCATCGGGAAAACTATTATTATAACCGGTCGAAAGTATTTCATATTGAGTGCTGTTTTGTTTTTTATATTGAGAATATGTATAATAATACTGAGTTGGTATCTTTTTGTATGGAATGAACGGAAGCTTGCTCTTGTGTAGATCTCCGCTATCATAAGAGATAAGTTTTGGAGTATCATAAACGAATAAGTCCTTACTGAAAGAAAAGAGGAAATCGTCTTCCAGGTCTAATTCACTTATCGGAGTATCTCTTCCCATATTATACCCTAGAAAGACATAGTCATGAGATACTGCTATAGAATCTAATCTACTTCCTGGAGGATTAAGAGTTTCAATAACTTCGATATTAGCAATAACACCAGAAGAATTTATACTTATGTTTTCGAACCATTCGATTGTAGTACTATTAATATTTGGATCAAACAAATTTTTTATATTTAGTTTTGTAATAAAGAGTCTATTATCTTCGTAATGAGCGAAATAGATATGAGCTGGACGAAAAATATTAGTATCAACTTCTACTTTATCATAACACCACGCAATTGGAGAAGTACTACATAATTTTCCAGTGCAATGTATCTTATCGTTTGCTATATCGTAAAGAAATAGACCGTTATAACCATACTGGGCATATAAAAAATATCCTTCGTTAATGGGAACCATAAACTGTAGGTTTTCAGCATTAGCATAGTTGTAATCCGAAGATACAATATCTTCTTCAAAGATGATTTCGTCTTTCTCAATATCTATTAGATTACCATTGCCGTATCCATATCTCAGATATTTTACATGCCCATCGTCATCTAAAATGCTTGCCTGACGCCCAATTACGTCCATACATAAGCGATCTCCTCGAGGTGGACTAACTATACCAACCAACTTATTATCTACGAAAATCCGTCCTTTTTGGTCCTCAGAAATAGGAATAGTTTTTCCTTCAACGAATAAGTTCTTCTCTTGAACATAGCTGGTATTCATCGGCTTATCTTTGTTCTCCGGAATCGCTATGCTCTCGGAACCATCCACTCGCACATTCTTAAAACCAATGGCACCACTATCCGGAACTGCCGGAGTGGCACCATTGAAAGAATTGAATTGAACTATTTCTTTAGGCATTATACGATTTCTTTAAGAGTTGCCAGAGGAAGCGGAAATCTATTCTTAGTAAATTCTATAGTACCATTATCGATTATAATACACTGAAAAGAAGTCTTTCCACTATCGTTTCCTATGGGACGCTCAAGAGCACTAAATCCAAATAATACTATTTCAAAGTCGGCAGAGATAACATAATCATTTCCAAGACCCGCAAGATACTGTAATCTCCAAAATGGTAGAGATATAATAAATTTTCCATTTCCAACGTTTCTACAATAACTTGGATCATAGAATATGTGTTCTTGATTAATCTTGAATAGTGTATCTATATTCTTTCTTGAACACACTAGAACATCTATTTCTCCACCATTAGATAAGTTACAATGTAATATTGCAGCTATTTCAAGATCACCTATATCTATTCCAACCATATTGGCGTCGGTTATTTCATAAGTATAATTGCCAGTTGACACTAAGAATTCGTTTAATGTACGTGCCATTATTGTTCCTTAATATTGACCGTAATATCTATAGATGTATCCGCAGTAACCTGCGAATCTGGATTATAGTTTCCTACCCAGCCAATACCATTGTCTTTAAACACTTCCGGATTATAAGTTGTATCTGTATTACTTATCTTAACACTAGCTATAATCTCTTCACGTTTTATAAAGCTTCTTTTAGCTGGCTCTCCAAGCATATTTGTAAAATAAGAAAATCCGTTACTTGGAGGATTATAGTTAGTTATTGTTCCAACATATATAATTGGTGTAATTGTTATTTTGGTATTGTTCTTTATTCTGCTATATGGTACACCAAAACTATCAGTAATATAGTTAACTGAAGAAATAGAACTACCACTACTAGTTAGACTTATTGGAGTAAGACTTAAATAATATGGAGCGTTATAATCACATTGTTTCATATATGTTTCATACTCGCTCTTGGAAAGATTGTAAGTTCTTGTCAGATAATCAGCATTTTTCGAACAAATCGGTGGTCTACCATATATTGGATTCCAGAAATCATGATCATATTTCCAAGAACGGTAGATACTTTCGCCACTATTTATCTTTCCTCTATCTATATATTTTACTACCTCTTGATCAGTTTCAACATCTGTATAACTAAGTGAATAACCTATTCTAAGATTATCGAATAAGTCATCTAGAGTCGCATTCTCTAATAACGTTGCCGGAACCAATTCACTACGTGGACTATAATCATTATCGAAACATATGTTAAATCGAAATGGAGTATAATATCCTATATTAAAATTACTACCATTAAACACTTCTCTCCATGAATGTGGAATAAGTATATCTGGTCCATTAACTGAATCTGGTGGCAAATTAGTATACAACTGATACTGTAAATCTCTTGCCATATATATAGTTCTAGAATCAATTACAATCTCATTACTGTCTAGAAATTCAAATCTTATCTGATTTATTATTGGTATATCAAGATCTCTACTACAGTGATAAAAATATGGTTCGGTTGCAGAATCTACTAAATCTAGCGTAAATGGTTCATTCGGCTTTATTACAAACGGCACAGCAATAGAACGATTATTGATATACAATTTCATGGTCATATTATCTGGCATTATTCTTCTCCTTGTATTATCTTGAGTAAGACTTCTATCTTACTCCGGGAAGTATAGATTACATCTTTCAGTAATCCGTTTATATAAACTAATATCTTTCTGATAATCTCATGGATTCCTACAGAAATTATTAGACCTATTTTCTTTAGAAGCGAGTAAGTCCGCTTATGCAGTATACCTACAACGTAATGTTTCTTTTCTAATAGCGATGTCTTTACGCTATTACTTATATATTTGGTTTGTATACCAAAGACCTTCAACTTACTCGCTTTCTTACATATTAAAACTATATTAGTATTCGAAATCTTCTTCGCTTCGTTTACTATTGTAATGCCTGCTTCTTTGATATTGGCGAAACTAGATGAGACTGAAGAAACAGCGATACGATTACTTTGAGAAATCTGTTTAATCTCTATAGGAAGTCTTACTACATCTCTTTTCATTGTCTTTGCTATCGGAATCTTAAGACTATTCCGAACAAGAATAAGTGTATTTCCGAGCGGTTCTCTTCTTAGCATTAGAAATATACCTGTTTAAATATCGCTGGAGAAGCAGAGGTATTGTATTTGACTTTGATATTCTGGAAGTAATGCTGGAACTTATTCGCATATAATTCAATTATCGCAGAAGTCATAGGGAATATTCCAGCTAATTCTGTTAACATTAGATATAGAGCACAGAGTTGAGTTTCCATATCAGTTATCTCTCCTTCCTGTTCATTCCATTGTTTCTCTACATTGATTACTACTGGTTCCTCTTCTCCTTTTATGATATCGAGAATTTGATCAGTAAATGCAGTTATATCTTTAAATATTTCTGGTATACGAGCCCAATACTCTATCTCAAGTTTGTGATCTTTGATAGTATCATTCGTTATAAGCTCTTTATTATTGTCGTAAATAAGTAGTTTTCCGTGCTCTACCTTCCAGTATATGTTTTGATCCAAATCGCTTACTTTATCTATCTTAACTGCGCTGGATATAGGAAGATTCTCGTATTGTTCAACTGAGGTAATATTCTTCAATGTATTCGTCTTCAATCTTACTTCTCTAGAAATCTTATCCATAGCAAGATTAAAGAACTGAGTAAAAGCCTTCCGAGTAAGTTCTGGTATAATTAGCTGAGCAAGATCGTATAATTCACCAGCCTTCATTATTCACCTCCTGCGGAAATAGAAATACCAAACCAGTCATAGTATTCCTGTCTTAGATTTCTTATACGTTGAAGAGTATTAACTGTATTCTCCATGATTACTCTGAGATTATCTGAAGCAGTAGCTTGTTCGCTTATTGCAGTTTGAATCTTCTGTAATTCTGCCGCCGCAAGCTCTACATCATCTGCTTTTAATCTCTTATTGACGTCGGTATAATCATACTTCACATTCTCTTTAATCATTCTATTTATGAGAAGCGAGACATAGGCATTAAATACTCGATTAAGTTCAAATATAGAACAGTATAGAGCAAGCGGGTAATTATAACGATCATGCCAAATAAGTTTTCCACTATTATCTACTCCATACTTTACTATATCTGCTTCATAAGTATCGCCTTCATCGGAAGGATAAACATATAACTTATTGCCACGAATCCAGAAATAGCGTTTTCCATAATCTCCATCATTAAGAAGCGAATAAGTGTTTGTTATATGCTCTGGATTATCTACTCTTACCAACTTCTTCGGTATACTACTCTTCGTATAATAGACATTAATCTCTTCGTTGTTTGTCGGTACATACTGAAGCGTTATGGAGGTACCAGAGGAGGAACATGTGAGGGCAACCGGTACCTCCAACGCTTTTAATGCCTTCGGATTGATTAGACTTATACGATTAACTATATCTTCCATACCAGCCATTATAGTATTATTATCTACAATAATATCCGTTGTTCCAAGTATGGAATTTACATAGTTCTGAACATCAATCCGAGTTGTTGCCATTATTCTTTCACCGCATATCGAATTACTACATTTCCGGTTGCAGCAGGAGTAAGAGTGATTGCAATACGATAGAAGGGTGCTTTAATATTTCTTACATCAAGAGATATTCCACACCCAGTTTTTGCAGCGGAAATAGCTGGATTTGTTCCGGTTACCATATCCGACCAATTAGTTCCATCTACTGAAATCTGCAACTTTATCGTATTTGCAGTTACGGTTATATTCTGATCCGAAGAAACAATTGCTACAGGAAGAATAACATTTCCATAGAAGTTATCAAGCGCAGAAGTATATATTGTTTGTGGACTAGTGCCAGTAAAAGCAAGTGTTTCTTCGTAGGTTTTCCAACCAGTATAATTTGTTCCGGTTACATCTGACCAAGCCATTATTTCCTCCTTACCTTATGCGTTCCACTTCAACACAGCGTGTGTTTCAGGAAGTGTAATTTGAATTCCAGCTTCGGTTATGATCTGATCAATACGACCATCGACATCTGGGCTTTGAACATTAGTCTGATAGAAAGTATCACGACTAATACCGTTTCCTACTAGTGGACGATAAGCTACCTGACCGAGATCAATTACTAAGCAATAGTCTTCCCACTGTTCTCTAAGTAAAGGATGAGCGACGAAGTTGAAGTCTCCAAACACACAACTTACTCGTGTAATATTGAATCCGAATTGAGACTTGATATTCTGAACATCCAATTGAGTTGAACCAGCAGTAAGAGTATTACCGAGGAATGTACCACTACCAAGTTTATTGAACCAAGCTACAAGCTTCCGAGAAGCAAGAACTAGTTTACTACCACTATTACCATTCTCTGGAGCGAACATGTCTCTTGACCAATCTACGAAACTATTATAACCACTATTAGAATAACTAAAGGTAGCTACGTTACCGAAGAGTGATACAAAAGGAAGAATTCCCCAAGTATATCTCTTTACAGCATTACTTGCCTCAGTAACTACATCATCAAGAATTCCATTAGAAGCTGCTACATTGCCTACTCCAAAGAGTGCAGCATGTTCTATGTCCATCTTATGCTCACGCAGTTTCTCGTCCCAAATACGCATAAACTCGTTCTTCTTTCCACGATATTCAGTAGCCATAGCAGAACCAGACATTAAAGGACATGCAGTCTTAAAGATCTGAGTATAACCCTCAGTCTGACCAAGTAAGTCATACCAACTATCTGGTACACCAGAACCTTCGGGATATGCAGTTCCAATTATCTGACCACGAGCATTCAGAGGAATAGTAGTAGCTCCACTAATTGCTTCCTTAGAAGTTGGTGTAAGTAAGAACAGTCCATCTAATTTGATCTCAGCATATTTATCATTAGGGGTACTAGAGGTAACTTTATTCACTCGAGCATAAAGTGTTCCAGTTTTACCACTATTGGTAGCATTCTCAATAGCTACTATCTGACCGGGAACGAAATAGATAGGTGTTTGATTATCAGTTGTAGTCTTTCCACGACTATCATATTTGCAGGAGACTTTTACAGAATCAAGAGTAGTTACTGCAGTAGATATGAAGAAGTTTCTACGTTGCCACTGATGGCGCTGTTCCATCATCTTGAATACAGGATCTGGTGTCGGCATCTTTCTTAAACGAGTAAGATAAGAAAAGAATGGAGATTCCTGAGGACGCAGTTCCGCAATCTCTCCACTCAAATCAAAGGTCCGACGTAGGTTATCTAAACTAACATTCACGGGCGGAACGGTAAATTGATTATAGGTTCCACCTTGTGAAGTAGTGAAGAATTTTGGGGTATAATTGTCTGCCATTTTAATTTTCTCCTATTTTAAAATTGTGTATTTCTATTACTCTGCTTAATCGCCTGACGAATAAGTTCGAGAGTTGGATCCGTAGCCCCTTCAGACTGAGCATTATGTACTCCCATTGTGGGTGGCACACTCTGAGCTCTTTGTCTCTGAATGAAATCAGGAGAAGGCGCATTCGCTCCATAAGGATTAAACTGAGCATTCGGATTGGGTAGCGGAGAATACATAGGCGAAGGTGCTACAGGGTTCGTTCCATTCTGCATCTTACGCATCTGATATAACTGAAATAGATTATCGATAGTTATAGAACTATCATCTGACATGGTCTGAACAAAGTCAAGAGCAGTATTATAATCTACTCCATAGTTATTCATAATTGTATTTATTACGCTATCCAATGCCGTCTTCACTTCGTTGGCACCTTTCAGTTGACCAAATTTCTCTTCCTGTTCCCATCGCAGTTGTTCCAGTCGTTCCTGTTGCTTTGCTTGAATCCACTCATTTTTTAGAGCATTATACTGATTCATTCTAGTATTATAGTCTATGAGTGCACTCAAATACTTTGCGGATTCCGAGTTTGGATCACTGTATGCCTCCACTTGGCTGTAATTATACGGTCTTACAGGTACAGGTGGTGGGTCAGGAAATTCTTCATCTTCTTCTTCTTGTGGTTGTTCTTCTTGTTGCGCAATACTAGCAAGATATTGCTGCATAGTTGTCATTTGTTGTTTAAGTGCTTCATTCTCTTCTTGAAGCTTCTTATACTGATTTTGAATCCGATCATGTTGTGACTGCCAGTATTGATACCGGACTTGATCGTTATCAGTTTGGGTAGTGGATGGATTCTCGTCTTTATTCTCGGGTGTTCCAAAGGAAGCCGAGTCCATTTCATCTTCCCAAGAGTCACTGATCGGAACTCCAAACATGTCATATTGATTATTTGGGTTTAACATCATTCCTCCTTCGGAGATGGTTTAGTATTTCGACGAGCTTGTTCTTCCATTATCATTCTCTGAGTTTCCAGAGCGGCAGCATTACCGGCATTCTTGAGCGTATCATTCAATCTAGCAGCATATAATTCCTCTGACTTTCTCTGTTCGAGTGCAGTTTCACGCAACTTCATTTTTTCTGCTGATACAGCCTGATCAAGACGAGAATGGAATAACTCTCGTTCTCGAGTTTGAAGATCTCCTTCTAACTCTTTAATTCTTTGTTGTGCTTGCTGAAGTGCTTGCTGAAGTTGTTCAATAGTGTCAATTCGACTTAAAACTCCTTCAATATCAAACACATCAGTTTTCTTAAGGACTTCTACTCTATCGATGATTTGGTCTTTATACATATCTCGATAGAACTCTAATTGAGCATAGCGATTTGCTGGAAGAGTAGATCCGGGAATAACGATTAAGTCGTATTTACCTACGCTGACATCGTTCATTACCTTCACTTGCTGACCATAATCATCGTATAGTCTCTTATTAATAACATATTCCGATAGAGAATTATTAGGTTGAAGTATACGTATCATCTTCTCCGCAATATAAAACTCTTGAATAAAGCTAATCATAACCTTACCCAATAGAGTAAGAGCTTGCTCGATAGATGCTTGCTTAACCTTAATACGTCTCTGACCGAACTCATCTAACATCATTATACCACGATAAGTATCTGGTGCTGCTTGAGAACTACCCATCATATTCTCAAAGAGACCCAATTCGTGATCGATGTCTTGCTTTGCCATAATTTCATTCTGGTATAATTCATTAGGCATTGGTAACGGAGCAACGGGAACGGGCTGACCTTCACTAAAGTCAACTTCAATTATCGCTCCGGGTTGAGCCCATTGTTCCTTTAGGGCTTCTACATCGGTTCCTCTCGGAACCAGTACTTTCACATTAGTGGAAGTGGACGCATGTGCAACTATAAGAGATCTAATCTTGTTAATATATCTCTGCATATCTTTCACCAGCCTTACATCAGAAAGCGGGTATGGTGAACCGGTATGCATATTCATTATGGGGATTATGGGATACTCTTCGCAGTTGAGTAAGCGTCGATAAAGGGTCTTATCTCCTACAACGAACCCCATCTGAATTCGTTGCATCGGAACCTTTACCGCAGTAATTAATCCTTGCTCGGCAAGATCCATCATACGAACTTGCTGTATTTGCGGAGGTTGAGGGGGTTGCATCCCCTGCTCTGCAATAGCTTGTGCATATTCCGGATTCTGTTGAGCTACTTGGAGTAATTCCTGATATTGAGCTAGAGCTTTTTGATACTCTGCCATAAGTCGTTCTGCTACCTGACGAGCAAGAACTTCTTCGGTGGCTATATTGCCATTGATGATCCAGACAGGACGTTGGAGATATTCTTCGAATTTTTCAGGGGTAAGAGTATACTCTGCCCTACTCCAACTCTCGAATACTCTTACTAGTTCTACCCAGACTTTAGTATAGCGCTCATAGCCACGTATGTATTCGCCATCAAAGAGATCCGGATTCTCTACACCAGCGAATACAATGAGATTATCACTCGTGTTCCCAGTAATTATCATATCACTTCGGAAACTATTTCCACTTGCAGTATCGATAGCTTCAGTATAAGATGGGTATAATCGCTGAAGCTGACCTTTGGTATAGGTGCGGCTAATGATAATATCGGATGCATCACTACAGAATTCATCTTGCGCATTCGGATCAATATATACTTGCAATGGATCAATAGCCTTAAACTTTACTTCACCTCTTCCACCATCGGCGTAGGGATCGATATATACAAGCAGAACACCCATTCCCGTAACATAAAAATCATCTATAGCTTTTGAAAGTTGTCTATCACCATGAGAAATGTTCCAGATATACTGGATGAGTCCATTCATTGCTCCAGCAGTCTGATTATCCGAATCTTCTGCTGCAGTTACTCGGAAAGTAGGACGATTCGATGTAAGTATTCCTTTTGCCAATTCTACTGCGGGATGAATACGATTTATTACTAGTGCTGCCTGAGAACGGGCTTCGAGTATCTTTTTATCTTTTTCGGACCACTGAGCACCATATCGGAACTCTCTATCTTCTGTAGCTTGCTGTGCCCAGATAACTCTATTTCCGGAACTAAATCTAGTAAATAATTCCTGTGTTTCTTCGGCATAGTAGCTATCGCTTGAAGTCATAACATTTTTATCTTTTTTCATATATCACATCTTCCTCGCTTACATATACTTCCGCAGAATCGCTATGAAATCCAATAGCCGAAGCTCCGGAATATATTGCTTCTTCCTCGTTATCTGGAAAAGCTTTATCTATTATAAAACGAATAAGTTCTGTGTTCTCCGTGGCTGGTATCCCATGCGCTCGTAGATTATCTACTATGATCCCAACTCTATTTGACCAGAGAATACACTTCACGATACCCTCGGTATCGATCTCTTCGTTCTTTACCTCTTCGTCGTTTTTCTTAAGTTCTTCGTCTTTTTTAGTCTTTTTTGTCGTCATACTGCCATCCAACTTAGTCTCTCTTTCTTTACAATTTCCTTATCCGAACTGGTTTGTAATCTCTTCTTTGGAGGACGGTAACCATAATTTGAAGCCATCCAAATACTGTCAAGTATATCATCATGTTTTCCTCGGGGAAACGCAAGAAATTCTCGTTCTGCTTCAAGATCGTTAGGTCGGAATATCAGTTTCCCTCGAGCCATTAGCGGCACTAATCCGATTAATCTCTGAGACTTACTCGTTCTATGTGTAATCTTCTTTTCAATTCCGGGAATATATATACCCTCTTCCAGCATCATCTGTCTCGTAGTCATACGACAACTTTCCTGATAAGCCTGAGATTCGATGTAGACACCACGATGATGCCACTTCTTAAATAGATCAATAATCATTTTCGGATGTTCTGCAGGATTACACTTTACTCGAACCATATCAACGATGAACTGATAGCCATCGGCATCAATACCAATAGTAGTCATTACGGTATAATCACTATGTGCAGAAATAGCAGAAGCAAGATCAATACCAAGAAATAGATATACTAATCGCTTCTCACCGTTATAATTCACATACCACTCACCGTTTATCTCTTCAATCTTGCCATCGTAGGTATGAATATACTCTGGTCGAAATGGTGCATCATCTGGAGATTGAGGCTGATTCATATACTCTTGAAAGAATCCAGAGGTATTGCCCATATGTTCGAAACCTTGACGAATCTCTTCTATCTTCTCCATAGGATACATCTCTTCCCAGATACTATTACCATTCTCATCGATAATAGATTTCCAGATTACTTTCCAATCCGGAGCGTCTTTTACCCACTGAAGAAAACAATCTTCGGAGATTATAGTACCAATAGCGATTATTCTACCGTCTTGCTGAGAAAGAGATGGTATAACTGCTTCCGTAATCCATTTCCGATTAAATGCACGAGCTTCTGCGGTATTAGCATTCATTTCGGATTCGAAGTCATCAAGAACGATTATATTAGATCGGGTATCATCTTTTATTAGACCACGCACTTTCTGACCGGTACCAAGAGCAAGAACTCTTGCTCCATTGGCAAGAATAATATCGTCTTCTCTCCAACGTTCTGCAGTATCTGAACCAAGATTTCCAAAGTATCTTTCGATTTTTTTATTATGATCTAGAGTATTTTTAATACGAGTAAGATAGTTTATAGATTGGCTTCTAGACTCTGAAATAAGAACAGCGAATAAGTCTCTATCTGGTGGCTTATGCAATATCTCCCAGAGAATATAGATGAACGAAGCGATAGTACTCTTCGCCATACCTCTCGGAAGTGCAATAGCCAACTTCTTCGCTTCTTTATCCTGAAGAAGATCATAGATCTCGAAATGAACTTCCGGCATAGTAAGTGGTACCGACTTCGGAAGACAAGTAAGTGCAAACGCTGGAATAGAGATGCGCATAGCCATCTTCACTATTTCCCGGTCGGAAGCTTCCGGGAACTCATTTCTTAGTTCTTTTAGGATCTCCTCAATAGAATACATTACTTATTCGCATTCAGTGCAAATACAGCTCTTCGGATAGTCCTAGTATCGTATTTGGACTTATTCGCCAATACGTGTCTTGCATAAGCAAGAACATCACTAAATCCAGCAGAATGTGCTTGCTGAGTAAAAGCACCCTCGGTACCCTTCTCGGCAATTCTCTTCGCTGCTTTTGCGATCCAATTTGATTTCTTTGCCATATTAATTCTCCTTATATAGCTCTTGGAATACGATTAGCCTTCCTACCATCAAAGTAATAATACTCACCAGTATTTTTATCTACAAAGAAATATGGCTCTCCAGTATTCATGGAGACTGGAGGAGCTGGTGTATAAACCTTCGTAGAAACCGCTGGAGCAACTTGATTTCCAGTATAACTAGGTGTCCGATTAGCTGTTATCCTATTCAAAAGATCGGCATTATTGACAGTATATGTGTTTTCTATGTTCTGAAGCTTTCTTTGCAAATTATTTTCCATGTATTTGTACAATAGGTAATAAATGGGGGAATAAAGTCGATCTATAAACGATCTAAATGGATCGGTCCACGTTGACTGGGTTCTTGGTGTTTTGGATGTTTTTGGTTGTTTTACTTTCTTAGAAGACGTTGGAATATAAACTTTTGTAGAAACTGCTTCTGCTGATTCATAAGAACTTGGAGTAGAACCGAATAAGTCTCCTCCAGTAATCTTAGAAACGGTTTTAAAAACACTCTTCTTCGCTTTTACCTGTTTTCCGGGAAGTTCTTTAGATTTTTTACTAATAACAACTGGACTAGAAGATGGCACTTCTCGAATCTTTTTCCTTGTTTCTGGCGGTAATTCTATCCTTGGTTCAGCTTCCGGATGTCGTTGAAGATAATTTCTACGATTTACAAGAGCATTAAATGCCTCCGGACCAGCATCGTAAGCATAAGCGGCACCTTCGTAAGTGCCTCCACCAGCTTCATACATACGATTTATAAGGTCCTGAATTTGCTGTTTAGTAGCGTATCTTAAGTAATCTTGAGTGGTATTTCTCATTAGTTCTCCTTTTTTTGCTGAGAAAGCTTAATACGATTGGAAACTTTCTCCAATTTCGCTAAGTCTTCACTTTCGGACTCCAATTCGAAGGTCCGAGTATCAATCTGACGATCTTTGTCTTTCATGCCGTACATATCCACGAAATTCTCTGCGGCTCGTAGCATATTGGCGGCATCTCTTTTCTCTTTGGCGACTTTCATCGCATCAAGAAGCATCTCAATCACGGTTTGTTCTGTAATGCCACAACTTTCTAATATTTTTTTTACTTCTTCTCTTACCATTTTCGTACATTCCTCACTTTTATAGAACTTTTTTATCTTCTGTGCTCGCTGACTCTTCGGAGAAACACAGAGAATATTGACAATTTCGCCAATATCAAGTCCATTTGCCGCCATTCTTACTACCGCTCCATCCAAAAGCGCACCTCTCGTATACTTATGACTAATATAATCTTCGGTTTGCGAACGATTTTCCGCAAGAACGAGCATTTTTGCCCGAGAATTATAGTATTGTGCATTCGAATAGGGCAAATGATAGTATCCAAAAGCACTTTTTAGTACAATTCCGGAACGAATAAAGGCGATGGAATGAATCGGAACCACGATTCCATCGTCGGAAAGCACATAAAAAGGCACCGATTCCGCCAATTCTTTCGAATAATGCAGATCTTTCCAGTAAGAATACGGAATTCCTCGCTTCTTCGCCTCTTCTTCATCGAAGGCTTGCCAATTTATAGTTTTTCCACCGAATAAGCTACGGTGCTGTACTCGTCTTTCCAGTATCATAGTGGACAAAATAATCGGAAAAAGATATTTGTCAAGAGAAATATTGAAAGAGCGAATAAGTTTCTCACTGATACTCTGAAGAAACATATGGGAATCGATTCCGAATTTGGCAAAAAAGGGGTCAAAAATTATTTCCACGGTATGAAATAATTGGAAGTGGTAAAAGTATACTACCCGGAAGAGAAAACTTCGTAAAACGAATATTTGGGCTTCTTATCGAATACCATTCTCAAAATATATTACACACTTCGTAATAGTCAAATACCCCCTAAGCTACCGGGTACGTTTCCGGAATCGATTTCGAAATCTCGTTGATCGAAGTTGATATTACTCCATCATTCTAGAACGAATAAGTCTCCTCTATAGGATAGCTATGCTATCGACTACGATAACAAAGAGACTTATTCGCTACTATTACTATCATCTATTATCTATCTATATACTTTCATTTCTTGGATATATATATTTATATATATATCTTCTCTATAATAGATAGATAATAATAGATAATAATAGAGAAGTAGAGATAGTTGTAGATATACGAAATATTGTTTGTCTTTCTCCCCGAATTCTTAATCTTATCCTAGGAGGATGAAATGTGCGTGATTAGATGTTATAAGGCCGTAAAAGATGGTCTAGAGAAAATGGATCAGTATTCTTGGAATCTAGACCGTAAAGTAACCAATGCCTTACTTAAAAAGAGTGGTTATGATCGCTTTGAGATCTGGGTTCCATCAGATCTCAAAGACGAGATGATCGAAAAGGGCTGGAAAGTTGGTCTTCGGTCTGATGGTACAGAAATTGCCTCTTCCAGAGGCAATGTTCTGTTAACATATCCAGAGAGAAAACCGTTGCCAGCATTTCCTTTCTAACTGATTGACTAGGTTGAGGCGGGGAGAAAATCCTCGTCTCAATCTAGTTTATTTTGTTTTCTAAGCGAGTAAGCCAAGCAATGACAGCGATGAGAAAGGCTTACTCGCACAAATAGAATCCTGAACGTGGTGTTCTCTTCC
>Ga0209409_1000819_pt1 | contig 30227 bp, 26 predicted proteins | sample AD_JPNMR1_MetaG_FD_184424 | JGI IMG/M metagenome (GOLD analysis project Ga0209409, IMG submission 184424) | Active sludge microbial communities of municipal wastewater-treating anaerobic digesters from Japan - AD_JPNMR1_MetaG (SPAdes) (version 2) | ecosystem: Engineered > Bioreactor > Anaerobic...
CTTCGCGAGCGTTCGACTGCGGACCAACGCAGCCAAGCGGTTCAAGAAGACCAAGAGCGGCGTGTGCTTGATGCACCAGGTGATCGAGAGGCTGAGCAAGGGATGGCGGCGACTGCGGTCGGCACACATGTGCCCGACGGTACCACTTCCGTCTTCATCCTCAAAGAAGCAATCGAAGGTGGCGTGAGGAAGAGGACCGGCAGGATGCCCCGAGGCAATTTACACAGGAGTTGACACTACCTCCGGGCCGAGGGGTTATTCATCTTGCACCTCGCATTACATACTCCGATGTCTTTCGGCAGAAGTCCATGTCTCATGTGCCAGCCGGACCGCTAGTTGGCCTTGTTGGCGGCACCTTGATGTCAGGCAATTCGTCGCCCTGAAATACCCCCAGACGGATTGCTTCTCGCTTTAGCCCGACAAGCTCGCCTCTAAACCAAATGTTCTTGTTGACATGCGTCGAGAATTCGATGATAGCATCTGCGATTCGACGCTTGTCGAGGCCTAGTTGCACGGCCTTGTCCAGCATCCACATTCTGGAACCACCAAAATCAATCCATGCATCAGACGCCAGCACATCAAGCAGCATTTGTGGGTCATGTTGGGCCTCAATCCGCCAAATTGCTCCTGCTCCTGGCTGGTTATACTCCTCGACCTTGTCCAGAGCAGATGCTCTTTCCTTCAGAAGCGGGACAGATTGAAGATCGCCTGCTTCGACGAGCAGGTCCAAGGCAGGCATATGTGGCGGCTGATCCTTCGGTGTAATCCCGAAGGCAACTTGACGAAGCTCCTTCAAAACATCCGGCGTAGTCAGACTATGGAACTCTTCCGGTGCTCGCTCACCGGCGGGGAGTGCTTTGATGGCCTCAAGCATGTACCGACGCCGTATTTCCAGAGGTGCCGGTGCGGAGGCGATGAACTTTAGCACGTGGGGCCAAACAGATAATAGGTTCTTGTCCTTGAGCATTGAAATTGCTATATCAAAGACATTACTGGCCACATCGGCCCGTTTTACCAACTCAGCAGCATTATGTTCGAAAAATGATTGCAATACCGCCTCGGTTTCAATTCGACGGCGACTGTCACGCAGTGATTCATCCCTCATTTCTTTGGCCAGCGACCTGACGGCCTCCAATGCATGCGTTGGATCTGCGGTTCCAGCTTTTCTACTCAACAGTTCCAGTGCCTGAAGGCGAGCAAGAAGAGGGGCAGCTTTTGTGGTCGCAGTGTCCACGAGGAACTGGGCATCGTCTTCAGCCAATACGTCACTCGCCTTCGAGGTGGTGATAAGTCTCTTCAAGCGTTGCATGTCGGGCTTGGACGTGGAGGACCCAGTATCGGGGCTGCCACCTGCTGCAGTAACAAACGACAAGAGGAAAAGCAAAAGTGCCAAATACATGTTTTATCCCTCGTCTACTGGGGCTCTCGCCACCTATTATCAAAAAAGCGACGATTTGTGTGCTCCCTGGACAAATCATCGAGGACAGGTGCTAGTGGAGCGTATCCCCCTGCCTTCATGAGGTGCCTGTGCGCCTTCTTTTCGGCATCCGTATCAACACTCGACGGCCACGCAACAAAGTGGCCGGTCCAGTCGTACAGCATGTGTTGGTAGTTGGTTTGTGCCCCATACAGGTCATTAAGCGTTTCATATCTTATCAAGTAGTGCCCAATCTCATGTTCCAGAATAAGGCGGGTTGTACTTACACCTAAGTGTACGCCAGTGTTCCAGTCTTCATCGTTTATGAGAACAAAAGGTCGCCAATAATCGTGCATTTCCTGCCCTGTCATTCCAGGGTTGATCGTCCACCCTATCGGCTTCGCGGACGGTGCGTCGAATCGTCCTTGTACATACCCCGCAAAATAGATATTGATTGCGAATGGATCGTTCCAACCGAACGGGTCCTGAGGCGGGGACGGCAACCGTGCAGTAATAATGTTCATCAAAGTCGTGGACTGGTCGGCACCCACCCGCCTATCCTGTGGCTTAGGACCTCCCATCGGCCTGACTATCCGAAGTTCTCCGTCCCAGGTAAACTTGGCGTCTGGACCAAAGATCTTCGCGTTTTTCAGCAGATTCTGCATGTAACTCCTCATCTCTCCTTCCGTCAGGCGAGATCCCCAATTTGTAGAATAGCCGATCTGTCCTGGTTCAGCCTGAAATGGAGAACCAGCCTTCCTGAGTTACACCTGTCCGGGAGACCGTCTCCCGGCATCGAACGTTTCTCCCGATCCCGTTGCTCGCGGCTGTGCCGCGAGGGATTTAACGCGTGAGTGCCAATCCCGAAGGGGCTGGGAAAGATGGGCGGCACAAGCTTGCTGCCGCCCACCCTTCGGTCTTGGCCCCTGGGTCGGCGCTCGGGTCGGTTCCCACCGGAGCCCTATCCTCCGCCCAGGTCGCCTTTCATGATACCACTCGGCAACTCGCACAAGCAATCCTTTTCCGGCCTGGCTCAGGCCACCGCGACCCGCGCCGCTTGCCGGGCCACCTTCCGGCGTGCCCGGGCCTCGTCCAGCTTGCGGTCCCGCTCAGCGAAGATCGCCGGTTCCCGCCCGGCCAGCTTGTCCACTGGGGCCACGTAGCCGATCGCGCTGTGCAGCCGCACCGTGTTGTAATGCTCGACGTAACCGGCCACCAGACGCCGGGCGTCGTCCAGACTCAGCGGCGTCCCCGGTCGAATGCACTCGCTCTTGAGCGACTTGTGCCAGCGTTCCAGCTTGCCGTTGCTCTGCGGGTAATACGGGCTCGTCCGCACGTGCGTCATGCCGCAGATCCGAATGAACTCCTTGAAGTCCTTCGCGATGAACTGCGGCCCGTTGTCCGAGATGATCCGCGGATAGACATCCGGGAACTTCTCGCGGGCCCGCTGGATCACCAGCTCGATGTCGACCTCCTTCATCGACTCGCGGATCTCCCAGTGAACGATGTACCGGCTGGCTCCGTCCAGGACGCTGCACAGGTAGTAAAACGTCCCGCAAACATTGATGTACGACACGTCCACGTGCCAATGTTCATGCGGCTGCAAGGGCTGATCGAAGCCCGTGCCCTTGCGCGAGGGCTTACCGTTCCATCGTCCCAGGCGACCGGCCGCCTTGAGCACCCGGTACACGCTCGTCGGACTGACGGCCGCCGCATCGGCATCCAGCATCATGAACGCCAGCCGGCGGTAACCCTCGAGCGGATACTGCCGCTCAAAGTCCAGGATCGCGGTCTTCTCCCCGTCCTCCAGCCAGTGATCCCGCGGCACCCAGGCATTGTGCTCGTTCACCTTCCCGTACCGGCCACGCCAGTCGTAGAACTTGCTCGAACCGATGCCCAGCCAGACGACCATCCGTTTCACCGCCAGTTCCGCCCGGTCCGACCAGTGGTTCACGAAGTCCACCACCTCGTCCCGCAAATCATGGGCGACCCATTGGGCCTTCAGATCTCCCCAAGACTTTTTTTTAGCGCCACGTGGTCGCTCATCAGCTCGGCCAGGACCTCATCCTTGTTCCGGATCCTGGCCTCCAGGAACTCGATCCGACGCTGCTCGGCCGCCTGCTGCCGGCCGGACTTGGCCCGAGGCTGCTCGAATACCGCTGACCCATCCTCGAACAGCTTCTTCTGCCAGGTGTAAAACAGGGTCGGCTGAATCCCGTGCTTCTCGCACACCTCCGAGATCGGCACCCGCTCGACCAGGTGCTCCCGCAGGATGGCCATCTTCTCAGCCCCGCTGAAACTCCGTCGCTCTCTCGGCATTGGACGATCCTCCGTCTGGTACCACCCCATAGGTGTAACTCACACGGCGGCTCTCTCCAATTCCGACTGAAGCAGGACACGCATACTCAGCCGGATGCCGCACGGTCGCACATTCGGCACATTTGGCGCAAAACCGACTCAACCGTTACACTCAACGTGGGGATTGCCCTGACGATTCCATCGCATCGACTCCTTTCGGAGAGGATGCGCCTGCTCAGACGTTCGTGGAGACTGTAATTGATCTGGACAACAAGGAAGTTCGCAATCCTGCTGGGGATCGCCCTGACGGTCGTGCTCTGGCCGTCAATCTTCGGCGGCAAAGTCCTTCTGCCGCTGGACATCATGACGCACTGCCCGCCGTTCTCGCCCGCCGACGACGCCCCCATTCACAATGAGCTCATCGGCGACATGCTGCTCGAGAATTTCGCCTGGAAGACGTTCCAGCGCGAGTGCGTGTATCGGGGCGAGTGGCCGCTGTGGACGCCCTACAGCTTCTGCGGCCATCCGATCTACACCACAGGCCAGACGTCGACGTTCTACCCGTTTAATGCCATTTTTTTGACCCTACCGATTCCTCAGGCCTACGTGGTCTTCACCTGGTTGCACCTGTTCGCCGGCGGTCTTTTTGCCTACGGCTTCTTCCGCCGCGTAGGCGTGGGCGATTTCGGCGCCTCGGTGGGCGGATTGCTCTTTGCGATGTGCGCGTATTTCGCCGTGCGGTTCATCTGGCCCATGCTCCTGGGTTCGGCGATCTGGCTGCCGCTGATGCTGTGGTGGATCGACGTGATGGCCGAGCCGCGGGCCAAACGGAGCCTCATTGCGGGCATTCCCGCAGGAGCCCTGCTGTTCGCCATGCCCATCCTGTCGGGCTTCTTTGAAATCGCCTTCTATGTCTTCGCGGCATGCGGCCTGTACACGCTCGTGCTGGGTGCACGGCTCTTGCGTCGCGAGAGCCTCCGCGCCGGCGCGGTATTCTTCGGGAAAGTCGGCGCGGTCACGGTCATGGCCGCCGTGCTGTCGGCCCCGCAGCTTCTGCCCTTCTTCGAGGTCATGGACCGCAACGTCCGGTCCGGTGAGTTGAGCTACCAGGACGCCATCAAGAACGGCTTGGAATGGCAGGAAAGCCTGACCTTCATCAGCCCCGACGCTTTGGGCAACCCGAGTCGACATCGGCGGTTGGATATCGAAAGCCGCGAGTGCAAGCCGATTCGGACTCCCAGCGGGCAGGACTTCCACTACTTCGGCCCGAAGAACTACGTCGAGTCCACCAACTATCTGGGCTTGTTGCCGCTGGCTTTCGCCGCCCTCGGTGTGGTCGCGCCCGGCCGACGACGTCTGTACTTCTGGATACTGCTCATCGTCAGCCTGGCCCTGGCATTCGCGACGCCGCTGTACTGGGTCTTTTACCACTTCGTGCCGGGCACCGACCAAGTGCGCACGCCTTTCCGCTGGACCATGCTGACCATGTTCGCCTGCGCATACCTGGCGGCGATCGGCGCGGATTATTGGCGTGCCCGTCTGTCCGCGCCCGTGCAGCGACTCACACAGGTCATCGCCGCAGGAAAAGCGGCGGCCATGCTGATTGTGGCAGTCATCGTGCTGGCCTTGTTCTTCTATCCGCAGGTCCCGGCGGGTCTGGCTCAGCGAATCATCTGTGCCGAGCCGCGAGCCGCCGCTACATTCGCCGATCCGATGGAATTGGCGGGTCTGCTGTGGCTCAACGCCGCACGGCTGGCGGTGTTCACAGCCATCACGGTGCTCATCGTCTCGCTGGCATATTGGCGGTCTTGGGGCCCCCGGGCCGTCGGTGTGTTCTCCACGCTCGCACTGTTGTTCATCGCCTTCGATTTGGGCCAGGCCACGTACCGGTTCAACACCCACGCCGACCCCGGCCTCCTCGAGCAGGTGCCGCCCATCGTCCGGTACTTGAGCGAGGAGTCAGACAAAGACATCTTCCGCATGGGCCGTTTCGGCTGGCAACGCATGTTCAGCCCCAATCTGCCCACCTTGTTCGGCATCCAGGATTACGGCGGCTATGACTCGATCATCCTCACGGATTACGCCCGTTATTTGGAAGCCATCGAGCCGCTGAAGCAGTTGCCCTACAACATCATCTCCACCTGCGAGCAGAAGTCCTCGCTGGATTCGCCGCTGTATCGGCTGTTGGGCATCCGCTACCTGATCTCCGTCAAGCCGCTGGATCATCCCGATTACGAACCGGTGGACATCCCGGGCACTCTTCGGCTCAGTCGCGTCAAGCCGGACCGGGAGGTGCCTCGGGCGTACTTGGTGGCGGCGGTCCAGGCCGTGCGCGACCTCGATGACGCGATCGAAAGCTTGAAGTCCGGCCGGCTCGACGGCATACAGACCGCGGCCGTCGAATGCAGCCCCGAGCACGCTTCGCAACTGGTCGCCCCGGACGCCGACGAACCCGGCCGGGCGGGGATTGCCGAGTATCGCGCCACTCGCGTTCGCGTCCAGACCTCGGCGACTGGCCGACAACTGCTCGTGCTGGGTGACATGTACTACCCGGGATGGCGGGCCTATGTGGATGGGCAACCCGCGGATATAATCAGAACCAACGGCATCTTCCGCGGGGTCTCGGTTCCGGCCGGCGAACACACCGTGGAGTTCCGCTTCGAGCCCGCCCCTTTGCGGCTCGGCTTTGGGATGGCGCTCGCATGCCTGGCGGGCTTGGTAATCCTCCAAGCCTTCCTGTGGAGCCAGCGCCTGCGAGGACGGCGGCCCGCCGCACCGGCTGGCCTGAACTGATGAGTACCACTGTCGCGATCGTCATTCCCGCGTACAACGAAGCTCGCCGAATCACCACCTCGCTCGCCGAAGTAAACCGCTTTAGTTCGGAGTATTCCCGCGTGGTGGAAGTGATCGTCGTGGATGACGGCTCATCCGACGACACGGCGGCCCGCGTGGAAGCTGCAGCGAAGGAGGCCGACCACAACGGCGGCCCCCGCCTCCAATTGGTTCGTCACCCCTCCAACCGCGGCAAGGGCGCAGCGGTGAGAACCGGATTTCAGCAGGCCACCGCCGAGATCGTGTTGTTCAGCGATGCCGACCTGTCCGCTCCCATCGATGAGGTCCCGCGACTCGTCGAGCCGATCGCCGCCGGCGAGTGCGACATCACCATAGGCTCGAGAGCGCTCGATCCTTCGTTCGTCCAACTGCAGCAGAGCCTGCTGCGCCGCAACGCGGGCCGAGTCTTCAATCTGATGGTTCGGCTGTCCACCGGCCTGCCGCTGCAGGACACGCAATGCGGGTTCAAGGCATTCCGCCGAACGGCCGCTCAGCCCATCTTCGATGCGCAGCGAATTGACGGCTTCGCGTTCGACGTCGAACTGCTGTACCTGGCACGCCGTGCGGGTTTGCGCATCCGCGAACTGCCCGTCCACTGGAGCCATGCCGAAGGAAGCAAGGTCTCCATGTCCGTCCACACTTGGCAGATGGCGCGGGATCTGTTGCGAATCCGCTGGAACGACTGGCGTGGCCGTTATGGGACCCTCCTCGAGCCGGCCCCCACGAACCGCGACGTCACGCCTTCCCCCGTCGGCGAAGATATGCATATCTGAAGGCTTTTAAGCGTGTCCCAGCTATACGGGCGCGTTACAATGGTCTCCACGCACACGCACTCTCGTGTGCGCGGGAGGAAGAGGTGGACAGCAGGCTCAGCGCCATCGTTGTGATCGTTGCGGCAGTGGCCGTCGCCGCGCGTGCGCAGACCTGCCTGCGACCCGCCGCCGAGTGCCCAGCCCCCGGAACGCTGCATTGCGGAGGCGAATGGGACTTCGAAGCCGGCTTCTACTTTGTGCGTCATCACCTGGCCGGTCGCTGTGCCGGGCCGCCCGGCGGCGGCAACGTCTTCTGCGTGCCGGGTGACAAGCAGGCCCAGGTAGCCGTCGGCTGGACCCATTGGGCCGCCTTTCCCGACTGGCCGACGCCGGGCTACTGGGGAACCGTCGCCTTCAACGAGAACAAGAACTGCGAGAACGTCTACCGCGGGAACCGTTCGCAGGAACTGACGCTGACCTGCGCGAACGGCGTGGGTGTGATCTACAAACAGGCCACGGTTCCGGCAAATCATCGCATCCGCGTCGAGGCGTATATGAAGTTCACGCCCAACGGACCGGCCCCGGACGTCGAACATGCACTAGGCCTGGATCCGTGGGGCGGAACGGACCCCACATCGCCCGGCATCGTCTGGACGCTCTGGCAACAGCAGACGCCATCACCACCGCAGCCCGGCGGTGTCTTCAATCAAGCCATCGCCGAGACGATCTCGCAAGGCACGCAGTTGACCGTGTTCATCCGGCAACGCGGCTTCGAGCCGGAGTGCCAAGGCCAAACGTTCATGATCGACCACGTTCGCGTCTTCGACCTGGGGCCGAACGGACCGGCAATCGAGGTCAACCCGACATCGCTGGTGGTCTCCACACCGGTGGAAAGCGACGCCCTGCCACAGACGCTCACGATTCGCAACGCGGGCACGCAAATACTCGACTACACGATCACCACCCAGCCGAACTGGCTCACCGTCTCCCCCGCCAGCGGTTCAGCAATCTCCGAGACCGACACCGTCGAGGTAACGTTCGATACCGATGCCCTGAGTTTCGGGCAGTACAGCGGAACCATCACGGTGTCCGCCGCCGGTGCGGTCAACTCGCCGCAGGTGGTGCCCGTTTCATTGACGATCATCAGCAAGCCGGCCGATCTGGACCTCGACGGGGACGTCGACCAGGTCGATTTTGGCCTGTTCCAGCGTTGCTATACGGGACAGGGGCTGCCACAGACCGACGGCACCTGCTTCGGCGCGGACCTCGACCAGGACGACGACGTGGACCAGGATGACTTCGCCCTTTTCGCCCGTTGCATCAGCGGGCCGGGGCGGCCATCCTCGCCCACGTGCCTGCGATAGGAACCGTCATGGGCCGCTCGCCATCGGTCCTGGGCTGCCGCGTAAACGCCGATGGGAGAACGAAACCGGAGGCCGCCGGCACCTTGTCTTCCCTCGCGGCGGCGCTTCCGCGAATCGGGCCGTCGTCGCACGGTGCGGGCCCTCGCCCGGGCATGGCTTTGGCGGGTCGGTGTGCTCCGTCGGGCCGGCATCAGTGATGAGCCATCCGCACGAGGTTCAGTGGTTCCGTCGATTTTCGTGGCATGCTATATTGATCGGAAACGATGACCATTCGTGATACGAAACACGGCTGGAAGATCGGTGGCGTGCGGCAGCGCGTGCCGCCCGGCTATTCGCTTCTCGAGTTGCTCGTCGTGATCGCCATCATGGCCCTCATGTTGGGATTGCTCGGCGGGACGCTCACCGCTGTGCGCGCATCGGCTCGCAGTTTCGAATGCAAGAACAAGCTCAAGACCGTGGCGTTCGAGTTCTTTCAGTTTGCTGACGATTTCAGCGCTTCGTATCGTCACCAACGACCACTGGGTGAACGGGCCGGATTCGACATCGACACCTTCCAGGAGAAACTGTACGGCGTCGATGAGTTCTGGGGCTCACTGCCGGCATCGCTGCGCCGATACGAGCCTTCGCGCCAGGTCCTCATGTGCCCGTCGGGTCCCCGCGTGCTCGAGCGGCGAGCCGCGCTGCCCTGCGAGGATTACCCGGTCGCGCCCGTAGAGAACGTGACGGTGGGATTCAACATGCGACTACGTGAGGCCAGCATCGTGACCCAAGATCGGACCGTTCTCAAACCGGTCCGCTTAAGCAGCCGGATCCTGCACCATCCGTCCGTACCGCTGGCGTTCGATGTCGATGGCGAACTGGCGGCCCAGCGGGAAGTGATGCCCTACTACTCAGCGCCGCCGGCGGGCGATACGGGTCACTACAGCGGCGGCCTGTACTGGTTTCCTTCATCGCGGCACGGCAGCGTCAATGCCGCCTTCATCGGGGGCCACGTCCTGTCGTCCAAGCAGCCCGAGAATGCATCGAGCTGGAATTGGGAATACCAACCGCAGCCGGACTGAGGCGGCTTGCGGGTTGCGGCCGCCGAATGACAACCCTCGGCCGGCAACCTGGTCGCGAGAATCGGCGATCCGAAATCTGAAATCCGAACATCCGGGATTCGAGATGGCCTGAGCTCTGCTCTCATGGAACTGCGCAAGAAGTTCTTGATCGTCGCCCTGATTTATGTCACCGCGCTGGTGGCCAACCTGGTTCTCGCCAGTTGGTGCATCGTGGTGTATTTCGACTCGGCGTTCGCGGAGTTCGAGACCGACCTTGCTTTGGGATGGGATCTCGAAGCGTTGCGGGGCCTGGTGCGGCGTCAATCCATGCTACTCGACTCCGGGGGGTCGCCGGCGGAGGTGTCGCACGCATACGCCGAACTCGAGAAGCAACTGAAGTCCGGGTTGGCCCGCCTCGAGGACTCGCCGGTCTTCCCCGGCTCACATTGGCCGCTGATTCGCGAGGCGGCCCAAGCCAAAGAGGAGGCGGCTCGAAACCGTATCGACGCCCTCCAGGCCGGCGCGTCCGGCCCCATGCTCCCAAGGGACAGCAAAGCGTTCGTCAAACTGGACGAGACGCTGGGCGAGGTCATCCGCGAGTTGAACGTCCAGCGACAGATGAACGTGGTCCGAACCGCCTCTACGCAATCGCAAGTGGTTCTCATCCTGTTGTCCAGCACAATTCTGGGCGCGGGCCTGTGCTGGCTGGGTTGGCGATTCATGCACCATTGGGTCGTCCAGCCCGTCGCCAAGTTGCGGGAAGCGACCTGGCACATTGCCCAGGGCGACTTCGACTATCGCCTGCCGATCAACTCGAAAGACGAACTCGGCCGACTGGCCGGCGAGGTCAACCACATGTGCTCGACCATTCGCGACATGCAGCGTCGCCTGATCGAGCAGGAACGCCTGGCCGCGGCCGGCGAGATGTTCGCTCGCCTCGCCCACAACATTCGCAACCCGCTCGCGGGCATCCGCGCCCTGGCCGAGGCCACCATGCAGCAGCGATCCGAGTCCGAAGAAGTCGTGGAGTGCCAGCGGCGTATCATCAGGACCGTCGATCGCTTCGAGAAATGGCTGCGGGATACGCAGCAGTCGGTCTCGCCTTTGACGCTGAATCTCCAGCCGGTGGCCATCGCCGAGCCGGTCGAGAGCGTGGCCGCGGCATTGGGCCCGCTGTTCGACCGTCGCGGCGTGAGTCTCAACGTGCAGATCGAGCCCGACATGCCGCCGGTATTGATCGATTCGGCTCACTTCGAGCAGGGCCTGGCCGCGCTGGTCACCAATGCCGTTCAGGCCTCCGCGCCCGGTCAGCAGATTCGGATCGCCGCGTCGCCGGCGCCCTCGGGTGAGGACAAGTGGCAGATCGTGGTTGAAGACGCGGGCAGCGGCATTCCCCCGGAAATTCGCGACAAGATCTTTCTTCCCTGCTTCACCACCAAGCCAGACGGCAACGGACTGGGCTTGGCAATGGCCCACAAAATCGTCAAGATACATGGTGGAGAACTGACCTTCGAATCCGTGCCCGGACAAGGCACGCGATTCACGGCGACCTTCCCCGGGCTGGTCAGGAGCCGCGCTGAATGGCCGACATCCTCGTCATCGACGACGAAGAAAACCTGAGCTACTCCATCCGGCTCGCGCTGCAGAGGCAGAACCATCGCTGCCGCGTAGCTGACACCGTGCGCGGCGGCATCGACGAGTGCACCCGCCGAACGCCCGACCTGATTCTTATTGACATGCAGTTGCCCGACGGCCAGGGCATGGACCTGATGGTCTGGCTCCGCGAGCAGGGCATCGAGGTGCCCATCGTGGTCATCACCGCTTTCGGCACGGTGGACAACGCGGTCACGGCCATGAAGTACGGCGCCGCCGACTACCTCCAGAAGCCCGTGTCCATTGAGGAAGTCTGCCTGACCATCAACCGCTGCCTGGAACATCGGCAGATCCGCGAGCGTCTGAACTCCTACCAGGAGGCCCAACGGCGCGAGTCGGGGCACCTGCAGATCATCGGCGAGTCGCAGGTCATGCGGGACGTTCTCACGCTGGCTCGCAAGATCGCCGAGATCCCCGCCGGCACGGGCCCCGCCCTGACGTCGGTTTTGCTGCTCGGCGAAACCGGGACGGGTAAAGATCTCCTCGCCCGTTACATCCACCATCGCAGCGCCCGCGCCGACCGGCCGTTCGTGCACATCAACTGCACCGCCATCCCGCACGCGCTGTTTGAGTCCGAGCTGTTCGGTCACGACAAGGGCAGTTTCACCGACGCCAGGACGGACAAGAAGGGCCTGTTTGAGACCGCGCACGAAGGAACGCTGTTTCTCGACGAAATCGGCGACATGCCGCTGCCCGCGCAGGCCAAGTTGCTGACCTCCATCGAGAGCGGACGATTCCGCCGGTTAGGCTCCACCACCGAGCGCGCCTGTGACGTCCAGATCATCGCCGCCACCAACAACGACCTGCGGGCCAGAATCGATCGCGGCGAATTCCGCGAGGATCTGTTCTATCGGCTGAAGGTCTTCTGCGTCGAGCTGCCGCCGCTGCGAGACCGCGGCGACGATCTGTTCCTGCTGACCAACTACTTCCTCGAGCAGTTCAGCCGCAAGTTCCACAAGGACCTGCCCCGCCTGTCCGAGTCGGCCCGGGAGGCTATTCGCGCTTACCCATGGCCGGGCAATGTGCGGGAACTCGCCAACGTGCTGCAGCGAGCCGTCCTGCTCAATGACGGACCGACGCTGGACAGTGCCTGCCTGGGGCTCGGCCCGGCACCCGAGCGGCCGGCGGCGCCGGCTGGTTCCGGCCTCCAGTTCGACTTCTCCCGCGAGGATCTGACGCTCGCCACAGTGGAAAAGAAGCTGCTCGAAGCGGCCTTGGCGCACGCTCGAGGTAACATTTCCGAAGCCGCCCGGCTCCTCGGCGTCTCCCGCGGTTCTCTTCGCAACCGCCTGGAAAAGGCGGGAGTCCATATCCCCAACTGATCACGCCGGCTAAAATTTTGGCCACCTGGCACGATTTGGCCAGCTCTCCACCGGTCCGCCCTATCCGACCCACATTCCGATAAACTACGGGATTACAGGCGCTTACGGCCCTTTTTGTATTGTGCCGGCATTTGGCATCCTGATTGCTACAGATATGGCGGCTCTTTAGCCAAACTACAAAGGCCTTCCCATTAGCCAGACAAATGGCCCTGCTCTCCCGGGCAGGGCCTTTGTCTTTCTTGAGCTGTGAGCTGTGAGCTATGGGCTCTCAGCTATGAGCTACGGACGGTGGAGGGCTTTCCGAGAATCGACTCGAACCAGACTCCGGAGATGGGATTCGCTCGGAGATCGTGAAAAGTCGCCTGGCCCACAGCGCATAGCTCACAGCCTATAGCTCAGAGCTTCCACCCACCTGGAAGTGCGTTCCCCCACGGGTTATAGTTTGATCCTCCTGTCGCTGCGGACGGGACGTCGCCGTTGCACGACCGGATGAGGACTCGACATGAACCGACTGGAAGAGACGATGTCGTCGCTGGTGGCGTCCGGCGGCAAGGGGTTGCTGCCCTACGTAACGGCCGGTCTGCCCAATGTGGCGACCACCGAACGCATCCTGGCCGCGTTGGCCGACGCCGGTGCCACGGCCGTGGAGTTGGGGATCCCCTTCTCCGACCCGATCGCCGACGGGCCCGTCATCCAGTCGTCGTTCACTCGTGCCCTCGATCGCGGCGTCCGCGTGGCCGACATCCTGGCCGCCGTCGCCCGCTTCCGCCGCACGCATCAGATGCCCATCCTGGCGATGCTCTCGTACTCCATCGTGCACCGGCTGGGCGTGGAGCGTTTCTTGGCCCGAGCCGCCGAGGCCGGCGTGGATGGGCTGATCATCCCCGACTTGTCGCTGGAAGAAGCCCCGCCCGTGGCAGAGAAGGTCGCCCAGGCCGGGCTGTGCATGCCCATGCTGGTCTCACCGCTGTCCGGCCCCGACCGACGGCGGGCCATCGCCGCCCTGTCCACGGGGTTTGTCTACTACATGTCCGTCACCGGCATCACCGGTGAGCGCGCGGAGTTGCCGCCGGAACTGGTCGAGAACGTCCGCGATCTGCGGGCCGCCACCGGCCGGCCGGTGGTCGTGGGTTTCGGCATCAGCACGGCCGAGCACGTACGGCGTGTCTGCAGCGTGGCCGACGGTGCGATCATCGGCAGCGCCCTGGTCCGCCGCATCATGGAGGCCGAGGACGCCGGCGCCAGCCCCGATGCGATCGTCCAGACCGCCGCCGATGCCGTCCGCGACTGGATGACCGGCCTGCGAGCGTGAGGAGAAGGCTTGAGCCCTGAGACTCGAGACCTGAGCTCGAGATCACCAACACGTTTCCTCAGTGACATATATAGTGCACATCTATACTAATTCGCTCTGTGAAGTTGGTGAGCGTCCCCAGATCGAGCTGGCCTGTTCATCTTGTAAACTTGCAATCTGTGGATCATTTCCGTCGGTGAATGGAGCAATGGAAGGCAGAAAAGCCGCGGCGGGTCAGGAAGCGGGCGTGATCGCTACCTGACTCACCGCGGCTTGTGTGCTGGCTGACAGGGATTACTTGCTGCCGTAGATCCGCGTCCGGGGAGTCGGCGCCGGCTCCTGCGGGGCCATGGGCTGCGGCGAGGGGCTGGCCACTTCGGCCTGGCTGACCGCCGACGGCGCGGCCGCACCGCTTTTGGCCGTGGCGTTCTCGGCCGCCTTCAGCTCGTTCGCCCGCCTGAACGCATCCAACGCCAGATCCTGGCTTCCCGCCCGCTCGTACAGCTTGCCCATGCTGGCGTAGGCCCGGCTGTTGTTGGGGTCGATCGCCAGGGCGGTCTTGTAGGCACGCAATGCGTTGTCGAAGTCGGCCCGCTCGCGGTACTCGTCACCCAGATAGATGAAATGGTCGGCGATTCCGCGATTATTCTCGGCCTGCTTCTCGGCCACGGCGAGCGCGGCGTCAAACTTGCCTCGCGATTCGAGGGCTTCGTTCTTCGCCTGGATGGCCGCCATGTAGTTCGGCCAGGTCTTGATGGCCTGCGTGAAGTAGAGGATGGCGTTGTCCAGCGTTCGCTTGGCCGCAGGCAGATCGCCGGCCTGGAGCCGCCGCTCGGCCAGGGCCCGGTAGTTCAACCCCATGTAGTAGTTGGCTTCCGCGTCGTTCGGGTCCTTCCGCAGGGCGTACCGCAGCGTTGCCATCGACTCGGTGTACTGGCGAGCCCGGAACTGCTCGATACCCTCGGTGCGGATGTCCTTGACGGATTCGGCGCAGCCGCTCAGGAGCACTGCCACACAGGCGAAGACCAGACCGCAGACCACTCTCGGGATGGAAAAATCAGATTGTCGTGCGTGCATGACCTCAGCCTCCGTGCTAAGGAACTCGGGCGCTGGTGCCGGCGGTATCCTAGCTCACCCAATGTGGGGAATCAAGATATTCCGGGGTACAATCCAGCCCATGCCCGAGTCCCCGCAAACGTTCGTCGTACTGCTGCACGTCCTGCCGGACGGCAGCCGGCATTGGGATCTCGGCCTCGATCAAGGCGAGTCGCTGGCCACCTGGCAGATCCTGGATGACCCGGCCCGGCTGGCCCGCCGCGAGGTCGCAGCCCTTCCGCTCCGCCGCATCGCCGATCACCGGCGGGCCTACCTCGACTACGAGGGGCCGGTCTCCGGCAACCGCGGGTCCGTGACCCGCGTGGATCGCGGCGTCTATCACCTGCTCGCCCGGCAGCCGGACCGCTGGCGCGTCCGGATGGCCGGGTGCGTATTGATCGGCACGTTTGAGATCGTCTCTGGAGATGATTCGCAGGGCGAGGGCGTGCTTCAGCGCCTCGAATGACGGTATGGCAAGGGGCGAATCGTCAATGTCAGACTGCCCGGCTCGAGATCCAGTCCGATAACGCGGTACGGCCGCTCGGGCTCCCACCACACGCCTTCGTTGGGCAGCCAGGCCCCCTCGAAGATGCTTTTCAAATTGAACTTACGGTTGCCCTGACCTCCGAACGAGGCTGTGAGTTTTTGTTCCACGCCAGCGCGTCTGAGCAAATCCTCGAGCCACCCGAGAGGAACCGGCAGCGAGCCGGAACGTACGTCGGCAACTCGAACATGAAGGGCCTGTTCGTCGGCCCCTATCTCCAGCAGGACGCTGAGCACGGTCTGTATGGAACCGTTGTCGAACGTCGCCGCCAATCGAACGCCCTCGGGCTGGATGACGACGAACGGCTCCGCAATTTCCGGCGGCAGCCACTCGCGCGACAACGGCCACATCTCTTCGCGGGCGGCGATCCAGGCGTTGATCTGGTCCTGCGTAATCCGGATCTCGAATGGCTGGTTGGCGTTAACGATCCGTTCGCCAAGCTGGTCCTGGACGCGGGCGAGGTCATTGCGAACGGCCTGCACCCGCTCGGGCGGGACCTGGACAGGCTGGTACCACGCGGGCACGTGCTGGAAGAGCATCCACGAGACCAGCGTGAACGTGACGGCCGCCAGGGCGATTCCGGCGACGAGCCACTTCCACCACTTCCACCAGGCGTGTCGTTTCTTGCGGTCTTCCAAGCGCACCCTTTCGCCGCAGCCCCCCGCTCGCTCCGTCGCACCGGACCGCCACCCAGTATATCTCCCGTCGTGCCCCTTGTCCCCGGGGTCACACCCGGACCGGGTGCGGGTTTCGCTCACGAGCGACGGCCTCGGGGCGCAGGCATCCTGTCTTTGTGCATGCTGGAAGCGTGCACCACAATCCCGTGCGAACCCGAGGGCCGCACGCTAAGCTACAATTCCATCGGGTGGAGCGCACGGCAACGACACCCACCCGTTCGTGAGCAGACATCGAGCCTTGGCCCGCCAAGTACGGGCGTCAGGCGGATGCCGATCTACTGGGTTGTGATATGACACAGATCGGACGCATCATGATGGTGGCCGGGCTGGTCCTGGCCCTCGCTGGCGGAATCGTGTGGATCCTCGGCCGTATCGGATTTCGCGGACTGCCCGGCGATATTCGCTATGAGGGCGAGAACGTCCAGGTCTACTTTCCGATCGTGACCTGCATCCTGCTTTCGCTGATCCTCACCGGCCTGCTGTGGCTGTCGGCATTCCTCCGTGACTGGTGGCATCGCTGATGAACTGGGAGTTCGCCTGAAGATCTTCAGGTCCCGGCGATCTTGCCTTACAATACGGTCATGGATGACCGGCCCACTATCACGGAACCGATCCTCGGCGTCGTCGTTCCCGCGTACAACGAGGAAGCAACGATCGAGATTGTGCTGCGCAGACTGGACGCGCTCGATTGTGTCAAGGAGATTGTCGTCGTGGACGATTGCTCGCGGGACCGCACGCCGCAGATCGTCCAGGCGTTCGATTCTCCCCGCGTGCGTCTGATTCGCCAGTCCGTCAACGGCGGCAAGACCGCAGCCGTTCGGCGCGGCGTGGCCGAGATCACCGCCCCTGTGACCATCATTCAAGACGCCGACCTCGAATACGACCCGGAAGAGATTCCGATGGTGATCGATCCCATCGTCCGGGGCGTGGCCGACGTGGTATACGGCAGCCGATTCCTGGTTCGCCGGGCGTCCCGCGTGTTGTACTTCTATCACTATCTGGCCAATCGCGGCCTGACGTTTCTGTCCAACCTGTTCACCAACATCAACATGACAGACATCGAAACGTGCTACAAGGCCTTCCGCACGCCGCTCATCCAGAAGCTTCCGCTGACCAGCAAAGGTTTCGGCATGGAGGTGGAGATCACGGCCATGATCGCCAAGACGCGGGCCCGCGTGTACGAGGTGCCCATCTCGTATTACGGCCGCACGTACGAGGAAGGAAAGAAGATCTCCATCAAGGACGGCTTCGCCGCGTTGTGGTACATCTTCTACTACAACACGCTCCGCTCACGGACGGCCCCCTACCGCGCTTACGCCGCCGAGATAAATGATTGGCTCGCCCGCAACCGCTGCATCGGCCGGACCGGGTTTTGCGAAGTCGCCGCGAAGTAGAACGAACGACGCGTGACGCAAGCGCATGCCCGCGTCCAGCGAGCCGCTTGCCCTGGCGAACTCAGTTCGAACGGGTAAACGCCGTTCGACTCGTCTTCGCAGTTCGACTCATCTTCGGCGCGTCCGGCGCACATGCACGCACCAGTGGTCAGGCCCAGTTTGTGACGCTCCGCGTAGTCACCGATGAGCCGATCGATTCGGCTGGCCACGACACCGTGCTCGAATTTACCCGGGCTCATCCGTACGAGTTCTCTTTCGATCAACTCACACCGGCCGATATCGCCCATTGCGAGTAGTTCGTCGGCGGTCAGGATGGCCTGGTTGGTCGCCATGGCACTGATTATACCATCCATCCCGGGGCCGTCCGTTACACTACACCCGCCTGGCCGGTGGGGATCGGTCCGGAGATGTACTCCCGCGGGTCGGTAATGTGGCCGGTCAGAGCCGAGGCGGCCACGGTCAGCGGACTGGCCAGGAACACGCCGGCGTTGCGGTCGCCCATACGGCCGGGGAAGTTGCGGTTGGTCGTGCTGATGCAGTTCATGGGCGAGTTCAGCCGACCGAACGTGTCCTTGGGCCCGCCCAGGCAAGCCGCACACGACGCCGGGCCCATGGTGCAGCCGGCATCGACGAGCACGTCCCAGATGCTCTTCTCACCGTCGGCCTTGGGCTGCCCCTGCAGGTTGAGCCGCAGCATGTCCGCGTGAACCTCGGTCGAGCCGGGCACGACGAATGTGGGGACCTTCACCTGCCGGCCGTTGAGGATGGCCGCGGCGAAGATCATGTCCGTAATCTTCCCCCCCGTGCACGAGCCGATGTAGGCCCGGTCGATCTTCACGTCCCGGCAGTTGCGAGCGGTGTCCTTGTTGTCGGGCGAGTGCGGCTTGGCCACCAGCGGCTCGAGCTTGCTCAAGTCCCACTCGTACACGCTGTCGTACTCGCAACCGGGGTCGTCCTTGAACACTTCCCAGTCCGGCCGGTTCGAGCGGGCCTTCACGTAAGCGAGCGTCTTGTCGTCCACGTCGCAGATACCGTTCTTGCCGCCGGCCTCGATGGCCATGTTGGTCAGCGTCATGCGGTCTTCCAGCGTCAGGCTGGCGATGCCGTCACCCGCGAAGTACATGGCCTTGTAGGTCGCGCCGCTCACGCTGATCTCGCCGATGACGGCCAGGATGAGATCCTTGGCAGTCAGGTACGGCGGGATCTGGCCGTGGAACACGAACTTCATGGTCGGCGGGACCTTCAGCCAGAGCTTGCCCGTGCCCATGACGAAACCCGCGTCGGTATTGCCGATGCCGGTGGCGAACTGGCCGAAGGCCCCCGCGGTGCAGGTGTGGCTGTCCGTGCCCAGCAGCACCTCGCCCGGCCGCAGATGCCCCTCTTCCGGCAGGGCCTTGTGGCAAACGCCCTTGTACTTCGTCTGCGTGGGGTCCTTATAGGGATTGGGCATGCCCTCGCCCCGGATGAAGTCGGGGTCGTAGTAGTACTTGATGCCCTGCTCCTTGACGAAATCGCGCAGGATCTGGATGTTGCGATGGGCGTGGGTATCGGCGGTGAAGATGTAGTGGTCGGGGATGATGACCACCCGCTCGGGATCCCAGACCCGGGCATTGGGGCCGAACTGCTCCTTGAACACGCCGATCGTGCCCGGACCGCAGACGTCGTGCGTCATGAGCACGTCCACGTTCACCCAGACGTTGTCCCCGGCGGCAACCGAAGCCTTACCCGCCCGGCGGGCGAGCACCTTTTCCGTCATCGTCATGGCCATGGCAGGCAAATCCTTTCGTTCAGTTCAGCACCCTTCCCGGAGCCGTGCCGGCGAGCGGCAGATCGCAATAAACCGCCTCGCGTGGCTCGGCCGGGCGTCGAGTCGCTCGCCGTTTCCGCCCGCCCGGTTCTGCGAGGACGGCGGCAACCGGGGCTAATCCCGCTATTCTATCGAACCGCCCTGGCCTCAACAAATCGCCCACCACGAGCACCGCGAGCGGCGGGGTTTACCCCCGCCGACTCTTTTCGATGTGGAAATGCTCACCTCTCGAGAGATGTGGAAAGGGATGCCAATTGCTGGAGGAAAAGAGACCGCCGGGACACGCACGGCGGCTCGCTGGAGTCCCTGCGGCCGGATGTCGCGTCACGGCTGCTGGAACAGGACGTTGACGCCTTCCTTGCGGGCGGCCTCCGCCGCTTCGGGGAAGCACTTTGGGCAGCGGGTGTCCTTGCACAAATACAGGATGCGCTCGGTCCCGCAAACCTCGCATTTGGTGACGGGAAATGCCCACCCCTTGTTGCAACGCAGACAATGAACGATGGAATCCGAGGGCGCCCCTTTCGGCACGCGGTAGTTGCGATAGTCGGCCTTGATCTCCGCCAACGGGAAGACCGCCTTACAGTCTCTGCACACGTAGGGGTAATCGACGCGACTCGAGGGCGGCCCCATGAACCGCGAAACCACGGCCAGCACGCCGCCAGTGGCGACGACGACGATCGCGCCAAGAATCAGTATGCGTTTCATCCCGTTTGTCCATATTGTTTGATGATGCGACGGATGCCGGGCTGCAAATTGTATGCGCGAATGGCCTTTCCGAATTCACCGAGATCCGACTGCCACCAGAAGGCCAACCGAGTTCGGTTTGAGTGCCAATCATTGAGCATCCACATGCGACTTTCGTGAATCCAGGCGGCCGCCCCGTCTAACGTGAGAACATTCCCTCCTTCCGGCCAGCCGTCGCGGTTCGGGTGTGGCGGGATTTTCTCGTAGGCACGACGCACACCGCCGCCCCAATACCCGTCCACCATAATGTTCGCATCGGCGGCGAGCGCCCAGTGTCCCGGCGAATTCATATCCACCGGCGATCGTGCCTTGTAGACCGAGGTGCTGCTGGGAAAAGTGGTTCTCCATTCCTGCATGCCGCCGAAGTACTGGAAGCCGATGATCCATTGGTTGTAGCTGAGCTGGTCGTACACCATATAGCCTTGGCTGCGGAGTGACTCCGCCGTGTAGCCCTGAACGCTCGGGTCCGGGTTCCCCTCGTAGGCAAAGATGCCCTCGCGATTCGGGCATTCCCAGGTGATTTTGTCGAGCTTGTACTTCTTGGCCGCGCCCTGCCAATCGACGAGCAAGTGGTCCGGGTTAGTGCCCAGCTTGCTCGGCGTACTTCTCCGCGGACTGATGGCGATCTGCGTATCCGGGATCCCCGCACCGCTGGAGTGACACTGAATGATCTTGCCCTTGTTGTCGACCCCGTACGTGGTGACCGCCAGGCCGATGTTGTGCAGTCGCGACGCACAGACCGCCCGCCGTGACATTTCCTTGGCGCGGGCCAGTGAGGGCAGCAGGATGGAGATGAGCAGCGCGATGATCGCCACCACCACCAGGATCTCGATCAGCGTAAACGCCGATCGCCGGCTTCGTGCGTTGCCGTTCCTCGAGCCAGGCATGGTATCGCTCCTTCGTGACTGATCCGGCCGGACAGAGATCCCGCCAGCCGTCGAATTCGCCGTCGGCGCCTGGTCAGCCGCCCCGATCGGATCTCGGGGCGAATGGCCAGGGACTCGGCCCGTCTGCCGCCGCCGCATCGGGAGGAACGATCCTGTTCCGGTTCGACTGGTCACCGCCGGCATACAGATAGAACGGACGGCTTCTCGGGTACCGATCGCCTTTTGTTTGGATCTTCAGACCTGCACACACTCACGGACTTGCAGTTTCTTCAGCAGTAATTTACATCTCGATCCGTGCGGCGACAATGAGATTCTGCGTATGGCGACTGAGATCCTTTTCGATCGGCTGCCTGGGCGAGAAGAACCGTTGCCGCCGCACCGGCCAAGCCCGGTCGTGTAACGCGGCTGAGCCCATAAGCCCGAGAATCCAGAAGGGTTATGATCACATTCGCGAGCAAGACGTGGCGAGCAAGCCGAAAAAGATCTCAATCGCGGCGGCGATCTGAGGCCCCTGACCTCGGTCCATGAAGCGAACTCAAGCTGCGAAATATGAGACGCCGTTCAGCCCGCGGGTTTTGGGCCGTCGGCGACTCAATGCACGTGCTTGCGCTTCTTCTTCCCCGAGAGATACGACTCCATGATGCAGTCGGCCAGGTCCCCGCTGGCGCAGTAGAACGCGACGCCGCGCGTGACCTTGGTGAGTTGATCCACGAAACCGACCCAGTCCATGTAGGCGTAATCCTCGGTCAACGCGAACGTGGAAATGCGCACGCCCTGCCGCGTGATCTGAACCGCCTCCTTCAGCGTGGTGATCGTCGTGGACGCTTGCGGCGGATATAGCAGGTAGATGTAGTCGCCCTGCACGTGGGCGGTCGGCTCGCCGTCGGTGATGATGAAGATTTGTTTGTTGTCGCCGCCCCGCCGGGCCAGGATGCGCCGCGCGAGCATGAGTCCCATCTGCAGATTCGTGAAATGCTGCGGGGCCTGATCGATCTGCTCCATGGCCACGCGCATTCGGACCTGATAGTCGAAGATGGTCACCGGTTTGGGGCTGAGCAGCGGCAGCTTGTGATCGGGAATGACCGCGGCGCCGGAATAGAAGCCAACCACATCAACCGTGTCTTGCGGGAAACGCTGCGTGATCAGCGCGTGCATGGCCATCGCACACTTCTTGGCGTGGTAGAACCGGTGATAGCGAGCCATTGAGCCGGACATGTCCAGCAGGATGACGGTGCTGCAACTGGCCTGGTGCTCGGACTGGTGCAGTTCGAAGTCGCGTTCGGCGATCCGCAGAGGCACGCCCGGGCCGGTGCGTTTGATGGTGTTTCGCAGCGTGGCGTTCAGTTCCAATTCGCTGACCGGATCGCCGAACTCGTACGGCTTCGTGCCCTCGGTACGCTCGCCGAGTTGACCCCGGTCGCGAGTCTCGTGGCCGTCACGATGCCCCTTGCGAAGGTTGGCGAACACCTCCATGAGGGCCTTCTTCTGCATGGCGTCGACGGCTCGCGGCGTCAGCCGCCAGCGCGCCCCCACCTTCTCCAGCAGCCCGTCCTGCACGAGCCGGTCGAGGATCTCCGACTGCTCGGGATCCAGCTCCAATTGCCGCAGGGCGTCCAGGGCATGATCCCCGTACTCCAGCACGAACTCCATGAGCTGGTCGAACGCCTGAAGCCCCTGCTGGCCCTGGAATGGCTCGCCGTCGAATTCACTGTATCGAAACCGCATGCACGACCCCCGCGTGTCCGGGCACAAACACGTGGATTATAAGCCCCAGCCAGGCGAAAACGCCTCGAGCAAGAGCCGATAAGGATCCGCGCGCCGCTCGCAGGGCCGGCACGATGTTTGGCGGCGAGCGTGGAGCTTTTCGATCCAAGATTGTATAATTTTCAAAACTCGCCCCAGAACGCCCTTCGGATGAGGTCGGTGGCGATGAAGATCATTCTCGCTTTGCTCTGCATTCACGTGTTGGTCTGCTCAGCGGGAACGGAAACGCCGGCCTCCGATGCCACGTCACCGGCGGCCGAGCCGCCCAGCGTGGCCCGGCTCGCCTACGAAGCGCACGCAGAGGCGCCCGTGTCGCCGGACCTGATCGGCACGGCCGGCATCACCACTTCGTTCACGCCCCTGCAGCCTCGGATCCCGGGAACAGGCCCCTGTGCGACCATCTTCGGCTACCTGCCCTACTGGGAGAGCGCCGCCAACGTCCGATGGCAATTGCTCACACACGTGGCATGCTTCTCCGTGGGCGCCAATCCGAACGGCACCATCAGCAACCCGCACAACTGGCCTTGGACGGCTGTCATTAATACGGCACACGCAAACGGCGTCAAAGTGATCCTGGTGGCCACGCAATTCGACCCGAATTCGATCCTGACGTTGATCACCACGCCGGCCTACAAGAGCGCCTTCTTCGCCAATATCAAGGCTCAGATCCTGGCCGGTAACGCCGACGGCGTGAACATCGATTTCGAAGGTTCCGGGCCCTGGCGCAGCCACATCAACGGATTCATGGCCGAGCTGACCGCCTACCTGCACGCGGAGATTCCCGGCTGCGAAGTGACGTTCGCCGGACCGGCCGTCAACTGGAGCAACTCCTGGGATCTGGAGGGACTGGCGGCCAGTTGCGACGGCATCTTCATCATGGGCTATGCGTTCAGCGGTTCGGGCAGCGCCAACAGCGGGCCGCAAGCGCCGCTCACCGGCGGCAGCATCAACATCACCAACACGGTGACCGTGCAATACGGGGCGGTCACGCAAAAGCATCCTGAAAAGCTGATCCTGGGCGTGCCCTATTACGGCGGGCACTGGAAGACGACCACCGCCAACCCGCGATCCGCCGTGGTTTCCTACGTTGGTTCCACCCGGTTCCGCGACACGTACGAGGAGTCGATGCTCTACGGACGGCTATGGGATTCCGTTTCACAGACACCCTGGTATCGCTGGCATGACGGGACGGACTGGCACCAGGTGTGGGCTGACGACGCCGAGAGCCTCGGCCTCAAGTACGACCTCGCCCGCCAGCACCGGCTGGCCGGCGTGGGTATATGGGCGCTCAACTACGACGGCGCGCGGCCCGAGCTGTGGGACGAACTGGATCGGCAGTTCCGCACGGGTTGCCCGCGGCCGGCCGATCTGGACCACGACGGCGACGTGGACATGGAGGATTACGGCCTATTCCAACGTTGCCTGAGCGGCCGCAACGTAGTCCAGGCCAGCCCTGCTTGCGCCGGCACCCACCTCGACCTCGATACCGACGTGGACGAGAACGATCTCGCCTTGTTCCTACAATGTTTCACCGGGCCCGGCCAGAAAGCGGCTCCGGGTTGCACGACCGTGCCATGATGAGGCGGGCAGGATGCCCGCCCCCGGTTAATCCTTCTTCAACAGTGCGCCCTGCCCCGGCGCGAGCCAGCGGCCTTCGCCGGCCCAGCTTGTCAATTTACCCGTGTAGTTGTTCACCTGCCGGCACTCGCCCGGCTGCTTGAACTGGATGTCGGCATACATCGAGCGATGCAGGTCCTTGTTCACCAGCATGACGTAGACCTCGCCGTCCGGCCCTTCGAACTCACCCATGAGCAAATCGCCGCCGGAGACGTTCGCCACGTGCTTGCTGTCGGCCAGACCCGCGCAGCCATCAGGCACGCTGGGATGATGGAAGACGCCGACGCTGCGAAGCTTGACCAGCGTAGGGGCCAACGCATGGATCTGCAGGTTCGTGCGCCGCAGCATGTCCCAGGTGGCGGTCTTCTCGCCGAACTGATCGAGCGGCGCCAATCGGTAGTTGCCGTGCAGCGGCGTGGTGTACGTGAAGTAGCTGATGCCCCGCCCGCCGTATGCCAGCGTGGTGAACGCCTGGAAGCGGAAGCCCCCTTCGTACGGCTCGGCGTAGTGGAAGTGAGCGTTGGACAACACGATGTTCCAAAACGGCAGCTGATGAGCCAGTGACGCCTTGCGAACGGCCTCCAGATTCTGGAAGTACTGGCGGCGCAGCGAGCCGTCGTTCATGAGCGCGTAATGATCGTAGCTGACGAATGGGGGCTTGACTGTCGTGATGAACCGCTCGAGGTACTCGTCGTACGTGGCCGTGCCCAGTTGCTCCGCAGTGGCGTAATTGGGGAACAGATTGATGTAAGGCCGGGCAGCTGGATCGGCCTTGCGCAATGCATCCACGTACACCGCCAACGCCGGGAAGAGCGCGGCATTGGGTTCGTCGCGCAGGTAGTAGCCGTATATCGCCGGGTGCTTGCCCACTCGCTCGACCAGCGCCGAGACCTTCTTCTCCACCGCGACCGGGTCCTCGGCGGGCCCGTCGTTCACGTGGAGTCCCGACACGATGGCCTTCAGCCCGGCGGCCTGCACGGCGTCGAGCGCGTCGACCGGCACGAATCCCGCCAGGTTGAAGCCGCACTCGTAGATGCCCTTCAGCATCTCGGCGTCGTTGGGAATCCAACTCCAGGGCAGGATCGCGAAATCCTCCGGGGCCACGCGAGCCGGGGATGCGGCCGAGACAAGTTGGGGAAGAACCGCCAGCACGCACGCGCAACAGATTAATCGAGTTGTCATGTTGGTCCCCTGCTTAAAGAGTTGTACTTGACCGGGCCAGGTTGCCCCGGGCCGGAACGCCCAGGCCTGCGGGCACTGGCCGGCGAAATGCCTATCTTACCGGCACCCGCGAACGATCTGCACGAGCAGATCAGGCCTTCGTTCTGCCGCGTCAAGACGTCTACAGGATGACCCCGCTGAGGATCAGCGTGGCGAACGTGAAATAGATGATGATGCCCGTGACGTCCACGATGGTTGCCACGAACGGAGCGGACGAAACCGCGGGGTCCAATCCCAGTCGTTTCAGGATAATGGGCAGCATGGCCCCGGTGATCGTGCCGACCGTCACCACGCCGATGATGGCCCCAGCCACCGTCAAGCCGATCATGCCGTAGTTCGGCCCGTACAGTTTTTCCCGACCGGGCCACAGCACCACGCGGGCGAAGGCGATCACCGCCAGAATCAGCCCCAGACCGATGCCAGACACCAGCTCTCGGCCGAGCACCTTCAACCAGTCACGTAGGGTCAGCTCGCCCAGGGCCATGGCCCGGATGATGAGCGAGGTGGCCTGCGAGCCGCTGTTGCCCCCGCTGGCGATGATGAACGGCAGGAAGAAGACCAGCACTTCGGCCTGGGCGATTTCACTCTGGAAGAAGGTCATGGCGCTGGTGGTAAGCATGCCGCCGATGAGCAGAATGCACAGCCACAACCCGCGCTTGCGGATCATCTGCAGGACGCCCACCTCGAAGTACGGCGCATCGAGTACTTCCACCGCCGCCATCTTCTGAATGTCTTCCGTGGTCTCCTCTTCGGCGACGTCCATGATGTCATCGACGGTGACGATGCCGACGAGCAGGCTGGTCGAATCGACCACGGGCAACACCGTGCGATCCAGCTCGGTGAAGAGGCGCACGGCCTCTTCCTGGTCCTGCTTGGCCTCCAGGGCGAAGACCTGCCCGTCCATGAGCTCCGACAGGGGCGTGGCCGGGTCGGCCAGGACCAGTTCTCGCAGCCGGATGTCATCGACCAGCTTTCCCTGCTGGTCGACCACGAAGATGAGGTTGAGCGTTTCCTTGTCGTGGCCGACCTGGCGGATGTGCTCGAGGACCTGGCCCACCGTCCAGTTGGAGCGGACGGCGACGTAGTCGGGCGTCATGCGTCGGCCGACCGAGTCCTCCGGATAGCCCAGCAGCGTGGTGGCAATCCGGCGTTCCTCGGGGCTCAGCAGCGAGATGAGCCGCTGCGTGACCTGCCCGGGCAGTTCCTCGAGCAGGGCCGTGCGGTCGTCGGGGTCCATCTGGTTGAGGACCGCCGCCACATGCTCCTGGCCCAGCTCCTTGAGCAGCGGCTCCTGGGCTTCGAAGGGCATGTATTCGAAGACGTCGGCGGCGAATTCACGCGGGAGAATCCGGAAGACGATGGCCACGTCCTTGGGGTCCATGTCTTCGAAGATCTCGGCCACGCTGGGGGCGGGCAGCGCGGTGAGCGAGCGTCGCAGAGCGGTGAACTGCCGCTCTGTGATCATCTCGACCACATCGGGACCGACCAACTGACCCAGCACGCGTGAACCTCCGCATCTCGCCGTCCGGAGAAAGACCTCAGACCGTCATGCAAAGTTCGGTATCATACCCATCCCCCCGCCCCTCAGGTAGGCGCAACCCCCAGCTCGCGGCAAAAATCTTCCTGCCGGTCATTCCGATTGTATCCCCCACCAATCCTAGCGCGAGAAGGCGTATGCTACCCTGGCCTTGCCGGCGTGGAACTTTCTCGACGTGAAGACGGATCCGTGCAACGAAATAAACAGCCCGAAGCACATGGCCCCTCATTCAGGCTTCGTCATTCAGGCTTCCTTCGTCATTCGGATTTCGTCATTCGGATTACGCGTTCAGTCCAGCGTCCGGTGACCGAAGCTCATCGCCCCGGGGCTGGAACCGACGAGAATCTGCGGATGCAGGCGGGTCTTCCCGGCGAAGCATTCGCAAGCCTCGGCCAGCGCCTGATGAGCCTGAGGCGTGTCGGCCATGAGGACGGCCACGGTGCCGCCGCAGCCGGCGCCGGTGACCTTGGCTCCGTACAGCCCGCGGGCCGCTCCACGGTCGCGGATGAAGTTGACCAGCAGATCGGTCTCAATGCTGGCCATCCCGCAGCGCTGGCCGTAGCTCCAGTGCGAGGCGTACATGAGCTCGCCGGCTTCCACCAGCGCGTCGCGTTCCCCCGTACGGCGGGCCCGGGCCAGGCGCTCCATGAGCCGGTGCGTCCGATCGTTCTCGTAGATGTGGTGCTCGGTGCGCGACCGAACCTTGTAGATCCGGTCGGGATCGAGCAGGCCGTCCACATCGGCGGGAATCCCGAACCGCGCCGCGAAGTCCTTTCCCTTAATCTTCACGGGCAGCTCGTTACGGAATCGACGCACATACTCGTTGGGCGACACGTTGGCCAGGTACCCGCCGGTCGGATCACCGACGTCGCCGCTCTTTTTCACGATGCGATCGATGAGATAGCGTCCCAGCAGGCTGGACACACGATTGTCGGAATAGCGCTGGGCGTAGATGGGCAGCCGGCTGCCGATCTCCACACCGGCGAAGATGACCTCGTCAGGCAGCGGCAACTGACCGAGCACGTCGTCGGGCTGGCAGCGGATCTGCAGCAAGTGATCGGCCTCGCCCAGCAAGCAGGTCAGGTGATCGACGAGGCCAGGCTCGGCCCCCACCACCTCGACGTTCGCGGTGCGGCAGGCTTGCACGATACGACGAGCGTCGCACTCGACGCCCATCAACGTGGCGATGGCCTTGGCGGTGGCCACCTGAATGGCCGCCGAGGACGCCAAGCCCGCGCGGATGGGAATGTCGGACTGCACGACCAGCGTCACGCCGCCGGCCAGGTGCGGCACGTCGCCGGATTCGAGCATGCACAGCATCACGCCGGCGATGTGACGAGCCCACGGACAGGCGTCGAAGTGGCGCCCCAGCGCCGCCGGCATCAGAAACTGGCCGTCGGACTGATAAAACAGCGAAATAGGCCAGGAAAATCGGGCGGGTTCCCCCTCGGGTCGAGGGCTGGCGATCTCCACGTGAATGCGCTGATCGTCACGGCGGCCCGCCGCCACGTAGGCGGCCCGCTCGATGGGCATCTGCAACACGAGGGCGCCGCTGTAGTCCGCCATGCCGCCCATGCAGTCCAATCGGCCCGGTGCACGCGTGACGATCGTGGCCGGCGGCTGGTCAGCCGGCCACAGACTCTCCACCACCTGCACAAACCGCTCAAACCCGGCGGCCACCCCGTTTTCAGTTCCCGTAATGCCCACCGTCTCCCTCACCCTTGTTGATCGGCCGGTCATCGCAGGCGCAGCTTCAGGCTCGCCTACGTGCCGGCCCGGAAACTCGGCCTGTGAAGATCCCATCCCCGCGCGGTCTGGCGCCGCACCGGGCGATCATCCCTTCCTCTCGCGAGATCCCGCGCCGGGAACCCGCGCCTCTTCATGCGGTCGTGCCGCCTCGGACGAGCGCGGCGTCGGTCAACTCTCCGGCCCGTCGGAAACCTGCCGCAGTACGCTTTCCTCGACGTAAATCGGCGTGTCTCCGGCGACCCCCAGCGCAATGGCGTCCGAGGGCCGGGCGTCCACTTCGTACAACCGCCCGTCTCGGCGAATCACCAGCTTGGCATAGAACGTATGGTCCCGCAGATCGTGAATCACGATCTTGTCGAGCTCGCCCTCCAACTCATGGATCACGTTGGCCAGCAACTCGTGCGTGAGCGGACGGGCCGTGGTGATGTTCTTCACCCGGCGGTCGATGGCGTAGGCCTCGGTCAGACCGATTACGATCGGGAACTGCCGGTTGCCATCCCGTTCACGCAAAATGATGATTTGCTCCTGGCTCGTTTCGCTGATGACGATGCGAGCCAGATCCATCCGCACTTCCATGTCTATGCTCCGCTCGGGTTGCGAGCCTACCCACGCCTGAGAATGGTGTCAAGCAACTCCCGGCCGGGCCCGGAAAACGGGGACCAAACGCACGGAGTGTTCGGCAGGAAAAGGGCTTGACACGCGACGACGTCTCGCGCCCCGGCACCGGCCAGCCACCTAACCGGCGTCGCGTCACCCATCCTGTCCGGCTTACCGGCCGACCACCAGGAAAACGTTGTCGTGGCCGGGCACGACCAGATCGGCCACCTCCATCACGTCGCGGAACGACTCCTGGGCAGCCTCCAGATCGTACACCTGCTCGTAGACCCGGCCCGCCTCGAAGTAGTCGCGCGAGATCACGGCGTCGCCCATGATCGCCACCGTCCGGGAGGTCTCAGTGAGCAACAGGCCGGCCGAGCCCGGCGTCACGCCGGCCGACGGGAACAGATGCACCCGGCGAGTGAGCTTGTCGTCGGCCCGCTGCATCCGCGCGAGGATGGCCCGCTCCTGCTCGATCATCCGGGCCACGTCGCGGTCAACGGCCCCATCACCCGAATCCCGCGTCTGCTCTTTCATCGACGCCGCCAACTGATCCAGGTGCTCGCGGACGGCCGTGATCTCCGGCTCGTACATCATCCACGTGGCGTTGGGAAACAGCCCCAGA
>Ga0209409_1000822_pt1 | contig 30189 bp, 22 predicted proteins | sample AD_JPNMR1_MetaG_FD_184424 | JGI IMG/M metagenome (GOLD analysis project Ga0209409, IMG submission 184424) | Active sludge microbial communities of municipal wastewater-treating anaerobic digesters from Japan - AD_JPNMR1_MetaG (SPAdes) (version 2) | ecosystem: Engineered > Bioreactor > Anaerobic...
ACTAACAAAGATAAAAAAGTGGAATAAGAGCAGAGAATTATCCCACTTTTCCGGTAACACCACCCCATTCTATAAGGCAATCTACAACGATTGTTATCAAGTAGTAGTCTTTGAGACATACTATTGAAAGAATTTATTTTAAATTCTACCAAAAAAATAAATGAGGTTATTACAATTTTTTCTCAAACAAAATTAACATTAGGATAAATCTATCCTCTTAACTGCCTAAAAATAAAATCGCACCCGTGCCAATAAAAATTAAAAAGGCAGCCTTGAAGAGACTGCCTTTTTTTTAAAAAATACACTATCTTATTTATTCTTTTTTCTCCAATTTCTTTGGATCGATTCTAATTACTGTTGTTAATGCCCAGTTAGCTAAATTGAGTAAATTGGTATCAGCAGAATCTGCCAAAACAATTACCGGATTCCATGATGTCTCAATTATAGCATAGTCTTTTACTATTTCATAATCTATTCCTAATGTTGGGCTCACTGCATTCATACTAACTGCATATGTCCAGTAAGGATTCTGTTTAGATAAAGGATTTGATACCTCTTGTTCATTTACAGTAATTGTCTGAGTTACACCCCATCTTGCGCCAAGTGTTAATCTAACAACCTTTGGGAATATAAATCTTGTTCTTGCATCAAAATTATGTATTACTCTAATTGTACTATTATTCGTATATTTAGTTACAACACCAGATAAAACAGTCTCTTCATAATTTTTATAATTAATATCAAATACTGGATTGTATCTAAATCTTATCTGAACAGCCTCAATAGGTCTTATATCAAAGCCACCCCATAATCCTACTCTTGAATATAGATAACCATTTACTGTGGTATTAGTATTAACAGTAAATACACCAGCTACTTGAGTAGAAGTTATATGACTTGAATAAAATCTTGGGCTTATTTCATAATATAGACCAGAAATTGCTCTAAATCTATTCCAATTACTTAAATTACTTACAACATTTTTTAATTCAAATTCAGCATAAACATCACCTAAGTACTGAAAAGCAAAATATTCATATTTATTGTTTACTTCTGTAAGACTGGTTGTATTAACACCGGTCCATGTAGTTGTCTTGGTATTATCAGTATTTCCTCCAGTGATAGAACCATTACCTGCAACCCTTATAACAAAAAGCTGCTTTACATCCATATATGCTAATACTGGTGCATTAAATAGATCACCTTTAAGATTAACACCAGCACCAACTCTAATTATACCAGAGCCATTCTTTGTTTCTCCCTCAACAGCAGTAGAACCAGCCAAAGTATTTCCAGCATTATCAAAAGTCTTATTGTCATTGTGTTTTGTTAATGTCCAGTTAGAAATATCTGTCCCTCCACCTAAAACAACAGCAAGATAGATACTTGGGTTTAATTGTAAGCCAAGATAAACATCCACTGTGTTTCTTATTGATGTCCAGTTATCTCTTTCAACTATTGTTTCTGTTTCTTTAAAAGTATTGGTGGCATCATTTGTCTCTGTTTTTTGATTTGTAAATGTTCCTGCATTGTGAAATTGTCCTACTATACCTAATTTGATCATGTCATTGATAGGCAAACCCACTCTAAAGAAAAATCCAGGAACTGGAATAGCAGAATGCCAGTCACTTGCAGATGTTGTTGGATAACTTGGTCTTTGATAATCAAGAGGGGTATGCACATTTAAATCAAAAAGATAGTGTTTGATTGGAATGATGGTTGCTAACTTACCAATAGCAGTAAGATTGTCAATAGCATCATCATCATCATCATCCCATGCAAAAATAGTTGTTGAAAAAATCATCATAAAGACAAAAAGTAAAGCTAAAATTTTTTTCATTTGATCTCCTCCTAAGTAAAATAATATTTTCATCTCTTACTTAACAATATAATTGTTAAGATTTAATTAATTTGTAACTAATTTTTATTAAAAATGCAAGTTTTTTTTAAAAAAATTATTTTTTATAATTTTTTTTTAAAATAAAATAATTTTTGCAATGGTAAAATATACTGTTACAGAAATAATATCAGCTAATGAAGTGATTAAGGGAGAACTTGCCGTTGCTGGATCGATTCTAAATGCTTTTAATATTAAAGGTAGAATTGTCCCAAGAATACTCGAAATCACTATAATTGTAAACATAGCAAGAGAGGCAACAATAGATACTCTTATTCCACCTCTAAACATTCCTAACAAAAAGACAGATATCCCCATTGCAATAGCAAGAAGAATTGCAACAAAAAAATCTTTTAATAATATTATTAGTCCATCTTTCCATTTCATCTCATTTGTAGCCATAAATCTTATAATAAGAGTTGCCGATTGAGAACCAGCATTTCCAGCAGAATCGTTTAATAAAGGCATAAAAAAAACAAGTGCGACAAATGTCATTATTAAATTTTCAAACCTTGAAATTATTGCTCCTGAAAAAATATTAATAAAAACAAGACTCAATAACCAGCCTATTCTTTTTAAAAAGAGTTTTCTTATATCTATTTTTAAATAATTTTCTTCAAGAGGTAAGATACCAGCTGTCTTATGAAAATCTTCTGTAGCCTCTTCTTTTGCAACATCCATAACATCATCAAATGTAACAATACCAACAAGTATATTATCAGAATCAACTACTGGTAGTGCAGATAAATTATAATGTCTCATCAATGAGACTGCCTTTTCTCTATCATCATAAGGAGATAGAGTAACAAATATATAATCCATTATATCTTTTACAAGTAATTCTGGGCTTGCAAGGATAAATTTTTTTAACTCAAGAGCATCTAAAAAGTGCCATTTTTCATCTGTAATATATATAACATTTATCGTTTCACTCTTGTATCCTCTCTCTTTTATGTGCTCTAAAGCCTTTTTAATTGTCCATTCTGGCCTTACCGCTGTATAATTAGGAGTCATCAATCTTCCAACACTTTCTTCTGGATAACCAAAAAGTTCTAAAGCCTCTTTCCTTTCCTCATCTGGTAATAAATTAAGATATTTTTGTAAGATTTTACCCGGTAATTCTTCAAATAACATTGTTCTATCATCTGGTTCAAGTTCAAGAAGAATCTCCTTTATCTGTTGATCCGTCATTTTTGAAAGAATTACTTTTTGATCCTCATAATCAATTTCAGAAAATAGTTCATTTGATATATTTTTAGGCAAAATTCTAAAAATTATTATTTTATTTTTATCATCTACTTCTTTAATTAATTCTACAAGATTTGGGATATCCCATTCAGATAAAATATTTTTTAATATTTTCCATTCTTTTAAATCAATGAGTTCCTCTATCTCTGGCCATAATAAATTTTTTAAAATATTCATACTAATCCTAAAACTTTAAAATTGTTGTTGCTATAATAAAATATAAAAAAACGCCAAAAATATCTGCTAATGTTGTAACAAGAGGAGAACTACCATTTGCTGGATCTATTCTAACAAATGAAAACAAAAAAGGTAATAATGTCCCTAAAATACTTCCAAAGACCACTACACTAAACATAGAAATACCTACTATAAAGGCAATTTTTATTCCTCCTCTTATGAATCCTAAAATAGAAACTGCTAATCCCATTACAATTCCCAGTAAAAGAGAGACAAGAAAGTCTTTTATAATAACCTTTAAAATATCTTTTAATTCAATTTCATTGGTTGCCATTGCCCTAATTACCAGCGTAGAAGATTGAGCCCCAGAATTACCAGCACTTGCTATTAAAAGTGGTAAGAAAAAGACTAGAGCTACCATCTTTTGTATAACATCTTCATATATTGAAATAATGCCTCCAGAAAAAAGATTTACAAATACTAAGGCAATAAGCCAGGGAACTCTCTTTATAAAAATATAAAAAACATTGGTTGAAAGATAATCTTTCTCAAGTGGAGTAATAGCCGATTTTTTATAAAAAATTCTTGATACCTCTTCCTGCTCTATATCCATTATATCGTCAAAAGTCACTATGCCCAACAATCTATTTTTATTATCAGTAACCGGTATTGCAACAACATTATATTTATTTATTAATTCAATTCCTTTTTCCTTTTTATCATAAGGGGAAAGTTTGATAAAAGAGTAATCAAGAATTTTTTTTACAATGGTATTTGGTTCTTCAAATATAAATTTCTCAAGATCAAGGCTATCAAGAAGAATTCCCTGATTATCTGTAACAAATATAATATCCACATTTTTAATCTCTGAACTCTTTCGTCTTATATAATTTAATGACTTTGCTACTGACCAATTTTCCCTTATTGATATAAAATCAGTTGTCATTGCTCTTCCAATACTATTTTTAGAATAAGAAAGAAGTTTTATTGTGTTACTCTTTTTTGATTTTGGTAAAAGATTTAAAAGTCTATTTACTAAATTTTCTGGCAACTCATCAAAAAGAGCTACTCTATCATCACTTTCAAGATTAGAGATAATATCCTTAATCTTTTCATTTGATATTTCAGTTAATATAAAATGTTGAGTCTCAATGTCTAATTCAGAAAAAACATCACTTATAATTTCTGCTGGTATTAAATTAAAAAATATTATTAAATCTGAATCATAGTCTAAATACTGCTCTATAAATTTAGCTATATCTGGAGCCTTATAAAATTTAATCTCTTCCTTTAATTTTTTTAATCTCCTATCTTTTAATAACTCTGCAAAATTAACAGGCTTCTCAGACATACTTTGCTCTTTCTTATTTTTATTACGAAAACCAAGTTATACAAAATATATAAAAAAGTCAAGGAATAAATATTTTTAAAAATAATTTTTAGAAATAGCCAACTATAATATACTACAAACAATTTAATTTGTAAGTCATTTAAGATTGATTATATAAAAGTTAGTTTCTCCTTATGATAAAGTTCAGGTCTGTCCCTTTTTTAATTTAATTATAAAAAATTTATAAGTCTGTCCCTATTTAAAAAGATTTATAGTTTATAAGTCTGTCCCTCACTTTAATTTTTTTCAAAAAAAACTAAATTTTTTCTCAAAATTTGTAAAGGATTTTCTCAAAAAATTTGTGATTAATATATAGAAAATAATTTTTTATGGAGGTATTTTTTATGAGAAGAAATAGAATATTAAAAAAAGGGGCTAGCTATTATATTACATGCACAATCAACAGGGACAGACCTGAACTAAAGCCCCTCTTTGTCCGTGAAATGCTATTATTAACTTTAAAACAGGCAAAGAAGAAATTTAGATTCTCACTTCTAAATTTTGTATTTGTTTATACCCACTGCCATTTTATTATAAGACCCAAAAGAGGGGAAAATCTATCAAAAATAATGCAGTGGGTACTGGGAACCTTTGCCGTTAGATACAACAAAAAGTTAAAAATAAGAGGAAAGGTATGGTTTGATAGATTTAAGAGTGAGGTAATAGAAAAAATTGAGGATTTTGTGAGAAGTTTTAAGAGGATAAACGAAAATTTAAAGAAAAATAACATCCCGGAAGCATTAGAAAATTATATTTTCTGTGGTATTTTTTATTTTAAGAATAAAAATTTTGAATTTATTGATAGATTGCCTTTATTATTGGAATTTTTGATATAATAAAAATTATTATTTACGATTTAAAAACTTTTTGGTATTTATTCATAAGAAAAAATAGACTTAAAACTTAAAGAGGAATGAATTGTATAAAATCAAAAATAAATATTAAGGGACTACCTCTTAATCTGAATAACTAAGAAATAATAATACGACAATTGTCGCACTTTAATAATAACATGAAAAAATTAAATTAGATCTTTTCCTCTGGCTTCATTTTAGGTATAAATTTTGATCTTATCTCTTTTTCTTTATTAATATTCTTTTCTTTAAAATATTCATAAAGAGCAATTTGACTCCTTATCGGTTTCTCATGTTTCTCTGGTTTTTTGAAAATGTATCTACCATCTGGGAGTAATTCTCTTGCTTTTAAATTATCATTCTGAATTATTTTTAACATTGTCATTATCTCTTTTTTAATATCTTCATCTTCAATTGGAAACAAAACTTCAACCCTTCTATCAAAATTTCTCTGCATCCAGTCAGCACTTGATAAATATATATCCTCATCGCCAGCATTATAAAAATAAAAAATTCTTGAATGTTCTAAAAATCTATCAATAATACTTATTACTTTAATATTTTCACTCAATCCTTTAATACCTGGTTTTAAACAACACATACCACGCACTATAAGAAATATATCCACCCCAGCATTTGAAGCCTCATATAAGGCATCGATTATTTTAATATCTACTAAGGCATTCATCTTTGCTATTATTTTACCTTTCCCACCATTTAAAGCATTTTCTTTCTCTATTTTGATCTTTTCTAACAAAAAATCTCTTAGATCAAGAGGAGCACAGACCAATTTTTTCCATCTTGGTGGTTCAGAATATCCAGTTAAAAGATTAAATATGGAAGCAACGTCTCTTCCGATCGAAACCCTTGAAGTAAAAATTCCAATATCTGTATAAATTTTTGCTGTATTCTCATTATAATTCCCAGTAGAAAGGTGAACATATCTTTTCAAACCATCCTCTTCATCTCTCACAACAAGTGTAATTTTACAATGTGTCTTTAAACCCACAAGCCCATATATTACATGACATCCAGCCTTTTCAAGTTCTTTTGCCCAGGTGATATTCTGGGCCTCATCAAATCTTGCCTTTAATTCGACAAGAACTGTAACCTGCTTATTATTTTCTGCTGCATTTTTTAAAGCCTTAATTATAGGCGAATCCCCGGAAGTTCTATAAAGAGTCATTTTTATAGCAAGAACCTTTGGATCTTTTGATGCCTGTTCAATAAAATTTACAACCGGGTCAAATGATTCATAAGGGAGAGAAAGCATTCTATCTTTTTGTGATATTATTTCAAAAATAGACTTTTCAGAATTACAAAATTCACATGGCAAGATCGGTGGTAAATAAGGATCTTTATACTCTTCATAGCCTTTTATAAATGCTATTTTAAAAAAACTTGATAAATCTATTATACCATTAATTTCAAAAAACATTTCTGGTAATATCTTAGTATTTTCAAGAACAAAATTTTTTAACTCAGAACTTGCATTTTTTTCTATCTCAATTCTTATTGGTAAACCTTTTTCTCTTGCCTTTAGCTTGTCCTCTATTTCTGCAAGCAAATCCTCAGCCCCCTCTTCATCAATCGAAAGTTCAGCATCTCTTGTTATTCTTACTGTTGCTGTTTCAAGAATATTATATCCTTTAAAGAAGTATCCTATAAAAAGTTTTATCAATTCTCCTATATATATGTACTGAGTCGTTTGTTCTTGATCTTCAAACAGAGGTATAAACCTTTCTTCAGAAGGATAAGGAATTATTGCAAAAAGATTTTCTTCTGGTTTTTTGGGATCTCTTAGTTTTACAATTATGTTCAATGTCTTACTCTTTAAAAAAGGGAAAGGATGAGATTGGTCAACTGCCATTGGGGTTAAAATATAAAATATCTTTTTTAAAAAAAATCTTCTTAAATGCTCAATAAATTTTGATGGTAAATTGTTTGCTGTATAAAAATAAAATCCTATCTTTTCTAATTCTGGAATTATTTTATTATTAAAACAATCATATTGAATCTCTATTAATTCTTTTACTCTTTTTGAAATTTTTGAGATAATCTCTCTTGCTGTTAAGCCAGAATAATCTTTTAATTCATATCCGGATCTTATCTGCGAGAATAAACCAGATACTCTAACCATAAAAAATTCATCTAAATTATTTGAAAATATAGATAAGAATTTTACTTTTTCTAATAACGGCGTCTCTGGATTTAAAGCCTCTTCAAGAACCCTATAATTGAATTCAACCCAGCTTAACTCTTTATTAAAATAATTACTCATTATGAATCCCCATTCTTAATTTTTTTAATTCTTAATTTAATATTAACACCAAAAAACATTTCAAAAAGATCTCTTTTATATTTAAATGAATATAATTCTGCAAAAATCTGGTCATTCACATAGGTTATAAGATATAACTGATCGTTCTCTTTTATAAGATCAATATCAGAAACAAGTTGAAGATGGGTATTATCAAGACTATCCGCAATTCTTAAAATAGAAGCAAGCTTCATAACAATCATTCTATCTCTATTCGATAATTCCATATAGTCTTGATGAGTATTTTTAGGAATGGATCTTCTATGGTATCTTGCTACATTTGCAATTATCTTAACCTCATTTTCATTAAGATAAAAAAAATTCTTTGTCTTTATAATATAAAGAGAATGTTTATGATGAGATGAATTAGAAATCGCAGAACCTATATCATGTAAAATAGAAGCGACTAAAAGATAGCACCTTTCAATCTCTCCTAACTGATGAAGAAACTTTGTCTTATCAAACAATTTTAAAGCGAGTTCTTTTACCTTCAAAGAGTGATTTTCATCAAAGTTAAATGATCTACCAATATTTATAGAGCTTATCTCAAGCTGCTTTTCAAGATAATTAAAAAAATTATTATCTTTTTTAGAAATCATATCATAAAGTAGCCCATCTCTTAACGATATGTCCGGAATATAAATTTTAGAGCATTTAAAAAAATCTGCTATTTTTAAAAACATCAGGCTAATCGGATAAAATGTTTCAGACATATCATAAGGCACATCTAATTTATGAATTAATTCTTCCTCGGTATAACCCTGCATCTTATTGCAAATATTTCTTAAATCTTCTACCTCTATATATTTTATATCAGGGCTATTTTCTTTTTTATTAATCAATAAAAATATATGCTCCAGTTCTGAACTTATGCCATGAAAAAATTCCACACTTGATACTGGTATTTCTCTTTTTAGATTTCTTAACTCATGCTCAACCATTACTTTTAGATAATTGAAAAAATTTTCTTCTATATTTGTGGCTTTACTAAAAATCTGTTTCATTTTCAAAGCACCTAAAGGGAGTGTCCTTGAAAATATTATAAATTCATCTTTGAAAATGGAAATTTCTACACTTCCTGATCCTATTTCAACAATACTATGATAATTTTCTTTTTTAAAAGATTTATTGTTTTTAATTTTCTCTGATATTGCTTTATATATCAATTCGGTTTCTTTTGTTATTGATAATATTTCTACACTGATACCTGTATTTGTTAAAATATTATCAAGAAATATATCAAAATTTGTTGCCTCTCTAACAGCGGTTGTTGCAACTGCTCTTATTCTGTCAACTTTATATTCTTCACATAAATTTTTATATTTTCTTAGTATCTGAATAGACTCATCAATGGTAGGTCTTAATATTCTACCTTTATCAAATGAATCTTTCCCTAATCTCACTGACAAACTCACTTCTTCTAAAATCTCTATTTTATCATTTACAACTTCTGCAATTGTCATTCTTATTGCTCTTGAGCCTATATCAATGGCTGCCACTCTATTTTTATCCATATTCCCTCTCAATATATAAATTTTTCATAAAATATATTCTTAACACCATTTCTCTTTAGTATTTCAATGGTCTTTTTTACCATTATTGGTGGACCGCAAAGATAAAAATCCTCTGTAAAATTAGAGTATTTTTTTAATATATCCTCACTCAAAAATCCATATTCAAAATTATTTTCATCTATTTTTTCATTACTTAATATATATACTATTTTTAATTTATCCTTATAATTCTCAAAAAAATCGTAAAATGCTAAATCCTTCTTTGTTTTTGCACCATAAAGTAAAATTACTTTTTTATTTTCTTTATTAAAATTTTTGTCACCAATTATACTTTTAAATGGTGTTATTCCTATTCCACCAGCAATAAAAATAGAGTCTCTCCCTTTAAAATTAAATATACCATAAGGTCCATCTATCTTTATTATTTCATTCTTATTAAGATCCTTTATTCTTGAAGTAAACTCCCCAAGAGATTTTATACTAAAAGAGAGATTACTATCAGTAGCAGAGCTAGAAATTGTAAAAGGATGAGGCTTTCTCATTTTTGTCTTTTTAAAACTTATAAATGCAAACTGACCGGACTTGTGTGTAAAATTTATCGGTTTTTCAACTAAAATAGTATGTATATCATCAGTTTCTTTTATTACATCTATTATTTTAGAAATAAATTTTGGCTTTATTATTAAGAAAATTATTCTTACAATGGTGCCAGTAAGAGCCATAATTATTGAGATTATTATAAAAATATTTAAGATTGGTATCTTAGCATGAAAACCAGTAAGATAACCAAAATTTAATAAATGAATTAAAGCAAGTATATAAAATACAACATTCAATCTATGCAAGGTAATCCAGAATATATGCTCAATTTTCTTTAAAAAAAAATAAGAAATAAATACAGATATTCCAATAAATATAAAGGCTGTAACCCCAAAGATAAAATAATAAAGAGAAAGATATCCTAAATATATTTCTATTATTGAGAGATTATATTTAATTAAATTATATAAAAATAGTAAAAAAGGATGAAAAATTAATAAAAAAAAAGAGATCACAGAAAATATCCTATGAAATCTTAAGACCCTATCGAGTCCAAATTTTTTATCCAATAATCTTAATGTTCCGCCAATAAAAATTGAAAAACCAAGTAAAAAAAATCCAATTATGCCAAATATTCTTCCAAAATTTCTTATAAATTCTTCCATACATAAATCTCTTTTGTATATATATTACAATTAATTTATAAATTGTTTTAATATTAAATTTGGATTCAAAAAAGTAAGAGTGGTAATACTTGTCTCCTGCCAAGCCATCTTTCTGTCACATATAAATATAACTTTATATCTATCTTCTTCCTGAACTGTTAAAATTTTCATTATCCATTTTGCTAACTCTTTTATCCCATTAGAGTTTAGAAATTTTAAATTTGTAATATCAACATATAACTCTTTTATTTTCTCTTTTATTACCTGATTATGCAATTCCTCAAAAAATTGGGTCATAAATTCGCCAGGAATTTTAGTCTCAATACTTCCTTTTATAAATACTCTATTATCAATACATTCAAGAGTTACACCCCCATTATGAATGGATTCTATTTTCATTTTCTTCCCTTTTTAAAATTAATCTATATCACTTTTTAACATATAGTTATATTTTAAAATCTTTTTATTAAATTTCAGTTAAAAATATACAGATTTTTTTATTTTGTCAAAAAAACCTATAAGTTTTGTCAAAAAAACCTATAAGATTTTTAACTTTTTTAATATATTTTCATCTACAATACCGTCGTTATTATATCCTCTTATTTTATAATACTTTTTTAACATTTTTTCAAGAGGGACAACTGCTTTTCTTTTATAATTACTATTATCTTCTTTTAAAAATCTCTCTGGCAATGTATCATCTTTTTTAGTAATCCCTATTTTATTATTTAAGTATCTTTCTAAAATATGAATTCTTTCACCAGTTTTTAAAAAGTCCCATTTATTCATTCTAATTCCAGTTATACTAAAGAAAAAATCAGAAAATATAAACCAATCCATTAAGGCTATTGCTATGTTAGGCATAAAATTCATTGCAAAAGATAGAATAAATTTTGGCGTCCATTTTGCAACAAATGGCTCCAGCATATATGCAAATCCTGTAAATTGACAGGTGTGCAAAGAATTAACACCAGCCCATAAATCCTCAAAAAATTTTACCCACACATGTTTACCATAAGTGGAATATGGATTAATATAATTAAATATGACCTCAATACCAACGACAAAAGAGGATAGATGACAGCCACCTCTATTGGCAACAGCATAGTTTAATCCCTGTCCCCATGCCCCGCGTGGATCATACGCAGCAAGTTCCAGACCCTTTACATGAATGGCAAATTCTTTACCACCATATTTTTCTGATAGCCTCTTGGTGCTAAGAGCAAGTTCTTTACCAATATCTTTCTTATATGCTATATTTCTTATTGTATCAGCAATGTTATCGCTTTTACCAAATTTTAAATCAGTCTTCATTAATCCTTTTTCTGTTGCTTCCATTGTATAAGCAAGAGTTGCTCCTAATGAGATTGTATCAAGCCCCATCTCATTGGCAAGCTCATTCCATTCACCTATTATATCTGGATCATAAATGCCAAGATTTGGTCCCATAAGTCCAGTAGTTTCATATTCTGGAATCTGTCTTGTCTTACCATCAGGATATCCCCCTTTATGTCCGCACAGGATAAGACATGGTTTACAGGTAGAGGGTTTTGAATTATATCTTTCAGCCATTGCTTCACCGGTAACATATTTGGCATTTTCATTAAATCTAAAAGAAAAATTATTAACAGGTAATATACCAAATTTATTACATATAGAAAGATTATAAGTAGTTCCGAATTTTCTATATGCTTTTGAGGTAAATTCATTTCTGTTTATAAATTTTATTGCCTTATTTTTTACTTTATTAAAAAGTCTTTCATTTTTAGGTTTTATAGAATATATTCCACCTTTTGCAACAATTGCTTTAAGATTTTTACTGCCCATTACAGCGCCAAATCCATCCCTTCCTAAAAATCTATGGCCTGATGCTATATTTGCATATAATACCATATTCTCACCAGCAGGACCAATCACGCATGCCCCATCGTTTGAAGATAAATTAAGATCTTTTTGTGTCTCTGATGTTGTTTTACCCCATAAATGCTCTGCATCAAAAAATTCTACTTTATTATCAGTCACAACAATATATGTTGGTTTTTCTGCTTTGCCAGTTATTAAGAGTCCATCATATCCAGCGGTTTTAAGAGCCATTCCAAAAGGGCCGCCACAAGAAGATGTCCCAATTATTCCAGTAAGAGGGGATTTAGTAAGACAACACCATCTACCACTACAAGGAGCTCCTGTGCCCATCATTACCCCGGTCATAAATATAAGGTAATTATCCTCGGAAAAAGGATCTTTTTGTAAATCCATTTTTTCAGATAAAAGTTTTAATCCCAATCCCTTAGCACTCATATACAATTTAAGATAATCTTCAGTAATCTTAAATTCATTATAGATCTTCTTACTTAGATTTACCTCTAAATATCTATTAGAGGTTCCGAGGATATCCTTCATAATATCCTTCCTTCCTTCTGTTTTTTTAAAAATATAACTCAAAAACCCCATTTTGTCAAATGATTTATAGTATATCAAATTAATTTGGATGCAATTTTATTTTTAGGCAACTTTTTTAATTTTTTTTCTAAAACTTGTAAAGGATTTTCTCAAAAATTTTGTGATTAATATATAGAAATATTTTTTATGGAGGGTTTTTATGAATACAAAATTAAATTACAAAAAAGATCATGAGTTACATTTTGTAACTACTTCAGAGATGAAGGAAAAACTTTCAAAGATAGCAAAAAAAGAAAACATTTCTCTTTCTAAACTCATTTGTTATGTATTACAAAAGTTTTCTGATAGAGTGAAGAAAAGATACTGTTTTGGTCCTGATGATGAGAATGTTTATGAAAGAATAGATGCTGATGCATCTATTCATTTTTATTTACCTCAGGAGGATTATAGATTCCTAAAGAAAATCCATGCTGACTTGAATTTTTTTAGCATGGCAAAATTGTTGAGATTTATTCTTCAGATATTTATTGAAGAATATGAAAGAATTGGTATGCTTGGGTTTGAGAAAAAATGCAGTCTTGTGACATTGAGATTATGGTTGAAATTAACAGAAATAAAGAGGTGGGGAAAGAGCAGAGAATTGTCCCACCTTAAAGGGAATTTCACCCCATTTTACAAAGCAATATACAATAACTGTTACCAGGTAATAGGTTTTGAAACCTATTATTAGGTAAATTTACTAAAAATTTTAGCTAAAAAATAAATAAAATTATTATAACTTTTTCTCAAATAAAATTACCATGAGGATAAATCCGCTTTTTTATCTGCCTAAAAATAAAATCGCATCCTTTTATTTTTTATATTTTTTGAATAAATTGACAATTTTTATTTTTTAAAGTATAAAACAAGAAGAGATCCCCCATTAATTAATAAAAATTTTAGAGATATAAAAATTGATTGTAAATTTATTATAAAAAGGAGAAAAAAATGAAATTAGTATTTTTTGGTGCCCCAGGAGCAGGTAAAGGAACAATTGCTAAAAAATTTAATGAAAATTATGGTATTCCTCAAATTAGCACAGGTGATCTTTTTAGAGAGGCGATAAAGAATCAGACAGAGTTAGGTAAGAAAGTTTCTAATATTCTTGCGACTGGTGGACTTGTCCCGGATGATATTACGATACAAATGGTAAAAGAGAGAGTTAGTAAGCCAGATTGTAAAAATGGTTACATATTGGATGGATTTCCTCGAACAATTGCCCAGGCAGAATATTTTGAAAAAGAGAATCCAATTGATATGGCTATATTTTTTGATATTTCAGATGAAGAAGTAAAAAAAAGACTCGGAGGCAGAAGAGTCTGTGAAAAGTGTGGGGCAATATATAATATATTTTTCAATAAACCTCAGAAAGATGGTACTTGCGATAAGGATGGGGCTAACTTGATAATAAGAGATGATGACAAAGAAGAGGCTATTATTAAAAGACTTAATGTTTATCATACACAAACAGAACCTTTATTAGATTTTTATAAAAATCTCAATAAACTTATTAAGGTTGATGCCACATTATCACCAGAAGAGGTTTTTGATAAAATAAAAAAAAGCATTAATCTTTAATAGGGGATTTTAAAGTAATTAGTTCTTTCTCTAAATTTTTGATAATCTCTGAAAAGTCATAGTTATATTTATTATTCTTTTTCATCTCAATAAGAGACTCTATTATTTTTATTTTACTTAATTTATTTATATCTTTTGGTGTTAGATCTTTTATATCTTCATATCTTATTGGGTCTAATATCTTTATGTATATATTTCTTTCTCTTATCAAAAAAGAGTGTGGTGGTAAGAAATGCCAGCTATCAAATACAATTGGGACAATATCAGCCTTAGCGTCAAGTGCCAGATTAAATGCTCCATTTTGAAATTTCTGAATATTTCCATCCCTTGTTCTTGTTCCTTCTGGGAAAATAACAACTGGATAACTATTTTCAATATATTCCTTTGCAAGATAATATGTATCAAGTGCATTTCCCTGTTCTCCTCTTTTAACAGATATATTCCCAAGGAAGTTAAATCCAATTCCTAATATAGGAAGTTTACCATATATTGCATTTCCCATTACTTTTATATTTTCAGGTATAAGATATACCAGAAGCCCATCTATTAAAGAAGAATGATTGATAATATATATCTTTCTCTTTGAGTCTATTTTTTTTTTTTTGAAATATTTATCTACTGGTGAACAATATAGAAAAAACATCAGTCTTACAAGAAATCTTGTGCATATAAGAAATATATCTTTTTTAAAAATATGAATAATCAGCACCGGAATAAAAATAATAAGTGAGATTAAAATTATTACTAAAAGAGATAGATAACCATGTAACGTATAAAATATATATCTAATTTTAAAATCTTTCATTAACTATATCTCTAAATATCAAAAAATGATTTTTCAGAAATAGTATTTAAATTTTGAAAAAATTTAGCCTTTTCTTCATCTGTATTTATATTAAAAGTCTCTGCTAAAATTATCAGTCTTCTATATTGCATCATATATTTTGTTTTATCTTCTTCTGAAATATCCATACCCATCTTTCTTAAAATTTCATTTGTCTCATTTTTTAGTAGTCTGTATATGATATTTTCGGATTTTGATTTTTCCAGTACAAGTCCTACTTTATTACAAAATTGTATTAAAATAACAGCATCAGAATAGACATTAGAAAAAGCATCCTGATTATTTGATAATTTATTAAATAAAATTTCTGAAAGTTTATTTTTTAAAATTGTTAAGTCTACTTTTATAGAATAGTAGTTAATGTAATCAAATATCTTTATTAATTCAAAATATTGAGATTTTGTAGGGAAATCTGTTAGATTCTTTGAAAACTCATAAAAATATACCTCAAAACTCAATTTAACAATTGAATAAATAATCGAAGGTAGTTGAAGTCCAGTATTTTTATAATCGTTTAAAATATTTAAGATATCATTAACTGAGACTATATTGATCTTAAACATCTTTTCTAATTTATCATGATCAAGCATTTCTAATAGATATTGCTTCACATCTTTTGTAAGATCTTTTAAAGAAAGAACAACAACTTCATTCTCACCATTATAGTTATTATTAAGAATATTATCTTTTTGAAGAATAAGTTTCTCCCTATTAACAAATTTTGTGATATAGATTCTATAATCATTATTTTCAAGTAAGTTATAAATAAAAAAGAAACTTTCCCATTGATTTATTTTTTTATCAAATACATCAATCTTACCATCAAAAAATCTTGAATTTTCATCTATTTTATGGATAGAAAGATTTTTATAGGAAAAATTCTGAAAGACTTTAAAATTCTCCAGTTTAAAATTTCTATTTAACCTATAAAGTCCAATTATATTATTGATGAGTTTATAAAAATCCATTTTTTCTGGATATATAAAATTTTCAAGAATAAATTTACCATTTCTATACTTTGAAATATTAGAATTAGCCTCTGCCAGTTTTTTCTCAAATGCATCAAGAACCTCTATTGAAAAGTCTTCGAGTAAAGTAATTGATTTATAAGCATATCTTAAATTCTGAATTGTCTCAATTCCAGAAATATCCGAAAAAAACCACCCACATGAAGTATATGCAAATAGCATAAATTTTTCTGCTTCAAGTAATCTTAAAATATTTGTAAGTTCATTATCATTTATCTCTTTTTTACTATTCCTAAAAATAGAAAGATTTGAAATATCATAATTATTTAAAATATGCTCAATATATCTATTTCTTATTTCAAAAGGTTCATCAAAAAATTGTTTTAGATAAGTAACAAATTTTTTATCTATGTATTCCTTAACAATATCGAGTGCCTCTCTTAATGGTTTTCTCCATTTTTGATTCCAGCCGGATTCTCCGCCAGTATGACATCCACAATCCTTATACCATCTACCAACCCCATGAAAGCAACTCCAGGAAGAGCCTATTCCATCCTCACCGAGTGATATTTCTGTCTCGTATTCTGGCTTAAACTCTTCTAAATATTCTCCAAAATTCATTAATTTAATCTCTTTGCCATTATAATTATTTATCAAACTTGCCAGACACATATCACCAAACGGTTCATGATGACCATACACTTCACCATCAGTAGCAATTGTTACAAGAGAATGTTCTGCTCTTGTAGAGGATGAAATTATTCTTTGAGCAAAATTATCAGAGTTTCTTAATAAATGGCCAAATGATATAGCATTTGATATCTCTTTGTTATAATAAAATACAGCAATTTCTCCATGACTTCTTATTATTTTATACACTCTTGTTGTATCAATTGGTTTATCTTTTGTTAGCTTCCATTCTTTTTTATTAATATGCCTGTAAGATTCAGCCTGATCTGGTGAAAGAATAATGAACTTTATCCCATTTTCTATGAGTAAATCGATTGTCTTATAATCAACAGCTGTTTCAGGAAGCCAGATTCCCTCACTCTTTCTTTTAAATCTATATTCAAAATCCTTTAATCCCCATATTATCTCTGTTTTTTTATCTTCAAATGATTGTAATGGCATAATAACATGATTATAAATCTGAGCAATTGCATTTCCATGGCCTTTATGCTCATTTATAGAAAGTCTATCAGCCTCAAGTATTGCATTGTAAGTCTCTGGTTCTTCTTTTTCAAGCCATTGCAATAGAGTTGGTCCAAAATTAAAACTTATGTATCTATAATTATTTATTATTAATCTTATCTTACCATTAAAATCAAGTACTCTTGATGAAGCATTTGGTCCATAACACTCTTTTGTTATCTTTTCATTCCAGTTTTTATAAGGGTAGAGTGAAGGCTGCTCTTCAAGTAGATCAGTCCATGGATCTTCTCTTGGTGGCTGGTAAAAATGTGCATGAATTATCGTTTTAACTAACATTTATAATGACTCCAAATTAGAGAGTTAAAAACTCTTATTTTATAAGAACTCTTAATTTATTTGTATTTTCATTAAAATCAAATAATAAAAGATAATCTTTATTTTCAATAATCTTTGGTATTACAATATTTATTCCTTTCTTTTTATTTATAAATCTAAAATTGTATTTTCCACTTTTTAAAAATATCTCTCTTTCCCTCTTAATTACTCCTAATTTTTCCTTTTTTAAACCTTTTTTGTCAATAGAATATTCGTTCATCTCATTTATTAATATTTCAATATCAAATGGTGGCTTTGTTATTTTTATGACTGCTCTTTTTTCTATCAGAGTAAAAGTAAGATCCAATCTATCCTGCCATTTTGAGATATAGATATTATTTAAATAAGATTTCTCATAGCCATATTTATAAACATAAAAATCATACGAGGAGTTATTTAATAACGTTTCCCCTTTATATTCAATCCATTCTTGTTGTGAAATTGGTTTATAAAACATTGTATAATTCTGTAATATAGAGCCATTTATATCATTTACTGTTATAAATAAAGGGATTTCTTTTTCTTCTGGCGGAATAATATTAAAAGATATCTTATTTTTAGGATTTAATTTATATGATTTTATTGCAATAGATTGAGGTATTACTTTTTCATTTATTTTTAGATAACATTTATAACTATTTACTGGTAATAATATATTTTTTATTATATAAGAATTGTTTTCAGTAGATATTTTATATTTTTTATGATAATTTGAAGATTCTAAAAATATCTGAAAAAAATCTATTTTATCGATAGATTTTATTTCAATATCGAGAAATCCGTAGTTATTTGGGAAAAATATCTTTGGGATATAGTAAGGAAATATAAAATTTAGTAAATAAAGTATCAAAATAAGTAAGAGTGGGGGAGTGAATATTCTCCTTATAATAGATAGAGTAATTATTAAATATGAATACTTAAAATCTTCTATGTCAAAATCTTTTTCACCATTTACAAAACTTGCAAATTTCTCCTTTAATTCATTAAAATTTTTAAATTTTAATTTTAAAAATAGAGTTATTTCTTTAATAAAATCAGATATACTCTTATATCTTTTTGATTTTCTTGGGTTCATTAATTTTTTTACTATTTTTACAAGCCAGAATGGAACATTATTGTTATAACTTCTTATTGATCTACATCTACCTTTTCGTATATTAACTACATTATCCATGTTAAATTCATTTGAGAATGGTCTAACGCCAGTCAACATTTCATACATTATTATTCCGAGACTATACTGATCAGTTCTTGCATCAACATCTTTTGGAGAGTGAATCTGCTCTGGTGACATATAAGCTGGAGTTCCCAATAAAGTGCCACTCTTTGTTATATCCTTAATATCCTCTCTATTTGTTTTAAATGCAATTCCAAAATCAGTTAATTTTATTTCCCCCTTTGTTGAAATTAGAACATTACCGGGTTTTATATCTCTATGAATAATACCTTTATTATGAGCACATTCTAAACCTTTTGCCACTTCAAGTCCAATATAACAGGCAGCATATACTGGAACCTGACCATATTTCTTTATTATTTCAGAAAGATTGTATCCAGATACATATTCCATTGCAATATAGGAGGAGTTTTCATGTTGAAAATAGTCAAAGATATGAACTACATTTGGATGAGAGATCTCCATCATTATCTGTGCCTCTCTTTTGAATCTATCAAAAAATGTAGCTGACGATTTTGGCATCAATTTTTTAAGAATAACCTCTTTATTAAGACCTTTATGAAGTGCCTTGTATACTTCTCCCATTCCACCTTTAGCAAGTTTACCTAATATTACATATCCTTTTATCTCAGTATTCTTATCCTCTTTATTCATAAAAATCCCTTTTTAAAACAGATTTCACTCGCTATATATTTATACTTTAAATTTTAAAGTTTGTCAAAAATTATGCCAGAAATTTTGATAAATTTAAAACTACAAAATAAATTTTTTATTTAAGATAATTAAGATCATATTAAAACTTATGCTTAAAAAGTTAGTTAAAGTAACATTTTTCGCTATGATAACTTTTTTAAAAAAGTAATTTGAGATATGAATAAAAATTATATTAGAATATCATTACCAGTAAAATTATAAGATATTTTATCTTTAAGTTCTCTTTTTAATATAGCATAACTTTCAACGCCAGTACAATGAGATGCTAATATTTTTGTCACTTTATTTTTAGTAAAATAATCTGCTATTTTTAAAATATTTTCATAGTTCTCTTCTGATATATGAAAACCTCCAATCACAGAATTTATCTCTTTTATTCCCATTTCTTTAACATTTTCGATAATGTTGGTAATTCCTCTATGAGAGCAACCACTTATTATGTTTGCTTTATTATTGATTTTTATAAGTAAAAATATTTCATCATTAAAATTATCCGGGCTAAAATTATCATTTTCTTTAATATAAAAATCTTTAAAGTGAGTGTCATTCTTATTATAGATCTTTATATCAGTTATGACAATTGCCTCATCATCAATTAGATAGTTTTTATCTAAAAAGATAAATCTTTCTTTAAAAAGTTCTGGATTAAAAGGAAAACCTATAAATTTATTATTTTTATATTTTTCTTTTAATGCCTCTTTTTTTAGTAAAATTTTTGCCTTTTTATTTATAGAAATAAAATCTTTTAAACCACCAGTATGATCAAAATGGCCATGACTTAATATAACAAGATCTATTTCGGAAATGTTAATACCTAAAATATTTGCATTTTCTATAAATTTCTTACTCTGACCACAGTCAAATAAAATTTTAATATTATCTTTTTGTAGATATAAAGAAAAGCCATGTTCTCCACTTAATCCAGTTTTATAAGTAAGATTATCAAGAAGTGTTATTATCTTCATTTTTTTTTTATAACATATAATAGGCATTCTTGTCAAATAAAAGTTAATTGTTTTATATGCTCAAATTTATTCTTCATGCAAAAATTTTGAGACTTTTCTAAAATCGCTGAAAAAATAAATTTATTCTGGTATTCTCTGAAATTATTTCAAAGCATCCCTGTTGAAAAGAATAATAAGTAATATTATTTTAATTATTTTCACCGATTGTGAATTTTTCTCAAAATTTTTTATTTTTTTTTTCAAATTTTGTAAAGGATTTTCTCAAAAATTTTGTGATTAATAATTAGAAAACAATTTTTATTTCAAGGAGTTAAAAACTATGATAAAATATGATTTTGTTCTTAACAAAGTTTTATTAGATAAAATTAAAAATTTAGCAAAAAAAAGATCTATCTCACTTTCTTGCTTAATGAGAGAGATCTTTGAAAAGGTTATCCCTATTCTTGAAAAAAAGCATCTCAAAGAAAAAAGAAGGGAAAAAGACTACCCAATAGTCTGTGCGACAAATAGAGTAAGAGTATATATTTCTAAAAAGTTGTATAATCAGCTAAAGGTAGTTCATAGCCATCTAAATACCTTCAGTATGGCAGTATTGGTAAGAGAGATACTGGAGGAATACTTTCTTGGAATTGAGATTTTTGGAGAAGAAGAATTTGAAGATAAAATTGAGAGGCTAAAAAAGAAATTGGAGGAGTTAAGAGGAAGAAGGGCTTTGGTAGTGAAAAAAGAGAAGGGTAAGGTGATGCCGCCTGATATCCCCCATGCCACACATCCCGATCAATATTTCTTACTTACTTTTGACTCAAAATTTCGGCTATTAGAGATAAAGTTTCTTTAAAAGTTAATACTTTTTCTGAATTTTTAGCCTTCTTTTATTATTACTCAAAACTTACCTTAATTTAAATTTATATTTTTTATTGCTTAAAAATAAAATTATCCTTCATCTATACTCCCCATATTCTCATCTTGACAAAAATATAAAAAAATGAGATTTTTTTTACATGCAGATATTTGAGAATAACATAAATGTTAATGAAAACCTGAAAAATGCCTATCTAAATCTTAAAGATCCTTTTTATGAAGTAGAATTTACTAAAAATAATCTACCTGTATTAAAACTTAATAATGTCTATATTCATTCAAAATATGACCCAATAAAAGAGGCTGAAAGAAGTGCTGATTTAATTCTAAGCAAAAATGAGGATTTTGATGTAATAATAATCTATGGATGTGGACTCGGATATATCCTAAAAATTCTTTTTGAAAGATTAATTCTAAATAATCCAAAAAAGACAAAACCATATATTGTCTATATTGAAAAAGATATAAAAATTTTTTTTACTGCTTTAAAATATTTTGATATGAGAGAGATTCTGTTAAATGAGAATGTAAGAATATTTATAGATACAGAAAAAGAGATAATTGGAAGTTTTATTCAATCAATCCCAACAAAAATAGTAAAATATTATTATCATAGGCCAACATATTTTCTTAATATGAATTATTATAAAGAACTTCAAAATCATATCAATTATGTTCTTGATAGAAAAGATATGAATAGTGCCACATTTAAAAGATTTCAAAAATTATGGACAAAAAATTCCATAAATAACCTACCATTTACTATAATGGCAAATCCTTTAAAACTATTAAACAATACGGGGCTGGAAAGTAGTGTGGCAGTAGTCGCAGGGGGACCTACTCTTGAAAAATCCATTGATTATTTAAAAAATAATCAGGATGGCTTAATAATAATTGCAGTTGATACAGCATATAAATATCTTATTAAAAATGGAATAAATGTTGATATAATTACAACTATTGATCCCCAATATCTTAATTACAAGTATCTTGAAAATGCAAGAATTACAAATGAAATAATTGTTACAGATAGTTCTACTTATTATAAAATATTTCATCTTACTGAACCAAACAAATATTTTATTGGTAACTCTATATTTCTAGTGACAAACTATTTTATAAATGAAGATAGAGGTAGTCTTGGGGCTGGTGGCTCTGTTGCCACAACAGCCTTTGATGTAGCAAGGATAATTGGTGCAAAGAATATCATTCTTATTGGACTTGATCTATCTTATCCAGAAAGAAAGACTCATTTTAGAGGGGCATTCTTTGAGAGTAATTTTATAACTACATCAAATTATTTTAAACCAGTGGAAGATGCTGTATATAAATATTTAACCCATGCATCACCTTTAATAATTAGAGAAGGGACAAAGGGATCTGTATTTACCGATTCAAAGATGCTTATCTTTAAAAAATGGTTTGATAGAGAAATAGGCATCACAAATGCTTCTGTTTATCAGACTGATTTAGGTGGCATAAAAATAGATGGGACAATTGTCAAAGATCTTAATAGTTTACCAACAGGCAATAAAAATGCAAAGTTAAATTTTATAAATAATATAAAAAATATTATAAATAAAGAAAAAAAATATGATTTTAATTTATTAATAGACAAAATAGATTATTTTATAGATATTTCAGAAAGAATAAGAAAATCTTATGAAAAAATTACAAAATTAATCGATGAAGATGGTAATGTTAAAGCAACAGATATCCCCCTTATTGAAAAAGAAGAAAAAGAAATCTATAATGATCAGGATAAATATATGGTATCAAGAATACTGGCTTCTTCGGCACAGGATGTTTTAATAATGATAAATGAAAATTATTCATTGGATAAAGATGAAAAGAAATCTGCCTGGTTAAAAACAAAGATGCTTTATTCTTCTATTATTGATTTTCAAAAATTTTATTACAAAAATTTTAAAAAACTATTAAGAATAATAAAAAATAATCCGAATATCTTTTTAAGAATGAGATAAAAAATTACCCTCCCAAAAAATTATCCATTCTGCGTTAAATGGAGAGATAAGCCAGCTCTCCATTTTTTTATTTATTTGACAAAAAATGAAAAATTTAATATATTTCTTTTCAAAAAATTAAGGAGATAGAGATTGGATTTTAGAGAATTAAGATATAAATACATAGACTTTTTTAAAAGCAAAGGACATAAACATATTTCAAGTGCCTCCCTTATTCCAGAAAATGATCCAACAGTTCTTTTTACAACTGCTGGGATGCATCCTCTTGTCCCTTATCTTCTTGGAGAACCTCATCCAGAAGGTAAAAGACTTGTCAACTGGCAGAAATGTATTAGAACAGGTGATATAGATGATGTAGGGGATGATTCTCATCTTACTTTTTTTGAAATGCTTGGCAACTGGTCACTTGGAGATTATTTTAAAAAAGAGGCAATAAACTATTCATTTGAATTTTTGATAAAGGTACTCGGGTTTAAAATAGAGCAATTGCATGTTACTGTTTTTGAAGGGGATGAAGATGCTCCAAGAGATGAAGAGTCAGCATCATATTGGAAAGAACTCGGAATTCCAGAGGAAAGAATACATTTTAAGCCTAAAAAAGATAACTGGTGGGGACCTGCTGGAAAAACAGGGCCATGTGGACCTGATACAGAGATGTTTATTGATACTGGTAAAGAAAAATGTTCTCCTTCTTGCGGGCCAGGATGTGGATGTGGTAAGTTTTTTGAGATATGGAATGATGTATTCATGCAATACAACAAGACAGAAGATGGTAAGTTCTTGCCATTAAAACAGAAAAATGTCGATACTGGAATGGGTATAGAAAGAACTGTTGCAATGCTTACAGGAAAAAAGAGTGTTTATGACACAGAGAGTTTTATCCCTATTATAAAAGAGATAGAAAAATTATCAAATAAAAAATATGAGAGTGACCAAGAAACAACTAAAGCAATGAGAATTATAGCAGATCATATCAGGGCAGCAACTTTTATTATAGGAGATGAGAGGGGGATATCCCCTTCTAATGTAGGGGCTGGATATGTATTAAGAAGATTGATAAGAAGAAGTGTAAGATATGGGAAAAAATTAGGAATCCAATCTCCATTTATGGCAAAGATAGCAAAAATTGTGGTTGATTTAATGAGTGAGTTTTATAAAGAATTAAAGATAAATGAGGCAAGAATTTATGAAGAACTTACAAAAGAAGAAAACAAATTTGAAGAGACTTTAGATAAAGGTATGAATGAATTGGCAAAGATTATTCCAAAACTGAAAGAAAATAATGTAAGATCAATCTCTGGAAAACTTGCATTTAGATTGTATGATACCTATGGCTTCCCTCTTGAATTTACGAAAGAGATAGCAAAAGAGCATAATCTTGAAGTAGATGAAGAGGGATTTAATGAGGCATTCAATAAGCATAAAGAATTGTCCCAGACTGTTCAGAAACAGACTTTTAAAGGTGGGCTTGCTGATCATTCAGAAAAGACTACAAGACTTCATACTGCAACCCATTTATTGCATAGAGCACTAAAAAATATATTGGGTGAACATGTTAATCAAAAGGGTTCAAATATTACGCCAGAGAGATTAAGATTTGACTTTACACATCCTTCAAAAATAGATGATGCAACTTTAAAAAAGATTGAGGATATGGTAAATGAGCAGATACAAAAAGGGCTTGAAGTAACAATGGAAATAATGAGTCTTGAAGAGGCAAAAAAAATAGGTGCAACAGCACTTTTTACTGATAAATATGATCAACAGGTTAAAGTGTATAAAATAGGGGATTTTTCAATAGAGGTATGCGGTGGTCCTCATGTAAAAAATACAAAAGAACTTGGACATTTTAAAATAATAAAAGAAGAGTCTTCTTCTGCTGGTGTTAGAAGAATAAAGGCAATACTCGAAGATCAGTAGTATAACTCTATCCTTGGTGGATATTTGAGTTTATTTTTTGCATTATTTTTAACTGGCAAAAATCTAAAATCAGAAATATTTTCAAGATAAAACCATTCTGAACTGGCAAGTTCTATTGTACCGGTGGGAGAAAGTTCTTTTGACTCATTTGTTGTGCAATATCGAAGATCACTCATTGGGAGAGGATCTATTAACAGCCCATGATTTGAGATGGGATTTTTTACCCATTCTCTAACAATAGATGTAATATCAAGAGAGATCTCCTTTTTAGAATGAGAAAAAGGGATTTCATAATAATCTTTTTCAAGAGTCTGTTCAACATTAAATACTATAAGCTTACATTTTTTTTCGTCCTGTTCTATCATATCTGTTAATTTTATTTCTCCCTCTTTTTCAATATAGATATCTGAATAAGTAATTCTCTCTTCATCCCATTCTTTTTTTACTGGTCTTATAAAAATAATAACATTTCTTCTTGTAAAAGAGGAATAATTTATAAAAAATTTGAGTCTTGCCTTTCTAAAATTTGGATCTATATTGTTTAAATTAAATCCTCCGATAACAAAACTATCTTTTATTGAATCTGGATTGCCACTACCAAGATATAATGCCGGATATGTTATTCTTCCATTTTTGTTATTCTTTACTGTTTGAAAACCCAAATCCTCTGAAATTATCTTTTTTCCACTAAAATTTATGTCTGAATAATTACTGAATAGAGTTGCATCCTTTTCTGCTAAAACTACTACTTTTCTAAAACATGAAAATAAGAATAATAAAACAAAAATAAAGATTATTTTAAACTTCATAATGATATCTTTGTTACTTTTTTATATAATGACAACCAATGGATTTCTCATTATGAATAGCAGAATTAACAATAATCTGAGCAGTGACTATTGCATTTCTCAATTCTATTATATCAACAGTTAATTTTGCTTCTTTATAGAATTTAAATATTCTATGAGCATAATAATTTAAGTCAGACTGTGCTCTTTCGAGCCCTTTTTTGGTCCTGATAATACCAGCATAATTCCACATTGTCAATTTTATTGCCTTCCAATCCTGATAAATAAGTATATTATCAAACTCCTCAACATTTTCCGGCACTTTCCAATCCGGAATAAATTCAAATCTCTCTTTCTTTATAGCACAAAAATTCTCTATAATATCCATGCTTGATCTTTTTGCCCATAAAAGCCCTTCGAGTAGAGAAATCGATGCAAGTCTATTTGCTCCATGAACACCAGTACAACTAACTTCACCTATTGCATAAAGATTCTTAATCGAACTTCTTCCAAATTCATCTACTTTAATTCCACCACAAAAATAGTGTGCTGCTGGTACTATTGGTATAGGATCTTTTGTAATGTCTATTCCACCTTTAAGACATGTCTCATAGATTTTTGAAAATCTATCTTTAATTGGTTTTTCCCCTTTATAATAATGAGCTATATCAAGAAACATATATTCTTTGCCACTCTGATTTATCTCTTCATAAATTGCTCTGGCGACAACATCTCTTGGAGCAAGATCTTTTAATGGAGAATATTTTTCCATAAAAAATTCCCCTTTATGATTTAAAAGCCTTGCACCTTCACCTCTTAAAGACTCTGAAATTAGAAATCTTTTTATATCTTTATGAAAAAGAGCAGTTGGATGAAACTGAATAAACTCAGTATTTATAATATCAGCACCAGATCTATATGCCATACTTATTCCATCTCCAGTAGCACTTGCTGGATTTGTCGTATATTGATAAAGATTGCCAATACCACCGGTAGCAAGTATTACTATACTGGAGAAAAAAGTATGCACCTCCCCACTTAAATTATCAAGGACATAAACCCCCATTACTTCTCTCTGTTTATATAACTCCTGATAATCTTCTGAATGATGATTATTTGTTATAAGATCTATTGCAGTAAAATTAGTTAAAATAGGAAGATTTATTTTTTTTGCATACTCAATAAGAGAAGTCTCTATCTTTTCGCCAGTATGATCTTTATAATGAATTATTCTTCTTTCTGAGTGAGCAGCCTCTTCAGTATAATCTATTTTGCCATTTCTGTTTTTACTGAAATCTATCCCTATCTTATCAATAAGAAATTCAAATACTAACTTAGGTCCTTCTTCTGCTAAGATCTCAACAGCCTTATAATTATTATAATTACAACCTGCTTCAAGTATATCTTTTATCAGTTTTTCTTTGGCATCCCCTTCTTTATATGCGACAATTCCTCCCTGAGCATAATTTGTATTACATTCTGAAATCTCACTATTCTTTGTAATAACAATTACATTAAATCCAGCCTCTTTTAAATAAATGCCAGAAGTAAGACCTGCTATGCCACTACCAACAATAATCACATCAAAATATTTTCTCAATTTTCTATCCCTCTACAATCTCAATCATTTTTTGTAAGGCAATTTTTGCATCCTCTTTATATTCAACAATCTCTGGAATTTCATATTTTAATGTAGTTTTTGACTCTTTATAAGATAAAATTGATAACAAAGAATCATAAAGTTTATTAAGAGTGATCTTTTCCATATTGACACATTTTGATTCTCTCAGGGGTAAAATTTTTTTGTCTGGGAATTCTTTTTGAAGTCTATCGACAAATACTGTCTCTGTTCCTATGCCCCATATACTTCCAGATGGTGCCTCTTTTATTGTTTTGTAGATTTTTTCTGTTGAACCAGAATAATCGGCTAAATTCACAACATCTTCATCACATTCTGGATGAACTATGATCTTTATCCCTTCATATCTTTTTCTTAATTCCAGTATATCAGTTGTTTTAAAATTTTTATGGACAATGCAAAAACCATCCCATAAAAATAGAAGAGCATTTTTTACATCACCTTCAATGGAGAGATCTCTTTTTACTTTGACTATATTCTCCTTTGGAATTCCGAGTTTATTTACCGTATTTATACCTAAATTATAGTCTGGAAAGAAAAATATAGATTTATTATTCTCCAGATAGTATTTAATGATCTTTTCTGCATTTGAGGATGTGCACACAGATCCACCATTTTTACCACAAAAAGCCTTCATATCAGCATATGAATTCATATAGACAACAGGGGATATCTCCCTTTTACAATCCTGTTGTAATATATTGAATATTTTTTCAGCAATATTATAATCAATCATACTTGCCATGGGGCATCCAGCCATTATATCCGGTATCAAAACTTTCTGAAAAGATTTTGCAAGTATTTTTGTTCCTTCTGCCATAAATTTAACACCACAAAAAACAATAAACTCTTTATCAGTTTTAGAACTTTCAACAGCAAGTTTGTATGAATCCCCGATAAAATCACCGAGTTTTACTATATCATAATTTTGATAATGATGAACAGGTATTATAACAGATTCTTTTAATTTCTCTTTTAATTTAATGATATTATCTATTAGAGTCTCTCTCTCCATAAAAACCTACTTATATTAAATTATCTTTGCATTAAATAGTTCAAGAAGTCTCTCGAGTTCTTCTTGAGAAAAATATTCTATCTGAATTTTACCTTTTTGTGAAGTTCCAATTATATTTACTTTTGATTGAAGTTTTCTTGCAAGAATCTCTTCTGCTCTCTGCAACTCTATCTCTCTAATTGGTGCTGTTTTTTTACTCTCTTTCTTTTCAATAGGCCAGATCTTGGCTATCTTTTCTGCCTCTCTAACAGAGAGATTATTTTTAATAATATATTCTGCAAAACTAATATGCTCTTTTTTATTTTCTATAGAAAGAATTGTTCTTGCATGACCAGGGGTAATAGTACCATCCATTAACCATTTCTGAATTTGAATATCAAGATTGAGAAGTCTTATCATATTTGTAATCGCTGTTCTACTCTTGCCAAGTCTCTCTGAAAGTTCCTCATGGGTAATACCATAAGTCTCAATAAGATTTGAATATGCTAAAGCCTCTTCTATTGGATTTAAATTTTCCCTTTGAATATTCTCAATTAAAGAAAGTTCCAGTCTTTCTCTTTGAGAGGTATCTTTTATAATTACTGGAATCTTTTCTAATCCAAGTAATTTTGCTGCTCTATATCTTCTCTCACCTGCAATTATTTCGTAAAATTCACCTTTCTTACTAACTGTTATTGGCTGAATAATTCCATAAGATTTTATAGATTGTGCAAGACTCTGAATAGCCTCATCAGAAAAATTTTTTCTTGGTTGATCCGGATTGGGAATTATCTTTTCAAGAGATAATTCTACAAAACCTGCTATTATTTTTTCATTATTATCTTCATTTTCATCAGTAATATTTAGCTTTAAAAGAGCATCAAGCCCCATTCCCAAACCTTTATTAGTCTTTGCCATTTATAAACTCCAGAGCAAGTGATTCATAAGCCTTTGATCCAATACAATTCTTATCATGTAACATTACTGGAATACCATAAGATGGTGCTTCAGCAATTCTAACATTTCGGGGTATCATTGTTTTATAGACCTTTTTGCCAAAATAGGCAATTACATTCTTTGCAACATCATCTGTAAGATGAGTTCTCTTATCAAGCATTGTTAACAATACACCTTCTATTTGAAGTTCTGGATTAAAACTCTTTTTAATAAGATTTATGGTATTTA
>Ga0209409_1000825_pt1 | contig 30118 bp, 20 predicted proteins | sample AD_JPNMR1_MetaG_FD_184424 | JGI IMG/M metagenome (GOLD analysis project Ga0209409, IMG submission 184424) | Active sludge microbial communities of municipal wastewater-treating anaerobic digesters from Japan - AD_JPNMR1_MetaG (SPAdes) (version 2) | ecosystem: Engineered > Bioreactor > Anaerobic...
ACCCGTTGAGTTTGCAAGGGGTCTACTCCTTTACGATTCACTAACTGTTAGCGCCATTGAAATCAAGCTGCACACAAGTGCAAATGCCGCCAGGGTTAAAACCGATGTTGAAAACATTATTGGCAATAAGTATAGGGTATTGGACCGTTACCAGCAAAACGAGTCGCTTTACCGAACCATGAAATCGGAAAAGTTTGCCATTGCGCTAATACTGATACTTATACTCATTATTGCATCATTCAATATAGTGGGATCGCTCTCCATGCTAATTATTGATAAACGCGCCGATGTGGAGACTCTGAAAAGTCTTGGAGCAAGCAATAGCCTGATACAAAAGATATTTCTCTTTGAGGGCATGCTTATTTCCATTGGTGGCAGTATAATTGGAATTATAATTGGTTTGATAACATGTTGGCTGCAAATCACCTTTAAGCTCATTAGGCTTGAGGGCCGTGGCAACTTTATTGTTGATGCATACCCCGTTGAAGTCCAGGCCAGCGATATGATCCTAATTTTCCTGGTGGTTATAGCCATAGGATACCTGGCAGCCCGATTTCCGGTTAGGGTTATAACGCGGAGGTTGATTCAGAACGATAGTAGGAATTAGAAACGCTTTTTTTATTAATTTTTCAAGTATACTTTCCATTTTGATTTTTCTTTGTTTTAAACCAAAATGTAAGTTCATCCTAACAGGATGATGTTTGTTCATATTATTTGAAATTGAATCAAAAAAAATAAATTCAATAAACAAATTAAGCCATAACAAATTACCAGATAATTAAAACTAATAAATAATCCTAATTTTTTGAAAGATTACCTATCTTCTCCAATGATCTTTATTCTACGCTTTAATTCCTCACCATTTTCATCGACAAGTGTTAGAGTATAGCTTCCAGGTTTTGGACTGATGGCTATTTCATGAACATTCTTAGTCATACCTATAAACTCATTATTCAAATGCCAGTAAATGATTGATTCAGACTTTCTATGTGTTGCTTTTAAAATTATTTGACCACGAGTGCCATCATTTTCTATTGGAATATAAAGATCAACTCCATAAAATGGATATATGAGGTCAATATTGTTTATTTCATCATATTGAACACTACACTTAGGGTGCATTGGGGGGAGAACAGTATAATCAAAATGATTTTTTTTGTAAAACCACTCCTGTCCTGGAGGAAGGATGAACCAAGTTGTATCTTTTAAATCACTATTTGGAAAACAGGAACGATTTACTCTATACCGTTTAGATTTATCAAGAAAAATTTTTTTGTGATAAATGCATGGTAATGTTTTAATTTTTACTGCTGGAACCAACTCTTCTGTAGTATCAGGGCAAAGGTTTGAAGCAAGCATACCCGTTTTTTTGCATGTTTTTACCGTTTTTAGATCATAGTAAGGTGGCGAATACCAGCTACACGAAGGTAAAACAGAAAAAACATCAAACATTACAGGAGCCGCTGTTGCTGCACCAACTAAATCGGGTCGGCCTTCGCCATCGGCATTTCCAACCCAAACTGAAACTGTAAATTTTGGGGTTACACCAATTGCCCAAGCATCCCTGAAACCAAAACTTGTTCCGGTTTTCCAAGCTATAGTTTGCGAAGCAATAAAATTACGCCATGTGCCATCCTCCCCGGGTCTATTTGCCTCTGTTAATGCTTGAAGCGTAAGATACGCTGCACCGGGTTTAATATTAGCAGCTTCAAATGCTTGGTTAAAAAGCATTCCTCTATCAACCGTATAACGGATACTGGTTTCACGCAAAGTATCGCTTAATGCAGCCCTTGCAATTGCGGAGTATGCACGAGCCAATTCCCACATAGTGGACTCTGCACCTCCAAGTATTATTGACAAACCGTAATGCGAAGGAGGCATGTTAATACTAAGTAAACCGGTCTTATGAATGTTATTGTAGAATTTTTCGATTCCATATTCTTTCAGGAGAATAACTGAGGGAACATTTAATGAGCGAGAAATTATCTCATTAGCCTTAACCGCACCCTCAAATTTTTTACTAAAATTTAAAGGTGTAAATCCAGCAATAGCTACCGGTACATCTTTAACAAATTCCTTAGGTAATAAAAGACCCTCGGAAAGCATATATGCATAAAGGAAAGGTTTAAGTAAACTACCATAACTTCGTTTAGCTGTTATGATATCTACTTTAGATGAAAAGCTTGGATCGTCTGTCAAAATATTACCAATGTATACTAGAACTTCTCCGGTTAAATTATCCACAACCAAAATTGCCATATTTCTTATGCCATTTGCCTTAAAATGACGATGATAGCGCAGGGCTATTTTGTAAAAAATATCCTGAAGTTCACGACTAATAGTAGAACGAATAATTTTCCCCTTTAATCCATCTTTAATACAACGTGTAAGCAAGTGGGTTGCTCTCTGGCTATATTTGTTATCAGGATCTGGCAATGGCTCCAACAGTGCCAGTTGATATGTTTGGTTATCGATAACCCCCTTTTTTAAAAGTTTTCCTAGAAGAAAGTTCCTTTTAGCTAGGAGTAAATGTTGATTCCTGCCCGGGAAAATTAGACCGGGGGCGTTAGGAAGAACCGCGAGTGTTGCAGCTTCAGCCCAACTCAAATTGTCCGGACTTGTACCAAAGTATCGCCAAGCAGCGGCATCAAGGCCAATAACGTTACCCCCAAAAGGAGCATGCGATGCATACATGGCCAAAATGCTTTTTTTTGAGTATGCAAGTTCTGTTCGGAAAGCTAAAACTATCTCAATGGCTTTTTCCATGTAAGTTCGTTGTTTACCCTTTCTTGATAGCCGAACAAGTTGCATAGTGATTGTACTCGCACCACTGATTATTTTACGATTTCTTAAATTTTGAATAGCAGCTCTAACTAACGAAACCGGATTAAAACCGGGATGATAGTAAAAGTATGAGTCCTCAAATTGTAAAAGACATTTGGAAAATCGGAAGGGAACACTATCGGGCGCAGGGAACTGCCACATTCCCTCATCGGTTACTGTGGCTGCAAGCAACTGTCCATTCCGGTCAAGCAAAACAGTTGAGGACGAAGCCTTAAAACTAACCGGTTTTACAAACAATAAAAATGCAAGCAGGAGAATTACTCCTGCAAGCATATATTTTATAAAAGGCTTGGCTGTTTTAATAATCACCAATGGCTTAATCAGTTTATTCCACTCTAACCCAGCCGCCTTTTTTATACGATGCAATAGTGTTATCATACATTGCTTCACAGTACGGCCCAGGCATGTAAAATTTTCCGGCATAGGTTGCAGTAAGTTTTACAGAAAATTTCTTGCTTTCGTTAGGTTTTAAGCTAAAGTATGTAATTACTCTATCGTCACGAATATCTTGATAATCAAAGTTACTCGACGTAGTATTCTCGCCGCTTTCTAATCGAGTATTTTGAATTTCCCACCCCGATGGGAAGATTTGAGTTAGTGCTAGCTCCTTAACTTCTCCTCTAACACCAGGATTGAAAACTGTTACCTCACATTTAAAATCGGTACCTTTTTTTAATTGCTCTGGGCTGATTACATTACCATCGTTGGAAAGGTATGCTACCTTCATGGTAATATTACTTTCGAATGTTTTTTCTTCACCTAAAGGAGGAATACCAGTAAGTGAAAGATTTACAAACATTGGCTTAGTAGATAAATTCTCATATGTAATATTGTTATTACCTTCCTTTATTTGCAATACGCTCCTAGCAATTGGTTTTTCGGTAGTAATTTTCTCGGTTTTTCCATTTATGGTATACCGAAGGTTTACATCGCTTCTCTCTTTAGTCTGCATGGACATCTTTGATAAGGCAAGTAGTGATACTGCCGTTTCCTGTGTGCTTAACCAACGGTTACCTGAAAGACTGTTACTTATTTCTCTAGCTAATCGGAAACCGTTGGAATCATCATTAAGTAGAACTAAAGTTTCAAGAACTATTGCCTTATCTCGTAAATCCGAACCATAGGTGAAACTAAGTTCCCTATAAGGCTCAAACTTTATAGGTGTATTTTGAATAAGTGCTTTTGCCGTTTCAACCTGACCAATTAAGGCGTAAGCGGCAGCAAGTCTCATTTTTGCAGTTAAGTCCAACTGTTGTTCCTTTAGCTTATTCATTGCTCCAATTTCAGGCTTTTTAGCAAGAGCTAATGTATAAAGCCTATAAGCTTGAATCAAGCCAGAGTTAGTGTAACGGCTAGCGTCATATAGGTATTCACGTGCAGCATTTCGTTGATAGTTAACCCAATTGTTTAAAATCGATTGCGGAATATTATAACCAGCATTTTGTGCTTCAATCAGAAAATGACCAACGTAGCTGGTGCTCCACTCGTCACTATAGTTGTACGATGGCCAATAGCGAAAACTCCCATCAGTATTTTGAAGTTTTGAAAGTTTGGTTATCGATTCATTGACAAAGTAATTTATATTACCTCTTTGCTCCGATGAGAGCTCAACAAGTTTATCCAGATATATCTGGGGGAATACAGCAGACGTAGTTTGTTCAATACAGCCGTGTGGGTATTGGATAAGTTCATCGAGTCTACGCTTTAGGTTTAAAGGTGGCATTACCGATGCTTCTAGCATAGCTGAGTTACTACCAGGAATACCAAATGTGCTGAATAAAGCTGAAATTTTCCCATTGGCAGTAATTATTGTATCAATGCTTCGAGTTACTGCCGATATAGGATTTCGAACATAAATATCAATAGTTTGATATGACTTTACCTCGTTCCCAGAAGCCTCCACAGTTACTTTTGCAGGTCCAGTTCCATCAACTCTAAGGTTAAAGTAAACCATTCTATCTCCTGGTTTGTTAAAACTTACCGATCTTTGTTCATCGCCTACAATGCTAATGTTTGACGATGTTTTCACCTTGACCGTAACATTTTTCACCTTGTCTGTCATTGTGAAAATGTTTACCGGAAGACTGATTTCCTCTTGCGGTCCTAATACCCTTGGAAGAGTTGCCAAAACCATTAAATCGTTTCTTACCGGACATGCTTTTTCGGCATTTCCGTATGCACCCTCATATGCAGCTACAACCATTACCCTAACGCTTCCAATGTAGTTACCAAGGTTAACCGAAACTTTTTTAGTGTCGTTTTTACCTAAACTAAAGGGGCCAAAATATCGTACAACAGGTTTGAATCGCTGATTATTATCACCATCCTGAGACCTGAGTTCATCGTCGCCGCCTATGGAAATATGCCTTTCAAGCTTTCCTCCGTAGGCTCCAATTACATCGTTAAAAATATCCCATGTTTTTACCCCTATTGCTTCCTGAGTATAAAAAACCGCATGCGGATCAGGTGTTTTAAAACGATTTATATCGAGCAAGCCTTCATCAACCACTGCAAGAGTAAAACTCATTCTTTTCCCGTTCTTTTCAGATACTTTAATATCAAAGGTTTGATTCGTTTTTATCTCATCAGGCATTTGAATTACAGGTTGAAGAATAGTTTGCGGATCGGTAACAACAAGTCTAGAAATTCCGTAGAGTCTTATGGGTAAATCGTTGGTTTTACCTTTATGGGGCTGAATAAGGGTTACGTGCAGGTAAACATTTGGTGACATTTCAGGGGTTGTTTTAACCTCAATAACATTAGTAGGTTTTGAAGCATCAACCCACCAAGCTGAAATAACTCTAGTGCCATTTTCAATACTTACTAAAGCACGAGCGTTCTCTGCACCGGGAATAGTCAATTGCACACTCTCACCTACACTACATTCATTCTTACTGGTTGCTATAGCTAATATAGAAGCACCTCCGGGTCTATCGGCTTGAGTTTTACTATATCCCCAAGGCCAATCAAAGTAAACAATATTGCCACAACTTACTCCTGTCTCCTTATCGGTAATTTTAAGATAGAAACGCCCCCATTCTGGGTAATCTACCCGAAGTGGGAAAGTTGCCTTGCCGTTAACTGTTGATATTTTTTTTCTGGTAATCAACTTATCATAGTTCCTGCTTACATAATTTGCATCACTATTGTCGAGTTGCTCCCACCACCAGCTCCAGGAAAGCTTGTAAAGTTCAACTTCAAGTTGTGAACTATTAACTGCATTTCCTTTTGCATCGATAGTAACCACTGAAAATTCCTGGTCAGCATCAGTTTCGAGCCACCCCATTCCTGGTTTGGGTTTTGGAGCCAAAACACCCACAAGCTTGTTGTAGGGGTAGTATGTTTTTGAGAATAAATCGATGCTAAAATCGCCTCCTTGTTCAAATACACGCCCTTTGAATGCAACATTTACGGCTGCAGGCATGCTCTTCGATTTATTGATTCTACCTACAACTCGAGAGTTTCCGTTGGCATCTAACGTGCCCTCCCAAAGAGTATAGGTATTAGTTTCAAAATCAATACCAGGATCGTTAAAATTATACTGGCTATATTTTGGAATTACTGCATTCCCCTTTGAAAGGGTTATCTCATATTTGGCCTCAAGGTTAGCTGCATTTTCGCCATGTAACCATTTTACATGAATAGGGGCATTAACTTCGCCTGAGGCTGGAATTTCACCCAATTCAAAATTTATTTTCAGCCTATTGGGCTTGATGGTTTCAACCTTTAAATACTTTTCAAATACAGCGCCACCAACTTTTACAATAGCCCTCCAATTACCTGTAGGTGCTTGTTCATCGGTTGGAACTGGGAAATAAAAGATACCTACAGGGCTATTAGATGCAACCATTTTTTTAACAATCAACCCTTTGGGGTCGTGAAGTTCAAAAATTATGGGATGATTTTCAGGAATGGATTTTGCTTTATCCTCAAGGATAAATGTAATATGAAGGGTGTCGCCTGGACGCCATACCCCACGCTCACCATAAATCATTCCCTTTATTCCTCGCTGAACCTCAAACCCTCCTACATCAAAGTTACTCAACGAGTTCGACGTTCCGTTATCAACTCTTAAGTATCCCTTTTGGTTTCCATCTATGGCAGTTACAAGATAGGGTGTGCGTGAGAGTTGTAATTCAGCAATACCATCAGAATTCGTTTGTCCTTCAACAATTAACTGGTTTTGGTAATCAGTAACTTTTACAGTTACACCCGATTTTGGTTTTGCTGTAGGCAGGTCGGTGACAACAACAAGTATCTTATCGTTCTCGCCCTTTTTAGCTAGCAAACCTATATCGGATGACAGTATAATTTGGCTTATCATTCTTGAACTTGAGTAGTAAGCAGAATTACATGGGTTATCGCGCTCATTCCAGTCATAATCATCACTGTAATAATATTCATCATAATCCTCGTAATAGTCATTTCCCGAAGTTACGTTATCATCAGGAGTTGCTTCATTGGAATTCTCTTCCTTGTCGCATGGTGTTAAAAGTTGCTTTTTATTGAAAGAGATTTTAATTTGATACAAAGCCCCAGGATCCGCTTCAAAAAATTTGCTCATGTCAAGTGTGAATCGAGTCCATTTATTAGGGACCACAACTCCATAATCAAACAATGAGATATTCTTTTTAAAAATACTGTAACCCACCCTTCGCAAATCGTAATTCTCTCCTAATCGATTGACCTGCAAGTAGTAAGGAATGTTGTTTTCGAAAATTTTAAGAACTTCAACGGTGACCTCTTTAAGGTTAACCGCTTCAAAAGGATAAATTAAACCTTGCGATGTCGGAAGTACAGTTCCTTTACCCAGTGACCGTAATCCGGGTTTTATATCTTCAAAAACAAAACGCTCAGTGTAATCGTGCTCTAACTTTTTCCCTTTAAAATTCTTAATGCCTTTAAAAACTTTCACTTCGCTAGCACCCTGTTTTTCTAATGGAAGATAAACTCTCAGTATATTCCCATCCTGCTCAAATTTCAGATTTGACAACCCATCAACATCTACTAAACCTTCATAATCCTGATTCTCACTCAGATTTTCCGAAAATAGAATCTGAATGTATTGACTGGGAGATTGAACTACTTTTGCACTAAGAACAGAAAAGTCATCAATAGCAGGTACCTCAAATTGGGCAGTGCCACCGGAACTTCCACCAATGTTCTCAGAATTCCAACCTACATGTACAACACCCGAACGGGTTGTCCTCTTTATGCCAAAAAATTTGATTCTGTAGGATTTCAGATCAATTTCCTGAAGTTCCAACTCTAAATTTTGACTATTATAATTTGCCCAAAAGCATTTTGTCAATTTTTCAATGGAAGTATAATCCGCCACCCTCACAGTGCCCTCTAGATTATAGGTAATAGAGTCATCCTTCCCGTTAATTATTAAACCATCAAAATCTACGTCAATAGATTGAGGAATTACTCGTATCGAAAAATCAAACTTTTCAAACCTGCTATCATGAACTTCTAGTACTTTGCCAAGAAAAAACCTTATTGTATATATTTCGCCAGATACTAAAGGATTAGTAGGTTTGAATTCGATTGTTTGATCATCCACCCAATAGGTTTTCCCATCTATGCTGGGTGAAATTTTAAATACATTATCGTCTAATTCGTCACCTGCCTTAGTAAATTTTTGCGCAGGCATTGTAAATCGAATTGTAATAGTTGAATTGGCTGACACCATGCCCGATGTATATGCCGAAATGTATTGGCCAAAAGTTGGATCAACTTCGATTATGATGTCTTTTGCTTTCTTCTTACATGAAATCAATGTTGAAACACCTATTAAAACGAGTAATAGGATTTTTAATAAATTAAATTTACTAGTTCTCATATTATTTAAAATTTAGAGGTAATTCAATTGTGACTACGGGTAAACCACCGCTGCATAGCCCACCCAGTGCCTGATATTCGCTGGTGCGGTTTGACCCATACCCAGATCTGCTACCGGTAAGGGTTGGTGGTCGATACTGGTAGCGTAACCAACAGGTAATCCAATGAGGTCGGATCCTTTCATAAGCTGATTCAGCTTAATGGCAGTAAGCAACGCAAATGGAATACTATACCGGCCGCACCAGGTCCATTTGTATTCCCTGTAATTCTCTGCATCGACCGTATAACCGAAAAAGTTACGGATTTTCACATCGTTGAGTGTCCCTTTCAGTGTGGTATTAATAATTTCGAGTTCCAGATCAACCGCCTTTCTGTAACCTGCTGAATCGGTACCAAAGGGGGCATAATTCCTGCCACCCCACTCCTCATCACCGTAATGTACTGCATCGGTCGTTACTACCAAAGCAACATCGGAACCCCAACTCAAATCATACTTCTGAAAAACCTTTTGAAGGGCAGTTGCAAGCGCTGTTGCTACTTCCTTCATCCTATCAAAGCTCATGCATGGAACCAGGATTGGCACAATTTCGATATCGCGTTTACTATACTGAAGGAAAGGTAGCATCGACTCAACGGAGTGTTCAACAATATGCATGCTATCGTGCCTAATAGCCATATCCCCTGGCAATTCTTTGATGATGTGTTCACGCAGCTCCGACACAGGAATGTTTCCGTAAGCACCATGCCAATGTGTGAAGGAATCGAAAACTAGCGCATCCTCAAGGTTAAACTTGCGGGCTTTGTGTGCCACACCAAATAAAATAATAGTTTTTGCGCTGATGTTCCTGAGGGTGGCCGGGTATAGCCATCCCACATAGGTATAGTCGTCGTGTGGGCAAACTGCAAGCCTACAGCCATTAACTGTAGGGGACTTTGCAAGCATTTCGCCCTGTAGTGACATAATTCGGCTCATGACCGAATCTATTTGATACTGCTTTGTAGCAAATCCAATAGTATCGACTGGCTTGCGAACCGATACATTCTTATATTCGTGCTTACAATTTGTCAAAAAGAGTGACAATAGCACTATTAACCTAAAGTTCATTACTATATCCTATGTTGATGCCTAAAAATATAAATATTTTATCAATTAATCAATTATTTAATATTAGATAAATGTTGGTAAAATAAGTTTTTGGTAAAATTTTTTGAATATAAACTACTTGTAATATATTTTATACTTTAGTTGGAGCGCATTTTTCTCATCCAAATTAAGTGCTGAAAAATCACATTTAGAACATGAACCTTTAAGATATGATATATTCTGAGAGTTTTTTACAGGAACCATAGTGATGTTAAACTCTTCAACCTTAGCGTTTTCTGAAGCACTAACTAACTCAAATCCCACAAAAAAAGAATCAGTATTTTCCAATACGATATTGTAATGCGATAAATTAATATATATTTCTTCGTTAATATTATTACCTACAAAATAAACACATTGTGAGTTTAACAAATCATTACTAGGCTTACCATTATCAACACACTTAATTATTGGTTTAATATAAAACCCCTCATTATCCACGCCGCTCCACTTGTAATTAAAAAAGAATTCAACTGCTTTGATGTGATATACATTATCTTTATTTAAATTTATTTTGGATACAATTGAAGCATTACCATAGCCTCTTATATGCATTACGTTTCTACTTTTTTTATTATTTAGAACTTCCATTTTTTGTTTGGCATAAACCGTAACCTCTTGTATTTGAATCACTGAGTCAAATAGAAAATGATTTTCTTGAGCAAAAATGGCAGAATTAAAAAATAATAGTATTAAAGATACGATAACTTTGTAATTCATTATAGTATTTTTTTAATATGTAAACAAAAAATGACTGGTATAATATGAACATTATTCCAGTCGTAAAAAATTACTGATTATTTAGATGTGAGCAGTCAATACTTTCAACAGTTACAACAGTATCATAACGGATCCAAAAAAAGTATTTTTTACAAATACTTTTAGTAACGTAGCGACTATCACCTCCACCAGTGGTTACAGTTTCACACTCTGCTCCAATAAACTTTGCTTCCGATTTAGCTGGAATAAGTAGTATTAATGAAGCCAATACAAATACAAATTTTAATATTCTCCTCATATAGTTTAATATTTAATAAACCCAAACAAATATACCCTTGGGTTTTGGGTAGTTTTTGATTAGGCCTAAATCCAAACATCTACAATAATAATAATAATAGATTAATCTATTTTATATTATGTTATACAGCATATTTTAATTTTTCAACACAATTCGTAATATTAACATATATTATTATACGCATCCTAAGCGATTTCTTCATTATATGGTCAATTAGGATTGCATTAGTGAGAATCTTTGATACCTTAAAATGACTATTCAATAACTAAAAGCATCATAAGACGTACTTAAACTCTTTAAAATAACAAATCAGTGTTAAGCCTGTTTAACCCTACCGCAACCAATTTTTATGCTTAATAGCATTATTCGCTTAATTATCACCCCAAATTAACAGGCTGCTATTGTAGCAATTGTTAAATTTGCAAATCAAAAATCCTAAAAGTCTGATTATGGCAGAAAAAAGCAACGAGAAGCTTTTTACCGAATTTCCGCCGGTTTCAACAGCTGAGTGGGAAGCGGTAATCCGCGAGGATTTGAAAGGAGCTGACTACGATAAAAAGTTGGTATGGAAAACGCTCGAGGGGTTCAACGTTAGGCCATACTACCGCTCCGAGGATCTTGCAAACCTTGAAACAGTTCATGTTAAACCAGGCGATTTCCCGTTTGTAAGGGGTAACCATCAAAAAGGTAATCCTTGGCTCATCCGTCAGGATTTTGAGGTATGCCTCGACAAACCCACCGAAGCCAATCGAAAAGCGATCGACATGCTGAGCCGCGGTGTGGAATCGTTAGGTTTTAACCTATGTAGCGACTGTGAACCCTCATACGACTCCATTAGCCGATTGCTTAAGGATATCGACCTTTCAAGGGTGGAGGTTAACTTTACAGGGGGATCAGCATCAGCCAAGGCGCTTCCTTTCATTATCAAGTTTTTTGAACAGTCGGGCGTAAAGCCAACCGATATCAAAGGTTCTATTGATTACAGCCCGCTCACAACTTTTGCGCTTAAAGGCAAATTCTGCTGCGAGAACGATGCCTCGTACCAGGGTTTGGTGAATGTACTAAACGCCGTAAAGAGTTTCCCAAACTTCAGGGTTATTGGTGTTAACGCCCATGTATTCCACAACAGTGGCTCCTCGGCTGTTCAGGAGTTGGCCTTTGGCCTTGCCATGGCCAGCGATTACCTAAACGCCCTAACCGACAAGGGTTTTGGTATCGATGAGTTAGCAGCTCGTATCCGTTTCAACTTTGCAGTGGGAGCAAACTACTTCATGGAAATGGCTAAGTTCCGTGCTGCACGCATGCTCTGGGCAAAAATGGTTGAAGCCTACAACCCCAAGAGCAAGGATGCTGCCCGCATGAGCATTCATGCCGAGACCAGCCGTTGGAACCTTACAGTTTACGACCCATACGTTAACATGCTCCGCACCACAACCGAGAGCATGAGCGCCGTATTGGCTGGAGTTGACTCGCTCAACGTGTTGCCATTCGATGCACCATTTGCTCAGCCTTCGGCTTTCAGTGAGCGTATTGCCCGCAACCAGCAAATATTGCTTCGCGAGGAGTCGCACTTTGGCAAAGTAGCCGATCCTGCTGCAGGCAGCTACTACATTGAGAACCTTACAATCTCAATTGCTGAGTACGCCTGGAACCTATTCCTTGAGGTTGACAGCCAGGGAGGATTCCGCGAAGCCTTTACAAAAGGATTTATTCAGGAAAAGATTAATGAGGTTGCTGCTAAACGCGACGCCAATATTGCCTCGCGCCGCGAGACCGTTCTTGGAACCAACCAGTACCCCAACTTTACCGAGGTTGCCGACCTTGCCAAGGTTAAACCCGAGGCAGTTAGCCGTCCAAAGCCCGTGAAATCAGCCGATGCTATTGCTCAACCTCTTGTTCCTTACCGTGGTGCTCAGGCTTTTGAGGAGTTGCGCTACCGAACCGATAGTAGCGGCCGTCGCCCACGTGTGTTCATGCTAACCCTTGGCAATTTGGCCATGCGTCGTGCACGTGCCCAGTTCAGCTGTAACTTCTTTGCCGTTGCTGGCTTTGAGGTTATTGACAACATCGGTTTCAATACTGTTGACGATGGTGTAAAGGCTGCAATGGATGCTAAGTCCGACATTGTGGTGATTTGCAGCTCCGACGATGAGTACGCCACACTTGCCCCCGAAGCCTTTGAAAGGCTTAATGGCAAAGCAATTTTTGTTGTGGCCGGCGAGCCCGCCTGCAAACCCGACCTTGAGGCAAAGGGGATTGCCAACTACATCAGCGTGAAGAGCAACCTGCTCGATACCCTGCTCAAGTATCAGGAAATGCTGGGAATTAAGTAACTGCAATTTTACTTAACCATAAGAGGTAAACAATGAAACCCGATTTTAAAAAGATAGATATAAAACACATCGATAAAAGTAGCGGTGTGTTAAATGTAGAGGCCGACTGGTTAACACCCGAACGTATTCCGGTGAAACCTGCCTTTACCGAAACCGACCTGGAGAACATGGAGCACCTGAACTATGCGGCAGGTATTCCGCCTTTCCTTCGCGGCCCTTACAGCACCATGTACGTGATGAAACCTTGGACTGTAAGACAGTATGCAGGCTTTTCAACCGCTGAGGAATCAAATGCCTTTTACCGCCGCAACCTGGCCGCTGGCCAGATGGGGCTTTCAGTAGCATTCGACTTAGCCACTCACCGCGGCTACGACTCCGACCACGAGCGTGTAGTTGGCGACGTGGGTAAGGCAGGCGTGGCTATCGACTCGGTAGAGGATATGAAAATCCTTTTCGACGGCATTCCCCTCAACAAGATGTCGGTTTCAATGACCATGAACGGCGCAGTACTCCCCGTTATGGCATTCTACATTGTGGCTGCGCTTGAGCAGGGTGCCAAGCTCGAGGAGCTAAGCGGAACCATTCAGAACGACATCCTGAAGGAGTTCATGGTGCGTAACACCTACATTTACCCTCCTGAATTTTCCATGCAGATTATTGCCGATATCTTTGAGTATACCTCAAGGAAGATGCCCAAGTTCAACAGCATCTCCATTTCAGGGTATCACATGCAGGAGGCCGGTGCTACTGCCGATATTGAGCTAGCATACACTCTTGCCGACGGGCTTGAGTACCTGCGCACTGGGGTAAAAGCTGGTATTGATATAGATGCCTTTGCGCCCCGCCTATCGTTTTTCTGGGCTGTTGGCATGAACCACTTCATGGAGATAGCCAAGATGCGTGCTGCACGCTTGCTCTGGGCTAAGATTGTTAAGCAGTTCAACCCCAAGAATCCCAAATCGATGGCGCTGCGTACACACAGCCAAACATCGGGGTGGAGCTTAACCGAGCAGGATCCCTTTAACAACGTAGCCCGTACCTGCATTGAGGCAATGGCAGCAGCGCTGGGTCATACACAAAGCTTGCACACCAACGCACTCGATGAGGCCATTGCCCTTCCAACCGATTTCTCGGCTCGTATTGCCCGCAACACTCAGCTATACATTCAGGAGGAAACCAACGTTTGCCGCGCAGTTGACCCATGGGCAGGTTCGTACTACGTTGAGTACCTTACCCACGAGATAGCCCATAAGGCATGGAAACTTATTCAGGAGGTAGAAGAGCTTGGCGGAATGGCAAAAGCCATTGAGACCGGCATTCCAAAAATGAAAATAGAGGAAGCCGCAGCCCGCAAGCAAGCACGTATTGACTCGGGCAAGGATATCATTGTTGGTGTTAACAAGTACCGCCTGGACAAGGAAGATCCCATTGAAATACTTGATGTTGACAACACCGCCGTGCGCGAAGCGCAGATCCGTCGCCTGCAAAAACTCCGTGCTGAACGCAACGAGGCAGAGGTTCAAGCTGCCCTCAATGCCATTACACGTTGCGTAGAAACCGGCGAAGGGAACCTGCTGGAACTATCGGTTGAGGCTGCCAAGAAACGTGCTACACTCGGTGAAATATCATATGCCTGCGAGAAAGTGGTTGGCCGTTACAAAGCGGTTATCCGTTCCATTTCAGGCGTTTACTCAGCAGAATCTATGGATGATCCTAACTACCAGAAAGCCCGTGAGCTCTGCGAAAAGTTCGCTAAGCTCGAGGGACGCCAGCCCCGTATCATGATTGCCAAAATGGGGCAGGATGGCCACGACCGTGGCGCCAAGGTTGTATCGACCGGCTATGCCGATATAGGCTTTGATGTGGACATTGGGCCTCTATTCCAAACCCCTGCTGAGGCAGCTAAACAAGCCGTTGAAAACGATGTTCATGTGCTTGGCGTGTCCAGCTTGGCCGCCGGCCACAAAACCCTAGTTCCTCAGGTAATTGAGGAATTAAAGAAACTTGGCCGCGACGATATCATGGTTATTGTTGGGGGCGTAATTCCTCCTCAGGACTACCAGTTCCTTTACGACCATGGCGTTGTGGGCATATTTGGCCCCGGAACCTCAGTGGCTTCAGCTGCCGTTAAAATTCTGGAAATCCTGCTCGGGAAATTCGAAGAGTAATCACATCGTTTAAACTGAAAAAGGGTTGCGATTGCAACCCTTTTTTATTTATTCCTGATTTATAAGTATATACTCCGCTAAAACGCCTTTCTGTCATGCTGAGCAAGCTGAAGCATCTCTATATACCTTAAGTCCTGTATCCTTGGGGAATTGTTTTCCTGCAATTGCACTTTGCAATGTTTTTTGTTGCGATGCAACGTTTCAGGGTTGTTCTTTGGAAAAGGTATTGCGTGCATCGCCCAAAATTTTGAATACAACAATACCCAGGGTTAAAACCCTGGGCTTAGTTGATTTGCCCCTACAGGGCTGTTCGCTATACCTGAGAGAGATTCCTCGACTAGTTCGGAATGACATTCCCCTTTTTTCCTTACTCCCATTTTCATGCTGAGCTCGCCGAAGCATCCCTTTGTACCTTCATTCCCTTTATTAATGAAATTCCTCAACCAACAAATAATGACTTAAGCAGTGGCATAAAAGCCTGGCCCGAAAATGGGTCGGGGGTGGAGCGTGGTGGTGGGCTTAGTAAGCGATACCACATGAGTCACGCCGAAGGCGTGGCGAATTGTATCGCGTGGCAGTTCCCCCACGGGGCACCCATCGGGTCGGGCTTTTCAGCCTTGATCTTCTTTGGTTCTTTCTTGTATCAAGACAAGAAAGAACGTGTGAATGGCTCTTTGCCATGCTTTTCCTTTGCGATGCAATGATTCAGTGTTGTTCTTTGGAAAAGGCATTGCGTGCATCGCTATACATGTGGGAGTAGCCATGGGGTTACAAATATTTCGCCCCTACGGGGCTGGGGACGGCGTTCGTTGTTCGTTGATCGTGATTCGTTGTTCGTGAATGCCATTCTGTGTAACACCGTGTTACACTGTGTAACTCTGTGATACCTATTTAGTTGATGGTTGATAGTTGATAATAAATCCTAAGCCTATGACATTGTGCCTTTTACATGAACCTTGAACTTTGAACCTTAAACCTTGAACCTTATCCTTTATCCTTTATCCTTTATCCTTAAACATCACCACCCTGCTGTACACTGCACACTGAACACTGCACACTGAACACTGCACACTATTTCTCGCTTCGCTCAGGATTCCAAAAGGAATGCTTGTTTTTGTTAACTAATCAACATTTAATTATCAACTCAAAAAATTGTTTGGGTTTGTGAATAAATGGTATATTTGTTTTAATTTGCAAATCTGTTTCTACACACTGAACATTTGTTCAAATGAGTAAAATTAAGTTAACCGTATTAGGGATATCGTATAGTCAAACCCAATCAGGAGCATACGCTCTGGTTCTGAGCGAGGAGAATGGGAACCGACGAATTCCCATAATCATAGGGGGGTACGAGGCCCAAGCCATAGCCATTCAGCTCGAAGGGCTAACCCCGCCCCGCCCGCTAACCCACGACCTATTCCTTAACTTTGCCCGTGCCTTTGGTATCGATCTTATTGACGTTCACATCTATAAGCTGGAAGATGGCGTTTTCTTTTCAAAACTGCATTGTGAGGATAGCAAAAAGGAACTCTTTATTGACTCGCGCACTTCCGATGCTGTTGCCCTTGCCCTTAGGTTCAACTGCCCCATTTATACCACTGAGGAGATAATTGAAAAGGCAGGTATCACCCTCGATGTAGAGGAGTATAATTCCGAAGAACCTCAAGATGAGAGCGAAACTGAAACACCAGAACCAACCGACAGCTTTACTGATCAAATCCGCAGGTTATCGCTCGATGAGCTCAACCGCTTACTTAGTGAGGCTGTTGAAAACGAGGAGTACGAAAAAGCAACCAAAATTCGCGACGAGATAAAACGTAGAGAAAAGAAAAAGTAATAAAATCTCCCAAAAACAAAGGCCATGAGTTTTTCCCATGGCCTTTTATATTTTTACACACCCACCTTTTAGTGCTGAACGTTAGCCACATCGGCAGGGTTATGCTTATGCTTGAATAGGAAAGCGAACAGAACGGCAACCACTAGCGAGTAGGCTGCAAAGGTTATCCAAATGCCTGTCCAGTTGAACTGTATTGCACCTTCAGGCGCATTAGGTATGGTGAAGAACTTGTCGATTATGATACCGCTAATGCTACTTCCCAGAAAAGCACCAAAACCGTTTGTCATCATCATAAACAAACCTTGCGCACTTGCCCTTATGGATGGCTCACTTTGGGTTTCAACAAACAACGAACCTGATATGTTGAAGAAATCGAAAGCCATACCGTAGATTATACATGAAAGGATAATCATCCAAAGACCCGGGCCTGGATCGCCAACTGCAAAAAGGCCAAAACGCAGCACCCATGCTACCATGCTCATCAGCATCACATTTTTAATCCCAAAACGCTTAAGGAAGAAGGGAATGGTAAGAATAAACAGAGTTTCGGAGATCTGTGAAATGGACATGATAATGGCAGGGTATTTTACTGCAACCAGATCAGCAAACTGGGGTAGTTTGGCAAAATCGTGAAGGAAGGTGTCGCCGTAGGCGTTTGTCAGCTGCAGCGATGCGCCAAGCAACATGGCAAAAATGAAGAAAATGGCCATCTTGGTGCTCTTGAAAAGCTTAAACGCATTTAGTCCAAGCTCATCAACCAACGACTTCTTATGACCACGAGCTAAGGGCGGGCATTGAGGTAAGGTAAAGGCGTATAGGCCTAAAATGAACGATGCCATGGAAGCAACGTAAAACTGGGTTGATGACGTTTCAAAGCCCATTAAGCTGATAAACCATAATGCCACAATAAAACCAATTGTTCCCCACACCCTTATTGGCGGATACTCTTTTATGATATCCATTCCCCTGCTTTTCATTGAGGAGTAAGCAACCGTGATGGAAAGAGCAATGGTTGGCATGTAAAACATCATGTTAACCAGCATAACCCAAAACATTGTTGTGGGGTTGTTGACCATTGGGACTATAAATAGCATTACTCCACCAAGTATGTGGAAAATTCCGTAAAGCCTTTCGGCATTTATCCAACGGTCGGCAATGATACCTGCTATGGCAGGCATGAACAGCGATGCCAATCCCATTGTGGAGAAAATGGCGCCAAATTCTGTTCCGCTCCACTGCTTGGTTTGAAACCAGTAAGCCCCTATGGTAAGTAACCATGAACCCCAAATGAAAAACTGAAGGAAATTCATTAGGGTAAGTCGTAGTTTCAAATTCATAATGTTCAATTTAGTTGTTGATTTGGTCGGTAAAAATAGTATCGTTTTTTTGGTTATACTATATAGTCAACAATTTTTTAGATACTTAACCTAAACATTTGAACTTTTCAGAGCATATTTTCTACCATTTTACAGAAATCAGGGAAATGTTGACTTACTGAAACCAAAACATAGAAGTTCTGCAGAAACCATTTATTATCCTACTCTATAAACCCTAATGATGTTTTATTTACAAGCCCTGAACCTACTCATTAACCCGGTGACTTATTTCAGGACGGGTCACCCTTTATCCTTTATCCTTTATCCTTTACCCTTTATCCTTTAACCTTTATCCTTTAACCTTTATCCTTTAACCTTTATCCTTTCCCCTTAACAATTGCCTCAATGGCACTTGCCACCTCCTGCATGAGCCAAAGTGGGGTTGAGGTTGCCCCGCTAATACCTACACTCTGGCAACCACTTAACCATTCTGGCTTTAATTCAGCTGAATTCACAATCAAATGGCTATTGGGGTTTACTTCCAGGCAGGCCTCAAAAAGCATCTTCCCGTTTGAGCTGTTGGTGCCACTAACAAAAATCATCAAATCGTGTTTTTGTGCAAAAGCCTTAATGTGAGGCTTCCGGTTCGACACCTGTCCGCAAATGGTATTATTAACCTTAAGTAGGGTTTCGGGCTGTGTGTTGTATATAGCTACCCGGCGCTTTATCTCCTCAACAATCTCCCTATAGTGCTCGGGTTCCTTTGTGGTTTGCGAGAAAATTTCGATAGGTTTACTGAAATCGATCCCGTCAAGATCGTTCAAATCCTGAACTACTACAGCCTGGTTGTTAGTTTGTCCGCATAGGCCGATAACCTCAGCGTGCCCCTTTTTACCAAAAATAATTACAGTTCCGCCAAGGGGTTGAAGGCGTTCCCAGGCCTTGCGGACACGTTCCTGCAGCTTAAGAACCACCGGACAGGTAGCATCAACCAGGTTGATGTTGTACTTTTTTGCTAACTCATAGGTTGATGGTGGTTCACCGTGAGCACGGATTAGGACACTCCTCCCTCCCAACTCGGGCAACTGGTCGTGCTTTACGGTTTTCATGCCTATCCCTTTAAGGCGATTATTTTCCATCTCGTTATGGACAATCTCGCCCAGACAGTTGATTTCAATTCCTTTGCTCAGATTCTCTTCGGCTGTTTTGATTGCATTTACTACACCAAAACAGAAACCGGCATTAGGATCAATCTCAATTCTCATTCAAATTCAGTATTATACTGCTAAACAGATAAGCTATAATTTGGTTTAAACGGTAAGGCGCTTAACCATTTCCTCCACCCACTCCATTTGCTCCTCAACTGTCATGTTAGTATTATCGAGAACCACGGCATCATCGGCTTTGCGGAGTGGAGCCACATCGCGGTTCTGGTCAATGTAATCGCGCTCCTCAATATTTTTAAGCACCTCGTCTAAGGTAACATTCAAACCCTTTTCCTGCAACTCCTTTAACCTGCGCCGGGCACGAACAATAGGGTCGGCTGTCATGAATATTTTCAGCTCAGCATCGGGGAATACCACTGTACCAATATCGCGGCCATCCATTACAATTCCTTTCTTTTTGCCAAGTTCCCTTTGCAACTCCACTAGTCGGGTTCGCACAGCCGGTATAGCGGCAACAAGGCTCACATGGTTAGCAACCTGCGGACTCCGAATTTCGTCCTCAACCACCTCGCCATTCAGGGTTGTAAGGTAAGCCATTTTAACAGGATCGTATGAGAAGCCAATGTTTATCTCCTTTAAAATACTTTGAAGCATTGATGTATCCACCACGCCATCGTTAATAAGCCCCCGGCGGAGCAGTTCAAGCGTAACCACGCGATACATGGCTCCGCTATCAATGTACAGGTATCCTAAACGTTTTGCAATGGCCTTAGCAAACGTGCTTTTCCCACACGACGAGAATCCATCAATAGCAATAACTATTTTTTTATCCATTGGTTGTAAGATCATTTTTTGAACCCGCTAAGGTAATAAAAACTCCACTTGATGGGTGGCCTCTAAAGCCAGTTTTGAAGATTGGTGGTTATTGAAAAATGGTTGGTAGAGCCGGTTAAATGGTATGTTGCCCTACTGTAGCTAACATCAAACTTCTTTATTCTAAGGCTTACTCCCCAGCTAAACCCAACGGTTGAAACTCGCTCCTGCACCTTAAGTTCATTCCGACGCTGGTAGTTATACCCTAGACGTAAGGCAAAGCCTTTCACGGGTACAAACTCTATCCCGGCAATCAAATGGCTAATCAACTCACGGCCTACCCGCTCAACCACATTGGGCGACGGTTTGTCATCTTCGCCAAGAATATCGGTTTTGTTAATGGGGGAACTGTAATACAAATCGTAACGCTCCAGGTGCTGCATGGTTACAACAAACCTGAAAGGTGCATGCGCCAACTTCTTACTGAAACCGGCAACAGCCTCAAAAGGTAAGTTCTCGTAAGTATTGGCAGTGTAAGGTTTTACCATCACACCAACATTCCTAAGCGCAATACCCGCAGCAAAGAGTTTATTGCCTGAAAGGTAATGTACACCAAAATCGGTAGAAATCCCCAGGGAGTAATAACGCTCCAAGTGCGAGTAGATGGGTTTAACGCTTACCCCTACATTAAAACAGGAATCGATACGGTAGCTGTAGGTTACCGCCAAAGCAAAATCGTTGCCGCCAAAGGTGCCCGATATTGCTCCCGATTCATCGGCTTGGTCAAAACGGCCATAGTTAATTCCAAAAATTGAAAAGCCAAGCGTACTTCTGGAGTTCAATCGCTGGGCGTACGACACCGCTGCAAAATTAATGCTGGCGTAGTAGCTTGTGTAGAACAAGCTAACGGCATTATGCAGTGATGAATCGAGCATAGCCGGATTTTGGTTAGTCAGGGAGATATCGGCCAAATCCGATGCTGCCATCTTACCACCAAAGGCAGCAACGCGCGAAGAGTAAGGCAGATTCAGAAACTGATAGGTAGATAAGCCCCCGTTCTGACCATTAACGGAAATGGCCATAATGAAACAAAGAATGATTGTTGTTGCAAACCGCATGGTGGTTTTATGGGCTAAAATCTAATTAAATATCATTCTAAACGGATAGTATATGCCAAATATTGCCTACCTGGCTGCCGGTTCAAGTAGCTGGGGCTGTTTCTTAGCGGTTAGCTTGGACTGGTTAAACTGCTCACCAACTATAACGGAGAGCGCTTGCTGCATAATTGAGAATTTAAGAGGAGTTTCGCCAAGCGATTCGCCATCAACCTCAAGACCTACGGCTGGAATACTCATTATCTCAATGCTTTTCCCCCTCACGCCTAAAACACGTGAATGCTTTAGGATGGTTCCGTTGTAAAGCCGTGGCAGGTTGGCAACCACATTAAGCTTGCTTATCTTTTTAATAATGGTAACATCAAACAGCCCATCGTCCGAAAGGGCAAAAGGAACCTGCATCATTCCAGCGCCGTTAAAGCGGCAAATTCCAATGGTGAGGCTGAAAACTGTATGCTGAAAGTGCTTACCATCAACCTTAACATTTATTCGGGTTGAGCGGTACCGGATAAGCGCCTTAATAAGGCTAAGAATGTATAGCAACGCGCCACGTTTCCCCAAATCCTTTAAACGGTTAGTCCGGCGAGCCACCTCGGCATCGAAACCAACGCCAGCGGCGTTAATGAAGTAACGGGTATGCCTAACGCTCGATTTGTAGTACTCGGCCACACCTACATCCTGCTTGAATACCCTTTTATTCTTTATTGCCCTAACGCATTCCTCGTAGTTGTGTGGAATCTCATACATCCGAAACCAATCGTTTCCAGTACCAACACCTATTACCCCAACAGTAATATCGCTGGGGCTTACCGTCTTTTGAATAAAAATCCCGTTAACCACCTCGTTCAGGGTACCATCGCCACCAACTGCAATAATATTTCGGTAGCCCTTTACTATTGCCTGCACGGTGAGCTCAACCGCATGGTACTTATACTCCGTAAAGGCATGGGAATAGTGAATATCGTACTTGTTGAGCAAACGACTAATGATAGGCCAATCGACAACCGATTTACCCCCTCCAGCCCGCGGGTTTACCACTACAAACCAACTTGTTTCCAACGTATAGAAATTTAGTCATCGAATCCGATGCAAATATAACCATTCTGTTAAAATTCATTCACTTATCCGGAAAATGGTTTTTGTTTGATAAAAGAATTTCTATTTTTGCAGTTACCGTTTGCACAAACCGATTGTTAATAACTTGTTAATAACATCGGGGCAAATGTTCATATTCACATCCATGGGGGTGTGGAATGAAAAGGAAAGGAAACTTATTTTTGACCCTTGTAAAAAAACATAGTAATGGCAAAAGTAATTGCATTAGCTAACCAGAAAGGTGGTGTAGGTAAAACCACCACAGCTATTAACCTTGCAGCCAGCTTGGCGGTTCTTGAGAAAAAGGTACTCCTGATTGATGCCGACCCTCAGGCCAACGCCACATCGGGTACCGGTTTTGATTTGCGCAACGTAAAAACCAGTATCTACGAGTGCCTTATAGATGATATCAACCCTAAGGATATCGTTCTCAACTCTGAAATTAAGGGGTTAGACCTTATCCCCTCGCACATCGACCTGGTTGGTGCCGAAATTGAAATGCTCAACATGCCCAATAGGGAAAAGATACTTAAAGGGGTAATTGAAAAGGTTAAGGATGATTACGACTTTGTTTTCATTGATTGCTCGCCCTCGTTGGGACTAATAACTGTAAACGCACTCACTGCTGCCGATTCGGTAATTATTCCTGTGCAGTGCGAGTACTTTGCACTCGAGGGGTTGGGCAAGCTGCTTAATACCGTAAAAATCATTCAAACCCGTTTAAACACCGAACTGCAAATTGAAGGATTCCTGCTAACCATGTACGATCCTAGGCTTCGCCTTTCGAACCAAGTAGTTGATGAGGTACGCAAGCACTTCCAGCAAATGGTGTTCGAGACTATCATCCAGCGCAACATTAAGCTGAGCGAAGCACCTAGCTACGGCAAACCAGTAATTCTGTACGATGCTGCATCTACCGGATCGTTAAACTACATGAACCTGGCTCGTGAGCTGCTGCAGAAAAACAACATGACCAGCATTGACAATAGTAGCAAGATAGAGGAATAAGAAGGAGGAAATATTTACCATGTCAAAAAAGATGGCTTTAGGCAAAGGGTTAGGTGCTCTTATTGACGATGCGGTTGACCCAACACGCAACCAGGATATTAAAACCGAAAAACAGGTTGTGAGCGAGCTGGTTAACGAGATTGAAATTGAAAAAATCGACGTTAACCCCTACCAACCCCGTACCCAGTTCGATGAGGAAGCGCTAAAGGAACTAGCGGAATCAATATCCAAGCTTGGTGTTATACAACCCCTCACAGTTCGCGCTGTAGATGGTCGCTTTCAGCTTATTTCGGGTGAACGCCGCCTAAGGGCAGCAAAGCTTGCCGGGCTAAAAACAATCCCAGTATTCATTCGCACTGCCGACGACCAGGGTATGCTTGAGATGGCCCTGGTTGAAAACATCCAGCGTGAGGACCTTAACGCCATTGAGGTAGCCATTAGCTACCAGCGCCTGATTGAGGAGTGTAACCTTACCCAGGAAACCCTATCCGAGAGGGTTGGCAAGAAAAGGGCTACCATATCCAACTACTTGCGCCTGCTTAAACTTCCAGCCGAAATTCAACTTGGCATAAGCCAGGACCTAATTAGCATGGGGCATGCTCGCGCACTTATTACCATTGAAGATCCTAAGGTACAGCTCGATATTTACCACCAAACCATTGCCGAAGGGCTATCGGTTCGTAGGGTTGAAGAGCTAGCCCGCATGGCTAACGATCCAACTCCCGTAAGTCCTGCTAAAACTAAGGATGGAAAGGAAAAGGTTAACCTTGGTGAACAGGAAATAGTCCTGAAGGATCATCTTACCAACCGCTTGGGACTCCGCGCCGATGTTAAGCCCGGTCCCAAGGGCGATGGCAAAATTGTTATTTCTTACAATAACCAGGCTGAACTGGAAGCCATTCTTGAAAAGTTTATCAAGATTGAGGAGTAGATACTAGTGTTGGAATCCATGCATGGCACTTGCTTTTTACTAAATGGCCGACAAGTCAATAAATGCCTGTCGGCCTTTGCAATTTTTTTTCTTTTACTTAACGCACCAAGGGTTTACTCGCAAACAAGCGATACCAAAACGCTAAAAAAGCCCGATATAACCACCCGTATTTGGCTGGGCTCGCATGTTTTACCTGGTTACGGACAGGTTTACAACAGGGATTATTGGAAAATTCCCATTTTCTACGCGGGTATGGGCACCATGGCATACCAGGGCTACCAGATGAACAGCGACTACAAGAAATGGCAAAAGACTTACCTTGCCCTTCCAACCTCCGACCCAGACCGCGAAAAATTTAAAATAAAAGCAACCGAGTACCGGCAAAACCGAAACTTATATTACGCCGCAGCCACAGCCTTTTACCTAGCCAGCGTTTCCGATGCCGTTTTGGTTTACAACCGAGGCAAACACTCCCCCGCCGCTGCATCAATACTTTCAACACTGGTGCCTGGCATGGGGCAAGCCTATAACGGGGCATACTGGAAAATTCCTATCATCTACGGGGGGTTATCCACTTTCTACTTTATTATTGACTGGAACAACAGGGGGTACAACCGATTCAGAACGGCTCTTTTTAATCTGATAGACGGCGACCCAGCCACAGTTGATGAGTTTAACGGAACACGTACTCAGGAAGAACTCCGCTACTACATGGACAACTACCGGCGGAACCGTGACCTTTCGGCCTTAGGCTTTGCGGTAGTGTATGCGCTGAACATCATTGATGCCAACGTTGATGGCCACCTGTACGACTGGAATGTGGACGACAACCTGACCTTCAGGGTTGAACCAGCCGTTTTTAACCCCTCGCAAAACCTAACCTATAACACACCTGCCTTTGGGGTTTCATGTAGGGTTACGTTTTGAATAAGTGAACAGGTTAATGAATAACGGTTAAAGGAGGTTCTTGAACAGTAAACCATTAAAAATCAGACGAATAATAAGGAGTACGAAGAATTTAAGGGGTTACTTACCAACAAAAATCAACCAAACCAGTTGAACATAATCACACTCCCATAAATTGTTAATATAAACAGCGGGAAAGTCCACCATTTGTGTAAATTATACCCAAAAACATAAAATTTAAAGTTAAAAAGATGTTCCTTTTTTAGGAATTGATACCATGCGCTTGAAATTTAAAATAACCATTATCATTTTATTGCTATCTGCCCAAATTAAGGCACAAACTAATTTGCCTCAAGTGGTGAACGGTAAAATTGAACGCATTGAAAAATTCACATCAAAGTATGTAACTCCACGAAATATTGACATTTGGCTCCCAAGCGGATATTCCGACTCAACTAAATATGCAGTACTCTACATGCACGATAAGTAAATGCTTTACGATCCCTCCACTACTTGGAACAAGCAGGCTTGGGATGTTGACAATGCGGTATCGGTTTTGATGGCAGAAAACAGAGTTAAAAACTTTATTGTGGTAGGCATTTGGAATGGTGGTAAAACCCAGCACCAGGACTACTTCCCACAAAAACCATTCGAAAAGCTATCGCAAGCTGAAAAGGACACCATTACTGCTCGGCTAAAAAGAGTGGGCAGAACCGAAGGTGCTTTTCAACCTCAATCCGATAATTACCTAAAAATTTATTGTAAAAGAACTTAAGCCCCACATTGATAAAAGATATTCTGTTTACACTAATCGGGAAAATACCTTTATTGCAGGTAATCCCGATAGCCATAAAATTTATTTTGACTATGGCGATTAAACCCTAGACGCCATGTATCCGGAGATTCAGAAAAGAATTGATAGCGTTATGGTTAATAAAGGGGTCAACAGCCATAGCTGGATAACCAGGTATTTCCCTGGGGAAAACCACAGTGAACTGGCATGGAGCAAGCGTTTACGTATCCCCTTGGAATTTTTACTCAGCTCGCCGGCTCAACCCTAACGGCCGAAATCTTGAATGGCGCAATGCGACTGTATGGGTCAAGTTCATCGCGGGTAAGGCGGTTAACCTGAGCCTCGGTGTAATGCCAGGGCATAAAGAGTTCTCCCTCAAGCACCTCATCGGCGATGCGAACCTGGGTTTCCAGAGTACCTCGCACCGAGGTAATCCTTACCTTCTCACCATGTTTAATCCCCAATTTTGATGCATCGTTGGGATGCATAATTACATAGGGATTGTTGGTAAAGTTTGTTAGAGCCTTGTTTCTGCGGCTCATGGTACCAGTATGGTAATGGTAAAGAATACGGCCCGAGTTCAGTATAAATGGGTACTCGGTAGTAACCCTTTCGGTTTGATCGACATGCTCCACTGGGAAAAGTTTAGCCTTGCCGCTGGGCGTGTTGAATTTATCGAGGTATAGGGTAGGTGTACCGGGATGGTCGGGGGTGGGGCAAGGCCACTGGATACCATGATGTTCAAGTCGGGCATGCGAGATGCCAGCCATAATTGGGGTTACCCTCGCCAGTTCATCGAATATCTCGGCCTCGTTGCGGTAGTTAGGCATGGGCTTGCCCATGCGGGCAGCTAGTTCGTGGATAATACGCCAATCCTCACGGGCTTCGCCCGGACAATCGACCGCTTTGCGAACCCGCAACACACGTCTATCGCTGTTAACAAATGTTCCGTTCTTTTCCGCCCACGATGAGGCGGGCAGTACAACATGTGCAAAACGGGTAGTCTCAGTATGGAAAATATCCTGTACCACCAAAAAATCAAGCTTTTGAAGTGCCTCCTCGGTATGGTTAAGGTTGGGATCGCTAATCATGGGGTTTTCGCCCATAATGTAAAGCCCTTTTATCTTGCCATGGTAGGCGGCCTGAATGATTTCAACGGTTGTAAGGCCTGGCCTATCGGAAAGCCTTTCGAAAGGCACACCCCAAACCTGAGCCACCTTACGTCTATTTTCAACATCCGAAACCGGAATATACCCAGGATACATTGCAGGATGACATCCCACATCGGTAGCGCCCTGAACATTATTTTGTCCACGGGGTGGGTCAATGCCACATCGATCCTTCCCAATCTTCCCGGTTACGAGTATCATGTTAAGCAAGCTAAACACGTTATGAGTGCCAGTAACCTGCTGGCTCATGCCCATTCCCGTAGCAACCATTGCGGTTTTGGCAGTTGCGTATATTCGGGCAGCATCTTTGATTTTTTGAGCTGGAACGCCCGTAATTTTTTCCGTGACTTCAGGGGTATACTTTTCAACCAGCTCCTTTAGCTCAAGGAAGGCTTGCATCCCCCCTTCCACCCTGCTCTCAATAAAGCTGTGGTCAACCCAGTTGTTAGCAATAATCTCCCTGACCATTCCGTTGAGCAGAGCCACATCGGTTCCCAAACGGGGCTGTAGCCAGATGGTGGCGTAGGCAACCAAGTGGCGTCCATTTGGGATCAATCACAATGATTTTCATTCCTCTTGCTGCACCCCGCTTAACATAGGTTGCAGTAATTGGGTGGGTTTCAATAATATTATTTCCAGTTACTACTAAACAATCGGTGGTTTCAAAATCTTCAATTGAGTTGCTGCCAGCCCCATCGCCAATGGATTTGAGCATGGCAGTAACCGTTGAGGCATGGCAAAGCCTGGTGCAGTAGTCAATATTATTGGTTCCAAAAACAGTTCTGATGAATTTCTGAAAGATGTAGTTATCCTCGTTGGTGCATTTGGCCGAGGCATAGCCGGCCAACGAGTCGGAGCCATACTTTTCTTTAATCTCGCCAAACTTTTGGGCTATTAAGGTTAGCGCCTCGTCCCAGGATGATTCAACCAATTCGCCATTTTTGCGGATAAGGGGCACAGTTAGCCTATCGGGGCTATGGACAAATTCATAGCCAAAGCGTCCCTTCACGCAAAGCCTGCCATCGTTTGGCGAAACGCCTTCAACGCCATTGCTGCGAACAATTTTGCCGTCCTGGACAAGCAACTCAATTTGGCATCCCACTCCGCAGTAGGGGCAAGTAGTTCGAACCCTTTGCTCTACCCTTTCGATTTTGATGAACTCCCTGTTGGGTTTTTCCACTATTGCTCCGGTTGGGCAAAGCTGGATGCACTCGCCACAGCCATCACACTCGCTGTCGCCCCAAACACCTGTGCCTGCAACTATAAAGGAATTCAACCCCCGCTCATAGAACGACAGCACATTTTTCCCCTGCACCTCGTCGCAGGCCTTTATGCACCTAAAGCACTTTATGCACTTTGAAGGGTCATAGGTAAGCACGGGCGAAGAACTATCAACCCTAAACTCAACATGAGCCTTAACCGGTTTAAAGAATCGGTTTTCTGGCTTATCGAGCCCATACCTTAGCATTAACTCCCTGAGCTCATCGGGATAGGTGCCATCGTAATGGGTGTTTTGCTCGCTTACCAAATAGTCCAAAAGGAAACGACGGGTTTCCTCCAGTTCCTGGTCAAAGGCAACAATATTCATTCCTTCCTTTACGGCAAGGGTGCACGATGCAACCATGCCCCGTTGTCCCTCAACCTTAACCAGACATAAACGGCAGGCCCCAGTTGGTGTTAATTTATGGTGATAGCATAGGCCGGGTATGTTGAAACCGTTAAGCCGTGCTTGGTGTAACAAGTTGGCACCCTCGGTTGCCAGCACCTCTTTCCCATCAATATATATCTTTACTTTAGCCATGGCTACTTATTTGCAGTTTGTTTTACCAGTATGTGTTCCCATAAACTTTTTAGGGGGAGAATTGGTGATTGGCCAAGCGGACAAAGCGATGTACGCGCAATCAGCTCGGCTTGCCTTATAAGTTCAGGGTAAACTTGGTTGTTGTTGAAGTTTTGCTGCGCCAAACTCTCTTTAAGCGTGTTGTGGAGTTGAGCCGTTCCCACCCTACATGGAATACACTTACCGCAGCTCTCGTGCTTAAAGAATTTAAGTATTGATAGCATGGTTTGGTTTAGGTTGCGAGTGCCATCCATAACTATTACAGCACCCGAGCCAAGGGTTAGTCCAACCTCGCGAAGCTTATCGTAGCCCATGGGCACATCTAAGTGTTGCTCCGAGGCAAACGTGCCAGCTGCGCCGCCTATTAGCGCAGCCCCAAAAGGTTTTCCATTCCTAATGCCACCTGCCACATCGTAGATTAACTCCCTTAAAGTGATTCCCATTGGAAACTCATAGAATCCGGGCTTACTAACATCGCCGCTAATGGTAAAAATTTTTGTGCCGGGCGAATTTTCGGTTCCAATGGAACGGTACCACTTTGCCCCATTCAGGATAATTGCCGGGAAGTTTGCAAGGGTTTCAACGTTGTTGATTAGGGTAGGTGCGCCCCAAAGCCCCTTCTCGGCAGGGTAAGGGGGCTTAATACGCGGGTACCCCCTTTTCCCCTCAACTGACTCAATCAGGGTTAGCTCCTCACCGCAAAGGTAGGAGCCTGCACCACGCCGAACCTCCAGGTCGAAATCGAATCCGCTACCCAAAATATTCTTGCCCAGAAACC
>Ga0209409_1000829_pt1 | contig 30063 bp, 27 predicted proteins | sample AD_JPNMR1_MetaG_FD_184424 | JGI IMG/M metagenome (GOLD analysis project Ga0209409, IMG submission 184424) | Active sludge microbial communities of municipal wastewater-treating anaerobic digesters from Japan - AD_JPNMR1_MetaG (SPAdes) (version 2) | ecosystem: Engineered > Bioreactor > Anaerobic...
CTTATAATTTTGCAACAAATATTTTTCGACCAAGGGGATTTTTCTTTTTATATGGGAAATTTCTGTTTAATGCTAATTATTTCTTTATACCTATTTTTTTAATTTAATATTATTTACAAAACTACTTTATGATTTTTCTTTATATTTTTTACCTTATTGCTCCTTTGACAAATTTTATCTTTTTGGATATAAAAAGAGAGAAATGACTTACTTTCTCATACAAAAATTTAATAATATAATTCAATTTTAACAGTTGCTATTTCGATATTTTAATTAAAAGGACAAAGCAATGATAGAACCAAAAGTATTAAAAGGATTTAGAGATACTCTACCAGAAATAATGATTATAAAAAAGGATCTTATAAAAAAACTCGAAAAAACATTTGAGAGTTTTGGATTTTTGCCTATTGATACTCCAGCACTCGAATATACAGAAATACTTCTCGGGAAAGGTGGTGGTGAAACAGATAAACAGATATATCGTTTCAAAGATCATGGTGGAAGAGATGTTGCATTAAGATATGATTTAACAGTTCCTCTTGCAAGATTTATTGCAGCAAATTATAATGATCTGGTATTCCCATTTAAGAGATATCATATTGCTCCGGTCTGGAGAGGCGAAAATACTCAAAAAGGTAGATATAGAGAGTTTTATCAGTGTGATTTTGATATACTTGGGGTTGATTCGATAAATTCTGATTTAGAAATTTTATTAGTCATAAAAAATGGCTTTGATAATCTAAATATTACCGATTATATTATAAATATAAATCATAGAAAATTATTAAATTCATTTTTAGAAAAATTCGGATATTTAGAAAAGAGCACAGATATATTAAGAGTAATTGATAAGATTTATAAAATAGGCAAAGAAGAGGTATTAAAAGAATTGGTTGACAATGTTAAAATTCCTTTAAAAGATGGTGAAGGCATAATAGAATTTTTAAATATAGAAGAAGATAAAAAGATAGGCATACAGGGGGATAGTATATTTGAAAAATTAGAAAAGATTATGCCATTATTAAATGAATCTGGCAAAAATGCAATAAAAGAGCTTGCCTTTATATTCAATAATCTAAAAGAATTAAATATATTACAATATTTCGCATTTAATCCAGCAATAACAAGAGGGCTTGATTATTATACTGGAATTGTGTTTGAAAGTTTTATCTCAGATAGAATGGAATTTGGTTCAGTATGCTCCGGTGGTAGATATGATAATCTTACTTCTCTTTATAGTAAAAATAGAGTCTCTGGAGTTGGAGCATCTTTTGGACTGGATAGATTACTTGCATTACTTGAGTCAAAGAATATCTTTTTGCCCAAAAAATCTATAACAGATGTTATTATTTTTTGTCTTGATGAGAATTTAACATCTTATTATCATAAAGCAGCAGAAATCTTAAGAAAAAATAGTATAAATGTAGAGGTATTCTTTGAGCCAAAAAAGATAATAAATCAATTTAAATTTGCAGAAAAAAAAGATATCACTTATGTGATGATTGCTGGGGAAATGGAAGCAAAAAAATCTACATTTAATATAAAAAATTTAAAGACTCAAGAAGAAAAAAAAGAATTGACAATAGAAGAAATTATTAGCATAATAAAAGGGAAATAATGATTGTGGAAATTATTAAAGATATATTAGAACAATATAGAAATAGTATCTCCTTAGAAAAATTAGAGGAGATACTTGCAAGTAAGAATATCAAATCTCCCATTTATGAAATAATAAATCATTCAAGTCTTTTTTCTGTAAGTAACGGACTTGTATTTATAAAATCTTCATTGTTCGAACAAAAAGAGAGTTTTTTCTTAGAATTTGAGGATTATTTAAAGACAAAAGTACAAAATACTAAACTTTGCGATGACATAATAAATAACTTTAAATTTATCACACCGGATATCTTTATAATAGAATGGATGAATGCGAGTCTTGAGAGAAAAATATATATATTTGATTTTCTTTATAATCTCATAATAAAACCTAAAAGAATAAAAGATAGATTAAAAAAATATTTTAATGATCTAATAGATTTTTACACACTTATAACAGCATATTCTTTAATATTCATAAAAATCGATGAAGAAAATATAGATGAAAAAACAGTTCTATTTTTTAAAGAGATAGAAAAAGGAGAAAACATTTTAAAGAGTCATATTTTCAATCTTTTAACAATTCCAGATGTTATACAAACAAAAATAAATGAATGGGAAAAAGAATTTAAAGATATAAAAGTAAAAATTAATTTTATTCTCGAAGAATCATTTTATGAAGTTGTAAAATATTCCACTGCACTACTCAAAAGAGTAATAAAAAAAGAGATAAATAATTTTGATATATCTCTCATTTTATCACGATATGACTTTAAGAGTTTTTATGACTGGATATTAATGATTTCTGAAAAGAATAGTAACGATTTTTACAATAAACACAATCTTTTTGATGATTTAAAATATCTATAAGAGAGATTCTTTTTTCAATATCTCCATTTCTATGTTTAGTATCTGTTCAATTCTCTGATTTCCATTAATTTCATAATATTTAAACCCTTCTTTTTTTAAAAAAGAGAATGCTTTTTTATAATTTTGTAATATTTTCTCCTGAAGAGACTCTTTTTCAAAAATCTCTTTTGTTGTTTCTCTCTGGTTTAATCTTCTTAAACACTCATCAATTGAGGTATTTAAGAAAAATACAATCTGCGGCAAAAAGAAATCTTTATTTAGCTCAAAGACCTTTTCAAAAGATAAATTTAGACACTGATAAGCAAAAGAGGAAAAAAGATACCTATCACAAATAACAATTTCGCCTCTATTACATCTTTCTACTATTCCATTATTTGAATAAAGATGCTCATTTCTATCAGCTGCAAAAAGATACGCTAAAGATGTATAATCAACGGATATTTCATTTCTTAGAATTTTTCTAATAAATTTGCCTATATCATTATCTGTTGGCTCATAAGTAAAAAAAGAATTTTTTATATTTTTAGATAATAATTTTGCCTGCGTGGAAGTACCAGAGCCATCCAGTCCTTCAATGACTATAAAATTTTTTAAAATATTCATCATAAATTCTTACTCTAACTCCAGTAACATTGGGCAGATTGTCCCATCATCCGAAATGCAGATATCAAAACCAGCTGGTCTTGTTATATTACTCTTTATACAGGGCTTATTTTGCGAAAAATGAATACAGATATATCTTTTACCTTCAGAATATATATATTCCTCTCTTTTAAAAGAAGAGAAAACCTTTTTTTCTGAAGATTTATCTTTAATTTCTTGTTCTATTTTAGTAAGTCGAGACTCAAAGTTTGAAAATTCGTCAATTAAGTCTATATCCATACATATCCCTCTTTATAATAAAAAATTTTTATTTTATTACACTTTTTATTTTTTTTCATAAAAGACTTATTTTTTAAAATTTTCTTATAATCTTTCTTACCTCTTCTCTTGTTATTCTTGAGATTAATTCTTTTGGCTTTATTTGAGGATTTATTACCATTAATCTATGTGCCCATACATCCTCTGCAAGATCTATAAGGTCCTGATCTGTTACAAAGTCTCTTTTGTTTAAATATGCATTTGCCTTTAACATATCTATCATCATTAAGCCAGACCTTGTTGAAAGTCCCAATCTTATGTCTTTTGTCTCCCTTGTTCTCTGACAAATTTTAGCAATAGCAATATGAATTTTTTCATTTACCTCAATTTCTTTTATTTTTTTTCTAATCTCTAAAATTTCTTTTTCAGAAATTACTGGTTTAAGAATTGAAAATCTATCCTCTGATTTCCCTAATTGAAAAATATTTATCTCATTTTCGAGGTCCGGGTAACCAATAGAGAGGCAACAGGAAAATCTATCGAGTTGAGCTGCTGGAAGAGGGTATGTCCCTTCTGATTCAACTGGATTCTGCGTGGCAATTACAAAAAAGATCTCTGGCAATTGATATGTCTTTATCCCAATGGTAACCTGTTTTTCTGCCATTGCTTGGAGTAAAGCAGATTGCACTTTTGGGGTTGTCCTATTAAGTTCATCGGCAAGTAAAATATCAGTAAAAACAGGCCCTGGTTTAAATACAAAGTCTTTTTTTTCTGGATCATATACATCCACACCAGTTATATCATAAGGGAGAAGATCCGGAGTACCCTGAATTCTTGAGAATTTTATCAACTGTCCATCATCTTTATATATCATTTTAGACAGAGATTTTGAGACAATTGTCTTACCAACACCAGGGACATCTTCGAGTAAAATATTACCACCAACAAGAAGAGTTGCAACAATTTTTTTTGTCTTATCTTTTTTCCCTATTAAAATAAGATCCAGTTGTTCCAGTAATTTAATGACAGATTCTTCCATTTTAACCTCTATAATATAAATATTAGATTATATTTTTATTATTTCTCTCAAGCCTTTTTGCCAGAAGTCTTGCAAGAAATAGCCCATAATGAGGGTATTTTTTTATAATATTTACAAAAGATTTTTTTGAAATTTCTATTAATTTACCATCTGTTTTAGCAATTACATCTGCAACCCTTTTATTATTTAATAAGAATGACATCTCCCCTAAAAATACATCACTCGGATTAAGTTCAGCAATTTTTTTACCGTTTAAGACTACCTCATATATCCCATTTACTATATAATAAAGACAATTTGATCTTTCCCCCTGTTTTAATACTTTATCATCGGCTTTAACAATAATCTCTCTTTGTTGAGAAAATCCTTCTGGAATCATCTTTTTATCTTTATCTGTTTTTACGACAATTGTAACCTCATTTCCAATATCATTATATTTTAAAGAATCGACATACATCTGTGTCATAAATATACCACGACCATGCATTTTCCATAAATCCTGTTCAGAATCTGGATTATAAATTCTCTTTTTATAATCAAATCCTTTACCACAGTCTCTTATTACAAATTTTAGTTCTTCATCCGTAAAAGTATAGTCAAGATAAACTTTTCTTTTTGCAATTTCTGGATTCTGATTTTTTAATCTTATTAATTCATTAATATCTCCCTTTTCTTCAAGATATTTAGTCTTCTCTTCATAATTTATTTCACAGTTTCCATGTTCTATTCCATTCATAATTAATTCTGTTAATGCGATTCGTAAGGTATTTTCTTTATTTGGATTGATGTATCTTTCTGTCACAAGTGTAGAGGTAAGAATATTAACATAGGAAGATACCATAGAAGGATCATTGTCTATTACAAAAGAGCCGGATCTTTTTTCTAAAATCTTTTGAGCAATATCCTTTTGCACTAAAACCTGCTTATTTGTTAAAACTATTTCAAGAATTTTTGATAAATAGTAATCTATTTCATATTTATCTATAAAAGAGAGAATATTCAGCTTATTAAATTCTTTTATAAGATCTTCATATTTTTTTCTATCAAGAATTAGAAGAATACCAGTAGAATGAAACCACGGATCATTATTAATCAATTTTAAAAGGTCAGAACAGTCCATTTTTTCATCATTCATATTAAATATAAGATATTCTGGAAATTCATAACTTATAAAATCATAAGCACTTGCTTTACTCTTAAGATGAACCAATGAAACAGTATCTATATTTTTATTATTGCTATATAGACTCTTAATTGTGGTTAAAACTTTTTGAACAAGATTATTATCAGATGTTATAATACCTATTTGAATACTCACACTTTTTACCTCTTAAATGGAGACTGTAAAAAATTCTTACTATAATTATATAACAATAATCCAGAAAATTCAAATAATAATTTTTATTTATTTGATTTGAAATTAATCATTTTTATTACTTTATATTTTTCTGTTAATTTAGTTAAAATTCTTTCTACATTCTTTGGATCATCAGAAAATTCATAATCATAATTCATAAATATGTAAAAACCATCTTTACCTTCCAGTAAAATAGGAGAAAAAAGACCAGATCTTAAAAGTTTATCAAATTCTTTTTTAGAAAAAGTTTTTTTATATTTTTCATAATTAACAACTCCTATATCCCCTTTATTCTTCTTACTAAATTGATCCTCACTATACTTTTCAACAAAATATTCAAAGGGGATATCCCCCTTCATAATTTCATATACTATTGAGACTACCTTCTCTTTAAGTTCATTCTTTTCTTTTTTATTTTTATCTTTATTAGAAAAATAAATCATATAACTCTTATAAGATGAGATTTCACCCTTTTCTGCTAAATACTTAACTTTATAAAGATTGTAAGTGGATTTTATAATAAAATCATCAAGATTATAATAAGGATCATTAATATTAAAATAGAGTTGAATTGCTTCTTCATTTTCAAGAGATATACTTCTATCTGAAAAAAATTTATAAGTATAAAAACTAAGAGCGGATTCAGAAATATTTATTCCTTCATTTTCACATGCTGTCTTAAACAGTAGATCCATTATCATAATATTAAGAATATTACTTACACTATTTTCATCCCATACTTTAATAGATTTATACCCTAAGGAATAGATCTTAAAATCAAGTAAAGTTATATTAATATCTCCTACTCTTACAAGAACAGCATCATCACTTAAATCAAAAAGATTAAAAGAATAGAGATTTATACATATAAATAAGAATATAATACCACTATATTTTCTCAAGTTTTACCTCCGACTATAGTATATATAGTATATATTGAAAATTTCCAGTTTTGTCAAAAAAAGTTAATTTAAATAAGAATTTTCAACTTACTCTTTCTTTATATTTATAAAGTAAACTAAAAATTTTAAAAAATCATTTTTATAAAATTTTATAATAAACAACCTTATGATCATTAAAATCATAAAAATTTTTATATATGACTAATTCTTTATAACCACATCTTATATAAAAATCTCTTGTAGGTTTATATTGTTCTTTAGAAGAGGTCTCAACAATAATCTGATAACCATTGCATTTTTTTATAAAATCCTCTGTCTCTTTTAAAATATATTTGTCATACCCCTTACCCCTATAATCATTATGAACAACAATCCAGTAAAGATCATAGCTAATTCTTGAACAAGGAATTAAGCCAAAACAACTATAACCAATCACTTTATTTTCAATTTCAAGAAATTTAAATCGATATGTTGACTTTGGATTTTTAAATCTATCTTCAATAAGTTCAATGGCTATCTCTATCTCTTCCTTATTAAAAAATCCAGTTGACTCAACAATATCTTTTACTGCTTTAATGTCACTCTCTTTTACAAAATCTCTTATATTCATAGAACATCTTATACTATAAAAAATATTAAGTGTAAATAAATTTTGAAAAAATTATAGATAGAAGGCTGTGATTTTATTTTTAGGAAAAATTTTTTAATTTTTTTTCTAAAAGTTGTAAAGGATTTTCTCAAAAATTTTGTGATTAATATATAGAAAATAATTTTTTAAGAGGAGGTTTTTTATGAATAATATTCGTAAGATTTTAAAAAACTATAATTTTGAGCATGAGTTACACATAGTTGTTAACTCAGAAATGAAAAAAAGACTAGCATCTATCGCCAAAAAATTCGACATCTCTCTTTCTGGACTTGTGGCATATATCTTGCAAATATATACTAATAGAGTAAAAAAGATATATTGTTTTGGCCCAGAAGATGGAAATAAATATGAGAGAATAGATGGAGATAGTAGGATTCATGTGTATCTATCAAAACAGGATTACAGATTTTTGAAAAAGATCCATGCTGATCTTAATTTTTTCAGCATGGGTGTTTTACTGAGGAGAATTATCCTACTATTCTTAAAAGAATATAATAGAATTGGTATTACAGGGGTTGAGATGAAGTTTAGTGTAATAACATTAAGGTTATTCTTAAGACTAACAAAGATGAAAAAGTGGAATAAGAGTAGAGAATTATCCCACTTTGAAGGTAACACTACCCCATTCTACAAGGCAATCTACAACGATTGCTATCAGGTAGTAGGTTTTGAGACATATTACTGAAAAAATTTATTTTAAATTCTACCAAAAAGGAAATAAAATTATTACAATTTTTTCTCAAACAAAATTAACCATTAGGATAAATCTATCTTTGTAACTGCCTAAAAATAAAATTACACCCCAGCCTTTCTTTACTTAAATATTTTTTTTGACAAAGTAAAAAAAATTATATATATTTAACAAAACCAATCTTAAATCAATCGAGGAATATATTGAAAGTAAAAGTATTAATTTTAACAGGTTATGGTATAAATGCAGAAAAAGAGTTAAAATGGGGATTTGATATTGCTGGTGGTAATGCAGAAATTATTCATATTGAAGATATTATAAATAAAAAGAAGAAAATTTTTGATTATCAGATTCTTGCTTTCCCCGGCGGTTTTTCTTATGGTGATCATATAGCGAGTGGAAGAGTATTTGGGGCAAGAATAAAATATACCCTATTTGAAGAGATAAAAAGATTTATTGAGGACAAAAGATTAATAATTGGAATATGCAACGGTTTTCAAATAATAACAAAAATGGGACTTGTGCCGGACTGTGAGGATAACTTTGAACAGGAGGCAAGCTTAATCGAAAATGATTCCGGACACTTTGAAGATAGATGGGTATGGTTAAAAAAAGGTAATTCTAACTCCTTTTGGCTAAAGGATATTGACAGAATTTATGTCCCGGTAAGGCATGGAGAAGGTAAGTTTATTACCAAAGATGAAAATATATTAAATAAAATAATAAAAAATGGTCAGATAGCATTTCAGTATGTAAATCCCAATAAAGATACAGATGAGGTAGAATATCCTTTTAATCCAAATGGCTCTGTATTAAATATTGCTGGTATAACAAATAAGGAAGGAAATATACTTGGACTTATGCCACATCCGGAGGCATTTATATTTGAAGAGAATCATCCAAATTGGACAGAAGGTAAGAAAGAAAAATTTTTAGGTCTTAAAATACTAAAAAATGGCATTGACTATTTTAAATAATCTTTATTTATAATTTAAATAATCACTCATAGATAAAAACGGTATTCCACTGGTTATCTTGCCTTGAATTAAATCAAGAGCACGACTGATAATTTTTTTTGATATCTTTGAAACATCTTCATTATTTTCAATGATAATTCTTCCACCAGCATTTGAAGGATGACCACCAGCTGTTCCCATATTACCTACTATTTTTTTTAATATAATACCAGCATTAATTTTTTTCTTTTGGGATCTAAAAGAGATCTGAATTGTATCTTTATACTTACCCATCACAAGGACCAAATACGCTTTATCAAATCTTATGAGAAAATCGGCTATTTCACCTATATAATCGGGATTTTCAATCTCACCAAGACTTGAAATTAAAAAATCGTCATAAATTACACTATTTTCCATACCTTTATTGATATGAAGATAGTAATCAAATGGTAATTTTGGATTCTCAATAGCAAAAAGTTTTTCTCTATTAAGATATTTTGATAATTCTTCCATATAATCAAAATCTATCTTATAGGCAGTTCTTCCTTCCCCAACAACATCACACTGAATACCATAATATAAGGCTGTTGCCACATTAATAGTGGGCTTTAAATTATAATGTTTATAAAAACTATATATAATCGTACAAGTTGAGCCATATTTTAGTCTTATATCTGCGTATTTTATATTGTCAATTTTTTTCTGAATTGGATGATGATCAAAAACCATTAATGGTGTATTATTATTTTTTAAAGGATTGTTCCCCGAGCCTGGCTGAGTATCCATTAAAATTATTGGTAAATCTGGCAATTCCTCATTGTCTTTTAGATTTATAATAGGTATATCAAGAAGATTTATCATCATCTTGTTTTCTGCTCTACCTATTATACCACTAAAATATATATTTGACTTTTTATTAAATTCTTTTTTTAATAAATAGTATAAGCCATAAGCACTTCCCAGAGCATCTGGATCTGGATTATAATGAGGAATTATAACAAATTCAGAATATTCTGAAATAGTATTTTCAAAAGATTCTAAAAAATTTTGTTCATCAACTATCATAATTTTAAAAAGGAAATTTTATATAGCCAATTTTTTATTTTTTGTCAAACAAAATACAATAAAAAGAAAATATGAATGTGATTTTATTTATAAGCAATTTTTTTAATTTTTTTTCTAAAAGTTGTAAAGGATTTTCTCAAAAATTTTGTGATTAATAATTAGAAAACAATTTTATTTCAAGGAGAAGATTGTATGATAAAATATGATTTTGTTCTTAACAAACTTTTATTAGATAAAATTAAAAATTTAGCAAAAAAGAGATCTGCCTCACTTTCTTTCTTAATGAGGGAGATCTTTGAAAAGATTGTCCCTATTATTGAAAAAAAACATATCAAAGAAAAAAGAAGAGAGAAAGACTACCCAATAGTCTGTGCCACACACAAAGTAAGGGTATATATTCCAAAAAAATTGTATAACCAATTAAAGATAATTCACAGCAACCTGAATACATTCAGTATGGCGGTGTTAGTAAGAGAGATACTGGAGGAGTATTTTATTGGAATTGAGACATTTGGAGAAGAAGAGTTTGAAAATAAAATTGAGAGGCTAAAGAAGAAACTTGATGAATTAAAAGTAAAGAAGGCTGTTATTTTGAAGAAGAAAGAAGGCGGGAAGGTTGCGCCGCCTGATATCCCACGCGAGCCTCATCCCGACCAGTACTTCCTGCTTACTTTTGATTCAAAATTTAGGCTGTTAGAAATAAAATTCTTGTAAAAATTAGTATTTTGTCTAAATTTTATTATTTTTCTCATTCTTACCCAAAACTAACCTCAGGATAAATCTATCCTTTTTGTTGTCTAAAAATAAAATAAGCCCCAAAAGTCCTTTATACATAATTATTTAAGTAGAGATTTATTACATTTTTCAGATTTTTAAGTTATAAAAATTTTAAATTTTATAAATAAAAATTGACATTTTTTATTTTATGGGGTATAATTATTATTATGAAATATGTTTTCAGAAAATATAATTTTATTATTTTTTTACTTTTATTTCTACTCGGATGTGCAACCAATGAAAAAGAAGAAGAAAAACCTATTGTAATAGAGAAAATAGAATTATTCCCATCTATAAATAGAACTCCAAGAATGAATTTTTTTCAAACAGATATAGAAATAGTTGCAAAAATGAGTGCTGACAATTTGAATCAGGATATCTTTTATGAATGGTTTATAGAAGAGATAAAACTCGATATCCAATCTAATTTAGATAATATTTATAAAGAGAAAGATAAGATAAAATATAAAGAAAATATAAAAGATTTATCAAACGATACTGCTGAAGATTCTACTAATGATAAAGAAAGTCGTGAAATCCTTGAAAAAATATCATCACTACAAAAAGAAAAAAAGAAGATTAACTATTACCTCTATACCTCTAAAAATCCATTAAATTGTATGATTTCTATATTTGAGCCAGGTTATTATAAAATTACTTTAAGAGCTACCAATACAAAAGAGGTAAAAGAAAAATCACTCATATTAAAAGTAGGAGAACCAGAACTACCAGAGTTATTTTTAAAATTAAATATTCCAGATATCAATACTTATTTTGATAATTCGAATGATAATGATAATACAAATGATAAAAATATAAGCAAACTTAAAGGTAAAATATTTGTAAAATTTGAGAGTTTATTTGATAAAGAAAATAAAAAAGATTTTATTAAAATAGAAGGTGAAAATTTTATCAATGGTTGGTATAATACCAAAATAAAAGTAAATCCTTTCTATTCTTTTAAGATAACAGCTGGTACTCATATTGTGGAAGGAGATGACAATATTCTATATATAGCCTCATTGAATAAAATAGCATTGCCAGCAGGGTATGATAACATATATTTTGATTTTTTAGATAAAAAAGCAAATAGTGTTTTAACCTCTCCCATTACATTAAAAAATTTTGACAAAAATAATATCTTTACAATATACAAAAAAGGCACAAAAAAATGGAAAGAGGGTGATATTTTTTTAACATATCTTATGTGGGGATTTAATAATGAGAAAAAAGAGGAATTTATAATATTTGAAAATATGTTAAATGAAGCAAATAAGTCAATCACAACTTATCTTGATAATAAATTTCTTGTAAAAGTATATATTGGCTCAATTGGCATAAGATCAAGGAATAATGATTTCTTTATATTCTTTTCTCCAGACGGACTCGATACAGATGAATTTGATACGAAAAAGACAAGAGATTTTCCGGGATTGCCGTTTGGTTATCTCATAGGAAAACTTGGTGAGAATGGTAAAGAATTCCCTGTTGGTTCTGGATATTCGTATTTATCACCTAATAATATACCTATTTTCTATCTTGATCAATTTGGAAAATATGCAGAATTAAAAGAGAATGGAAAGAATTCTACTATCAATAAATAATTTTATATAGATATTTCTTTTTATTCCGATAAAAAATAAGATGAATTCATTAGGTAAGAAAGAGGTGATTATTATGAAAATTAATTTTATATTCTTTTTTATACTTTTAAATATTTTTTACTCTTTTTCAAATAATCTTGATGTTATAGGAACAACTCTGGTAATAATCGATGAAGAAGAAAATAATATTTTAATTAATGGTAATATTACCCCTTTTAGTGAGGGGATCTTTGCTGCTTTATGGGATAAAGAGTATCTCTTTTTTGATTCTAAAATAGCAGAACCATTAAAATTGGTTTACAATCAGTTAGATATAAAACCTTTTTTAATGGAGACAAGAAATGCTGGCGCTGACACCCTACTCTTAATTAAAATAAACTACGATGTTAATAGTAAAGGGAGTAAGATCGTTTTAAAATTAAATGAAGTTTATTTTAATCTATATTCTTTAGTTGAAATGAAATCGCTAAAAGTAGGTAAAAAGAAGCTTAATATAAATACAACATTAACATTAGAAGAAAAGAATAAATTTTTAAAACAGGTAGGATATGATGTCTTATTCGATATCTATGATAACTAAGAGAGAGTTTTAATGTATTCCATTGTTTATATTGGTAAAAAAGAGATAGAGTCTATTTTAATTAATAAAAAAGAGATTATCTCAAAAGCAAACCTCAATTTCTTAAGATTTAACACAATAGAAGAGGCAATAAATATCTTTTATACTGATAATATTGTTGTTGCTTTATTGATAGAAGAAGATATAGAAGGAGCAGAGGATTTTATCTCTCAATTAAAAAATGATGAGATCTTTAAATACTTACCAGTGATTGTTCTTACAGATCAAAAAACAAGGGATAAAATTTTAAAATTTTATAAATTGAATGTTGAAACAATAATAGAAAAAGATGCTGATATAGAAGAGATAATTTTAATCACAATAAATTTCGTTAAAAATAAGATAAAACTGGAAGAGGCTTTAAGAGAATTAAGGCTCTCTTATGAAAATAATATAAAAAAATCAATTCAGCTTGATATATTAAAAAAATTTATAGCAAATTCTGTATGGGAGAAAATAGAAAATTTAGCAAAAGGACAGATTTTATCAATACCAGAGGACGAAATAAATCTTTCTGTTCTTTTCGCAAGCATTGATGTATTTGATAATATCCAGTCAAATACAGAACCTTCAACAATTATAAAAATGTTAAATAGTGCCTTTATTGTTTCCACCCAGATAATATATCATAATGGTGGTGATATAGATAAGTTTATAGGGGATTCTTTTTTTGCAATATTTGATAAACCAGAAATGGCATTATTATCAGGAATATTAATAATTGAAGAATTGAAAAATCTTAATTCTTTAAGAGAGATAGCCAATGAGCCACCAATTGCTATAAAAATAGGAATTAATTATGGCAGAGTAATAAGAGGAAGTGTGGGCGGTTATACAAGAAGTGATCATACTCTAATAGGAGATACGATTAACACTGCTCAAAGATTAAAAAGTATTGCTCCTAATTATGGTATCATTACATCAAAAGAGTTTATTTCAAAACTAAAAATAAATTTAATTGATAAACTGGAATTTAAAAAATTTGAGCTAAAAGGTAAATCTAAAACAATTGAAGCAGTAAATATTTATGATTTTTATGAAAAAAATAGAGAAATAATTGATGAACTTTATAGATATTTTCCTCAAAATTAAATATAATCATCTGTTATAGAAAAATATATATTGTATTCAAGTCCATTTTCTGACTTAATCTCTAACATACCCTTTAATTTTTCTATCGCAAGGAGTTTTATTAAATAAAGCCCGGTTGTATTTATATTTTCAAGAGAAATTCCTTCTGGAAGGCCACTACCATTATCTTTATAGATTAAGGTAAAATTATTATTTTCTTTTTTTAAAGTTATTGTTATTATTTTTTCATCTTCTTTATTATTAAAAGCATATTTTATTGAATTGGTAAATAATTCTGTTATTATCAAACCACACGATATTGAAGTATCAGAATCAAAATTAACATCATCAATTGATAATTCTACTTTAATATCTTTTTGCATCTGAAAAAATGATAATAAAAAGTCTGTTAATTCTATAATATAGTCCTTAAAATTTATCTCAAAAAAATTTTCATCTTTATAGAGTTTTTCATGAATTAGAGCCATTGTCTTTATTCTAAATTGTGCATCCAGAAGAATACTCTTTAATATTGGATTATCACTAAATCTTAAAGGAAGCCTTAAAAGAGTCATAACAATCTGTAAATTGTTTTTTATTCTATGATGAATCTCAGCAAGAAGATTCTCTTTTAGTTTTAATGAAGAAATTAATTTTTTTTCTATCTCTTTTCTTGTTGTTATATCTCTTATTATAATTAAAAATGCATCATTTTTTTTCCATTTAGTAGGTATAGTTATTAACTCTCCTATACCTTTTTCATTATTTCCTATATTAATTTCTATCTCTTCTATAGAATATGAAGATATATTATCATAAGGGAATCTATATAAAATCTCTCCTTCTAACATATTCAAATATCTTTTAGCAATAGGATTCATATAATTAATTGAAAGAGATTTATCCACAATAATAATCCCTTCAATACTCTTTTCTATTATATTTACAAAACTCTCATTAGTGATCTCTAATATCTCTTCAAGTTTTTTTCTACTCGTTATATCTCTTACAATAAGTAATAATCCAATAATCTGTTTATTATTGTCTTTTATTACTGAACATGAAAAAGAAACTGGTATTTCTTCTTCATTTTTAGACAAAAATAGAGCCTCTTCATCTTTTATTATATAATCATGTTGCATCGCAAATTTTATCATTCTTATAAAATGTGTAAGAGACTTTTCAGAAATGAATAATAAAATAGTTTTATTTAACATCTCTTCTTCTCTATACTCTAAGAAATCAGATGCTGATTTATTAACTATTTTAATCTTAAAATCAGTATCTAAAATAAAAAGAGCATCACTCATTGTTAAAAGAATTGTCTCTATCGATTTTTTTAAATCTGGCATAAATAAATTATATTTTTTGATAATAATAGCTATTAAAATAAAAGTTATAGTAAAACAGGCTGTTGTCAAACCAGGGACTAAAATTTTTAAAAAGATTGGCAAAATAACATCTGTTAAAATTCCGACAATAATAGGTAAAAAAATAGCAAATAAAAAAATAAAATCTTTTATTCTTTTTCTTTTTAAAGCATAATATAAAGATAAAAAACCATTTAATAAACAAATTACAGTAACTAAAATTAAATAAATAGCATTAAAATATGGATTGGCTGGTTTTATATAAGAATATCCCCAGTAACTCTTTACAAGATCAGACATTACTAAATTCATCATATCAATAACATAAAGAGATACTATAGGAAGATAAAGCAATATATAATATAAAATCTTATTCTTTATCTTTTTATCTACAAAAGTAAGAATAAGATCAAAAGTTAATGGCAAAATAAATATCCAGATTTTTGCAATATTTGTCCAAACTAACGCTACCTGATAATCATTAGTGACTCTATAGTTAAATTCTGAAAATGACCAGATAAAAGATACAATAACCACAAGAAAAAATATTCGATTGAATTTACTCTTTAAATCAAGATTAAAAATATATAATAAAATAAAGATAGAAATAATGGAACTTATTAATGGAGGTAATGCCCAGATATTCATAAAAAATTTATTTATTTAAGGCTTTATCAACCGCCTTTATTAGTTCTTCTTCACTAAATGGTTTTAATAAATAAGCAATTGGCTCTGTCTGTTTGGATCTTTCCACAAATTTCTCGTTTGAAAATGCAGTTAAATATATTATAGGTATATTATATTTAAATTTTATGATTGCTGCTGTCTCTATGCCATCTATATATCCCTCTAATTTAATATCCATCAATACTAAATCCGGCTTTTCTTTTTCTATATCTATAAGGGCATTTTCCCCCTTGGCGAAAGAACCAATTATTGTGTGGCCAGCCCTTGAAAGAGAATTTTTAAGATCATCTAAAATTAAAGCATCATCTTCTACTATTATTATCTTTGCCATAGTTATATCTCTCTGTTTAAATAAAATATCTATGTTCTCTATAATAATAATACTATTTTAATAATAATACTATTTTAAAATTTTTGCAAATTTATCTTTGATAAATTTAATATTTTTTATTTATTTTTAGGCTTTATCTTTTTATTCTGTTGTAACTCTTCCTGAATATGATAAGGATCTTTTGCATCCATTATCTCCTTATCTATCTTTGATAATAGATTATTTGAGAGTATAACATATTTCTGATATTCCCTTTTTTGTTCGTTTGTGAACTCTTTTTCTTCGTAAGATTTAATTACACTATTAAAATATCCTCTGGCTTCATCATAATTCTTTAATTTATAATAATTAAACCCTATATTATAAATCAAACCAAGTACATCCTGTTCCGGAAACTTTGTTAAAGCCTCTTTTAATAGATCTATTGCCTGAAGATATTTTTCATTGCTTGTTAATTTCTGAGCCTCCATCATATATTTATCAAAATCCCATACCTCTTTTTCTTTCTTCTTATCAACAGTTTTACATCCTACTAATAATATAAAAATAGTTATATAAGAAATAGCTTTTAATTTCATTATTACTCTCCTCCTATGTTATTTTTACTCTCTTTATTTTTAGCATCCTTTGTCTTAACTTCCTCTTTATTAATTTTAATCTTAATAAATTCATTATACAAAAATAGAGAAAATCTATCGCCAATATCCTTTAATCTTATCCTTTCAGTTGGAAGTTCAGGAATAGATTTTGCGACAAATTTTTTACTATATTTTTTTTCTATTTTTAGATCCTTATTACTAATCTTAAAAAGAATATTCAATTCTGTTGGAATATTTTTTATTCTATTAAATTCTCCCTGATTATAGTGTAATATTATACACTCTATATTAATTTTATCTTTTTTGTTACCCTCATCCTCATTATTATCTTCGTTAATTTTTATATTTTCTGATTTGAATTTCTCTCTAAAACAAGAGATAAATATATCCTCAATCTCCTTCAATCTCTTTTCATAAAGATCTATCTCTTCAATTTTATAAATATAAAGATCTCTATTTCTATTTAAATCAGCGCTGTTATCCTCTTTTTTTCCAATAGAAACCACTATATCTTCTGTATTCTCATTTTCAGAAACATTCTTTGTATCAGATGTTGCATCAGTCTCTAAATTATTAAGTATTTTAAATCTTTTGTCATCTTTTTTTAATAAAATTTTACCATTTATTTTAGGATCTTTTGTATAGGCAAAAGATATGTTTATATTTTCTACACTTTTTAAAAGTTCTATTTTATCGTTACAGGAGAATAATAAAAATAAGGAGATTAAAATAAAAATTTGACATTTCATAATAATTTGATATTTATAATATTATAAATTAAAAGTCAACTTTTTTGTAATATTAATATAATTTTTACTCGATATATTATATATCAATAAATTTATTGCTTTAAAATACCAATCATTAAGGATTGAAAAATGAAACTTTGCAAAGTTGTAAACGTCGATAAGACAAAATGTGTTAATTGTCATGCTTGTATTTCGGCATGTCCTGTAAAATATTGTATTATAGCAGATGGCAAAACTGTAGAGATTAATGATGATCTATGTATAGGGTGTGGAAAATGCTATTATGCGTGTAAACATAATGCTATTTCAATTATTGATGATTTTCAGGATTTTTTGGACTCTATCAATAGAGGAGAAAAAAGTTGTCTAATTGTCTCTCCTGCTATTATATCTTTATTCAAGGATAAACATAAGGCTTTATTGAGCTGGCTCAAAGAGACATGGGTATTCACTGGAATTTTTGATGAGGGATTAGGGGCAGAGTTTGCTACTCTAAAATATCTCTCTTTTATAAAAAGAACCGGGCTTGTGCCTCTAATAACTCAGCACTGCCCTGCTGTAACTGAATTTATAAAAATTTATCAACCAAATCTAATAGATTATTTAGCTCCTTTTCAATCTCCTGCCATAATAATGGCAAAATATATAAGAAAAGTTCTCAAGTTTGAAGGAAATATAGCATATCTTGGGCCTTGTCTTGCAAAAAGAAGAGAATTCAGAGACCCAGATACAGATGGTGTAATACAATTTAATTTAACACTCCTTAATTTAAAAAAATATATGGATATTCATAAAGTTGATCTGAACTCTTATAAAAATGGTAAATTTGATCTTATGCCAGCTGATAAAGGTTCTGTCTTTTGTAGACCCGGTGGTTTTAGAGAAATTGTTAAGGATTATTATTACAATCCAAAAATTTATAATTTTGAAGGTGATTTTTTATATTATAAATATATCCCAAATCTTGTTAAAGATATAGAAAACAGATTAAAAAATATGCCAATAATTATTGAAATGTTAAATTGTAAAGGGGGATGCTTTAGAGGACCTGCAATTCCAAATGAGACAACCATCAATGAAGAACTTGATCTTATAGAAAGCAAAATAGAAGAAATGGAAAAGATTCATAAAGATAAAACAAAAAAGGAAAAAATGTATTTAGAATTTATGGAAAAAAATAGAGATGTTGATATAAACAGAGTATATTTTTCAGAAGCAGAAAAGCCAATTGTTACAATGAGTAACGAAGAGTTACAGGAAGATTATATTGCAACAAATAAAAAAGAACCTCAAGATTTTCTTAATTGTCCATCCTGTGGTTATAATTCCTGTCAAAAATTTACGACAGCATTGCATAATAAATTGAATGTTAAAACAAATTGTAGACATTATCTTGAAACAACCTTTAAAAAGACAATCAGTGAAAATAGTGAGGTATCAGAAGGAATTGCTATAACCACAAATGAAATGGAAGCAACTACAAGATCTATTATGAACTTAGCAGAGAAATCAAGAAATGCTTTTGAAAATATTCATAAACACACAGATATGGCAAAAGAGATAAATTCTAAACTAAAAGATAAGGCAATTCTTTTTGGACCAATTGTTAATGCTATTTCAGAAATATCAGAGCAGATAAATCTTCTCTCGCTTAATGCGGCAATAGAGGCAAGTAGAGCCGGTGAAATGGGTAAAGGTTTTACTGTTGTTTCAACTGAAATAAGAAAGCTTGCTGATAAAACAAAAAATGAGACTGATAAAATAATACCTATAATGCAGGAGATTACTCAGGAAATAGAGAAAATGGATGAAAATATGAATAAATTGACAAAAGAGACCCAGGATTTCTCTGATGCGATCGAAACATTATATAGATCAATGGCAGAAGTAAATACTGCTTTAAAAGATTTAAGCCTTGCTGCTGATAAACTTAATACTACTGGTAAAAAGAAAATAATTTAATAGAAAAAATCACCAAAGTAAAAAATAATACAGATATAGAGAATTGTCGCACTTCTAAAAGAGTGCGATTTTATTTTCATGCAATTCGTTATTGAATCGGTGAATTTTCACCTTAATAGGCCTATTTATTTTTTATTGCAGTTTATTTTGATTTTCATAGATATTTTTTATCTCTTTTTCAAGTTTTAATTGATAATTGCAATTTTCAAGAGAAATTTTTGCTGGCGTAAATCCCGGATCTTTTTTTAAGATAAATTCAAGAATCTCTTTTGCCTCTCCATATTTACTTTCTGCCATAAGTTTTAAGGCATCAGAATATAATTTTCTTAACATTGCCTCTTTTTTTGATCTTCCAAGATCCCCTAATTTAAGAGTTGCAGAAACACTGAATCTTGATACATCTATTAAGTCGGGATTATACGTTGCAGTTATTGAGAAGTCATCAAAATCAAGATTAACACCTAATGAAAAAGATGGACTCGAACTAATCAATACCCCAAAAAGTAAAGAAGAAACCTTTGTAAATTTCCATTCAAAACCAGTTCTTACATTCCAATTTTTATATGTTAACTCTGAATAATTTATCATCATATTAAAATCAATGCTTATTAATATCTGCTCAATTGGTTTATATCCTATCCCTACTGCTATGGCGGTAGGCGGTGGTTCATTATAAGTAAATGGTCCTAAATTTTTTATTGCTAATCCGATTGAGAAATTCTTTTCATAAGACTTATATGCTTTTAGAAAATTAAACCTTGTTAATAATCCAAGATCAAATGCGATATTTACAGATGTTTGAGATGGATATATATTTTCTGGGACACCATAAATATATAACTTAAAATTACCACCAACGGATAAGCCAAAAAATTCATATTTTCTTAAAAAATTATATGAAACGTTAAAAGTAATAACAGTATAACTTATTATACCATTTGCCACATCTTCGCCGAAACTATCGTAATGAGTAAAAGGAATATAAAGGATTCTTGTGCCAAGCCCAAATCCTAAATCATTCAACCTCATTGTATATGCAATAGTATTATAATTAACATCAGCCATCAATTTGTTATGGGAAAAAAAGATCTCTGTATATTTTAATGATGCTGTTCCTGCTGGATTTAATTCAAGGGTAGTAATATCATCAGCAACAGCAGTAAAGGCACCACTTAAAGCAAGGTCTCTTCCGCCATACCCATAATTTAGTAAAGGAAAAAATGTTGTGCCGTAATCGCCGCCGAGTAGTTGAAAAGCCTTTTCAAAATTTAAGTAGCCCTGTAAAAAACTGTTTTCAAAATCAGTCTGGCCAAATAGAAAAATATTAAAAAATAATAATGATAAAACAAAATTTTTTTTCATACCTATTATTAATTATAACCTATTTTCTGTATATTTCAAGATTTATGGTAATTTTTTTAAAAGATATTTAAAAAAAGTTACTTCTTTGTTTTTGTGGGAGTAGTTTTATCTTTTTTTTCTTCTACTAAATCAACGCCTAATCTCTTATTTGATTTAATAACCTGATTTAGTTTCTTTGTATCTCTTTCAAATAGAGAGATTAAATTTTCTATCTCTTTTGCTAATTCAAGATTTTGAGTTGAAGCTTGATTTATTATCTCCAGACCACCAGAAATTTCTTTTCCCCCTTTATCCAGCTCCTGAGTGGCAAAAGATATCTGCTGAAATACTTTTGAAATGTTTTCTAGTTTTGTAGAAATAGTAGTAAATATCTCATTAACTTTATTGTTTAGATTTGCACCATTTGTGATCTTTATTTTAGATTCTTTAAGTAAATCACCCACATTCTGAGCTGCAAGAGTAGACTTTTCAGCTAATTTTCTTATTTCTGTTGCTACAACTGCAAATCCTTTACCTGCCTCTCCTGCTCTTGCCGCCTCTATTGCTGCATTTAAAGCAAGTAAATTTGTATTTTCTGCTATTTCATTTATTGATTCAATACTCTCTATCATCATTTTACTGAATTTTACAAGTTCCATCATCTCCTCTGTACTACCCTTTAACGCTGTCATTCCACCCTGAACCTCTTTAACTATATTATTCATATCTTCTGACGCATGGATCGCATTTTTGCTAATCTCTTCAATAGATGCCATTAATTCTTCAGTTGAAGCTGAAATCTGCTCAACACTTGATGCTTGACTCTCTGATGATGACATTAATTTCTTTGAGATAACAGTATTTTTCTCATTAACATCTTTTAAAGAATCCGATATTTCTTGAATAACAGATAAAGTTTTGAGTGCTTGAGATCTTTCCTCTTCTATATCTTCCTCTTTTTGTTTTGTGGCTTTAAATATCTTATTTATCATGTTCGTGATATAGATAGAAACAAGTGAACTTACAATAAAGGAGAAAGATCTGATTAATATTTCTGATCTTGGATTAAAAAATTCTGGAATAAATATATCTCTCCATTTTATTAAAATAAAAGCATTTATAGATAAACATAACAAAGAGATATAAATTATGAGTTTAATATCCATATAAAGAATAAAAATTATTAGACAAATAAAAGATAATACCCATACTTCATGATTTGTTTCAAAGGTTATATAAGAATAAATTGGCATTACAGAAGTAAATGTGGTCGCAAGAATAAATCTGAATATATTTCTTTTTTTATTAAAAACATACATTAAGATAGTAGAAAGTAGATTTAATCCACCACTCGTACCGATAAATATTAAAACATTTTTAATTATATTTTTTATTTCTTTACCCTGGAATATCATAGATAAAGAATAAGTAAGAGCACCTATTATTATTATACCCCACATTATATTGATAATGCCTCTATTTATCTTATTTTCATCTATTGTTAATGAAGCCATTTTTATAACCTTTTAAAATTTAGATTATATATTCTTTATCGGAAAAAAAATAGCAAAGTTAAAAACTATTTTGTATAACTTTTTTTGATTATACTAAAAATTTCTTATTTAAACAAAAATTTTTATTTTTAGAATACCTTATTTATACTAACAAAATTTTAATTTGTAAGTTATCCTGCATCTATATGAAAATTAGTTTTACATCAGTATAAGTCTAAGTCTGTCCCTCTTTTAATCATAAAAAAATTTATAGGTCTGTCCCCTACTTTAATTTTTTTCAAAAAAACTAATTTTTTTCTCAAAACTTGTAAAGGATTTTCTCAAAAATTTTGTGATTAATATTATAGAAAATAATTTTTATTAGGAGGTTTTTTATGAATAATATTTGTAAGATTTTAAAAAACTATAATTTTGAACATGAGTTACACATAGTCGTTAACTCTGCTATGAAGAAAAGGCTTGCAGATATTGCAAAAAAATTCAACATATCTCTTTCTGGACTTATTGTATATATCTTGCAACTATATACCAATAGAGTAAAAAAGATATATTGTTTCGGGCCAGAAGATGGGAATAAATACGAAAGAATAGACGGCGACGCAAGAATTCATCTGTATCTGTCAAAACAGGATTACAGATTTTTGAAGAAGATCCATGCTGATCTTAATTTTTTCAGTATGGGTGCTTTACTGAGGAGAATTATCCTACTCTTTTTAGAAGAGTACGAGAAACTTGGTATTACCGGCGTAGAGATGAAGTGTAGTATAATAACATTAAGGTTATTCTTGAGGCTAACAAAAATAAAAGAATGGAATAAGAGCAGAGAATTATCCCACTTTCAAGGCAAAACTACCCCATTCTACAAGGCAATCTACAACGATTGCTATCAGGTAGTAGGTTTTGAGACATACTATTGAAAAAATTTATTTCAAATTATACAAAAAAATAAATTAGTCTATTACAATCATTTCTCAAACAAAATTAACCTTTAGGATAATTCTATCTTTTTTTCACTGCTTAAAAATAAAATCACCGCCGTCAATAAGAAATTTGAGTAAGTTAAGATTAATCATTTATGGTAAATTTTTTAAACCTGGTTTATACATAACATCTCTATTTCCAATCTCAATACCATATACATTTTTATAAAAAGAAACAAATCCCTGCCAACCACCGGCAATTGCTCCCCATAAGCCACCAGAAAAACAAGCCCCACTCGAGATAAAAAGATTTTTTAAAATTTTTGGTGCCATCCTTTTAATACCAAAATTTTCTGGCACCTGGGCAAGCCCACATATTGGATATTTTGAACCATAAGGCAGATAAGAAGCAGGCGTCATTGTCAGTAAATGTTTTAAAGGTGGGTTTTTCTTAAAAATAGGCTCTACTTCCTGAACTATTTCAAGATATTTTTGAGCAACCTTCTCTTTTTCTTCTGTATATTTCTTATAATCAGTCTCTCTTAACTTACACCACCAATCTATCTTTTCTTGACTCTGTTCAGTCATTACTAAAGCCATTACATAATATTTATCATTATATAATTCTCTTGGAACCCATAATGCAAGTTTCCAGTTACTCTCATCTCTTCCTGGTTTTAGTCTATACACATGATAAGCAATATCGATTAGTTTTGGATTTTCTTCAACTGTTTTTTTATCTACTAAATAATAGCAATAATAATCAGAATTTGGATAAGGAAGTTTTTCTATTTTTTTAATAAGAGATCTAACCGCTGGGATATGTTGGCCACTCTTAATAAGATTCTTTATTGCATCCTGAGCAACAGAAAGTATAACATTATCAGATTCTTCTATTTTATCTTTAATTCTAACCCCTTTTGCTTTTTTATTATCAAATACTATTTCATCTACTCTGGTATTTAATATCAACTTTCCGCCCATTTCAACAAATCTATCTGCAAGATTATTTGATAAGGATTGAAATGTAAAGCCTTCTGCTGGTTGTAAAGAACTATTTTCCAGAAAACTCTGAATCATAACCATTTCACCCATTGCTGTTACCTTATCAACATCAACTCCCATAAAGGCTTCTGGTGCGCAAAGAATATCAATTATATCTTGTGAAGAAACTCCAATGTGTTTGATAGTATCAAGATATGGTTTGTCAAAGAGTAATTTAAAAACAGTATCAGGTATTGTAAAGAGCATTTTTATAGCCTGAAAAAATGTTGGTGGCAAATAAGCATGATGAAAAATATCATTATAAAATTTTTTTATTTTCTTAAAAAATATCTCAAGACTTTTTCGCTCTTTTTCATCTTTTGCTCTTTTTAGTAACTCTTTATCACCATTTTTTGTAAATAAAAAAGGCTCTTTTTCTAATGGATAAAATTGAAATAATTTGTCCACAACTCGCCATTTTATATTTTTAACGCCTAAATATTTAAAGAGAAGTCCAAAAGGCTCATTATCCTGAAAATCGCTTGTCATTAATGGAATGTTTATATTATATACAATTTTTTCGTTATTATAAGTAGTAGCCTTAGGAAAAGCAGTACAAAATCCGCCAGGGATTTTATTTAATTCATAAATTATAACTTCATCATCTGGTCTTGCCTTTTTTAATAATAAACCAGTAATTAACCCCCCAAGCCCAGCTCCAATTATAATAGTCTTCATCAAAAATCCTCCAAAAAAAATTAGTGGTGAATATATATCAAAAAATTATTAAATAGTAAATAAAATTTATTAGTTTTTTGGCTTTATAAAATCAGGGTTTTATTTTTAGGAAATTGAAATGATAAATTTATCCTAAGATAATTTTTTAAGTAAGAAAGATATAATTGGTAAAATTTAAATAAAGTAGTAATTTTTAAATAAATTTTATCTCCAATAGCCTAAATTTTGAGTCAAAAGTAAGTAAAAAATACTGGTCGGGATTGGGATGGCGACGGATATTAGGCGGCATCACCTTCCCCTTATCTTTTTTCACAACCACAGCCTTTTTTTTTCTTAATTCATCAAGTTTCTTTTTTAGCCTCTCAATTTTATCTTCAAAGTCTTTTTCTCCCAATGTCTCCACGCCAACAAAATATTCCTCCAGTATTTCCCTTACAAGCACAGCCATACTGAAAGTATTCAGATGGCTATGAATTAGTTTCAATTGGTTATACAATTTTTTGGAAAGATATACCCTTACTCTGTGTATTGCACAGACTATTGGGTATTCTTTTTCCCTTCTTTTTTCTTTGAGATGCTTTTTTTCAAGAATAGGAATAATTTTTTCAAAGATTTCTCTCATTAAACAAGAAAGTGAGATAGATCTCTTTTTTGCTAAATTTTTAATTTTTTCTAATAAAGTTTTATTTATAACAAAATCATACTTTTTCATAATTTTTCCTCCTGAAATAAAAATTGTTTTCTAATTATTAATCACAAAATTTTTGAAAAAATCCTTTACAAAATTTAAGAAAAAAATAAAAAATTTTACCTAAAAATAAAATCTCCCATTGGCTTCCTCACATCCTAAAATAATTTAATTTTTATTGACATAATTATATTTTTATATAAAAATAGTAGTGAGATTTTTAGAAATATTATAATCAAAATTATTAGTAAGGAGAAAGATATGAATATAAAAATAGCCTTTTTTGATTCAAAAATATATGATATTAATTCTTTTGAATCTGTTAATAAAAATTTTAACTATAATATAAAATATTTTGAAGAACATCTTAATGAAGACACGGCAAAATTAACAAAGGATTTTAATGTTGTTTGTGCCTTTGTAAATGATAAAATAGATAGTAAAGTAATAGAAACTCTTTATAATAACAATATAAAACTCATTGCTTTAAGATGCGCTGGTTATAATAATGTAGATCTAAAAAGTGCTTTTGGTAAAATTCATGTTGTTAGGGTACCGGCATATTCTCCTTATGCAGTTGCAGAACATGCTGTTGCTCTTATGCTTACTCTGAATAGAAAAATTCATAGAGCATATACAAGGACAAGAGATAGTAATTTTAATATAAATGGGCTTTTAGGTTTTGATATGTTCGGGAAAACTGCTGGCATCATTGGGACCGGTAAAATAGGTAAAATTGTTATAAATATTTTAAAAGGATTTGGAATGAATATTCTTGCTTATGATCCTTATCCAGATTTTGAATTTTCTAAAGAGAAAGGATTTAAATATGTTGATTTAACTACTTTGTATAAAGAATCAGATATCATATCTTTGCATTCTCCACTTACAAATGATACTCATCATATGATAAATAAGGAAACTCTCTCTTTAATGAAAGATAATGTTATGCTAATTAATACAAGTAGAGGGGCTCTAATAAATACAAAAGATTTAATAAATGCTTTAAAATCCAAAAAAATTGGTTATGCTGGTCTTGATGTTTATGAAGAAGAAAGTGAATATTTTTTTGAGGATTACTCTAACGAAATTATTAGTGATGATACACTTGCTAGACTTTTAACTTTTAATAATGTTCTAATTACATCCCATCAGGCTTTTTTTACAAAAGAGGCTTTACAGAATATAGCAGAAACTACTCTTATGAACGTAAAAGAATATTTTGAAAATAATAACTTACCTAATGAAATATGTTACAAATGTGGCTCTTCTGTATGTCAGAAAAAGACAACTGGAAAATGTTTTTAGTCTGCTAATGGTAATTCTATAAAAAAAGTAGTTCCTTTATCAGGTTCTGATTCAAAATATATTATGCCATTATGTTCAGAAATAATTTTTTGTGAAATAGAAAGTCCCAGTCCTTCGTTATCTTTTTTCATTGAAAAGTATGGCTGAAATATATCGATTCCATTTTCTTTGTTTATACCACATCCCTGATCTTTTATCTTTATAACAAGATAGTTTGTAAAACCTTTTCTTTTTTCAGAAAAAGATATTTCAATTTCGCCCTCTTTTTGCATAGATTCAATAGCATTTGTTAACAAATTGTCAAATACACTTTTTAACTGGAGTTCATCTCTTAAAATTTGCCAATCTCTTTCTGCGAATAAATTTATTCTGATATTATATGGATTTGCAGAAAATAGATCCACGGATTTTTTTATAATTTGAATAATCCCTCCTTTTACAAGATTTGTATTTGGCAATCTTGCAAAATTGGAGAATTCTATCAATAACTGATTCAATCTATCAACTTCATTTATTATGGTATTAATCCCTTTGTTAAGAATTTCTTTAAAATAAGGATCATTTTCATTATATTTTTTTAGAATTCTTTCTGAAGAAAGCCTTATTGGCGTTAAAGGATTCTTTAATTCATGAGCAAGTCTTTTTGCTATCTCCTGCCAGGTCTGAATCTTTTCTCTCTGCTGGAGTCTATTCTTTGATAATTCTATCTCCCCAATCATTGAATTAAAATAATCTGTTAAAATCCTAAATTCATCAGTAAAAGAAGATTCGAGAGAAAAATTAAGGTCTCCTGCTGCAATTCTTTTTGTAGCTGTTGCAAGATTGGAGATTGGTTCAATCAATTCATTACTTATAAAAATAGATATAAGAAAAACTATTATTATAATTGGAAATAATACTGCTATAAACAGAATAATAAAACCAACTGTAAAAAAATTTTTATATAAAGAAACAATATTGTAATTTCTTAAAGAATTATCGAGTTCTTTGGTAACTTTATTAAAATATGGAAATATTTCAATTGCTATGTTTAAAAAACCTAATAAAGTATTATTTTCAATATCGATTATTTTTGCTGGTATTATTAAAAATGTTCTATTTTCTTTTTCAATGGTAAATATGTTTTCCTTATTTTCATCAAACATAATCTTTTTGTCTTTAAAAATAGTATCAGGATAAAAATTCTTCTTAATATTAAAAATATCCTCTCCTTTAAATCCTAAAAGCTCACCTTTGTCACTCCATATAGAGATATTTTTTATATTTTCAGAAATAGACAAATTCGCTATTTCTTCAAATCTTATATTGTTATTTTTTATCTTTTTATTCAAATTATTAACAGTTTGAATAAGAATATCTTTCTTTTCCTTATAATAACTCTTTATTATCTCTTCAGAATAGTCAAGAGCCATTCCTATATTTTCAGAAAACCAGATATTCATAGAGGATTCTATAAATTTTGTTCCTATTTGAATAAAAGGTATAATAGGCAAAAGAGCAACAAATACGAATAAAAGGGTAATTTTTAATTTTATCCTTGAGCCAAATTCCTTTTTAAAAGCCAAAATAAAGAGTCTTACTATATAAATAACGATAAAGATAAATAATATAATGGAAAGGATTACAAGAAATGCTATAAGAAAAACTTCTTTCTCAATAATTTCATCTTCTTTGGATTTAAAGACCCTATTAACAACTCCTATTAAAAAAAATGATATAAAACACCAGAAGGAAAAAGAGATCAAAAGAGGAATATTTCTTAAAACTAATTTTAATAATTTTTTATTATTTAACATTATTGTTTAGTCTTTTTTAGCCAACATTCAATTTAAAATCTAATTTATTTTAGCAAAAAAGTCAATTAAAAAAATAATAACTTGTAGTTACGTATTTAAATATTACCCCAACTTTGTAATAATAAAATTCATATCTTCTTTAAACATCTATAGTTATATAGATTTTTTATTCTTTAATGGTACCTACAATTTATTATACTATTGTTATTTTTTTATTGATTATTTTTTGGTTGAGATTAAGTTTATCAAATATCTCCTTTTGGAAATCATTTGGTTTGCTTGTATTACTTATATAGATTGTTTTATTGTCTCTTGTAGCCATTTATACAGTCTATAACACCATTGTGCTAAAATACTTTCTTATTCTTTTCCAATTGAAAAAAATATCTTTTTTTCTTAATTCATATCTAATGGCATTTAATATATGCATTGCTCTTCTTTAATAGTAAGAGTCCCTAAGTTTAAAATTATTAAAATTTATTTCTGTCAAGCAAAAACTTAACAATGAGGAGACTACATTTGATTTTAACAAAATTAATTTGTTAACTATATTTATAAATTATGATAAGAAATGATAATAATCTATTGATGATTAAAATTATCATATTATTTAAATTTATTCAATCTTTATTTAATTTTTTAATAATTATACACTTTTTTGAAATTTCATTCCACATAAAATTGGTAAGATCTCAAATTCCATGACAAACTTGGGTGAAATAAATATTTATCGCAAGAAGGGGGATATCCGTATTGTTAACAGGTGATATCTTTTATGTCATAAGGGTGATACCTGTATAAGAGAGTGCGATTTTATTTTTAGGCAGTTAAGAGGATAGATTTATCCTAATGTTAATTTTGTTTGAGAAAAAATTGTAATAACCTCATTTATTTTTTGATAGAATTTAAAATAAATTCTTTCAATAGTATGTCTCAAAGCCTACTACTTGATAACAATCGTTGTAGATTGCCTTATAGAATGGGGTGGTGTTACCGGAAAAGTGGGATAATTCTCT
>Ga0209409_1000859_pt1 | contig 29228 bp, 45 predicted proteins | sample AD_JPNMR1_MetaG_FD_184424 | JGI IMG/M metagenome (GOLD analysis project Ga0209409, IMG submission 184424) | Active sludge microbial communities of municipal wastewater-treating anaerobic digesters from Japan - AD_JPNMR1_MetaG (SPAdes) (version 2) | ecosystem: Engineered > Bioreactor > Anaerobic...
AGCAATGTGTTGGCGAATAGTGCCTTTACGATAATTTTGCTGATTTCTGCAATAACGGCTTGCGCAACATTCGCCCAAAGAGATCTCCACACATCTAATGCGGATTTGGTCCCGGAAATCATGCTTGCGAGTGAATTGGCAAGAGAGCCTTCCAGCGTGTTCATTATCCGCTGATCGGAACCCAGAACAAAGCGCTCATATTCAGACATTTGGTCAATTCTGCGCTGGTGAATTTCAGTTTCAAGTTCAGCTATCTGCTGCAGCTTCCATGCTTCAATTTCTATCTCTGCTAATCCTGCTTCGCGCAACTTTTCGGTTTCGGCGTCAATCTGTGTAATCCTGGCATGGTAAAACTCATCTTCAAAACCGCGAATGCTACCAAGCGTTTGTATGCGCAGATCAAGACGTTTAGCTTCCAAATTTGTAATGGCATCAAGTTCTGCTTGGTTTATTTGTGTAATTGCATCGCTAAACGCTTGTTCAGACATCAAGCCGTCCGCATAAAATGCTTCTGCTGTTGTGCGCATATCCGCATACTTTTTGGCAATGGCATCTTTTTCAGACGCATTAAGATTGATAACAGAATTGACAAAGGATTCTACCATAGACAGCTGGCGTTCTTTTTCCGCAGCCAATTCGGCTGTTTCTGCTTTGGCGATTTCTGCTAGACCAAGTCTAAGCTTGTTTTGATACTCTTCTTGGCTTTTGGTATTGGCGCGCAAATATTCGTCAAGCGCAGCACGCATTTTGTTGTACTTATCCATGATCTGCTGCGATGTGCTATTGTTTAATGCCATTATGGTATCATAATAGTTTGTAATTTGCGCAATATCGCCGCCCATGCCGCCGCGATCTTCCTTGCTGCCTTTTGATTCAGGCAAATCTATGTTTAGAAGCCCGTTTTCAATTGCCTTACGCTGTGCGTCAATGCCTTCGCGCAGCAATTTAATTTGTTCGTCTGCGTTGCTAAATTTTCCTGTCGCGATACCGGAGGCAACATCTCCCCACGTGCGATAAAACTCCTTAACATCAATCCATAACAAAGAAAGATCGTCTGCGCTGCTGGAAATGTCTGCCCTTACACCAGTAACATCGATGCGTACAGCGTCAAAGGCATTGGTAATACCAAGCGATTTCCCAGTTATTTTAGCATAAACAGCATCAATATCATTAAACAAGCCTTCTATTGGTGAGAAAATTAGGTCAACGATGGAATTCATTGAAGACGCAACGACTAAATGCGCTCCTTCCATAGCGAGCCCAAGCGCAGTGGGGATCGCCTTCCCGGCAAAATCAAACGCCTTGATCACGCCATGTATAACAGCAACAACTCCGGTAGATATATCGGCTATAATATTGCCAATGTTTATTGTTGCCTCACCCCAAGCTTTTTGTGTTTCCAGCGCAGCAAGCTGAGCGGATTTCGATGTAACATCGTGCGCCCCCGCTACACTGACCAACATTGCAGTAATGCCGCGTTTGACTCCATCGAAAAAGGAGAGCGAAGATCCAACGCTTTCTAAGTAATCGCCCCAAGCATTTTTCATTTGTGTGGTCGCAGATACAGACGCCAAAGCCAATCCGCCAAAACGCTCCTCTAACGCAGACATCAAAACCGCTTGTGCCTCAGCTACTTTACCTGTCTCCACAAAGTTTTTAATTTGCGCTTCCTGTGTGGAATTAAAGGCCACGCCTATTCTGCGTAAGCGCGTGAGACCAAGAGTCGGGTCAGCCAAAGAGATGCCAAGAGTTCTTGCAGCATTTTCTACACCGCCCATAGATTCGGCAAGGTCAATTACAAGCTGCTGTGCGCGTGGAAAGATATCCCTACCGATGGCATCAAAGCGAAGCAGCTGCAGCGTTACGCCCTGCAGTATGTCTTCATCACCGAAATTGCTTAGCCTTTGCAGCTCTGAAGCCATATTCTTGAGTTCTTGCGAGGTGAATTCTGCTGCTCTGCCGGTGGACACCAGGGTCGCGTCAAGCTGGCGTACCGCTCGGATCGCATTCTCGTAGTTTGCCATTGCATTGCCAGCAAACTCGATTGCTTTTCGGAAGGACACCATCGCTGCAACACTTGCTGCGACGGTCGAAGCGACACTCTTGAACGAAGCTCCGAGACCGGAAAGCTTAGCTTGTGACGCCTCTGCGCCATCTACGGTGATGCGATATTTAAGGTCTCCGCTATAATCTGCCATGTTTTTTCGATCCTTCTTGAGCTTTTCGCATTTCTTCTTGCGCAACAGTGTTCCGCACGATGCCGAGACCATCGATGAACCATTGCCATTGGTTTTCCCACGAGCCACCACGCGGATAGATCACAAATCCCGCCTCAATTTCATAATGCCACTTAATCAGCCACGCGGATAGATGGCTGATTTTAGGGTAATCCTGTAGTTTTTCGCAGGTTTGGTCTAACTCGCAGTGGCGACACATGGACGTTTTCATGTTATTATCTCGGAATGGATCGGCGGGGTCTGTGCGGAATAAGACCTCCACCGATCGTATCAGTTTTTTTCATTATCTCGCATGGTTTGGGCAACATCTGTTTCGTGTTGGGTAACGGCATTGAACATGTCCATCAGCATCGGATGTTTGCCAAGGTTCTCTTCGTTTAGCGGTGCGTCAATGATCCATGAATCCAAAGCGCGCAATACGGTATAAAGCATGAGCGCATTAGAATTGATGTCCGTATTGACGCCGTTCGCGTTTAAGGTTTTTGTGATGCTCTTGCGCTCTATTTCCGCTTTATCCTGAATCGTCAGAGTATGCGCCTTCGCTACGATCTCACCGTCAATGACGATATCATAGTCGCGCATATCATTCGCCGTAGCGAAACAGTTTTTGAATTTGCTCATTGTTTATCTCCTATGCGTTTGAGATATTAACTTCTGGCACATTGCTTACGCCATCACTTATAATGCGACCTGTGTAGTTAAGCTTGAAGTAATCGCGCTCAACGTCCGGCACATCAAGCGATGTTGCAATACTGGGAATAATAGCCTGAAAGTAATTTACTCCAGACATTATAGTTATCGTGTCGGTATTAATCGTCTCTGGGTCGCTAATAATGCTTAAGTTAATTTCCGCTCCAGCACTGTCGTAATTACAAGTGTAGCTAATCTCGCCGCCTTGTTTTATGATATGCGGATTGAACAGCGTCATATTATTGGCAAATTTGGACGCATCAGCAGTAAACTCGTTTGTGAATGTTATGGAGAATGTGTCTAATGCGGTAGCCGCATTGCCCATCGCCAAACTCGCATCTACCTCACCAAACTGAAGCGCTGTTCCGCAGATTCTGCCGGGATCAATGCCAGTTATTTCTTGCTGAACTTCGCGCTCTACGGTCTGCGTCTCGAATGTAGCCTCAAATTGGATAAGTCCACCCTGTGAGCCGGTAATGACAAGCTGTTGCAATTTTGCGCCCTTGACGCGATTAACTTTGAATTTCCCTTCAGAGGGGGCATCATCCCAAATCTGATACAGCACGAAAGAAGGAATATCTGCTGTATCTGCAGGAAACACCATAGCCGGTGGAAATGCGCGTTCAACCATCACCCCGCCAATATATTTTTGGAGGATAGCAAGAGATGCGTCGCCAGAAACGGTAACGGTTCCCATCGAGGTAGTCTGCACTTCTTCACAGGGATGCGTTACGGTCAATCCGCTTTTGTATGTCGTTTGAGCAGTGTTGATTGTGGGCGTCATATTGATAACGCCGGAATGGACAAGCAGATCAGTCCATGCCACGCTTCCGACTACAGGCGTTCCGCTTGTGCTTGTCTTCGTGAAGCCACTACCGTAGCTTGTCTCTTTGCCAATAGCGATTCTGTATTGATTTCCAAATCTTTTAGCCATTAGTAGCCTCCATCATATTCGTTGTCATCCGGTTCGATTGCTTCCTCTGCTTCCGGTGCAGGTTCTGCGTCAATTAAGATATCGGCATATGCCATTTTGACGGCTTCTGGATAGTCTCTTGGCTCGCCGTCCAGCAGATACGCTTTGCCATCGTAAACGCCGTAAATGGGCTTATCATTGATTGATTTCATTTTCATAGTCGTGAGTCCTTTATTTGTATTGATAATGTTATTGAACTTGTTTGTATGCTGTTTTGCGGTTGCGCGTCGGTGACATACGGAATTGAGTCGTTGAAGTAAAGCTCCGACAGATTTACCGAATACGCAGTCCCGCCCATGTCGAGATCTTGCATCAAGCTATCTGCGCACGCAAAGATCAAGTCTTCGTGGTGCTTTGTCTTGGCAATCCCCGTCTGTGAGATAATGTATATTGTGAGCGCATAGTTCAGCATGACACATCCGCTGGGCACTGGCGTTACGGGCGTGTTACCGGAGCGCAAGAATGCCATTGGCAGGAAATTGCCAATGGCGTCAATTTGTTCAGGATAGTCCAAACAGCGCTTGATGCCAGCTGCTATTAGACGCGTGCGTACAACCTCTTTAACCGGCTCTATTTTATTTACCACTTTTCACCGCCTTGCGAATTTCAGCCGTTAGCATATCCATAATGCGCCGCGCTTGCTCCGATGTAAGGCCAAAATGCTTGCGCTGCGGTTGACCGTTCCCGGTTTGATGATATAGCGCAACCAATGCGCGCTGGCGATCGCCATAGCTGATATTGGCGTTATTGTTCGTAGCCACGACCACCATTGAGCGGTGCATCTCACCATTGAATTGTAGATTAACGGGATCAGTAACGCGCCCGGCTTCGCCCTTGTATTTGACGTATTGTGGCGAATATGGAGCGAATGGCATGCCATCAATATCTATGCCTTTCTTTGTTCTGTCTATCATCATGCGTACGGCTTCGTCACCGATTTTTTTCATGGCAGATGCGCTGACCGAAAATCGCAAATTTGTGCGCGGTACTGAGATAGTATCAATCTTCATCTTGACAACATCCCTTGCGTTACGATGCGATTTGGATCTTTTGCGCTGCCATCGATATTGATGTTAATCCGCTGAATCGCGGAGCGCAGTTCAGCCGCATATCGGCGCGCGTATTCTGTTGCCTTGGTTTGATACAATTGATTGAATCCGCTATTCGCTAAATCCATATAGATAAGCTCCAGCGCTTTCATGTCAACAGCAATCGCAAGCGCGTCAATGTTGGTTATTGCATCGATAATTTCGGAATCAGTGTATTGGCTCAGGCGATTATACAGCGCTGTCAATACATCATTCTCAACAACAAGATGCGCAATATCAACTTTGTCTTGCCATGTGCGCGCAGATTGGCAGACAGCCCATGCAGACGCGTCTGACAGCGTTCCGGTTTCAATGCCGTTTGCGCCAAAGAGATAAACGCCATGCCCTTCATTGAGCGCAAATGTATCAATGTGCGCATCCCCGGAATCGTAAAGCGCGACAGATACGGTCTGCACCGGCGGGATGCTCAAAAGATTATCTTCTGCCACAACGGAAGAAAAACCGCCCGCGGCAAGAGCAAATATCCCTTTTGCTACATTATCAGAAACCGAAATTGTAGCCGGCGATTCATTAGAGACAGAGATCAAGCCCCATGATTCTGTATATCCGCCAAGGTTATTGACCTCTTTTTCCCACCGAGAGATCGTGTCAAGCGTTGCAAGTGTTTTCATCATACATCCTTAAATGTGCGGGGCGGCAAGGAGGAAACCGCCCCGCTCGGGAGGGAGTGTTAGGTCATCACCACATAGGCATCAACTTTCTCATTTGACTCATTGGCTGTGGTGGTATAGGTTAGTTTAAGGAAATGATAGTTATCAGGGAGCGAATCCGGGATAATCTCTTCTACGATGGTGTCTCCAGCGGCATAAGAAAAGCCAGCTGCCGGAGCTGTTTTGGTAAAGAGCACCTTGTCCAACGTATCAGTCGGTGTGCTGGTGGATCCATAGCTGGCTACAATGGTCAATTTATATGTGTTTGCAACAGCGATGTTGGTGTTTGCCTTGACTACAATTTTGGCAAGTCCGCCAGAGTTTCCGCCAAAGTCAACGACATTGGTGGAATCTGCGCTTGTTTTGTTCGGCAGGGCTTGTGCGGAGCTAAGGATCAATTTTTGATCCACGACATAGGAACGATTTTTATAAGCCATTATTTACCTCTTTTTTAGTCCAGCGCAGTGGTTTCTGTGCTGAGGATTGATTCTTCCAGAACGACCGGGATGCCATCCCAATCGGATACTACGGTGTTGTAGCCGGTATCGCCGGGAGCCATGCTGAGCTTAGTGTTTTTAAGCTCTTTTATGTATCTGCGCCCCTCGCGATTCATATACAGGAACGTTTTGCCATCAGCAAGACCTTTGACGGCGTCAATCAGTAAGTCAATCTGTGCGGCGGTGGGTTTGTGTGTGCCATCGATTTGGGTGATTGCGGCAACAGACGCCTTCGACGGAGCGCACAGAGCAGCATTAGTCCAGAAGTTAGCTCCGTAAACAAGTTGACGCGCTTTCGTGGTGGTGTCTGCGGTTGGTGCTTGCAAGGTGCCTCCGCCGACCAATTCGATTTGAACGATGTCGCCGGTTTGTTCCTGTGGCATTACAATTTCGGTCTCGCCTTCGCTCCAATGCACGGCAAAGATTGATGTTCTGCTTCCGGTAGCACCTGAAAGCTGAGCAACAACATTGCTGTTGGCTTTAGCGATCTGATGCAGTCCCTTGAATGCACCCGGCACGCCAAAAGTAGGGTCGTCACCATAAATCATAGCCTTTGCAAGTAGCTGTAGGATTGAGCGCATGTATGCGACTGTGCGATTCTTGTTGTTCAAGAATCCCTGAATGCCGCCCCACTTCTTAGCGAGCACTTTGTCGATTTCAACGAGGCGCTCGATAGCCGGAAGCTGAACGCTGCCAAGGATACTATTTGACATTGTGGCTACGATTGATCCATTGATTGCACGTACGGCGGCATCGCCATCATCTGTCTGGACCTCAAATTCATGGCGCAGATAATCGCTGCTGAATCCGAATTGCGCGGTTTCTAAAATACCCAAGCTCTTCACCAAATCGGTTACGATGGGAGCTTGTTCGCTTTGTAGCGAGATAAGAAAATCTCTGATATTCATGTTTTACCTCATGCTTTTTTTTGTAATGCTTTGCCGAAGGTGTAGGGTTCTTTTTCGCCGCCACCCGGATTGCTCTTTCGCTGGAAATCCGTTTTGGTGTCAGCAGGATCGGCAAATACTCCCGCTTTTTCCAATACAGAATACAATTTCAGGTTCTGTGCGGCTGTGTCGGCATCAAGCTCTTCGCCGTCTGCCGGGATTGAGAAGTCAGGCATCAGCGCGGCGACCTTGTCTTTGCGCTTATCCGTATCACTTGACAAAATCTTTTGCAATTCTTCATGTTTGGCTTTCCATAGATTCAGGGTTTCGGTTTTCTTGCTTTGCAAAAGCTCGTCATATTTGGCAGCCTTCTCTTTAATCGAATCAAGTTCTGGATCCGCTTTCGTGGCATCCGCCAGTTTAGCGTTAAGCGCATCAATCTGACTTGACATCTCGGCAAGCTTCAATCTGCGTTCCTTTGATTCGTTGTTTGCTGCGGACAGATCCGCAAGCACGATGTTCGCCTCTCGCTTGGCATCTGCCAGCAGAGAAAGAATGTCGTTTCCCGCATCAGCAGGAAGTGAGTTCATAATCTTATCCAAGATTTCTTTTAGTGCCATGTTGTCCTCATTCGTTGTTAAATGTTATTGATTTCCAATTTGATACAGCAGTTGTGCTTGCGCCAACCGATACATAAAGCGCAGTATCGGAATAGCGCAAAGATCCAGCGGCGCCGGGGGTTATAGTCGGTTCTTCTTTGCTGAAACACTCGTTCAGCTCCGCAGCGGTGCGCGTTTCCGGTTTGTTGCCACCTTGCGCTCTGCGAATCTGAATGGTATCGTTATCATCAATTTTACGATATGCCATATTCACCTCACGTGATCGTAATAGTATTCTTTTGTTATTTGCATAAAGGAATGGCGGCAGTTATACGTCCGCTCCGGTGCGCTATAAGATTCAAATTCGATGCGCTCTTCTTCGGTAAAATATGGCGCATTAGGAAACATCGCATTAACATCCATACCGGTGCCTTCGCGACATACCGGACGCGTAACATCATCTTCCGGACCCTCGTATATCCAAAACAATTCGCCATCATAATTGCGAGCGGCTTCGTATTGCATCATTTGGATAAACTTTGCGCGGCTGGTGTTCACATAGGTGGTAGCATAGCGCACAAGCTGCTTGTCAAGTATTATTCTAACCGATTTTACCAGATCTGAAATGTTCGTTCCGCCAAAAATGCTGTCGCCAATAATGGCATGAATCTGGCGCGCCACATCATTGCCGAGATTGCCAATCCGCGCATTCCAAAGCGAATTGAAAGCAGCTATAGCCGATTGGCTTGTCTGCGTGAATGCCAAAGGAACCGCTCCGGGGACACTTGACTTTTTCATTGTGCGCAGTAAATCGTTTTCTTTTTCGTTTAACCGAGATACAAGTTCAGTGTATCCGGATGCACTAAGTTCTTCTAAAATTGATCCATAGATTTGCGCCCACAGCTGGATGTTTTCTTCTGTGTTCAGCACATGCCCGCCACCGGAGTCAAGCTCGCGGATTAATGAGGAAATGCGCTCATCCAATCGTCTCGCAATCTTCTGCATGTTGCGCTCAAACCACGCGGTTTGTTGATCAATTTTAGTCGAAACTGCTTTATTCATCAAACAAGCCCTGATCAATGTTTGCCGCGCCAATGCGGAAGCGATTGTTATCGGCGTCTATTCGCTCAATTTCCTTTTCCGCATCTTCACGGCTCAAGTCTTGATTATCAAGCATGATGGCATCTACGCGGCTCATTGTGCCATTGGAAATCTTCAGCGAGCGAACCTGCTCTTCTTCTAACGGATTTTGTTCAATCGTGATATCGGCAAAGTCAATCTTTATATCGGCAGCTTCCGGCATGTTGATATTGCTATTAAGCCGTTTGCAGTCCATGATGAGCTGCACGAGATCGCGCAATGGCTCTCGATATATAGATCGCTTTTCCACATTATACGATATCACATCGGATTTTGATAGGCGCAATTGATAACCGGAACTGAATGAGCTTCCTTGCTTGATTGCTTCCGCGCTAATGCCCATAAGAGCCGCCGCAAGCGCTATGTTATCGTTAATAATATCCCAGACCGTCTGAAGCTGTGGTGATGGCGTAGCGTAGCCAATAGAGCCGCTCACATTGCCGGTTACAGGATCGCGAGGGATGTTGATGTATCGCTGAACGCCTACATTAAGCTTCGCACCTTCAGGCATGCCAGACGTCCACATTGTGCTGAACGATTGATAGTCCAGCGCAACATCAAGATTGGTCAGCTGAATATTGGCGCGCAGATTGGCCTCTACCATAGGAAATTGACGATCAAGCCAAAAAGAGTCAATTGCCATATCAGTGCGAAACCAAGCAATTGGGATGCGACCGTATGGATTAGGCTGAGGCGGCTCAATGTCTGTGTCAATCGTTCCATCCGTTTTTAGAGTCACTACGCGATATGCGTCATCCGTCCAGAGTGCATACACGTCAGAGCGATCTGCAATCGGAGTATTGAACTTGTTGCGGATTGTGTAAGCTACAGCTACGGCCTCGGTTGGGTCAATATCATCTTGCCAAACTATGCAGCGGTCAGGCGTAATGAAGTCCAGCTTTATTTTGCCTGTTCGCGGATTAAAAATTGGCGCAATGCCGATCTGATTGCAAGTCTCTGCGTAACGATCAATAACGCGCAAAGAACCGAATAAATTCGCTCCATCAAGCAAATCAGTAAAATGTTTAACTAAATCATCTGACGCTCCATCTAATGTGATAAGCGGGTCTTGCTGAAATATCTTGGCAAGCTGGCGGGTTAGTGCGCGAGATAAATCTGTCGCCACAATATAGTGTTGCAGATCGGTATATGTGTCCGGGTATCGGCTTTTGATTTTCGCCATAGTATAGGGTTCTTGGTTATAGTTGTAAAAGTCGATCGCCATGCGCGTAATTGCGCGTCGCTGTAAATCGTCTTGCATTATGCTCGCCGCTTTTGCTCTGCGTATTAAATTTAAGTTCATGCTACATCCCACGGTGTTTGTTCTTGCTTTACCAATGCGTCAACAACGATTATATTGCGCATTGCGTCAGAAATATGTGTCAGCATTGTGTTGTTTGGTTTCATTATAGCGCCGGCCGCATCGGTGACCACCTGCTCAAGATCGTTAATCAAGTTTTCACAACAAGGATCGATGTGGATAGCATTATGCGCAAATGCGCCATTGGCGATATTGAGCGATCTGCGTTGCGTTATACCGTGTCGATACCGGACATCGAAGCCCTTGCGCTTCAGTATTTCTATATCGCTTGCATCAGATGATGTCTTGCGCGCAATTCCAGTCGGATCAGGATAGCAGCGCAATACGCGATTCGGGTAGTCTTCCGCTAACAAGTCTGACAACAGATATGTGTTTGCGTTCAAAAGATAGTATTCTGCAAAGAAAAAGTAATGTGTGCGCCCGTCAATTTCGCGCGAATAGCACAAAGCCGCCGTCATTGGATTAACATTAAAATCTATCCCCACCAGTATCACATCGTGCGGCTCAGGCATCGGAATGCTATGCACGTGAACATCCCGGCGGAAGGCATAGTGCGCTTGCATATTGTTCAGGTTAACAAATTGACCACTAATATATGCCATAGCCATCTGTTCATCATAAGTATTGAGCAAATCATTAATGTATTCGGTGGGAAGATATGTGTTCGATCGCGTATCGGCATGAATGACGGATGTGCCCGGATTCGGATTCTTCTTCAGCACCTCGTAACAGGTGGAAAAACCTTCCGGTGACGAGACCAGAAACAATTGAGCGTCTCTGCGTCCACGCAAGCGTTCTCTTGCCCGGCGGATAGCGGTTTTGCCTTTCGCCAAATCAAGCGTGTCGATCTCGTCAAAACCGAAATCGGTGAACGAAAAACCCTTGATCCGCTCCGGATGGAACGCAGACACGATCTTGACTTGACCCTGCTCAGTTTTAATCGTAAGCTCTGATTTGTTTTCTACGTATTTGATTCCAGCCATCTCTAACATATCGCAATACGGGTAGAAGAACAATTCCTTCGCATCGCCATACGACGGGTAGCCAATGCCGACATTGCTCTTTCCGGTTGCGCCCGGTCGGCTGATGTGGCAGATGAATGTCTTAGCAAGAAACGCCGCAGTTTTGCCGGAGCCGAGCCCGCCGATCAATCCAAGCGTTCTGCTCCAATCATTAAGGAATTGCCATTGATGCGGCAAATAATGATCTTCACAAAAGTTAATCTTCATCGGATTCCGCTAGCCGCGCTGGGCGCATGCATATTTCGGGTTTGTTGTGGTCTTGCGGCGCCGGCTCGTCTGCCGGCCTCTCGATATATCCGCGCTTCTTGCCTTTGCATTTCAGAAAGAAAATGATAGCAGATAACTCACCATTATTAACAGCCGTGAATAGCTTGGACTCAGCAAGGTCAAGCGATATGTTATTAATCTCGGCAACGGCCTCGCAATAGGCAGGATCGGATTTGAGCCAGTTGTAATGTTGCCGCCTGCTGATGCCTACCTTCTGAGCGGCGGTGGTCACCACGCCAAGAGACTTTTCAAGCGCCTCCAGCATTTGGCTTTTTTTAAGTGTGAAGTCTGGAGTCGCTTTATTGGAAGCTTTTTTGGTCGTTGCCATTTTATTTGTCCCACGGCATGCCGATGCCGAAGTGCCCCCACGCTGCTGTTTTTTCATAATCAATATCACGAAGCCCAAGCGCATCGATAATTGCTTTTGGTGTCAAGCTGTAGTGTGAAATGTCAACATGATTTCCATCGGCAATACACTCCGTCATTACCGGATCAGGAACGCCGATTGCATAAGCAAGCGAAACGATAACTTCTTTTGCATTTTTCTGGCGCAAGATATCGACAGCAATTTTTCTTGCCATATACGCGGCAGAGCGATCCACTTTGGTGGGGTCTTTTCCGCTAAATGCGCCGCCGCCAATGGGTGTTCTGGTTCCGTAGTTGTCTATGGCAAGTTTCCTTCCCGTTACGCCAGAATCAGCGTTAAGCCCGCCGGTTTTCCAATCGCCGGCAGGATTACACATTATCGATTCGCATTTTCTGCCATCAAGCCACTGGTGCACAAGGGATCTCAGATCTCCGCTCTTTGTGTTGTGAAAGCTTGCGACAATAGTTGATATTTTATTGCCGTCCATTGTGATTTGAGTTTTGCCGTCAACTTCGTGTCGCATATAAATGAATTGGCACAAATCTCTGGCGAGGTTTAATTCCGTAGGAATAAAATTATCATTTTCGTTGCAGGCATATCCGATCATAATGCCTTGATCTCCGGCGCCTCCGGCATCAACTCCCATCGCTATGTCGGGTGACTGTCGCACAATATTGACTTGCACGCCGCACTCACCATCTGTAATCCTGCGGGCTATGTCAGCAACATCAACAAAGGCTGTGGTTGTCATTTCGCCCAGAACGGTCACAATGCCATGACCGGCACAAACTTCTATTGCCGTTCTGGCGTTTGGATCTTGCTTTATTGCCTCCGTCAATATGGCATCAGCTATGCGGTCGCACAGCTTGTCTGGATGCTTCGGCGTTACACATTCAGCGGTTCTAATCATTCGATACTCCTTGTCCGGATATTGTCTCATCACACATTATAGCCACTGCTCTTTTACTGCTTTTGCTACTTGATACATCATAAATGGAGGCACACTCATTCCGCACATATACTTCCCGATGTTATCTGTTTTTGCTTCGTAATCATCTGGAAATGACGACAGTCTTTTGACTTCTCTAAAAGTTAGGTTTCTGCATTCTGATGGGTGAGTATAACATTGATGGTTTGCTTGGATAGTGTTGCTTGGTTTGTCTTTGTTTAGCCTATAATAAGAAAAAAAGCTGCCTTTTTCGTGAACGCTTGAATAGCTGCATCCTGGCTTGGTTTTGTTCCAATATTTCAAGTCAGTGTTATTTGGGGCTGTGTCCCTAATCTCATCATCTGTCAAATCCTGTATGTCGTGTATAGCATCCCATACAGTAAGTATTTTTTCTTTTGGTGATAATACAAGTGGTTTTTTGTCTATATCTTTGCGCCTACTTATAAAAAACACGCGTTCTCTCATTTGAGGGACACCGCAATTTGCTGCGTTTATCTGAAAAACTTGAGTAACATATCCTGCTTCATCAAGTTTTTGCACTATTGTTTTGGCGTAATATTTAGCATTTCCTTTGATAATTCCAGTTACATTTTCTGATATAGATACTTTTGGCTGTAGCCTTTTGACAAGGTCTATGTAGTCAAAAAACAAGTCAGAAAGAACTTGCTTTGCTTGACCTTCCCTAAAGTATTTGTTTTTGCCCCAATCCTTTTCTCTGTTCCCAGATGTGCTAAAAGTTGAGCATGGAGGTGATCCATCTAATATGTCAAGGGCAAAAAGCTCGTTTGGCAATTCCATTGATATCATGTCAGATATTGGGCATAAATAATATAGCGATGGGTTAAGGTTTTTTGTATAGTGCCACTTCATTTCAGGATCAATATCATTTGCTCCAATAACTTCAATCCCTGCCAGTTTGTAGCCTATTGACGATCCCCCACCACACGCAAAAGTAGAAAATGCTTTATGCGTCTTTTCTATATCTGCAATGTCTTTAATGTTATATCTAAGATTCATTAAACTCAAATCCACATTTTGGGCACTTGTGATCAAATGCTATATCTGTGTCAATTTCTTTAGTTTCACTTGGGACATATGGCTCTTCTGCCTCTATCTCTGGCATATCCATGCCCATTTCTTCAAGATCAAATTCGCCAAACTCAGCAGACAGCATCTCAAAGTCCCAATCGCCGAACTGCACATTATCTCGCAGAACAAATTCCTTTTGCTGTTCTGGGGTGAGATCTGTGGCGGCGATCGTCCACTCATCCGGGATGTCTTTCATGCCGAGCTTTCTAATAGCTGCGAGGCGCTGATTCCCGCCTAAAACATACATGGTTTCGGGATCGTAAACCATTGGGCGCAACTTCATCATTTCAGGGAATGATTCGATTGAGCGCATAAGTTTTTCAAGCTTGTCTTTACTACATTTGCGAGGATTATTGGGATTGAATTTAAGCTTATTTGTCTTCACTCATCGCCTCCATGCGAGACACATTGTGTTTGCGCTCGTCTTTTTCATCGATGTCGATGTTAATCGAGTCGATGTCAATGTCAATGTCAAAATCGTGATCAAAATTATAGCTCATGATTACAATATAATCAGCATTAATTATTTGTCAAGAAAAATGTGATTTTGGTGATCCGGCAGCATCGCCTTAACCAATTTCGTGACGTCACGAAAACGGTTTTCATGGTGTATATATCATCTTTGCGTTAGCAAAGTGATAGTCTATTCTAATCTCCTCTAATCTCATCTAATCTCATCTACTCTTATCTTATCTTATCTTATCTTATCTGCTTCGGTTTGCTTGATTTTGCTTAGCATTTGCTTAGCATTTGCTTAGCATTTGCTTGATTTACGCATTCACATTAATACAAGTCAACACAAATCAAAGAAAATGCTTTACAGGATTTGCGGCTGTATTTTGGTGGATTCAGAAATTAAAAGGAGGTTCTTATGAGCCAGACACACAAACACAAAAGCAATTACATCAACGGGAGAAAAACATGATTGCCCAGAGATATCTTAAAACGTCACAAGCAGCCAAGTATTTGGGCATTACTGAATACATGCTCAGGAGATACGCAAAGCAGGGCAAGGTGCAGTATTCCCGTCCCGGCGGAAAGGAGATGATGTTTGACATTCAAGACCTTGATAAGTTCATGGTAGAACATCGGGGGAAATAATGAATCATAATCCCGAAAAATGGTTCAAACACTCTATTGATTCGCACAATGAGCCACAGATGCGGAGAATTAAGGCGAGGTTTGGCAAGCTTAAGGGATATGCTATGTATTATATTAGCATTGAGATAATGATGCGCTCCGGTGGCTGGATAGAGCATGATGATATCGAGATCTATGCAGATGATTATGGCGTTGACTGCGATGAGCTTGAGCGCTTCTTTTCTTATTGCGTGTCAATTGAGGCGTTTATCTTGTGTGACAACAAATACAGTGCCGATATCGTTCAGGAAACACTGGAAAAGCGCAAGAGGATTTCGGAAGTGAGGAGCGTGGCAGGCGCTATCGGCGGCAAAGCTAAAGCACAAGCTCAATCAGAGCCAGAAACACCAGCACCCAAACAATCGCCTAAGCAGCCAAGCTACGCAAGCGAGATCATTGAGCATTGGAACGCTAAGGCGCAGAGCCTTAGGTGCAAGAAGCTCACAAGCGACATTGAGAAAGCCGTCGCAAAACGCTGCAAAGAATACACGTTAGCCGAGATAAAGCAAGGCATAGAAAACTATCATGCCGTTATCAATGATCCTGATTGCTTTTTCTCGTATCAATGGAAACTTGCCGAGTTCCTGAGCAGAAAGAACGGCTTTCCGGTGTTTGCCGGAGATCATGACGAGATACTCGGCAAATATCGCAAGGATAAGAACGCAAGCGCGGCAAAACAAATGAGCCGCATTGAGCAGATTAACAATGTTACCGATTTTATCGGGAAGGAGATGACGTGAAACATCCTGATTGGTATATTCCACAGCAGAAGTTACACGCTTATATCGAGCCAATCGTAGCGAGTGGAGACCCGTTTGCTTGGTTGTTTATCGGAAGGCCTGGATGCGGCAAGACTGCTGCGGCAGAGGTGGTGTATAATCACATCGCGGAACAGCATGACAATGATCCGCATTTTTCCGCGATAGGCATCAGCGCACAATCGATGTATGCGCAATACTTGAAAGCAAGCGCGCTTGACGGCAAGGCAAGAAGTGACGAGATCGCTAAACTGGAACGCTACTTGAGTTATGATCTCGTGGTGCTTGACGATCTTGGCACTGAGATGGACACGCCTGCGGCAAGGGCTTATTTCGCGAATCTGATCGCCATGCAATACGAACGCTATCGTGAAGGCAAGTTCAATCGCTGTATTATCACCACGAATTTGTCCTGCGAATTGATAGGTGAAATATACGGTGAGCGCATTATTGACCGCTTGGTGGAGTTCTATACTCTGATTCCGTTTAGTGCCGCAAGCTACAGGAAAAAGCAAATCAAGGTGGTGAAAGTATGAGTTTCAAAGCGAAAGAGCCTACCGGCACGATCGTTCACAATCCGGCTTGCGCTTGGTGTTCCGGTTCCGGCATGATCCGCGTGCCTGATTACGATTACATAGGCGCGCACGGTCACTATGACGCGATTATGAACGATTCGATTGATCCGTTCGCTTGGCAAGCATGCACTCGTAGCGTCTATTGTCACGAGTGCTATCCTGAGCCACCGGTGCGCAAGGGCGAAATTCGCTATCCGAATCTGCTTGACCACATTGATGCTGTCAAGGCTCGCGGAATTCCCGACGAGATGGATGTGTTGATTGCCGTTTTGCGCTACGGTTTCGCAATGCGAGATCGCAAGCACCTGGCAGAAAAAATGATAAACACAATAACAAAATAAAGGAGAATGACAAATGTTTGAAGAACACGATGACAATCTTTTCCGTATGCTGGAAGAGCCTGTTCCATTAACACCAGCTTGCCGACACATGCGTTGCGGTGGTTACGCTTTTCGAGACGTTGCCACCGGAGGCAGTAAAAAAGGTGATCCATGCGGCCGGGATCTCAGACGAGATTATCGTTAAAAACTGGAACAAATAGCGTGAGCAAAAAAGTTTTATGCCGTAAGTCTTATCGCTACAATGGCTTGCGGCATGGGGCTAAAAAAAAAGACAAAAAAAGTGAAAAAACTTCTTGACAGAATACCGGCATTGATTATCTTGTACACATATAGAGTGAGCCACCCGAAAGGGAAATATAGGGCTCACCTAAAAAAGGAGATACCATGAAAAAGCAAATGACCCTAACAAATCTTTGCGGCGATCTTCTCGCCGCAAGGCTCATCGAGGAGAAATACCTCCTCGCAGAGTATCGGAACCCCCTCGTTTGCGATGAAGATAGGGGTCCCAACGGGACCTACTATCTCGGAACAAGGGTGGTGCACTGCACCCATTGCGGGTGTCAGTGGGAGGAAGAGGAGTACTCCTGCGGTAGAATATACCGCGGGGGAACTCCCTGCGGATGCTGAAACATTTACCCAGCCAGGCGGGATCTCCCGCCTGGCTGAGGTGTCCTGAAAAAGGTGGACTAAAATAAGGAGTAAAAAATGGCCAAACAGTCCATCGCCCAGGTAACGCTTCGCTACAGTGAGGCGTTCAAGTTGAAAGTTGTTCAGGAGATTGATAAAGGAAGGTTGACAATAGCAGAGGCAACCCGTCTTTATGAAATCAATGGCAGAACCACGATCTACAAGTGGCTCCGCAAATACGGAAAGGATCAAGTAATAAGAAGATACGTGAGGATTGAGATGAAAGACGAGAAATCGATACTGCAAGAGCAAAAAGACCGGATCAAGGAGTTGGAGTCCGCCCTGGCCTCTGTCACCCTGCACAATATTTGCCTTCAGAGCTATGTGGAGGTGGTCAACGAGAACATCAGCGAGGCTGAAAAAAAACTTCACTTTCCAGGCTGTCCCCCGAGCAAAGAAGAACGCTGGAGCGGCTTCTGTCAAAGCGTCCATGAGCGCCATCTGCAAGAATCTCAACAAGAGCAAGTCCTGGTATTATGAGACCCTGGCATCCTCCCAGAAGGTTGCGGAATACGAGCAGATGATTGTGGACGAGGTACTTAAGATCAGGGCGGCGCATCCTGCTTACGGCATCCGCAAGCTGTGGCATGAGTTGTCCAACCTGGGGATTGGGATCGGCCGTGACAAACTCCACAGGATCCTGCGCGATCGCGGCTTGGTCCTGTCCCGGCGTTACAGGAAGGTTCGCACGTCTATCCCCGGTATTTATGACTCCAGCTTTGAAAACCTGATCAAGGGACTACCTATAACCCGTCCCAACCAGGCGATCTGCGCCGACATCACCTATATCCACACCACCGAAGGCATTCTCTACCTGTCGGTTCTGATGGACATGTATTCCCGTAAGATACTCAGCTTCAACATCAGCAACAATCTGCGCACTGACGGGGCTCTGGATTGCCTTAATAAGGCTTTGAAAAGCACGCCGGAACTGAAAGGAGCCATCCACCATTCAGACCATGGCTGCTAGTATTGTTCCTATCGATATCTGAAAAAACTCCAGTCCCATGGCCTGACTATAAGCTTCACGGGGAAAAACCACTGCTATGACAATGCCAAAATAGAGCGCTTCTTCAATACCCTGAAGCATGAATACCTGATCCATAAGGTCCTGAAGAGCAAACGCCTGGCCAGGGAGTTGATCAAATTGTCCATCCACGATTACAATCACTGTCGCCTGCATGCCGGCATTAACTACCAGATACCTGCCCAACTATATGATGCTGCGTAAGTTTCACTTTTTGCCAACCCTGCTCGGTAGCGGGATTATATGTAGGGGCTTAGGCTAAACAACAAAAGCTAAAAAACAGTCCGCCATTTCAGGACTTGACAGAAATGATAAACACAATAAAATAAAGGAGAAAACAATGGAACACAAACGAGAACGCCCACCTATACGTTTTTGTCCCGTATGCCACACCTTAATGCCGCCCTGCGACTACAGCCCGATCTACGGATACTCTTGGATACACCGCGACAACGGCTGTGTTTATAGCAAACAGCTACTGTGGATACCTGACTCTAATGATGAAAACCAGTTATTCAATAATCCTGAACAACTGGAGATAGAGCTATGAGCGACAAGGAAACAACCAGCAAGACTAATTTAAGAAAACAGCTTCTCTATAAAACAGGTGTAGAATACGGAGACTTCACAATAAACCATGTGTTAGGTTGTTCTCATGGTTGCACTTATCCCTGTTACGCCTTCATGATGGCTCGCAGATTTGGCAGGATAAAAGACTACGACGATTGGCTGAAACCAAGGCTGGTTGAAAACGCTCTTGATCTGCTGAAGAAAGAAATCCCAAGGAAGCAGAAAAGCATTAAGTCCGTGCATCTTTGCTTTACCACAGACCCATTCATGAGTGGATACCCTGAAGTAACGAAAATGAGCCTCGAGATCATCAAGCTACTGGATCATTATGGCATCAAGTGCACAGCGCTAACCAAAGGATTACTGCCTTCGGAACTATCGAGGTTTGATAGAAAGCATGAATGGGGCATTTCACTGGTATCTTTCGATGAAGGCTTCAGAAAGCAATATGAACCATTTTCCGCAGATTACCCTACCCGCCTGGCAAGCATAAAGAATTTGCATGATCTGGGTTGTAGAACGTGGGTGAGTATAGAACCATATCCAACGCCCAATATAGTAAAGCAAGACTTGGTGTCATTACTTGATAAAGTTTCCTTCACTGATAGGATTATCTTTGGCAGGTTGCATTATAACAAGTTGGTATCCACCTATCCTGATTATCAGAGCTTCTATAATAACGCAGTTGAGACAGTTATTGGTTTCTGCAATGAATTCGATATTGCATACCACATTAAAGCCAGAACAGGGAGGAAAAGATGACATGGAAATGCAGTGACTGCGAATCACAGTTTTACGATCCGGATACAGTGTTGTATCGTGCTGGACGCATCGGCAATGGCTCGGAAAACTGGGAGAAAGATGAATACATAAACATATGCCCAGTATGCGGATCGGCTGATGTTTATGAGGCGTATTTCTGCGATGATTGCGAGAAAGAGTTTGTTGAAGGCGAACTTGACGAAGACGATCTTTGCCCTGAGTGCGCCGCAAGAGCCGCCGCATATGATGAGATGGTAGATCGCGTGAAGGATGCGCTTTCTACGCCGATAGACATGGTTCAAATGGTAAAACAAATATTAACTAAATAAAAAGGAGAATTAAGATGATGATGAACGATCTTGTAGCCTTGCAATCGATTTCGAAGGAGCTGGCGCAAAGCCGGCTCCATGCTCACAGGAACCCTGCTGACGTGCTATTCGTTCTGAGTGCTGGCCAGGCACTCGGATTAAACGCAGCGACAGCACTGATGAATATCTACAATGTCAACGGCATGCCGAGTTTAAAGGCCGATCTCAAGTTGGCACTGGCCAAGAACCACCCTGAATACAATGGCTGTGAGATTGATGCCACTGCAGAACGATGCATCGTGAAAATGAGCCGCAAGCGCAGGGATGGCCAAGTTGAGTCCGTAGAGATCACATTTACAATGCAAGACGCGATCCGTGCCGAGCTTGCTAAAAAGGACAATTGGCGCAAATACCCGCAACGCATGCTGAAGGCGCGAGCGATTAGCTACGCGGTCAATGATCTGTTCCCGGATATCGTGTTTGGCATGCTGTCTCATGAAGAGGCTGTTGATCTTGTTACTTCTGGTAACGATGCGCAAGAAGTGCCGGAAGCAAGCGCGCATCACGATGCGATTGACGCGGAGTTCGAGTCGGTTCCGGATCCTGCCCCGGCAGGCGAATCAGAGTTTGATCTGCTCATGAAAGCGACACAGGGCGTCATGCGAAACCTTGTGGATAACAAAATTGACGGCTTTGATAATGAGGTTCGCAGGCATTCGAGCATCCAAAAACATTTAGGGTGTAGCATGATTGCCGAATGCACGAACTTCCATGATCTATATGAATACCATAACCATCTCGCCGCGATATTGCGCGGTGCGAACGCAAAACCAACAATAAAAGAGCGGCAAGTCGAGCTAATTGAAAGAATGACGAAACTTGCTACCGGAGAAGAATTAGAAGAGTGGTTGCCGAAAATCCAGAGCGCGACACGCCATGCCGCACTTGACGAAGTAGAAACATGGCTGAACGAAAACAAAACAAGTTTAGAAGGAGATTCAAAATGATCATAATGATATGCATAACCATTATCGCAATTGCTCTGGCGGGTTATTTTGCCCGCCGAGCAAAGCTAATTGATAAGCACAGGATAAGAGCGAGTTTGAAACACGCAGAGACAGAAATTGCCTTGCGCAGATCGCTAAAAAACTTAGGCAAGGAATACGAAAAAATCAAAGCGCATAGCATAGCTCGCTGTGGCAAATGCGGCAGACTATATACATGGAAGCAGGTGGCTGATCATGGCAATTATTACGTGTGCGAAAATTGCGAGGCAAGATAATGAGAATAACAAAAGATCAAGGAATGGAAATAAAGAAGGCGATACGGGATCGCGGATATTCGATCACCGGATTTTGCCGGATACATAACATCAGTGATCGGCAATTCTACGCATGGCTAGCTGGAACGAATGGATACGAGCGCAATGGGATTGGTAAGCACTTCCAGGAGATTACGGACGCGCTTTTGGCGGATAAAGACATGGCAATGCAAAGGAGAAAATCATGAGTAAGAAATTGAAACATAAAATAGCAGATATAAGTCTGCTGATAGCGACACTTGCAGAGGCTCCGCTGGTGATTGCGTATGTTTTTCGGGTGAACATTCCACACCTGAACATCGCTGCCGGCATAGGCATCATATTTTTCCTGATCTTTCTATGGAGCGGAAAATGATCAGCCTATATTTCGACATCACGCCGAAAGCAAAGCAAAGCTTTCGCATGGGTAAGCACAGCTACCAGAGCAAAGCCGTAACCGATTACCAAAAAGCGATAACGGCAATGGCATTGGCGCAAACCACTCAAGACATGCGATCGCTATCCGGTGATCTGTATGTGTCTGTCGAGTTCGTTTGGAAACATCCAAAATCGTGGGGGAAGAAGCGCATCGCAGAACTGCGAGAAAGAAGCGTATATAAGCCATCGCGACCAGACATAGATAATCTATGTAAGGGTGTATTCGATGCGCTTAACGGCGTGATTTGGAACGATGACAGCCAAATTGTGTGCATTCATGCGTGGAAGCGATACGGATGCAATGACGCAATCATTATGCGAGTGTGGGAAAGAAAAGAGTGGACAAATAACATTCGATCATGAAAGCTGGTTCGGTATCTCCAAAGCCTCGGTTGTTTATTTCGCTGGGGCTTTTTTTATTGCGCAAAACAAATCTCTTGACAGGAAGCGCGCGTTAAAATAAGTTGCTCACAGTTTAGATACTCGGTCTCCCCCGCCCGGCTCACTCTAACGGGTGGGGGTTTTTCTTTGCCTACAAAAAACCGCCCGTATTGCAGAGCGGTCAGGAGTAGATGATGGGCATTATTCTTTTTTTTCACATTGAATTTTGATGAAAATATCCAATTTCCCCATCAGGTTTTGTAGTGTGTCGCTAATGTTGCGGATGTCTTTCCGAAGCGTGTCAATTTCGGCGATTTGCGTTTCCAATTGCTTTACTCTCTGATGGAGCGTAGCGTATCCGAAAATGAATGAAACCACTGCGAGTCCCAATGTGATTACGTTCCCAATTGTGATTCCCATTTGTCAGTCCTTAGATGTATATTTTTTCCAGCGAAGTTATAGCGGTTGATTTGTCTCGTATTTTGGTTTTGATTGTGTATTTCAGCATCCCTATATCCGAAGGCTTACCGGGTTTCTGCTCGAAGTATCCGTATCATCCTCTATTGTGAAATTGCCTGATTCTGCCACTTGCCAAATTTCCATAGTGAGATCAGGATTATCAAGCAGGATCGCATTGATTGAGGTAGCTATGGTGTCAATATCGCTTTCAGATAACGTATTGCGCAGGCGATATGTGTCGATGTGGTGGATTATCTCGTGCCATATCGTTTGCAGCCACGCAGACGGTTTCATGTTTTTTATGATAATCTTTTGCTGTCCATAGTTTATTTCGCCATCGATAGCGGCCCCAAGTTCGTTTGGCTCGATTATGGACACAGCATAGTCTATGCCATCCATCCTCAATGTGTCGATACTGTTAATGTCCATCGTTTCTTCCTTAAGGTAAGCTAAATATATGTGGGAAATACGTTTCACAAAAATATGAGAACGCCCCCCACCCGTCACCTGTAGCGCGCTCAATACGCTCGGCGCGCACCTGCGGGCTGCAATCGGCGAACGGGCGCAGGTGCGCTGTTCTGGCTGAAATAGCAGCCAGGGCCTTGTGTTGGCGCTGCGTGAATTTTGACATCTGTTACGGTCTCAAGAGGTTTCCGCCATAACTGCCCAACACCAATACTGACCAGGGAAGCATGAACGCCACCCAGCCCACCACGATGTCAGCCAGGCTGTCCAACCACTTGTTGCTGATGTACTGGTTCTTCTTTTTACTGGTTAGGAGCTGCAGCAGTTCCCACGCCAGGATAATGCCAATCCAGGCTACTGTCCCAATAATCCAGGTCTTGTTTACCTGCGGGTTGGCCGGACGCCCTGGAACCTTGTCCATCCAGGGAAGGAAATTCACCAGGATGGCTGAAATAAACCCGACGGCAAAGCCTACGAGGGCGTGTTTTTTGAGATTGGTAATCATGTTAAACTCCTTAATAAATGGCTGTTTTAGTAGCTAAAGATCGTGGGGTGTGGCTTTGAATCGTCTATGTCTGCGTGAACGAATCGTTGTTTGAAGTTTATCCCTATGCGCTTGAATCCAGCTGCCATGAGTGACTCGATTATCAGATAGCGAGATTCACCGGTGGGGGTGGCGATGTCAACAGCCATCCCTGAGATGTGCGCAGAGTTCGCTGTTCCGCCCACATTGCGATTGTGCTTTATGCATCTGCATCCGCTTGTGATGCGTATTGGCTTGCCATATAGGTCACGTGCATCCTGAAGCATTCTGATAAGCTCTGGATTAGGCGTATCGTATCCGCAGCCACACTTGCAAGCGAACTCGTCTGTGGTGAAGTTCTTTGATAGCCGTGCCATTATACTATCCATCCGCCAGCCGTTAGTTTGAGTAGCAGATTGTATCCGAGCCAGAAGCCGAGGTTTCCCGCAGCGATGTCAATGAGTGTATCGAATCCCCGCTCACGCACCAGAGTCCAGAACGGCTTACCGCTCAAAGACCATTGACGATACTCAACATAAACGGTGACCATAAACGCTGCCACATTCGGGAACCAGCCAAAGCCATGCGCCTTGCCGAAGTAAGCGAAAGCCCAAGCTGCGAGACCAAGCAATAGCATGACGCCTAAGTGTTTCCATGTATTAGTCAATTTCATCTTCATCTTCCACCTCCAGTGGTTTCCAAATCGGTTCTTCTTCCGTGCCATCTGGACACTGCACAGCCCATTTCCCATCTACTGTCTCTCGCCATGCCCACCAATACTGTATAGTGGAGTTCAGTTTACCATGTCCATGTCTTACAGCTTCAGCATGGCTATATGCCATTGCTTCCTGCTCGGTGTCGAATATTAAGTAATCCATAATTTACCCCTTTCCCTATGTTGCATAATATGGAGCCATAGCATCGTGTGCAGCTTTCATCTGTTCATCAGATAAGGCTGTATCCCATATCGCCAAATCATTGACGGCTATTGCATTTGTGACTGAATATCCAGAGCCAATTCGCAAAGTGTTGCTTCCTACCGCCGCTGGTGTGGGAAGATTGCCTGTGCCGATACTGATGCCGTTCAAATATACAGTGTAAACAGCAGTTTCTGGAACTCTATTGATGACAAATCCAAATGATGCCCATTTGTTTCTATATGTGTTTCCGGCGTCTGGAGTAAAAATGATGTCTGATTCACCTGAAAGATGGCATATTAAGCTATTCACTGCGGCATAGTTGCTTCTTATGCTCCATCTTCCACTTCCTCCTTCCTTTCTTCGGTAAAACACGGACTGGTTATTGCGGTCAAGAAAAGCCCACACAATTAGCGAAAACGAGCCAAGAAACACCTCCTCAATCTCCGGATCTTCTGGATTCATATATAGATTATTGCCTGAACCTGTCTCTTTGTATGACCAATCCAAGCCCTTCTTCATGGCATTAGACGCCAGCACCTGCGGACAATTAGCGAACACTGGGTTGATGAGCTTCGATTCAGCTATTCCATGTTGTTCGTGAAGCTCATAAGCACGAGCATCGTCTCCGGCGGGAATCAATATCGTTCCATCCGGTCTGAAATTTACCGGGAATCCATCATCAGGTATGTCGCCAATCGGATCTGTGCGGTCAGCCATAATTGCGACACCATCTTTGTAATCCGGTATCAATCTGCGGGTTGACCATGCACGAATGATGTTTGCGATTAGTGGGAGTTCAATATCTGTGTATGTTTCTCCCCCGCCACGCGCACGAGACAAGCCGAGACCGAGACCTAAGCCGAGACCTAAGCTCATTTCTTCACCAGCGGCTTGATGAGCTTATACAAGCTCGATACCAGCGGAACGGCATCGGCGGCGCTATTGATGCCAAGCTTCTTAAGTATGCTCGGCTTCTTTATCTGCGCTTTCTCGATAGCTGCTTGACCAACGATTAGCGCCTTGCCTTCATTGCTGTTGGCTATCATTGGCGAATCGTCAACGGGAGGCTTAATCAAATTTGCCAGCACCTTCATGGGTTCAGTCTCGGCTATCTTGCAGAATGGTGCAGCAATTTCTTTGAACTCTTCTGCTGCGAGTTCCTTGCGTATGCGCTTGTATTCACGGATACTCGTGATCACCAATGTCACGATTGCGCCGATAAGCGCAGATAAGGCTACAATTATAGCCTGCATTTTGTCGATGTTGGAAAGTATTGCGTCAAACATGGTTATGCTCCTGTGTGTGCTGTAATATAAAGGTTTGCGCCAAGAACCGCGATTTTAGCTCCGGCACTGATTACGAAATACTCTGGCAATCCTGCAGTCAACGGGATGTCGCCCACTGTGGCAGTGGGAGCCGTATCAATGGCGATATGGCAATCGGCATCTGCGAGAAGCCGAACGACCGTGTTTTCGGTTGCGTGAATTGCACTTGTGGTTGCGGCGCTTGCACCTGTGCCATCCACTTTGATTGTTGCGTTTGCGGTTTTTGTGCCGGGGAAAAATACCGGCATAGGATTTCCATTAGGGTCGAGCTGTAAATGTTTCATGTTATACTCCTGCTAATGCTAAAACTTTATAGTTAACTACAATCCGATAAGACTCTGAGCTTGAGAGCAATACGTATATGCTATTTAATACGGTTTGACTGGCTATTCCTGCTGTGGTGGTGTTGAAAAAGACCACTCCATCGGATCCTTCGGAAGGTACTGCTGGCGGGAGCAAATACCAGCGTTCGTTTTCAAGCTTATACACGCTTACAGTGATTGAATCGGGGTCAACCCTATAACTTGAGTTAATTCCGTGTTCTGCTCTTAAGGTTGCTTCGTTAATGATTTGCGATGTTACTCCAGAAATAACGCCGGGTGAATAATGATATATTCTGCTTGTGACATCTTGAGATTGGTTTGCGATATTGTTTATTTGCGTTTGAATGTTGCTTGTGACGCCAGTTAGGTGGTTGATTTCTGCCGTGCTTGCGGTCACGCCATGGAGCTTATTTAGCTCGGCTGTGGTTGATGTCATGCCGGAGAGTTTGTTGATGTCCGCGCCATTAGCGGTGATCGAAGTGGCACTATTGATCTTAGGCGATGTAAGCGTTTTGTTTGTCAAGGTTTGTGTGGCGGTATCGGTTACAATTGCGCTTCCCACAGAAGGGATGGTTTTCTCCCGCAAAATAAATTCTGCTATTGCCGATAGAGCTGCTACCTTGTCGGTGTATGCATCACTTTCATCTTGAAAGTGGAAAATATCACCATTCGCCAAAAGCGATGGCGATGTAATTAGATCAAGATCTTGAATTGTTATGTCTATCATTAGTGTTTCCTCACCGTAATGTTTTTACCGTTTGTTGTAGTTATGTTGTCACCATTGCTGGTTATCAAGTTATAGTAGTCCGGATAATCGCTTGCGGTTGGTATGCGGTTCACCAGATTAATGCTCTTAAACTCGAGATCAATCCATTGCCCGACCGGAACATTGGCAATATCCTGCGGAGAGATGTTGCCGTTTAAATGGCAAAGATATCCTTGGGTAGATCCCGTCGCTTCGCTATATCGCGGATATACCATAATCCCGCTTTCGTGGCAATTTGATAGAATGTTGAACAGCCCGGTAATTTGATTAGCATTATTCATGCCTAAATCGATATTGAATAACCGGATGCGCATATATACGCGATAGCCATGAACGACCTTGACGCTTTTCCGGCTACGTGTAATCCATGACGATGACTCCTCTTCTACCCACATTGTGCCGATTGCGTTCGGGAATGTTTTTGTATATAGCTCGTTATCCGGCTGCGAAAATTTAGCGCCGCCAAAGCCCCAGATCATTCTCATCTATCTCTCTCCTATTGCAATTATGTCTGTTGTTCCGTTATCGTTAGGATGTCCAATTGATGTTATGTAGTAAGATTTCCCGTCAATAGATATTTTATCAAGCAATCCGACAGTATTCGCTATTTGCGTTTTTAGGGAAAATCGTAGTTGCTTCCTGAGCGACCCCAATAAATCGCTGTATGCTTTATCAAGAGCAGGAATTAAATATCCTGCGTTGACTTCATTCATATCTGACAAATCAATTTGCCCCAAAGAGCCATTAATCATTAGATGTGACATATCTTCATCCGTAAGAGGGATGGCTTCATGTTCATCATTAAGGCTTGTTATGTGTTGTCTAATCACGATAGCAGAAGATCCTGGATACATGGTTAATCTATTGGCTATTAGTGCCGCTTTTACTACTCGAGCGTAGTTATATGAACCGGCATTAAGCACTATAGAATTGAGCTGAATATCTCCACTGTAATAAAACTCAGCCCAATTTCTTTGAACGATTGAGAAATTTTCTGTTACGATTGAAGTAGGTGGAATAATGGGATAATGAGCCGCATAGACTTCACTTTCCATTGATTCAGGGTATAGCTTTAGTTTCATAAGTTTTCTCGGCAACTGGCGTTTATACACAATCGGTTTACTGTTTCCCGTTATTTCGGACACGATTTGGAATTGATTGTTTGTGTCTATGTCTGCCATCCAATATCTAACTTGTCCATAAAAGCCTAATTCATCCCACAGCCCGTTCGGATCGTCTATAAATACCACAAATCTTGTAATGCGCCAAATTCCATCACCGGTATCCCACGACCATCCGCCAGCGGCATACAACAGGAATTGAGCAAGCAATGTGTTATAGGTTGTTTCGACATCCCAATATTCTGCAGCAATTGGATCATCAATAGGCAGAGCAAGCCCGGTCCACCGAAGCCAATCATCATTGTATTTGGCAAAATTTATTTTGAGATCATTAACACGAAATGGACTATAGTCATAAAGCAGAATTGTGCGCATCTCTTCCGGGAAACCAACAGCCAATTCTTCAATAAAGTTGGCTATGGTATAATCTCCGGTTGATGGTCGCAAATGTATCACTTTTTGTTCCGCAGCCTTTACATCAAAGTTTGTTGATTTGGCTAAATCGATCCAAAGATCAAGAGCGTCTGAAATCCTAAATTGTATCTCTGCATTCTGCTCATCAATGTCGATAAATGTAACTTTTGCCATGCCAATAAAAATTACTTCGTTATCCTTAAAGAATCTAAAGTGCCCTGCTAAATATTCCGGATATATTTCATTCGGCTGATCGTTATTGTGGAATGCGTTTATGGCGGAAGCATCATAGGGGATTGTTATGCTTAGCTTTCTGCCGGATGAAGTAAAAATGTTGTCTGTATTAGCTTGTATAGGATCAATGCTAAAATTAAGCACATTATAAAAAGTGTGCTCGTAATCATTGTGATCAATGTAAACAAGTTTATAACTCATTAGCCATCACCGAAGCCCTGCGCACTGCATTATTGAGCGGAACGCCTTCTATTAATTGAGTATATATTTGTGGCGGGTTATTTTCTATCGATTCAATTAATGAATCTATTTTCCTCATCAATTGCACGACATTGTTGTTATTGCTTGGGATTGTTGGCGTGTTGTGTATAGGATTGTTGCTAAGCAAATTTGCGCCTTGCGCTACAACTGGTGTTATTATTCCAGCTGCGGGGAAGAAAAAATTGCCGATCATGCCCAAGCCCTTGAGCAATGTGTTGGCGAATAGTGCCTTTACGATAATTTTGCTGATTTCTGCAATAACGGCTTGCGCAACATTCGCCCAAAGAGATCTCCACACATCTAATGCGGATTTGGTCCCGGAAATCATGCTTG
>Ga0209409_1000870_pt1 | contig 29052 bp, 34 predicted proteins | sample AD_JPNMR1_MetaG_FD_184424 | JGI IMG/M metagenome (GOLD analysis project Ga0209409, IMG submission 184424) | Active sludge microbial communities of municipal wastewater-treating anaerobic digesters from Japan - AD_JPNMR1_MetaG (SPAdes) (version 2) | ecosystem: Engineered > Bioreactor > Anaerobic...
TGACTCGAAGTTTCAGTGAAAATATTATAAGCAAAGAATAATTTTTTTAATTGGTAAATAATTCTCATATGCCAGACAAAAACAAGAATAACAGCATAATATAATAATAATTGTCCAACAGTTAATCTTGGAACAGCAGGATAAATAAACCACTCTTTTGAATAATGTGCGACGAGTAAAAAGAATTTACAAAGAAGATAATTAGTAGCATTTAATAAAAGGGCAATGTAAATACCAACATAAGGGATCATACCAATAAGACCAGCAATCATACCTAATTGCACAATAACACCAATAAGAGGAATAGCAATAATATTTGCATAAGGACCAGCAATAGGCATACGCCCAAAATAAAAAGAAGATAGAGGTGTCATCATACCTAATTGAATAGCGAATTGCGCAGAAATAAAACCACGTATCCATAAAGGTAAATTATTAAAGCCATAGGAACCAAAAATTGGATACATACTATCTATTTTTATTAATAAAAACAATAACACAAAATATAAACCAATAGAAATAATTAAACCCTGTGTGGATTTAAAAGCAAACCAGAAATTATTAGCAACAAAAGTAATAACAAGCAAATAAAAGATTGTAAACCAGAAAGGAAGACCTTTTAGTTTACGAAGGTAATATTCAACTGGTCCAGTTAAAAGACCGAGTGATAAAACAGCGCCAAAAGAAAGAGTAAATGAAGGTTGATAAATTGCCGAAGGATTATATAAAAGGATTAAAAAAGCCGCACCAGCAATACCAAATAATAATGAAGTTTTTAGACCTTTTCCACCATAGACAAAAGTAATAAGAGTAATACTATTCATAATAACAGCACGAGTAGACGACGGCGGCGCACCAGTAATAATACAAAAAACAATTAAACAAAAAACAACTAATGGTGCATAAATTTTTTTCTTCATTTTAAAAGCAGAAAAAATACCGACAAGCATAGCAGTAATAATAGTGACATGTAGGCCTGAAACAGCGAGCACATGACTGACACCAGCCCAGCGAAATTCATTTTCAATCATTTCATCACAAACTTCTTTTCGTTTATCATATTTTTTATACCATTCATTTAATATTTCTTCATCCTCTTTATAAACTGATTCTAATAATGCTTTATAATAACTGTTTTTAATACAGGGTTTACCTGAAAGACCTCTTTTTAAACCAAGAGTAACACCGCCTAAAAAAGCAGATTCTGGATAAGGCATTGTTTGTCTTATTACTTTCAACATTTTTTCTTTTACATTTAATGCAAAATTTGTTAGCCAATCTAAAAAAGCACCATTAACTGAAACTTTAACGAGTTTTCCTGAAGCATCACGCTCAACATCAATTTCTGGACTCCACATAACAGCGAAATAACCAAATGCTTTGAGATTTTGAGCCCAATCAAGAGTTCCTGGATTACTTGCAATCGGTGGGTCTAATAATTTACCGCGAAGAGTAACTTTTGCACCGTATATTTTTGAGGTAGAAACTTCATACCAACTCTCATTTTCTCTACCAAAATTATCTTTTTTTATTTGAACAAAAATATCACCACCACTGATTTTTACTATTCCTAAATTTTCTTCATCATCTAATCTTCGATATGTTAATGGCGTTACTATTAATCTTGTTTTATCTTCAAATATATCAGGGTCTTCTGAAACATAACCTTCAATTTCAACTTTTATTTTTCCCCAGCCTTTTTCTGTAAAATTTGATATATGATTTTTATCAGTTATTTTAGTTAAATGAATATATCGTGTGTAACCAAAAATTAGAAATGCTATTAATAAAAAGAAAAGCCCTATAAAAGCAGGAATTGCTAAATTTAATTTTTTCTTTAATATTAATAATATAAGTCCTAATAAAAATAAGACTAATGAAATAATATATAATTTTGGAATATAATCAATTGATATAGCATAAAGAGTCCCTATCACTATGCCTATAATAAAAAACCAGCAACACGCCATTATTTTATTACTCATATTTTTACTCCCTACCTTCTACTTTTGCTAATGGGAAATATGTGCGATTACTTTTTAAAATTTTATCTATTCGAAAATCTTGATTAAAACTAATTACAATGACTCCCATAATCAATGATAAAACTAAAACCATTATTAATGCTTTTGCTTGATTATCCATCTTATTACTCCTTTTTTATTTTGATAAAAATTTTATATTACTTTCTTGTAAGCGTTTGCTTAACATTCGTGAAATATTATATAAAATTTTATTTGCTGTTTTTAAATTTTTCCTGATTAATTTTTCAAAATTTTCCTTGCTTAAAAAATATAAGGTTGATGGAATTATTGTTTTTACAGAAGCAGAGCGCTTTGCATTTTGAATTAATGCCATTTCACCAAAATAATTGTAATCAACTAATTGTGTTAATTCAATTTCTTTTCCTTCTTCTATTTCCATATAAATTTTTAAAATTCCTTTTTCTATTATCCATAAGCCATCTGCTTCATCATTTTGTTTAAAGATTATTGCATTTTCTGGAAATTTTTTTACTGTTATTACTTCTGCTAAATTTTCAAGGTCGTATAAAGAGAGGTTTTCAAATAATTGAACATTATTTAGACATTGAACAATTGTATCATTCTGTTTATTTATTTTAAATAATAAATCAATTATTTTCATTGTGTCCTTATTATTTTATTTTTTTAAAAAAATAAAAAATTTTTGTAAAATAGTCAAGAATAAAAATAAAAAAATTATTAAAAATAATGAATTAATTTTTAGTTATCAAATTATATCTTTTTTGTTTATTATTATTTTGTTTTTTTACAGCTGTTTTTTTCTTTGAATTTTCAAATTCATTTAAAATCTTTTTTATTCTATTTACACCAATAACTTTTACAACTTCATCTTTACCAATAGTTTTAACAATTTTATTTTTCATAATATCTTTAATGTTTTGGTTTTTAAGAATTATTTTGAGAAATTTTTCTAGACCAACTCTTTAATAATTTCATCATTATTTAATAATAATTGAAATAATTCTTTCTTATCTATATTTTCTATCATTTATTTTATTTTACCATAATTGATTTATTATTTGTCAATTTAAAAAATTAATATTTTATTTTAAAACTTTTTCTATGAATTGGCGAAGCACCAAATTCCATTATTTTTTCTATATGTTCTTTTGTTCCATAGCCTTTATTTTTGGAAAAATTATACATAGGATATATTTCTGAATAAATATTCATTAATTGGTCACGAAATACTTTTGCAACAATAGAAGCAGCAGCAATTGAGGCAACTTTCTCGTCACCTTTGATAATTGAAATTTGTTCACAGTCTATTTCTGGAATTTTTAAGGCATCAATTAATAAAATATCTGGTTTGATTTTTAGATTTTTATAAGCAATTTTAATTGATAATTTTGTTGCTTCTAATATATTTATTTTATCAATTATTTCATTATCTACAATGCCAATAGACCAGTCCAAAGATTTTGATAGTATTTCTTTACAGAGTTTTTCTCTTTTTTGTGAAGTAAGTTTTTTTGAATCTTTTAAACCAATTATTTTTTCATTTTTTTTTAAAATTACAATTGCTGCGAAAACTGGTCCAGCAAGAGGTCCTCGTCCTACTTCATCACTTCCTGCAATTATTTTATTCGTATAAAAATCTTCATAATAGTAAATAGAATTATTTTCCAAAATTTTCATTTAAAAATTTTATTTAATACCACATTGAGTCTTCTTCTGATTTCGTTTTATATGAGTCTGAAATTTTATTTAAATCAATTTTATAGCCCTCTGCTTCTAATGCTTCCAGCATACCTGCTTTTTCTACTGATTTCATATATGCTTCTGTTGGGTCAACTAATTTTTTTCTTACTAATTTCATAAGTGCATCATTTAATGTTTGCATTCCTAAACTTTGACCTGTTTGTAAAGATGATGGAATTTGATATGTTTTTCCTTCTCGTATTAAATTTGCTATTCCTGGTGTTCCAATTAATATTTCAAGTGCTGCTACTCTACCTTTTCCTCGCTTTTTTAATAATGTTTGTGATATTACTCCTTTTAATGATTCAGCCAGCATTGTTCTTATTTGATTTTGTTGATTTGGTGGGAATTGGTCAATTATTCTATCAACTGTTGAATAAGCAGTTGTAGTATGAAGTGTTCCAAATACAAGGTGTCCTGTTTCTGCTGTTTCTATTGCTATTGATATTGTTTCAAGGTCGCGCATTTCACCAACAAGCACAATATCAGGGTCTTCACGCAATGCCGCTCTTAATGCATTTTTAAAACTTTTTGTATGGACACCTACTTCTCTCTGATTTACTAAACACTTTTTATTTTGATGAACAAATTCGATTGGGTCTTCAATTGTAATTATATGGTCTTCTCTTGTAGAATTTATTAAATCTATCATTGCTGCAAGAGTTGTTGATTTACCACTTCCTGTTGGTCCTGTTACTAAAACTAATCCTTTAGTCAGATAACATAGATTTTTTACAGCATCTGGCAATCCTAATTCATCACAGGTAAGAATTTTTGAAGGAATAATTCTGAATACACCACCCACACCTTTTCTATCTTTAAAAATATTACATCTAAATCGTGCTAATTCTGGTATTTCATAAGCAAAGTCTGTATCCCAATTTTCTTCAAATTGTCGTCTATTTCTATCAGGCATTATTTCATATAAAATATTTCTAACATCTTCAGCACTTAATGGTGGATAATCTTCTTGAATAGGACGCATTGAACCATCAATTCTTAACATAGGTGGTGCTTCTGATGAAATGTGTAGGTCTGAGGCACCTGTCTGTATCATATATTTGAAAAATTGGTCAATAAATGCTTCTGCCATAATTTACCCCTTCAAAAAAATTTTTTTTAATTATTATTTTATATAAATAAATTTTTATTTGTCAATTGTAAATAATTTAATTTTTAGAAAAGAACAAACAGATGATGGCACAGCAAAAATAGCAAAGTTAAATATACTAAGTAAAAAAAGTATAGACATATTACAAAAAATATAAAAAATTATTTGATGATTTATTATTAGTCAATTTAGAAATTTTAAAATTACAAAATTAAAATTCTATTTTCGTGGACTACGACACTGTCAATAAATTCATAAAAATTTATTTGACAAAAAAAAATTTTTTTTGTAATAATAATAGGTTTTTTAAACTAAATAAAAGGAGAAAAAATTATGTTAACAAAAACAGAAATAACAAAATTAATAAAAAAAGCAAAAGAAGCACGAGAAAAAGCTTATGCACCATATTCAAAATATAAAGTTGGTGCTGCATTATTAACAACAGATGGAAAAATATTTACTGGTTGTAATGTTGAAAATGCTTCCTATGGTTTGACAAATTGTGCAGAACGAACAGCAATATTTAAAGCAGTATCAGAAGGCGCAAAAAAATTTAAAGCAATAGCAATTGTATTAGATACAGAAGAATATGGAGCACCCTGTGGTGCATGTAGACAGGTTATTAGAGAATTTGGAACTGAAATCGATGTTATTATGGCTACTGTAAAAGGGAAATATGAAATTATGAAAATAAAAGATTTATTACCATATTCATTTGGTCCAGAAAATTTAGGATTATAAGAGGTGAAGATAATGGCTTGCAAATATAAATATGTCTTTTTATTAGGTAGACCAGGCTGTGGTAAATCAGCAGTTTATAGACAAATAGAAAAACGGGCAAAAGAAACAGGTCTTGCTAATTCTTTTGAACGGGTTGATGATTTTCCTAAATTGTGGAATAAATTTCAAAGTGATAATAAACTTGAAGAACAGGGTAAAAAGAGAAAATATTCAGTAAAAACAGCAGATGGCGGTTATCTTGTAACAAATGATGGTGTGTGGGATGAAATTTTAAAAGAATTAAATGATGATATAATAAATAAAAGCAGAGAAGATCATTTAATTTTTATTGAATTTTCAAGACCAAATTATATTCATTCATTAAAAAATTTTTCTAAAAAAATTTTAAATGAAGCAATAGTTGTTTATATTGATGTTGATTTTGATACTTGCTGGGCAAGAAATGTTGCAAGACACGAGAAAGCATTAGCAGAAGGCACTGATGACCATCTTGTCTCAAGAGATGAAATGGAAAAAACTTATAAATATGATGATGGTCAGGAATTAATTAAAAAACAGCCAATACCAGTAATAAGAGTAGATAATCAAAAAGAAGGCGAAGAACATTTAATAAAAGAAGTAGAAAAAGTAATTGAACAATTGAAGTGTAAATAATTTTTTAATATCCTATTTCAATTTTGGTTTTTAAAAAAATTTTTTATTCTTTTTTTTAGAAAAGCAAATTATTATAACATCTTAAAATTATTAATCAAATAAAGAGGTGATGAAAATGGATAAGGAAGTAAAAAGTTATGAATTTAAAGCAGAGGTTAAGCAACTCTTACATTTGCTTGCTTATTCATTATATAAAAACAAAGAAATATTTTTGCGAGAATTAATATCAAATGCCTCAGATGCATTAAGTAAAATACGATATATAAAATTAACGACACAGGAAGAAATAGAAGATAGAGATATTGATTTAGAAATTGAAATAATAATCGATAAAAAAGAGCGAACAATAAAAGTTGTTGATACAGGTATAGGAATGACAGAAGAAGAGTTAATAGAAAATATTGGGACTATAGCAAAATCAGGCACATTAGAATTTTTAAAAAAATTAGAAGCTGGTTCGCAAAAAGAAATCGATGCAATTGGGCAATTTGGTGTTGGATTTTATTCTTCTTTTATTGTTGCTGATAAAGTTCGTATTATTACAAAATCCTATAAAAAAGGCGTAAAAGCAGTTGAATGGGAATCAGATGGAACAGGTTCTTTTACAATTAAAGAGACGGAAAAAAAGCGAAGAGGGACAGAAGTAATATTACATTTAAAAAAAGATGAAGATGAATTTTTAGAAAAATATAGAATCGAGCAAATAATTCAGAAATATTCAAATTTTATTTCCTATCCAATATTAATTGAAAAAGGACAGATAAATAAAATAGAGGCAATCTGGTTAAAACCAAAAACATTAGTTAAGGAAGAAGAATATATTGAATTTTATAAATTTATAACACATCGAAATGATGAGCCATTATTTTATCATCATATAATAGCAGATGCGCCATATCAATTTCGTGCTTTATTATATTGTCCAAAAACGAGTTTTGATTTGTTTCAATACCAGATTACTGAATATGGTTTAAGTTTATATACAAATAAAGTTTTAATTCAGCAGGAATGCAAAGATTTGTTACCAAGATTTTTACGATTTATTAAAGGCGTAGTTGATTCAGAAGATGTGCCATTAAATATTTCTCGTGAGACTATTCAAAATAATAATGTTGTATTAAAAATAAAATCTATTATTACGAAAAATATAATTGAGTTATTAGAGAAAATGATGAATGAAGAGAAAAATAAATATTTAGAGTTTTATAAAGAATATAAAACATATATAAAAGAAGGGATAGTAGAAGATTGGGAGAATAAGGAAAAATTAGGGAAATTGTTGTTATTTAATTCTTCGAAATGTAAAGATGAAAATGAATATATATCTTTAAAAGAATACATTGATAGAATGTATCCAGAACAAAAAGAGATATATTATATTTGTGGTACAAATCGAGATACAATAGAAAACAGTCCATATATAGAAATATTTAAAAAGAAAGATATTGAAGTATTATATTTATTTGACCCGATTGATGAGATAGTTGTTAATAATTTATCTGAATTTAATGAAAAGAAATTCAAATCAATTGAGCAAGCAAATTTAGATTCAATTAAAGAAATAAAAAAAGAAGAAGAGAAAAAAGAAGAAAAGAAAGAAGAAGATAAAGAAACACAAAAAAGAATTTCAAAATTAATAAAGTATTTTAAAGAATTATTAAAAGACAAAGTAAAAGATGTAGTTGAATCAAATCGATTAGTTGATTCGCCTTGTGTGCTTGTTCATCCAGAAGAAGGAATGAGTTTTCAGACAGAAAAAATAATGAAAATAATAAATAAAGATTTTAAAGGAACAAAGCGAGTGCTTGAAATAAATCCAGAAAATAAAATAATAAAAAATCTTGCTATAATATATGAGCGTGACAAAGATAATGAATTTGTAAAAAATGTCTGTTTTCAATTATATGAAAATTGTTTGCTTATAGAAGGGAATTTAGAGCAACCAGTTGATACAATTAAGAGAATAAATTCTATATTAAATGAAGCAGTTGAATTAAAGTCAAAATAAAAAAGGCAAAAAGTGAAATATAGTATATTTGAGATATTAATGTTAATATGTTTTGGAGTTAGCTGGCCTTTTTCGATTTACAAAACAATAAAAACAAAAAGAGTGCAAGGTAAAAGTGGTATATTTTTAGTTATTGTTGAAATTGGCTATTTATTCGGTATTTTGCATAAGTTATTTTACAATTTTGATTTCGTTATTTTCTTTTATTGTTTTAATTTTTTACTTGTTGGTTTTGATTTGATTTTATGGTTAAAATACAATAAACAATAACAAAAATATTATTTTTATTAAATCTCTGATAGTTGGCTTTTTTATCTTAAATATATAGCAAGTTTTTATCGTCGATATTAAAAGTTTTAAAAATAGTTTGAATTTTTTATAGTGATTTCATTTAATTTCTGTATATAATAATATCATTTTATTTTTGCTTTTTAAAATTTTTAAATAATAAAGTTTGCATTATGGGCAATATCATTGTGGTAAGTATGGTTAAAAAATGGTGTGAATTAAAAAATAAGGCAAAAAATAGCCAGAAGAGAATTGGAGTTCTAATAAATATAAAAGATTTTATATTATATATTCAGTGATATTTTTAATCTTAATTTTATCATTGAAAAAATTTTAAAAAATTATATGATTAAAATAATTATGATAAATGAAACTGAAAATTATCAAAAAATAATAAATATTTTTTCCAAAATAAAAAATCAAAAAACAGTTATAATAGGTATTGGTAATCAAATAAAAAGTGATGATGGTATTGGTTGTAAGATTATTGAAGAATTGAAAAATTATCAAAATGAAAATTATTATTTTATAAATGTAGAAGAAAATCCAGAAAATTATATTGGCAAAATAATAAGCATTAAACCAGAATTTTTATTATTATTTGATGCAGTAGATTTAAGTAAAAAACCTGGTGAATTTAAAATTATAAATTATGAAGAACTTGCTGAAAGTGGTTTTTCAACTCATAATATTTCTTTGCGATATTTTTTAAATACCTTATTTTATGAATTATCAAATCTAAAAATTTTTATTATTGGCATACAACCAAAAACAATAAATTATTCGCTTGAATTATCCAGAGAATTAGAAGAAGTGAAAAATTATTTTGTAATGATATTTAAAAAAGAATTATTTGAAAATAATAAAACTAACTCCACAAATCTTTAATTATTTCTGTTCGTTTATGTTCAGAACATAGATATTTTCCTATATCAGCACGCAATTCATCTTTTGCTAATTTTATATTTATTTCTTCTGATAACTTATCTTTAATATTTTTGTATTTCATTAATGTTGGATTATTATATACTAAAATTCCTAATTTTTCAATAAGCCAATTAAAATGTTCTTTTGTAGTTATTATTTTATTACATACCTCACAATTGATTGTATCAAATTCTTTTTCCATTACAATATTATCTCTTTTAAAATCAGACATATCATATTTATCTTTTAAAATTACACCTTTTTTTGTAGTGCAATTCGCAGCACAGGTATTGCATAAAATACATCGTGTTCTATCGTATCTGATTTTTCTTTTTTTCTTTTCTTCATCTTCAATTTTACTTATTGCTTTTGCTGGACAACTTTCAACACACGCACCACAGCCAATACATTCATCCTGTAATTCTGGAAAACCACGCATTCCTTTTAACATTGGCTCTATTACAAAAGGAAATTTTGAAGTAAATCTTTTCTCAGTAAATAAGATTTTAATTGCTTCAATTAATTCTCGTATTTTTGGTAATTTCATTTTTCTTTTCCTTTTTCTTCATTTTGTTTCTGTTTGTTATCTTCATCTAATTTATCAATAATACTTTTTTCCCATAATTTTATACCTGATAAATGAGCTGCGCGAGAAATAGCATGCGCAGCAACTGGTGAAGTCAATAAAATAAAAATAATACATAAAATCGCTTTTATACCAGTTGCATTTAAACCAGTTTTTATTACTACACCAAATAATAATAAAGATGTGCCGAGAGTAACGCATTTTGTCGATGCCTGTAGTCTATTATAAATATCAGGTAATCTAATTAAACCAATACAACCAAATAAATTAAATAAAGCGCCAATTACGATGAAAATATAACTGATAATTTCATTCATCAAAATCACGCCCTTCTAAATATTTTGCTAATGCAATAGTTCCAATAAAACTTAATAAAGACCAGGTAATAGCAATATTAAGCATAAAATCAAGATTATAAGTAAGAGCAAATAAAGCACAAAAGCCGACAATCAAAATGCCTAATATATCAATCGCAACAGTTCTATCCGGTGCAGTTGGTCCTAACATAATTCTTATTAAACATAAAAAAGCACTTATTAATAAAATATAGACAATAATTATTAAAATCATTCCACTATCCTTTTTATATATTTTTCGAATTTCTTAACAATATAATTTGTTGCTTCATCTATATTAGTTGATTTTACATTTATCCAATGAATATATAAAAAATCATTAATTATCTCAACAGTTAAAGTGCCTGGTGTTAAGGTAATCGAATTTGCAAGTAATGTTTTACCTATATTTGTTTTTAGATTTGTGCGAACTTTTACTATACCCGGTTTTATTGGTAAATTTGGATTTATTACTCTATAAGCAACATCTAAATTTGCTTTTAAACATTCAAACAGAAAAACAGGTATATAAATTAAAGCCCAGAAAATACGGATTGGCGATAATATTTTTAAATAAGTATTTGTTGCAAATTGTGAAAATAAAATTGTTGTAATAAAAGAAATAATTATTCCAATTAAAATTATTTCAAAATTTATTTCTGCTGTTAATAATAACCAAATAACAAAGCATAAAATAAATGAAAATAAATATTTCATAAATTCACCATTATTTCATAAAAAAATTTTGTATAGTTTGAATATACTGATAATTATTTAAAATTATATTAGCAGCAGTATCTAAAAATTTTGTTTTAACTAATGGATAAAATAGACCTAAACTAATACATAAAATAGATAACATCAGTGTTGAAAAACACATAGAAATTGGCACTTCTTTTATTTCTTTTAAATTCTCTTTTAATTCACCCATTAAGATATGTTTTTGAACTTTAATAAAAGAAAGCAAAGTTAAAAAACTAACGATCACAGTAATAACAGCAGCAAAATAAAATTTACTGAGTATTGCAGCAATTATAATGATTAATTTACTCCAGAAACCATTAAATGGTGGGATACCAGAAATAGACAAAGAAGCAATAAAGCAAGTTAAACTTGTGATTGGCATTTTTTCTCGCAAGCCACCTAATTCTTTTATTTTTCGCGTGCCTGTTGCATATTCAATTGCTCCTGAACATAAGAATAAAAGTGATTTAAAGACAGAGTGATTTATTAAATGGTAAATTCCACCTATTAATGCAAGTAGTGCAATTGATGATGGTAAATTTTTTGAAATAGCAGCCCCCGCAATTCCAAATGATAAAATAATATAGCCCATTTGACTTATACTATGATATGCAAGTAATCTTTTAAAATCCCATTGACCAAGTGCTAATAAAACTCCAATAAACATAGAAAGCATACCAAGTCCCATAATAATGTAAGAAAGAATTAAACTAATTTTAAAGATAAAAAAGAAAATTCGAATAATAACATAAATACCAAGTGCTTTAATTAAAAGACCAGAAAGCATAGCAGAAATAGGCGCTGGTGCAGATGGATGTGCATCAGGTAGCCAGGCATGAAAAGGCACAAGTGCTGCTTTTAAACCAAAGCCCATTATAAATAATACGGAAATTATCATATTTAAATTTATTTTATTTATTAAATTTTCATTACCAATATAAGTTGCTAATTGTGCTAAATTTAGTGTACCGTATTTTCCATAAATAAATATTATTCCAAGTAAAATAAATGCAGAAGCCACACTACCAAGAACTAAATATTTGAATGCTGCTTCGAGTTCTTCATCTTCACAGCCAAAGCCAACAAGTGCATACGATGCTATTGATGCGATTTCTAAAAATACATAAATATTAAAAATATCACCAGAAATAACAACGCCATTCATTCCTGATAACATTAAAAGTAATAGCGAGTAATATTTTTTCTTCTCAGTAAATTTTTCCATATAAGAAAACGAATAAATAACAATAAGACAGGTAATCAAAGAAATTATAGTTAATAAAACGCCAGTAAAAGAATCAAAGACTAAGTTAATACCAATCGGTGGTTGCCATCCGCCCATTTGATAAATAAGTATTTCATTTGTTCTGATTAAATAAATACTTATAATTGCTAAAAACAAAGTAGATAATAATGCAAGCCAATCAGCAATTACATCAGGCAATTTATTTAACAATTGAATTAAAAAACTTATAAATAACGGCACTGCAACAAATAACGGTAAAAAATTATTCATATATTTTTACCCTTTTAATTTATTTATTTTTGTTATATCAAATGTATGGTATTTTTCATATAATCTAATTGCGAGCACAACAACAAGTGCAAGCATACTAAAACCAATCACAATAGAAGTAAGAACAAGCGCCTGCGGCAATGGGTCAACGAAATTTTTTATAGTAGAATTTTTTGGAATAATAGGTGCAATTGAACCTCTTTGATAACCAATTAAAATAAAGAATAAATTTATTGCATAATCAATAATAGCAAGTCCAATTATTATTTTTATTATGTTTTTTTTCGCTATTATTGCATATAAACCTAATAAAAATAAAGTTAATGTTAAAATATAAATAAGCATTTATTTCTCCTTTTCTTTACTTGTTTTATTTTCAGATAAAATTCTAAACATCGAGAGCAAAAGAAGAATAGAAAATAGACAGGCAGCGACCTTAACAAAAATTGCAATATTCAAATACAATATTTGTCCAGAACTAAAAATATGAAATACTTTTCCTTTAAAAAAGAAATTGTTTAAAAAAGCAGAAGCAAAGAAAAAGCCGCAAAAACCAATAATTACAAAAGCAAGCGCACCAAGAGAATCAGCAATATTTAATTTTGAATAATTAAATTTTTTAAGTAAAATATCTTTACCAAAAGCAAGCAATAATAAAGTAAGACCAGCGGCAAAAATAGCGCCACCAGCAAACCCACCACCTGGCGTAAGATGACCAGTTAAAGTAATATAAAAAGCAAACACAGAGATAAAATAAATTACGAGTTTAGCAATTGTTTTTACAATAATAGTCATCCCACTATTATTTTGTTTCATCTTTTTTTCTCCCTATTTTTCTTAATAAAACAAGCCCACCTAAAATAGCAGTAAAAATTACTGTTGCTTCACCTAATGTATCATAGCCACGAAAATCGAGTATAATTGCTGAAACAATGTTTGGCGCTTTTATCTTTTCTAATGCATTTGATATATAATAAGAATAAATTTCACCTTTATTAAATGTTTGGAAAATATTTCCAAATTTATGAATTTCTTTTAAGAAGAAATAAGCAAGAGTAATAAAAATACCAGTAAAAAATATTACAGAAAAAATACTAAAATTATTATAATTAACAGTATCATCTTTATCTTCGCGTTTAAGTATTAATTTTAAAAGCACGACAAGCGATAGAATTTCTACAATAAGTTGAACAATAGCAATATCAGGTGCACCTAAAAATAAGAAAACAATACATAAAGCAAAACCAATAGCACCAAGCGAAATCACAGATGAAAGTAAGTCATAAGTTTCAATGGCAATTATAGCGCCTATAATCATAAATGCTAATAATGAAATTAAAATAATTTCCATATTATTAACCTTTTAAAATTTAATAAAAATAAAGATACTTATTAAAATACCAATCAAAGTCCACGAAAGATAATTTGATAATATACCATTATGTAAAAATTTTAGTATTTCAATTATTCTTGAACCAATAAACTCAATAAAATATGATATATCAAAAGATTTTTTTTCAGCTTCTGAATAAATATCTTTTAAAATAGGAAATTCTTTAATAGTTAAAAAGAACTGAGTGCCAGAAAAATGTGTTTCTTCTGGTTGATAAATTTCGCCGCCGATAAATGTATTTACTTTTCTAATTTTTATTTTTGCAAATTGAAAGTAAATAATTATTCCTATAAAATAAGCAAGAATCATAAAAAGCAGAGCAATTATAGGTTGCCATTCACCTGAATGTAATAATATTCCATCTGTAATTATTAATGAATGATGACGAAAAATACCTTTGCTTACAATATGCGAAAAAATTAGATTTGGGAATAAACCTAAAATAATGCAGAGTAAAGCAAGAGTAAGCATTGGCATATACATTAGAAAATTTACTTCTTTAATTTTAGAATAATATTCAAGTCTATTTCCCAAAAATACCGAATGAATTAGTTTGATAAAAGAAGCAAGAGTTAGTGCACTACCAAACATCGCAATAATTAAGAAAATAATTTTTTTGCCACTAATTAAAGAATTATAAATAATCCATTTAGAAACAAAACCATTAAAAGGCGGAATACCAGAAATAGATAAAGCAGCAATTGACATACATAAAAAAGTAAAAGGCATATTTTTTCCTAAACCACTTATTCTGTCGAGTTCGGTTGTATTTGTTTTTTGTTCAACTGCACCAATGCCTAAAAGTAAACATGATTTATAAATTGTATGATTTATCATATGATAAATTCCACCAATAATACCAATTATTTGACCTGTTCCAATACCTAAAATCATATAACCGACCTGACTGATTAAATGAAAAGCCAATAATCGTTTAGCATTATGCTGAATCAAAGCAAATAACACAGCAATAATAATCGTAGCACTACCTATAATCATTAAAATTTTACTCAGTATTGAATTGAAAATAAATAGATTTATAGAAATTAAAGCAAGTAAATAAATACCAAGTATTTTATCAATTGCCGAAGGCAAAAAAGCAGCAACAGTAATTGGTGCATAATTACAGGTATCAGGTATCCATGTATGAAATGGTATTGCACCTGCTTTTGTCATTGCACTTATCATTAAACAAAAATATGCAATATAATGAATAGGTAAATTTATAGAAATTTTAATATCTGTAATTGTCGTATTTTTTGTTATTCGCCAGATTAAAAGTATTCCAATAAGCATAATAAAATCAGCACAGCCATTTATTGAAAACATTTTTCCAGCTGCTAAATTCGCTTCTTTATTATTGCCAAAACTAATTAAATAAAAGAATAATAATGTGGCAATTTCCCAGCAAATAAATAATAAGAAAATATTATTTGCTAATATCACTGTATTTGCTGATGCTGTTATAAATAATATAAATGGATAATATATTTTTTCAAATCTTAAATTATTTAAGCCATAAGAATAAATCGTAATAATTAAACTAAAAAAGTTAATAAAAGCAACAAGTAAAATTCGATAATATGAACCAAAAAGCAAAATGTTTAAATTAAAATCATTGATGTTAATTAATTCTTTTGAATATCTAAATGGTGAATTATTATAAACAAAAATAGTTTTTAAAGAAAAAATAAAAACAATTAAATTAAAAATAATAGCCCAGATTTTTCGTATATTTGAATATTTGTTATCTTTTGGAATAAATAATAAAATCACACCACAAATAACTGGTAATAAAATTGGTTTTAATAATTCATTCATATATTCTCCAATTTAATAAATTCCTTACCTGTTTCTTCCATTATTTTTCTTGTTTTATTATGTGATAATTTTATTAAATCATTAAATGTTAATTCACCATTATTTTTTTCTTTATCTATTACTTTTATCATTCGTTCAGTGCAACAATAGCACGGGTCAACCGCAGCAGTAATTAACGCAACATCTGAAATATATTCACCCATACAAGTTGCTTTAAATGAAGGAATATTCATAAAACTTGGCGCTCGTATTTTTACTCGTTCTGGCACATTATCACCATTTGACCTGATGAAATGAAATACTTCACCGCGTGGTGCTTCATGCACACCAATTCCATCGCCTTTCTCCATTTTTTCAGGACGACTATCTATTTCACCTTCTGGCATTTTTTTCAAACATTCTTTAATTATTTTTATTGATTCAAAAATTTCTAATAATCGAACAACAGCCTTAGCAAATACATCACCTTCATTTTGGACAATTACTTTCCATTCAACCTGATTATATGCAGCATAAGGATGGCAATATCTAATATCTTGAAAAACACCTGATGCTCTTGCTGTTGGTCCGACCACGCAATAATTTAATGCATCTTCTTTTGATAAAACACCAATACCTTTTAATCTTGCATGTAAAACAGGGTCATCAAGAACAGCTTTTGTTATCATATCTGTTTTTTGCCAGATTACATCAAGCCGTTTATTCATTTCATTAAAAAGTGCTACATCAATATCTCTTCGCACGCCACCAACTTTAAACATAGCATAATGATTTCTATTACCTGTAATCATTTCGAGTAATTCAAGTAATGGTTCACGCCATTTCCAGCCCCACATAAATACAGTATTATAGCCAATAAAATGACCCGCTAAACCAACCCATAATAAATGACTGTGAATTCTTTCTAATTCCCCAATAATAGTTCGAATAAAATGAGCACGCTGCGGAACTTTTACATTGCCTGCTTCTTCAGCCGCCTGCACATAAGCAAAAGGATGTGATGTTGAACAAATTCCGCATATTCGTTCCACAACAAATACACCCTGGTCATAATTTTTACTTGCTGTTATTTTTTCTATTGCTCTATGATTCCAACCAACGCTTAACTCAACATCAATTACTTTTTCGCCTTCAACATATAAAGTAAAACATTCTGGTTCTTCTAATAATGGATGATAAGGACCAATTGGTATTTTTGTTGTTTTCATATTTTTCCCTTTTTTAATAAATCAAAATCTTTTCTTAATGGATATAAACCTTCCTGCCAATCTTCTCTTAATAATAAATGTTTTAAATTTGGATGCCCAATAAAATTAACTCCAAATAATTCATTTATTTCTCGTTCTATCCAATTTGCACCATTTATATCTTTTCCAACAGATTCAATTTCAGGTTTCTTTTTATCAACAAAAGTTCGCACATTAAAAAATGCATTCAAACAATCTAAAGGTAAATGATAAATTATCTCAATTCCTTTTTCAGTATCAATTGCTGTCATAATAGATAATCGCGCATTATAATTTCTAAAAATAAAACGAACTAAATCAGGCGCTGTATCCTTTGATGTAGTCAAATAATATTTTCTTTCATTTTTTTTATAAATCTCAATTTTATATTTTTCGTTTAATTCTTTTAAATATTTTTCAATTTTTTCTTCTCTATTCATTCTCACACCTTTATAATTTATTTATTGCTTTAACAAGTGCCATAATCATTGCTTCTGGCTTTGGTGGACAACCGGGAATATAAATATCAATTGGTATAACATTATCAGCAGGACCAGCACGATTATAATTTACTTCAGTATCAAAAATACCCATACTACAACCACAAGAACCAAGCGCAGCAACAATACATGGCTTTGCTGTTTGTTCATATACTTCTTTTACTTTTGGTGCTATTTTTTTATTTATTGAACCAGTTAATAATAAAACATCAGCGTGTCGCGGCGAACCAACTAATTTCATACCAAATCTTTCAATATCCCAGCGTGGTGTTAATAAATCAAGAATTTCAATATCACAATTATTACAGGGACTTGCAGCAAAATGAAAGACCCATAATGACTTTTTAAAGCACCATTTTAATAAACTCATATTAACCTCATAACCATAAAATATTATAATATTTTCCTATTAGAGCAAGAATTAAACTAATTACATTTAATACAAATAATTTTATCCAAAAAAATTTTACTGCCTGGTCAATTCTTAATCTTGGATTTGTATTTTTTATTAATATCATTATAGTAATGATAATTAAAAATTTTAGGATAAAGAAAATTATATTTGCAGAGTACCAGAACATAGTAACAAGAAAAATAGGTAAAAATAAGAATAAAATAAATTTTGATAAATAAAATAAAGCAAGTGGTGGACCAGAATATTCAATAAAAGGACCAGCAATTAATTCTGTTTCTGCTTCTGCAATATCAAACGGCACGAAACCTAATTTTGCATGAATGCATAAAATACTTGTTAAGAAAGCAATTAAACCTGATACAGAATAAATCACAGGTTGATTTGAAATTATAGAATTTATAAATAAAGAATTATTTTTTAAAATAACAATAGCAAAAGAAATTAAAAGGCAAAGTTCATAGCCGAGCATAAGTTTAGATTCTCTACTTGCGCCAACAGAAGCAATTGGATTTGATGAAGCAGAACCAGCCAGAATAATTCCTAATGATGGAAAAATAAGTAAATAAATAATAACAATCACATCACCTATAAAAGATTGATAAAAGCCAAATAAAATATTTAGTAAAATTATAGAGGCTAATAAAGTTCCGCTAAAACTAATAAGAGGTGCTAAAAAGAATAAGAATGTATTAGCATTTTTTGGAACAAGTGTTTCTTTATATAATAATTTAAAAAAATCAGCAAAACCTTGATACCACGGCGGTCCTATTCTTGATTGAACTAAAGCAGTAATTTTTCTATCAATGAAATGTAATAAACAACCAGCGATAGTTAAAAAAAGAAGACCAGGAAAAATTAAAAAGTAAAATAAATTTTTCAAAATTAACATCATAATTTATAATACTCTTCTTTTAAATTTATTTAAACCAATTTCACGCGAACCAATTAAATTCAAATTTTGTATTTCATTTTCAATGTCGATAAATTGTAAAGCACCAGTTGGACAGGTGCCAACACAAGCAGGTTCTTCACCTTCTTTTAATCGCTCAATGCACAAATCACATTTAGTTAACACACTATTTTTTGTTTCAAAGGTAATTACACCAAAAGGACAGGCAATAGCACAGGATTTACAACCAACACAACGCATTTTATTTTGAATTACAAAATTATTTTCATCTTTTACTATTGCCTCTTTTGGACATGCTGCAAGACATAATGGTTCTTCACAGTGTCTGCAATTTACTGGCATTTCAAATAAATTTTCTTTTTGTGCATTTAGCGAATTTATATCATTTTTATGATGTATTTTACAAGCAATAGAATGCGAACCACATCCTATACATAAATCTAAATTTATAAATATTCTTTTATTTTTATTTTCCATTTTCTAATAATTTTAATATTTCCTTTTTTGTATAAACTCCACTTATTGGTTCTTTGATTTTTTTTATCACATAATTATTATATGAACCATCTTCTTCAAGATAATGTGTTGATGGCATAAATAATGCCTTCTCATCTTCTTTTAAATTTCGACTAATTATTATTCCAGGTATTTTTATTTCTATTGGTGGTAAACCAAAAATTATAAGTAAATCCAATTTATTTATTTCGTTTATTTCTGATTTTTCTTTTTCAAATAATTTTTTATCTCGCTCTGATAAATATGTATTATTTAATTTTATTTTTTTACCATTTATTTTTTCATTTAATTCATTTATTTTTTCCATTATTTTTATATCATTTATAGAACCAGAAATATAAATTATTTTTTCTACACTTGCTTTAATTTTTTCAATTAACTCATTTTGTTTTAAAAATTCATCTATTTCATTTATTGAAAATTTTGTATTTGCAAACCATTCTGTTTTACATTTTTCTTTTGTAAATGTTATTATTTGATTATCGCGATGATTATATTTCATTTGTAAAACCTTTTTTGCTATTATTGGATGCTCTATAAATAAATCTCCAATTATTATCTGATAATTTATATTTTCTTTTTTATATAATTCCTCTAATTTTATTTCGGAGTTATTTTTGTTTGACACAAAATTATTCGTTAAAAAAATTTTACAATTAAGATGTTTTTTAACATTTAAAATTTCATAACAAATTTCATCTGATAAAAAATCATTTATTAAAATTCCTTTATTTTTCTTATCTTTAATTTCATTAATAAAAATTTTTTCTGCTTCATTATGACTGATAAAATTACCATTATAAAATGGTCTCGTTAATCTTTCTTTAAAATCAAGTTCATAAAATAGTTCATTTCCTTTTTGACATATTCTTCCTTCATTTAAACTATTATTTCGTTCGTATTTTATACCTTCAATTTTTTCGTTCTTAATAATAAAACTTATCTCACAACCAAGCGAACATTTAAAACACTTACTTTTTTTTATTTCCATAAATTAACAGAATAAATCAAAATAATCCTGATATTTCCCAAAACAAATATCAGGTCCATCTTTACATAAATAAATATTACCAATATTACATTTACCACATTGTCCCATACCACAACTCATTTTTCTGTTCATTGACAAATATATTTTATAAGGGTCAAATTGTTGTTCTAATAATTTTACAGTAACAAATTTAAGCATAATTTCAGGACCACAGGAAACAGCATAAGTTTCATCTTTATCAATTTTTAAATTTTCAAGTAAAGTAGTAACTAAACCAACCTTCCCTGTCCAATCTGGATATGGTTTATCTATTGTTATTTCAAGTTCGATATTTGGTATTTTACTCCATTCATCATAATATCTTTTAAAGCATAATTCTTCTGGTGAACGCGCACCATATTTAATAAATATTTTTTTGTAATTGTTATAATTATGAATAAGAGTAAAAATTAAAGAACGCAATGGCGCTAAACCAACTCCACCACCAATAATATAAATTATTTTATTTTCAAATTTTTCAACAGGATAACCTTTGCCAAAAGGTCCACGCAAACCAACCTCATCACCTTCTTTTAAATTATGTAATGCTTCTGTTACTATACCTGTTTTTAATATTGTAATTTCCATTTCATTTGAAATAAAAGGCGAAGAAGATGGAGTAAACGGGGCTTCACCTAAACCAGGCACAGTTAATTGCATAAATTGACCAGCTTTAAATTTTATTGGTTCTTTTAAATCAAAAACAAAAGTTTTTATAGTTGGTGTTTCATTTATTATCTTTTTTATTTTTGCAATAATTGGTTTATATGGATTTTTTCCCATAATTATTCTATTTGTTTTAATTTATCAAATAAAATTCTAAAATCAATTTTTGCCATACAGGTTTCAATACATCTACCACAACCACTGCAACCTGGTAAATTTATATTTCTTAAAAAATAATCATATTTATGAAAATAACGATGTTGAAATCTTTTGATAAAATCTGGTCTTGGTGTAATATTACCAGCCATCAGCGCATAAGCACGATAATAACAACTATCCCAGATTTTATAGCGGCTATTTTTTTCAGAATTTATTTTTGCATCAACTAATAAATAACAATGACAGGTTGGACAACCATTTATACACCCGTGGCATTGCACACATTTATTTGCTATTATTTTCCATTCTTTTTTATTTACTGTTTTATTTAATAATTCTTGATAATCTTTTATATCTGTTTCAAATTTTGATTTTATTTTTTCTAATTCATTTATTGTTTTTTTTCGTATTTTTTCCCGTTCGGTTCTTATTTGCTCTTCTTTTTCATTTTTTATATTACCAAATTCAATTCCTGATTTATTCTCAAATATTTCAATTATTAAATCATCTTCTTTATTTTCAGTGATATTCATTATACAATTTTTTATTGGTTCATTTGTATATGGTAATAAATTTACTAACAAACACGAACAGGTATCTTTAATATTATCACAATCAGATGAAATAAAGTATGTATTTTCTCGTAATTCTTCATAAAATATATCTTTAAATTCTGGATATTCTTCATTCAAAAAAATTTTATCTAAAATCATTATTGAATATAAATCACAATTTTTAATGCCAACAATAATTCTTTTTTTAGTTATTTTATTTTTCTCTTTTTCTTCTGGATAAGTTGCAACTTCTTTTGTAGAAGGGAAAAATAAAGATTTAATATTATTTAATGGTCTAATTCCATTTAATTCTATTTTATTTATATCAAGTTCTTCATTTAATATTTTATAATCTTTTTTACCATTATTATAAGGTATATAGATATCAAACTCTTTTTTTAATTCATTTAATTTTTCTAAAAAATTTAATTTTGATAAAGTAAATAATTTTTTATTATTCATTTTTATAAAAGTGATTATAGAAAAAATCAATAATATCACTTCTGCTGATGAGCCCAACTAATTTCCCTTTATCAGTGATAGGCACACGCCGAAAATTATTGTGGGCAATAATCATTGATACCTGTTCTAATGGTGCCATCAAATCACAACTAACAACTTTTTTTGTCATTATCTCTTTTACTTTTGTGTTATTTACATTGCCACTTAAAAGAATATTTATTACATCTTTTTCAGAAATAACACCAACCAGATTTTCATTTTCATCAATTACAGGTAATCCACTAATTTTATATTCTGCTAATTTTTCAATTACTGTTTTTATTTCATCATCTGGATAGACAACCTGCAAATCAGTTTTCATAATATCTTTTGCATAAAAATTACCAAGCATAATACTTCCCCCTTATTTTGAAGTTAATGTGATTATTTAAAAAATAAAATTTTATTTTATGATTGGAAGAAATAAATTTTTTTAAAAAATATTTTCTTTTTTTCATTTTGGCTCTACTTTCGTGATTACCAAAATTTTAATTTTTTTTTAGTATATTTTAATAAGTTATTTTTGTCAAGAAAAAATTTTATAAATTTTAGATGAGCCTATAGATAGACCATATTAAATTTTCTTTTCTTTAAAAGAAATTTATATTTTGTTTATACTATTGAAAAGGTAGGTGCTCAACATTCTTTTATTCCACTATACAAATCTAATTTTAATCCAAATCGCAAAACTGTTCATAATACTATTGAACAGAAATTCTAAAATTTATAATTTTTTTCTAAATTTCAACTTATCAATTTTATTATAAATTTCTTTCGTAAAAATTCTTATAAAAATTGGAAAGAACCTGTTACTTTAATTAAGCAATGGCTTCCTGATTTTGATTACCTTTCTTTCTTTTGTTTTTTTCCTCTTGACTTAGATTTTATTTTTAATAATATATTCTTAAGAAAAGGGTATACCATCTCTGTAAACTTCCCGATTTAACTTTGCTATTTTTGCTGTTCCATCATCTGCTTGTTCTTTTCCAAAAATTTTAAAAAATAATCTTGACAAAATACAAAAAATTTATAGAATTATAAAATTAAAAATTTTTAAATCTTGAAGGAGGGAAATTAATGAAAAAAGTAAATCGAAAAATTAAAGGTTTTACTCTAATTGAATTACTTATTGTGATTATTTTAATTGGAATTTTAGCGTCAATAATAATTCCAAAATATATTCATTTAAAAGAATTAGCAGAAATAGACGTAACAAAAGCAAATTTACATGCTATAAGAGTAGCAGCGAAATTGTTTTTTGCAAAAAATAATAATAGATGGCCTTCTTCAATTTCAGAAATGGTTGATTCTGGTTATTTGCATGTCAGACCAAAGGAAATGTTCACACCATCAACAAATGAATCAACAACATTAAATGGATTAGGTGGCTGGGTTTATAAAGATAATGGTGAAACAGAAGAACCAACAATAATGGTAAATTTATTTGGTATTGATGCTAATGGTGATAGTTTTTCTTCTTATTAAAAAAAGTGACAACAAATAATTTTATTCGATTATTTTGGGCAATTGATATTCCAGAAGAACTAAAAGCAAAATTATTTTTTAGTGAAATAAAAAAAATCAATAATTTAAAAATAGTGAAAAGAGAAAATCTACATTTAACACTTTGTTTTTTAGGTGAAATTCCAGAAACAATTTTTAATTCATATTCAGAGAAAATAAAAACCCTTGATACTAATGATGTAAACGCATTTACTATTGAATTAAAAAACACTGGCGTTTTTCCTGATTTAAAGCGACCATCTGTTTTCTGGATTGGTGTTATTGATAAAGAATTATTAATAAATAAATTATATAAAAAAATTTATGATTTTTCATTAAAAGAATTGAAAGAATATTTCATTGAAAAAAAGAGTCAGAAATTTCAGCCTCATATAACAATTGGCAGAATAAAAGGCAAAACAAATTCAAACACAATAAAAGAAATAATAAAAAAATATACTGATTATTCATTTGGAAAATTTGAAGTTGATAAAATAAAATTATATCAAAGCACATTAAAACCAACAGGTTCAGAATACATAAAAATTTTTGAAATAAATTTAAATAAAAGGAGTGATAAAGATGAGTAAAAAAGATGTTCCATTACCACCAAGAGCAGAAATAAAAGCAGAATTAGCAAAAGTATCAAATTTTACAGAAGATGAATTAGCAATATTAAATTGGTCTTCTATGTATAAAGCATATAGTTTGATTGTTAGGTATGGTGAAAAAGGGGTTGAAGATAATTTTAGAAAAGAAGAATGGTTTCAAACAGCATTAAAAGAATATTTAGAAAAAAAAGCAGCAGGTTTATTACCAGCACAGCAGGAAGAGCAGGAAGAAATATTAGATGAAAAAGAATTAAAAAGACGATTAAAAGAAAAAAAAGAATTAGAAAGAGAACAAAGAAGAAAAGAAAAAGAAGCAAAAAGAAAAGAGAAAGAAGAAGAAAAAGAGCGTAAAAAACGGGTAAAAGATTTAGAGGAAAAATTTGAAGGCAAAGAATTTTCTGTCAATGAATTTTATGGTTTTTTAAATGAATTAGCAAAGGTAAAAGATTGTAAATATGATCTGGAACTAATAGATAAAGCACTCATTGTAGTAAAGAAAAATGAAAAACCATATATAAACATTTTAATAAAAGACCAGCGTTTATATTTTAAAAGAGGCGAATTGTAAGCTACAAAAAAATAATTAAAAAAATAAAAAATAGAAATGAAAAATAAAGGGATAATACTATACTCAAAAAATATTTTTAATTATAATGAAAAATTAAAAGAGAAATATCTAATAATAAAAAACTCAAAAATATTTACAATTACAAATGAGATAAAAAGTTATAGAGATTATCAATTTTTAGATTTAGAAAATCTTTTCTTAATTCCAGGTTTTATTGATATTCATACTCATGGTAGAATAGGAATTGATTTTTTAGATTTATCAATAAATAAAATAAATTTATTAGTTGAAAATTATCTAAAAAATGGGACATTATTATTAGCACCTACATTCATAAGCCAGCCATCAGAGAAAATAAAAGAAATAGTAGAATTTTATGATAAATACCTGAATGAAAGTGAATATGGTGGACAAATAAAATGTCTTCATTTTGAAACATCATATATTTCTAAAAAAGCTACTGGTGCACAACCAGAAGAGAATATAAAAGATTTCAATTATAAAGAATTTTTATTCTGGACAAAAATTGTTAAAAACAAAAAGATAAGAATTCGATTAACAATAGCGCCAGAAATAAAAGGAATAAAATCATATCTATCAAAATTAGTAAGCCAAAATTTTTTACTTTCAATTGGCCATACAAATTGCAATTATGAAGAAGCAAGATGTGCTATAAAAAATGGTGTGTCATCTTTAACTCATTTATTTAATGCAATGCCAGCACTACATCATCGTTTGCCAGGTCCAATTGCAGCTGCTTTTGAGAATAATATTTTTGTTGAATTAATTGCTGATGGAATACATATAGAACCTGTTATATTAAAAATGGTTTACAAATTATTTTCAGAAAAAATAATTTTAATTTCTGATTCATTATCAGCAGCAGGCCTTATAAATGGAACTTATAAAATAGGAAATAAAAATTATATAATGAAAAAAGGAATTTGTAAATTAGAAAATGGTAAATTAGCTGGTAGCAGTATAAATATTTTAGATGCATTTAAAAATTTTTATAAATTTACAAATTGTTCAATATTTGATGTAATTAGATATACATCATACAATCCAGCATGTTTATTAAAAATAGAAAAGGAATACGGTCAAATTAAAAAGAATTATTATGCAAATATAATTGGTCTGACAAAAAATTTTGATTTAAAATTTGTAATGAATTATGGTAAAATAATTTTAAATAAAATTATTGACAAAAAAGATAAATCAAATATTTAATAAAAAAAATTTTAAAAAGAGGTAAAAATTATGGGATTAACAATATCACAAAAAATATTAGAGAAACATTTAGTAGAAGGCGATAATATAAAACCTGGTTCAGAAATAGGAATAAAAATTGACCAATGTCTGACACAGGATAGCACTGGCACTATGGCATGGTTAGAATTTGAATCGCTTGGTTTATCAGAAGTAAAATGTGAATTAGCTGTTTCTTATTGCGACCATACATCATTAGCATTTAAAGGTGAATCAGCAGACGACCATTTATTTTTGCAAACAATAGCACAAAAATTTGGTGCATATTATTCAAAACCTGGTAATGGTGTTTGTCATCAGGTTCATTATGAAAAATTTGGCATACCAGGAAAAACTTTGTTAGGTTCTGATAGCCATACTCCGACAGCAGGTGGAATTGGTATGCTTGCTATTGGCGTTGGCGGATTAAATGTTGCTACCTCATTAGCAGGTGCACCTTATTTTTTAAAAGTTCCAGAATTTTTTAACATCGAATTAAAAAACAAATTAAATAAAGGCGTAAGTGCAAAAGATATAATATTAAAGATATTAAAAATATTAACAGTAAAAGGTGGAGTTGGAAAAATAATAGAATATTCAGGTTCAGGTCTTAAAGAATTAAGTATTCCAGACCGCTGCACAATAACAAATATGGGAGCTGAAACAGGTGCAACAACAAGTATTTTTCCATCTGACGAAGTCACGCGAAAATTTTTAGAAATGCAGAAAAGAAAAAAAGATTGGTTTGCATTAAAAGCAGATGATGATGCTGAATATATCCAGAAAATAGAGATAGATTTAAATGAGATAGAACCATTAGTAGCAATGCCTTTTTCACCTGATAATGTTTTTTCTGTTAATGAATTAGAAGGCACAAAAGTAAGACAGATTTATATTGGTTCTTGCACAAATGGTAATTATAAAGATATGTGGATTGCAGCACAAATTCTTAAAGGTGAAAAAATTTCAAATGAAGTTGATTTGATTATAAGTCCTGGTTCTCGTCAGGTTCAACTAATGATGATAGAAACTGGAATATATGAGATTTTAACAAAAGCAGGTGCAAGAATAATTGACCCGGGCTGTAATGCTTGTATTGGTATTGGTTTTGTTCCTGCCTCAGACCAATTAAGTTTAAGAACAGTAAATAGAAATTTTGAAGGCCGTGGTGGTAATCCAAAAGCAAAATTAGCATTATCATCAGCCGAAGTTGCTGCTGCTTCTGCTATTACTGGTGTAATAACAAATCCATTAAAATTTATTGATAAAATTCCTGATTTTTTTATGCCAAAAAATTTCCAATTAAATGATAATCTTTTAATTCCGCCATTACCAATTGCAGAACGCGAACGAATAGAAATAATTAGAGGTAGCAATATAAAACCATTAAAACCACAAACAGAATTACCAAAGAAAATTATGAGTAAAATAATAATTAAAGTTGGCGATAATATTTCAACAGATGATATTTTACCAGCAGGTCCATTAACTCAACATTTAAGAAGTAATTTGCCTGAAATTTCAAAATATACATTTTATTACATTGACAAAAATTTTTATCAAAAAACAAAAGATAATAATGGTGGCGTAATAGTTGGTGGTGAAAATTATGGTCAGGGTTCGAGCCGTGAGCATGCTGCTATGGTTCTATATGAACTGAATATTAGATGTGTATTAGCAAAATCATTTGCAAGAATACACAGAGGTAATTTAATAAATAATGGCATTGTCCCAATTGTTTGTAATATTGATAAATTTAATGAAAATGATGAAGTAGAGATAAATTTAGAAGATTTGAATAATATATCAATTAGAAATATAACTAATGGCATAGCAATAAAAGGCCAGACATTATTAACAAGTAAAGAAGAAGAAATATTAAAAGCAGGTGGCTTATTAAGATACTCATTAAATAAATTTGGCTATTCCTTAAAAAAATAGAAAAGAATTAGAAATATAGAAAAATTTAACTAATTAAGGAGTGTTGAAGAAAAAATATTTTCTTCAAACAAATATCGAAAAAAATAAATGTTACAGTTGAACTTCAACTAAAAAAAGATTAATAAAACAATGTAAATAGGTAAATAAAGAACGAGAAGTTTAAAGACATTTTATACCGTTTTTTTTAAGAATATGATAAGTTATCTTTATCTTTAAAATGAGTCAGAATCTATTGGCACAAGACTATACTCCACCATCTGCCTTCTTAAATCATACAATATTAATATGTCCATACTTTTTTTACTTAGTATATTTAACTTTGCTATTTTTGCTGTTCCATCATCTGCTTGTTCTTTTCCAAAAAAATTTTTTAAAATACTTGACAAACAAAAAAAAATAATTATAATGAAAAATAAAATTTTTAAAAAGTGAGGTTTTTATATGAAAGAAAAGTTGAGATATTTTCTTTTTATTTTGTTTTTATTAGCAATAATAATATGTCCAACATTAGTGAATGCAAATGGCTTGAAAGTTTATATGGAGGTAGCACCAGGGGCAGCAAATTCACAAATTCTTGGTGATACTTATCCACGAAATGTTTCGTTAGATTTATTACAATCTTCACTTATTAGAGTTGAATGGCATAATTTATTAACAGCAGATACTTTCTATCGAGTTTTATTTACAAAACAATCAATGGATTTAGATTTAACAAATTGTAGAGGATTTGATAATACAAATACATATTTTAAATTATTACCAATTGGCGCAATTGGCGCATATTATACTGATAGCACACCTATAGCAAATTCAACTTATGAAATTGGACCAAAT
>Ga0209409_1000884_pt1 | contig 28712 bp, 29 predicted proteins | sample AD_JPNMR1_MetaG_FD_184424 | JGI IMG/M metagenome (GOLD analysis project Ga0209409, IMG submission 184424) | Active sludge microbial communities of municipal wastewater-treating anaerobic digesters from Japan - AD_JPNMR1_MetaG (SPAdes) (version 2) | ecosystem: Engineered > Bioreactor > Anaerobic...
TTGGTGTAAACTGTGTATTGTCCATAGTGATCACCTTTCTGCTGTTAATGTTTTATGGTAAATTCATTTTACAACAGAAAAGGTCACTATGGATTTTTATTAGTTCAATTTGATTTTACAATGAGCCTAATATTATAGCAAAATCCGGTTTAGTAACAATAGCTAACTTAAAAAATTATTGACAAAATATTTTATTAATGTTATGTTATTATCATAAATATTTTATGGCGCCGTATTACGTTTATAAGGATCTGTTACAAATTTAATCTTCTTATAAGATTGAACGGTAACAACCTGATTTTAATTTCATTGCATTATTTTGTATCATTTTGTATAATAAAATTAGGTTTTTACACATTTTTAACAGTACATTAAAAAATCAAAAATGAGAGGTGTTTTTTAAATGGGTCTACTAAAAAAAATGACCAATGAAGTTGCTCCACAAAAAGGTCCTTCTGATGATGCACTGATTTTACATGGAATGTTATGCGTCGCCGGTGCTGACGGTGCGTTTGATGATGCCGAAATCGAATTAGTTCAAGGCTATTTCGCTACTCTTCCCGAGTTTGAAGGTAAGGATTGGGAAGAAGTATACAATGGTGCTAAAAAAGTATTATCCAAATATAATTCTGTTTTTGAAAGTGTAAAAGCGCTTGCCGACCTCTCAACACAGGCATTGAAGAATAAAATGTTTGTTCTTGCCGTTGACATTGCGTTATCAAGTGGTGATGTTGATGAAGCAGAAGATGAAATGCTTGAAGCGATGCAACGAGTACTTAGTATTCCTGATGAATTAGCAGCTAAAATTATTGAAGTAATGGCGATTAAATACGCTCAATAAAAAATAAAACCTGGTCATTACGTAATTAATGCCCAGGTTTTTTAGTAAATTAAGGTGATAATTAATGATCAATGTATTTGATATTCAGGTAAAACAAGAGAAAAGTCTTAATGATGAACTGTTTAACCGTTCTGATGTAAAAAAAGGAATCGCCAAAATTAAATCATACTGGAATGGCCGTGGTTTTGAATCACGCCGGGAACTGCTTACAGGTTCATTACGACTCACACGCTCGATGAGCCCGGAGATTGCCGACAGTATTCAGGCTTGTAAAGAAATACTCGGTTGCACCAGCCCTATTGAAGTGTATGTCCGTCCGGAACCAATGTTCAATGCCTACTGCCTAAAAGATTTAGTGGGGCCAATAATCATTGTCCTTTCATCAAGATTGGTCGAGTCATTCACTCCTGAAGAATTACGCTTCGTAATCGGGCATGAACTGGGTCATGCCATGTATGATCATTTCCGTTTACCGATGCCCGCTCTTGCCAAGGTCGAACATTATGGAGTTCCTCTGGTAAGTCGTCCTGTTGCGCTCAAACTTTTTGCCTGGACCCGTGCAGCCGAATTATCAGCTGATCGGGTCGGTCTGATCTGCGCTCAAGATCCTGAAGCGGCAGCCAGTGGTTTTTTCAAGCTAGCCTCTGGCACATCTTGTTCCCGAATCAAACCCGATCTCGAAATCTATGCTAAACAGGTTGAATCCTTGGCAAGCGCCCCATTAGCCCGCGAGAAGGAGTATGAAGCAACAAGAGATGACTTGGACTGTTTTTCTTCACACCCATACAGTCCAATCAGAGTCAGAGCCGTATATGCCTTTTCAAAAAGCGACCTCTATGCGCGAACAATGGGAATCTCCATTCCCAATGCTATTTCTGATGAAAATCTTGAGCAAATTATTCAACAGGATCTTGCCCTTATGGAACCTGGTTACCTTGAGGAGAAGAATGATGAAAGTAAGCTGTTACGCCGCGCTTTATTTACAGCCGGTGTGGTAATCGCTTCAGCCAATCATGTAATTGAAGATTCGGAGATTGCAGTATTAGCAACCCTCTTAGGCAATGATGAATCTGAAAACATTCATCAGCAAGTTGAAGTTGCTAAAAAAGATCTGGACGGAAGGCTTCAGGAGATAGTTGATGCCAACATTTCTCTGGTAAAACGCGGACAGCTCCTGCAACATCTTACAATTATTGCTGGTGCTGATGGTTGTATCGACGACCTTGAACTTGAAGAACTGCGTCGTATTGCCGATAAACTAGGGGTCGACTTTAGTGTAGTTGCTCATACAATGGCAGCCGCAGCCTCTCCGATTGATTAATTTAAGGTTCAATTGTCAGTGAAATAACTTCAAAGACTCCCTTCTCTTAGTTAGGGAGTCTTTGAAGTTTTTGGAGTTTTTAGAATTTTTTAGAGTTTTTGTAGTTTTTAATGGCTTTTTATTAAATTTTTAACCCACTCACTAATTTTTTGACTTCGATTTAATTTCTTCATTTTGTCACAATTTTGGTTGTTTCAAACAACTATTACAAAAATATAGCTTTTCCTTTAAAAACCATCATAAAACCATTTTTTATTATTATTGTCTTCCAAAAAATAATAGTTTATAATTTCATAGGAATACTTAACTAATAATTTTTAATAACCGATATTAAATTAAAATTGACTTTCTAAGGAGCTTAAGATGGATTTCTCAATAACTTCATTCATTACTTTTTCTATTTTTACAGTAATTTCATCCATTATCTTTATCCTTAGAAAAAGAGCAACCGTTAACATCTGGTACAGTGGTTTTTTGTTGGCAATTGGTTTAGGACAATTAGCCGCCGCTCTGGATCCAAATCCATTAACAGAACCCGCAACTATTCTGATATTCCAGCAAGTGCTTGCCCGAACATTATCCTTCATCAGTTATTGGTTTTCTCCCTATTTTATGTTATTAGTAGGATTGGAATTACAACCAAATTTTTCTCCATCAAAACATCCTGCCGTTAAATACTGGCTGATGTTGCCAATTTTACTCGGAATGATAATTAATTTAATCGATTTCTATCAAAGTTTTATCTATATCTATTTAGATTTCTCAAACCGCTTTTTCATAGTCAGTATTTGGGGAGTTTTCTGTACCGTAGTTGCAAACTTCTTCTTAATTAAAGCTGCTTTACTGGAGACATCCAAGAAAATCAAACGTCAAACAGTAATGATCGCCTTTTTAACCCTCCCGTCTCTCTGGGTCACTTATCAAGCTTATATTCTACCATTGAATGGTCCCTACAATTTCTCTCACATCGCCGGTGGATTTGGCATTTTTGTCGCATTGACCTTTTTCTTCTTTGCCTTTAAATACGGAATTATGGGGCTTAAGATTACAATTGAAAATGATTCATTTGAATATGCGATGAAAGCTGCCAATTCGGGTACAATAATTATTAATCACGCAATAAAAAATCAACTCAGTACAATGGATATAGCGATTGAAGTCCTGAAAAACACACCTTCCGAAACGAAACGCGAAGAAATGATCAAAATTGTTGAAAGTTCATCCAGCCATTTAAAAGAGATTATCACCAAGATTCAGGATCAAATTAATGATATCGTTATCAACAAAAATCAACATGATTTATCAAATGTAATTCATGACACCCTCTTTTCAATCAGTCAAACCCTCGATGATAACCAAATCAAACTCAATTTGGAACTGTCCCCGATCACTGTCTGTTTTGACCGCATCCATATCCAAGAAGTTTTACTGAACCTAATTAAGAACGCAGTTGAAGCAATGCCTAACGGCGGACAATTAACGATTAAAACATTCATCAGATCAAAAAAAGCTTTCATAATTATTCAAGATACCGGTTGCGGAATTTCAAAAGACCAGTTACATATTATCTTTGAACCATTCTATACCACCAAACAACATAATGGTAACTTTGGTTTAGGACTATCGTATTGCTATAATGTCATTAAAAATCACCGCGGGAATATCAGGGTATCGAGTACTCCCTGTGTCGGTACAACGTTTGAAATATCACTTCCGCTCTAATATTGTGCGAGAACCTCAAAAATTTCAGATTTTTAAACCATCAAAGCAAAAACTAAAACCCAAGATGCACATAAAAAAGCTGCTACAAAATCTCTTTTGTAACAGCGCCTTGAACAACGATTAAATAATTTAATTATTATTTCAGCTTCGCAATAATCGCGTCAGCCATCTCTTGGGTTCCAACCGCAGTTGGGTCGTTACGGTCTTCCTTCAAATCATAAGTCACATGCTTACCCTCGGCTATTACTGCAGCAACAGCCTGCTCCAAACGATCAGCAGCCTCTTTTTCACCGATATGACGCAGCATCAGCATTCCGGAAAGAATTAACGCCGTTGGGTTAACTTTATTTAATCCTTTATATTTGGGTGCTGAACCATGGGTTGGTTCAAATAAAGCCACACCATCACCAATGTTAGCTCCCGGCGCAACACCCAAACCACCGACTAATCCAGCGCAAAGATCAGAAAGAATATCGCCATAGAGATTTGGCATTACCATTACATCAAAAGCTTCCGGACGTTGCACCAATTGCATACACATTGCATCAACCAAAACTTCATCGTAAGCAATCTTACCCTCGTACTCCTTAGCAACCTCCCTGGCAACCCGATAGAAAAGACCATCGGTATATTTCATGATGTTTGCCTTCGAAACTGCTGTCACCTTTTTCCGGCCATTGGCAACCGCATAATCAAAAGCATATTTGACGATCCGGCGGCAGCCGGTAACTGACAGCGGTTTAATTGAAATCGCGGAATCTTCACGGATTTTGCCGTTGGACATCGTAATAATCTGTTTGGCTTCGGGAGTATCCAAATCATATTCTACGCCGGCATATAAATCTTCGCTGTTTTCACGAATCATAACGACATCAATATCACTGTAACGGGATCTTACTCCGGGATATGTTTTACACGGTCTAACACAGGCATAAAGATTTAACGCATGCCGCAAGGCAACATTTACACTGCGAAATCCGGTCCCGATTGGAGTTGTAATTGGACCTTTTAAAGCAACTTTATTACGGCGAATTGATTCGATCACGGCGTCTGGCAACGGTGTCCCGTATTTCTCCATGACGTCTACACCTGCATCATGGACCTCCCAATCAATTTTTACACCTGTAGCTTCTATAACCCGACGTGCAGCAGCCGTCTGCTCCGGTCCGACTCCATCACCGGGAATCAAGGTAATCTTATGAACCAACTGACTCTCTCCTTCCAAATATGAAATATCCTCAAAATAACTATGATTAAATTCGTAATCCTAATCAATTTTCCTGCCAAACCGGTAATGAATACAATATACTAATTATTAAAAATACTTTATTTCAATATCCTTTGGCTTCAGTTAAATTCATGTTGTCCTCCAATACCCAATCCGCAACTGAATAAGTTGTAGACTGTCCCGGTTTTTCTCTGACAACGACTGTTTCAATTCCGGCATTAATTATTAGGCGGGTACACATTCGACATGGCCTGGTGCCTGGAGTAAATTCTCCAGTCCTCGCATCAATACATGCCAAGTACAGAGTCGCACCAAGCATGTCTAAACGTGAAGCATTGATAATTGCATTTGCTTCAGCATGAACCGAGCGGCATAATTCATAGCGTTCTCCCGGAGGTATTTGGGCAACTTCACGGGGGCATTGACCGACATCACAACAGTTTTTAGTGCCACGCGGCGCACCGACATAACCGGTACTGATAATCTGGTCATCTTTGACAATTACGGCACCAAATTTACGCCGTAAACAGGTTCCCCGTTCGGCAACCTGCGAGGCAATGTTTAAGTAATATTCTTCCTTTGAAGGTCTCATCTGCACACCTCTTGCTTCGGTTTTTGATATTCGGTAATAATCTGTTGATAAAAGTTCAAGTATTCTTGGGTTATGTTACGATAGTCATAGCGCAACGAAGATTTGATCGCGTTTTCTTTTAAAACTCTCATCCTGGCATGATCACTAAGTAAACTGATTACGTTGTCCCCAATATCAGCAACGTCAGTAGAAACTAACAGACCATTCTCTCCACTTACGATATTATCTTGAGCCCCGGGCGCCTTCACTGAAACAACCGGCACTCCAACAGCTAACGCTTCCAGTTGAGCCAAAGGCCGAACCTCGCTCATTGAAGTCATTACAAATAAATCAGCAATTGCCAGGTATTCCGGAATCTGCTCCGGAGGCACTAACCCGGTAAAAATAACCTGATCAGCAATTGCCAGTTCATTGGCTAACACTTTTAAATTGTTTAATTCGGGACCGTCTCCAACAATCATCAATTTGATCGAATCCGAGCTCCGTTCCAAAATATACTTGAAAGCTCTTAATAATAAACCTAAATTCTTTTCGGGAGCTATTCGCCCGGTATTAATTAAAATCCGCTCATCTTGAAGCCCGTATTTAATTTTAAGATGATCGCCGTTAACTTTTTGAGTGTTGATTATCGTTGGATTAGGTATAACTTGAATGGGTTTAGCGATCTGATATTCCAGCAAAAGCTGCTTGGCGGTATCCGCAGGGGTTGTTACTCCATCAACCCGCATGCAAAAATTCTTGATTCTTCTTCTAATCATCTGATTAACCAGTGTCTTTGGCAATGGAACATAATGGTTATAGAGTTCATATTGAGTATGAAATGTATAAATAACCGGCACCCGCTTTTTACTCGCAACACTAGCTGCTAAAGGCCCTAACACAAACGGATGATGTGTATGAATAATATCAAGCTCCAATCCGTTTAATACTTGGTTAATCTTTCTTGAATACGGTATTGCTATCGGATACTTAACCTCTTTGGTCAAATCAACTGCTTTGAACCGATAAACATTTTCTTCAACATCAACATAATCATCAAACGCCGGTGCAAAAATATATACTTCATGCCCTTTTTCGAGCAAACCTCTACGCACTAAATTTACTACCCCTACTACACCGTTAACCATTGGATGATAACAATTGGTAAAAACTCCGATACGCACCTATTTTCCTCCCAAAGAAATTCGTCATCTTAAATTAAGATAATTTATACTCCCAAATCTTTTTTTGCAGTATCTCTGATTGTAACTTAATAACCATCTTATTATTCGGCAACTAAAGGTAAATACCTGCAAATTTAAAATCCTAAAAGAATGATTCATTCGTCACTTAGTCCATTTATAGATAAGTCTTATAATTTAATAACCCATCTTTCCCCAGGCAATCTCGTATCGATACTGCCTTAGCTATTAATGGTTTATCATCTCTACAAGGTATTTCACAACTTATAGAGAACCAAGTACCATTCTTATATACTTTTTTCTCATGTACGTCGTTTAAATAGTCTTCCAGATCCAAACTCGCTAAATAAGTCATCCAACCTATCCAGAAATCGTTATCTTCTCTCTCAACCTCAGCGATGAATTTGTCATATGTAACTACTGCATAGACCGGATTAACTGTCTCAATTACTCTTTCCATCAGGTTTTTAATAAAATCATATCGATAAAATACATCTCTATTGTTTCGCGGAAATTTGATACTTAAAATCCCCTGCGAATTTTCCATGCTTGATCCTGCAATAATTCTAATAACAAACTGATCATTAGAGTCATTAGCAACATTCGAATACGAATTAATGAAATCTACAAATGACTTTGATTTCAGGGTTAATTCTTGATTATTGGGATCAGGGTTCTCATATGCAATTTCATCATCGCCAATTCCTTGGTTAAATATGATTTCTTCAAAGTTTTCATAATCCCCTTTAAAACCCTTGCTCCAATGTCCATCATCGCCAGTACGACTAAAAACATTTTGAAACACTTCATGAAAATCGCCTAGCTCAATCAATATTTTTTTACTAAAATTCAAGTATTCTTCCAAGGTCATTACTTGATTTCGAAATCTTAGATGCATCATAAGATCTTCCAACAACAACCACCCTTTCTGCATCATGCAATGAAAAAATAAAAGAGATGCAACTTTTGATTACATCTCTTTTTCTTTTCCACCAATATGCCACCACCAAAACCGGTCAAACAATTCTTCCCGAATCAGTGACAGATTTTGAAACAGTCGAATACTGAAAGCAACAACCGCTCCCATATGAATATCAACGCCTACCAGATCACCAATATAAGCCAAAAGTGCCGCTAAAGCAACATTAGTAAAGAAACTACTGATAAATTTGGAAAAAACAAACTTTTGGCTTAATTGAGCACGAATTCCGCCCATAATTGCATCTAAGGCAGCTAAAATTCCAATCGCAGTATATTTAATATACGGATAAGGGATATCGTAATCAAAGACAAAACCAAATAAATAACCGATTAACACCCCAAAAATAACACCTAATACCGGGATCAACATCGTTAATTCCCCTCCCCTTCGATTAATTCGGTAGGTTTAGCATATTCAAAGGCAATACTGCCCTTGTAAGGAGGAATATAAATATCATCAACCAATTCGATGTTAAATTGGAGCGAAAATGATAATAATTGTTCCTGGACAAAACCACCCTTCATCATCAGGGCATTCTTTAAATTGTTTGAATCTCCAATCGCATCAATGATATAAGGCGGTGCCAGCCGTTTAGTATCAATCAGGATGGTGGTACCGGCGCAGCTAAATCCGGAAGTCGCTGCCAGCCGGTGCCCATTGACCGCAATTGCTTCTGCGCCCGCTGCTCTTAATTCATTAACTAACAATTCCAATTGATCATAGTGAACAATGTAGAATACCGGATCTTCATACTCTTTTAACTTTTTTTCCGAGTCATTTAAAGTAATGCGGACCCCTTTACCTCTAAGTGGCGCAAGTCCTGCCGCCATCTTCAGCCGGACAATCTCGCGGTCCCGGTCATAATCTTTCATTTGAGAGCGTAAAGTCGCAATCTCATTTTCATACTTGGCAATTCGGATTTCATAGTTTTGTAATGTTTTCGCTAACTCATTGATCTGTCTGGTTGGTAATTTAGCCCGTACTTTATGTTCAGTCTTTAACTGAAAAACCAATAAGCAGCTCAAAAACATCGCCACTAAACCAATTCCCCATTGCCAACTGCTATTTTTTAATCGCACGATCGGATCGCACCTCTTTTAAGTAATCTTCATCCAAATTACGCTAGTTTTGTTATATTCACCATTTAAAAATTAATTCCTCTCTTTAATAAAGTAATAAATTGTTAAACATTTATAAACGAAAAAAGACTTAGCAAATAGTTTTTGGGATTCCCAAACCCTATCTCTAAGCCACCGGATCATCATTATCAATTTATCTTCTCTATTTTGAGTTGGCTTTTTTAGCCGCAACCAAAACTCTTGACAGTAAATTGATCTGTTCCAGAGTCATTCCGGTCCCAATCGCAACACTGGACAACGGATCATCAACAATCTTAACTGGCATGCCTAATTCGACGCTGATTAATTTATCCAATCCTTTTAACAGAGCTCCTCCTCCGGTCAGGACAATCTCCTTAAACATTACATCAGCAACCAACTCCGGCGGCGTCCTTTCCAAGGTCATCCGCGCAGCATTGATAATTGTTTCCAAAGGTTCTTTTAAAGCTTCTCTAATCTGACGTGAAGTTACCGAAACAACCTTAGGCAGTCCCGATACCTGATCGCGACCCCGCACTTCATAAGTGATCTCTTGGCCAATAGGATAGGCCGATCCCAAATAGATTTTAAGATCTTCGGCTGTCCTTTCCCCAATGATCAGGTTAAAATGCCTTCTAATATATCTAATAATTGTATGGTCAAAGACATCGCCGCCGGTGTGGATGGATTGCCCGGAGACAATCCCCCCCATCGAGATCACCGCCATATCTGAAGTTCCTCCACCAATATCGATGATCATATTACCAGTCGCATCATGCACCGGTAATCCTGCACCAATTGCTGCCGCTACCGGTTCTTCAATCAAATAGACTTCGCGTGCCCCAGCATATAAAGTCGCTTCAATAACCGCCCGGCGCTCTACATCCGTAGTTCCGGAAGGGATACTGACAACTGTCCTTGGTTTAATAAAAACCTTCCCTTTACAGGCTTTTCGAATTAAATGCTTCAGCATTTCTTTGGTAACTTCAAAATCAGCAATTACTCCATTCCGTAGCGGGCGAATTGCTAAAATATCTCCCGGTGTCCGCCCCAACATCTGCCTGGCTTCATTACCAACAGCCAGGACTTCCCTGGTATTCTTCCTAATTGCTACTACAGACGGCTCCCTGATAATAATTCCTTTATTACGCTCATAGACAAGACAATTCGCAGTCCCGAGATCAATCCCCAGATCCTTTTTAAAATGACTGGTAATAAACCTTACTGGCATTTTACTACCTCTATTTCTTTAGTCTACTTCTCACTTATAGTTCCTCAATTTCACTTCGATATTCTTCATTAACCCTAAAAATAAATCTTTCGACTTCATTATTGGATACTAACAACTGATTTGGTTCTAAGATTTTAATCTTCCGAAACTCCTCTCTCAAAGTTAACGGCATCAAATCTTCGAGCGAGTCGGCTTCCACAACCATTTCCACAGGAGCATATGCTGTAGTCTGCTTTTGGCCATCCCCAGGGATCAAATAAACTTCATGATCAACATTTAAAGTTTCTACATTAATACCTTGCAACGGTAAATTACGAAGCAAAGTGACTTTTTGATTTCTAACCTTTTTGGCTGCTTCCAGTAGATCACTGCGTTTCCAAAAAAATTTTCTGGTTCCGGTTTCCGCTTTAAAATCATATCTTATTTTGGCTTTTACCGGCATCTTATCGCGCTCCTGTAAAATTATTTTTTTACATTATGCCCCGAAACCTCAAATTTTATTTGGCTATTGATTCTTTTAATTTCAGGAGTTCCTGCAATTCCTTTTCCGTCGGCCTTCTGGTCGCTCCAAGCTTTAGATCTCCTAATGATAATGGCCCCATCGCAATTCGATGCAGTTTAATGACCGGGTGACCAATCGCCTGCATCATTCGTTTCACCTGACGTTTGCGGCCTTCGCGGATAATCACAATTAAGGTAGTCGTGCCTCGCTGTTCTGTTTTGACATGGATTTTGGCAGGAGCAGTAGGCCCATCCTCCAATTCGATTCCGTGAGTCAGTCTGGTTAATGATTCAGCTGAAGGCGATCCATTAACCGTCACTTCATAAGTCTTTTCAACCAAATGTTTCGGATGGGTTAGTGCTAATGCTAAATCACCATCGTTTGTAAAAAACAACAACCCGGATGTATCCTTATCCAACCTTCCGACTGGATACAACCGGGAAGCAATATTGGGTGGTAATAATTCCATAACCGTAGACCGCCCGAATGGGTCGGTCACAGTTGTTAAATAACCTGGTGGTTTATTTAAAATCAAGTATTCATAATTAGTCTTGATTGAAACCGGTTTACCGTCAACAGTTACTTGATCGTGTTCAGGTTCTACCTGAAATCCCATTTGGTTGACAATAACACCGTTCACACTGACTCTTCCGCTGGCAATAAGCTGATCAGCTTGTCTCCGCGAACTGATCCCGGAAACTGCTAAAAACTTATTGAGTCTCATGTTGATTTTCGGCCTCCCGATGGTTCTTATTTGGAATTACAAATGAAAACTGACTGCCTTTACCAAGTTCACTTTCGACAGAGACTTTGCCTCCATGACGTTCAATAATGTGTTTGACAATCGACAAACCCAAACCGGTACCGCCCATCTCCCGTGAACGTCCTTTATCAACACGGTAAAAACGCTCAAAGATTCTGGGTAAACTCTCCTCCGGAATCCCAAAACCGGTGTCTTTGACAAAGACCATTGTTCCTTCCTTCACCCGCCGGCTGCCGACCAAAATTTTACCGCCTTCCTGGGTATATTTAATTGCATTATCAACCAGGTTTAACAGTACTTCCTGCAATAACTCCTTGTCACCCAAGATTAGCTTAGCCTCAATATCCTTGGTTAATTCCAAGTTTTTTTCACGAATCCGATTTTCAACAGTTACAATTATATTGTCAATCAACGGTTCCAGCTTTACATTCTCTTTTTTAAGCTCAATCTGACCACTCTCAATTTTGGAGATGTCCAGCAGATCATGGATCAAATTGTTAAGACGTTCGGTCTCCTGAAAGATGATTCGCAGAAACTTAGTCGCTACTTCTTTCTCTTCCAATGCTCCGTCTAATAAAGTCTCAATAAAACCTTTAATCGAAGTTAACGGTGTTTTCAACTCATGCGAAACATTGGCAACAAAATCACGGCGCATTGTCTCCAGACGTCTTAACTGCGTAACATCGCCAATTACCGCAACAACTCCCCTGATTTCTTCAGTCACATCATCACGAATTGGTGCCAGACGCAGGCTTAATACTCGATCCGTAGCCCCGGACCAAATGATTTCCTGCTCCAACGTATTACCTTTCACATATATTTGATGGAAAATATCGCCCAATTCTGACTGCGGAAATACGTTATGAGGAAACTCCCCAACTCCTTCTCCCGCATTTAAATTAAACAATTCCGCAGCCGCAGGGTTGATTAAGCTGATTCGCCCGGTAATCTCCGTAGCAATTACCCCTTCGGACATACTTGCTAGGATAGCCTGAATCTCTTCCATCCGGCCATGAAGCGTACTTAAATCACTGGTATAAGTCCGTTCAAACTTCTCAATTTTGCGGGCGATCTGTCCATAAATATCCGGACGTCTGGTAAGACGGGTCCGCAATGGGACACCATGATGCAGGTTTTCCATATAATCCAGCAATTCAACAAGCGGTATCTTAATCCATTTAAACAAAAACCAACCAACCACTGCAAACCAAAATATTGAAAATATAATAAAAGCATTGTTTTTCCAAAAAAAATCAGTTACGAGAAACGGCAAAAAAAGAAGGAGGAGAAAGCCCCCCATCTGCCAAGCAACTTTTTTCATAGCTTAATCACTCCGCTTTATTCACTCCGAAACCGGTATCCAACTCCCCGAACGGTCTCTAAATAAATTGGATCAGCCGGATCGGTCTCAATTTTCTGGCGTAAGCGCCGAACATGAACATCAACGGTCCGGGTATCGCCAAAATACTCATAACCCCATAAGTGCTCCAATAAAAATTCTCTGGTAAATGCTCTCCCCGGATTAAGTAACAATAACTTTAAGAAGTCAAACTCTTTAGGAGTCAATTCAACTTCATCGCCGCGAACTTTAACAATATGTTGACGAAGGTCCATTTTGATCTCGCCAATCTCAATAACCTCTGGTTCTTCATCACTGGCGTTACCGACCCTGCGCAATACCGCCCGCACTCTGGCAACCAACTCCCGTGGTGAGAACGGTTTGGTCACATAGTCATCAGCACCCATCTCTAATCCCAAGACCCGATCAGCCTCTTCGCTCTTGGCAGTTAAGATGATAATTGGGATTGATTTTGTTTGAGTATCACTGCGCAGTTGTTTACAGACCGAAATACCATCCAACTCCGGTAACATCAAGTCCAAGATTACCAAATCAGGTAACTCCTGACGGACTAAATCCAAACCTTTCTTACCAGTATTGGCAAATAAAGTCCGATATCCTTCCCGGTCAAGATTATACTTCACTAATTCAACAATATTTTGTTCATCTTCAACGATCACAATTGTCCCGGGCATAGGCAAACCTCCTAATGTTTTAAGTATACCAACCTTATAAAAATTAATACATTAATTATATTATAATTATAACAAATTTTGAACATTCCACAAGAGTCAGCGCTTTTATTTAGCAACAACCGCTTTGATTCCGCTGAAATCCAGTGTTGCAAATAAGTCATCAATCGTCTCCGCACGCCGGATTAGTTGTACAGTACCATCTTCTTTCAACAATAATTCTGCCGAACGCAGTTTCCCGTTATAGTTAAATCCCATCGCATGTCCATGGGCTCCCGTATCATGGATTATAACAATATCATTCCGGTTAATTTCCGGAAGATTACGATCAATCGCAAATTTATCATTGTTTTCACATAATGAACCGGTTACATCATAGATCCGGTCATGAGGCCAATCTTCTTTACCAACTACCGTAATATGATGGTATGCGCCATACATACCCGGCCGCATCAGGTTCGCCATACAGGCATCCAGTCCCACGTAGTTTTTGTAGATCTCTTTCTTATGCAAAACCTTAGCGACCAAATAACCATAAGGCCCAGTGATCATTCGGCCATTCTCCATCACGATCCTTAGCGGTGCTAATCCATTGGCAACAATCAGTTCTTCATATGCCTTTTTAATCCCCTGCGATACTGTCTCGAGATTTACCGGCTGTTGTTCCGGCCGGTATGGAATCCCAATCCCGCCGCCAATATTGATAAACTCAAATTTGATTCCGACTTCCTTACTGATTTCAACTACCAACTCAAACAAGATGCGGGCAGTTTCCACAAAGTAGTTGGGGTCCAGTTCGTTAGAAGCCACCATTGTGTGAAGTCCAAAACGTTTGACACCTTTTTCTTTCATAATCTGATAGGCTTCAAAGAGCTGTTTTCTGGTCAGTCCGTATTTGGCCTCTTCAGGATTGCCAATGATTGCGTTGCCTTGCTTTAACGGCCCGGGATTATAGCGGAAACAGATCAACTCCGGGATCCCGGCATGCTCTTCCAAGTAAGCAATATGCGAGATATCATCAAGATTAATGATGGCACCAAGTTCCATTGCTTTGCGAAACTCCTCAGCCGGAGTATCGTTTGAAGTAAACATAATATCTTCACCAACAATTCCAACTCTTTCCGCCAGAAGTAGTTCCGGTAATGAACTGCAATCCGCCCCAAAACCTTCTTCTTTGAGGATATTTAATAAATAGGGATTTGGCGTTGCTTTAACGGCAAAGTATTCTTTAAACCCCGGAACCCACGAAAAAGCCTGAGTCAATCTTTTGGCATTGGCCCGGATCCCCCGTTCATCATAAATATGAAACGGAGTCGGATATTGTTCAATAATCGCTTCAAGTTGTTCTTTGGTAAATGGCAATCTCTTCGTTGTCATTAATAACCTCCAAAAGCTAAGCTTTTATAGTATTCAATCCTTTTTTTACCTGTCGCTCTTAATAATGATATTATAGTATCTCCTTGATTGCAAATCAACAAAGTTACAAAATGTATACAAAATATCTAAACCTACCCTAATCATTACAATCAATCCAATACCATCGTTCTTTAAGTTTTCTATATGTCGCTTTCTCAAGCCATAATTCTTCAATTTTCGGGTCATTACCATCAGATTTATATAACAGATATTGATGACAGCCTAACCCAGAGCCGGTTAAATAAAACTCAATCAATATTACATCCTGCTTCTTTTTTACATATATTTGGCTAAACCTAGCTAAATTCCGATATTTTTGTGGAATTCGTTTATTAATCTCTTCAGTACTTTCATCTTCCTTAATATCCATGTTCTCAATAAAAGCTGCAGCTTCGCTATATAAATTGCTTCTTAACTGAAAAAAATCAGGCAAAAAGATCAAAGTTACAATAATCAATATTTGAATTCCCAATATTATAAACAAATCAAACTCAATTGCTTTCTTTTTAATGATCAATCTAATTAATTGATAAATAATTAAAGTAATCAAGGATATCATAGAAAATAAAAATATTAATATAATAATAAGTTCATTTAATGAAAAAATTGATATTCTTTTATGTTCGACATAAAAAACCTTTTGACTAATCAATACTAATCCCGACACAATTGTAAGAAAAAATAATGTATTATATTTTTTTATAAATCTTAAAAAAATGGCCGTTAACACCGCCATTCCAAATACAGTTATTATTGCAACACAAAACAAACTCAGCACTTCAATCACTCCAATTGGTATCGGCTTTTATTTACCATTCAACTTTATATTGAATTTTTCCTTCAAAAACATGACAAGATAGTATTTTTTGTACTGAATTCCAATTTTCGCCTTTTTATTAAAAGGTCAATCAGAATGACATTCTTAAATCATGAAATTGACATTCCGAGCCCAGTTAAAACTCATACTAATCCTCAATCATCCAAACAATTTATTTTCCTGATGAATATCGTCTAATAACCGGAATACTAAGCAGAAAAACAACGAGTAAAAACCCCATTCGCGCTACTATTCCCTGATTTAACCCATCGGCATAACTGGTATGGACCAGATTAACTGCAGTATTAATTAAAAAATGCGCAATCCATGGTGTCCAAATTGTTCTGGTGTAATAAAACATCATCCCAAAGACAATTCCCATTAAAAACTGGGGGATAAAGTTGGTTATTAATGCTCCGGTAAACTCAAGCGGTGTACTTACAACCCCACTGAGATACCATTTGAAAGCCCAGGGAAGATGCCAAGCGCCAAAGAGCAGAGCTTGAAGAGAGATCGCTGTTCTGATCTTATATTTCTCACCGAACAGCGGAATTAAAACCCCTCGAAACAGACTCTCTTCCATAAAACAGTTAATCACATTACCAGCGATCAATAAACTGCCAAATAAGTACTCTCCTGCAATTCCGGCCTTGGGATCGATCGCTTTAAAGACAATTTCGGGCGAATGCGAATTAAAGATTGCCAATTCGAAGAGATAACTCATTACAATAATAATGGTCGTTAACAGTCCTCCGATCACGAAAACCGTTACTAGATTTTGCTTAGAGTATCCAATATCCCTTAATGATTTACCAATTAATTTGAGAAATAATACAACAATTATAAATCCCACAACCTTTGACAGTATAATCTCGCCAAGCAGCTCGTCCAGCTTAAACAGGAATATATCAAGGAGCCTGAAGAACAATGTAATTGAGATTAAAACTAATCCTGTCAAAATTGGCTTTTTAGTAATATCCATCATTATTATCCGTTTCCTTTTCTTTGTTTAGCAATCATAACCGTCGTTATCTTTCGACTTCATACTGATTTTCCCTGTTGAAACATGATCAAAAATAATTTTAGGTATAAATGTTTTTGATCTATCATTATCAATGATATAATATCTATAATACTGATAAAAAAAAATTGGTTTATTATCCTCATACTTTGGAGTCAATGTAATAAATTAATATAGTGACTACCAATAGTCCAATCGTTTCAAACATAATCTTTTACCGATAATGCAATTAGTTTGAATTCGCTTAATTGACTTTAAGCCAGACAAAATTAATCACCAAGGGGGAATTGGAGATGAATGTCTTAGTCGCAGGAGGAGCCGGTTATATTGGCAGTCAGGTGACACGGGATTTAAAATTACAAGGGCACAATCCGATTGTTATTGATGACCTAAGCAAAGGACACCGTCAGGCAGTACTTGATGCCAAACTGATCGTGGGTAACATCGGCGATCGCGAATTAGTAAAAGACATCCTTACAACCGAAAAGATTGAGGCCGTCATTCATCTGGCCGCCTTCAGTCAAGTTGGAGAATCGGTAACCAATCCCGCCAAATACTTTAACAATAACATCAGTAACGGTATAGCCTTGTTAGATGCAATGATTGCCAGTAATGTGAAGAAGATTGTCTTCTCCTCAACGGCAGCTGTTTATGGTGAACCAATCACCACTCCAATCACTGAAGAACACCCTAAAAATCCAACCAACCCCTATGGTTTTTCCAAATTAACGTTTGAAGGGATTATGAGTAACTACGAACAAGCTTACGGACTGCGTTACATTTCACTCCGTTACTTTAACGCTGCCGGAGCAGCAACCGATGCGTTGATCGGCGAAGACCACCAACCGGAATCGCATCTAATTCCCCTCGTACTCCAAACCGCATTGGGACTCCGGGAACAACTTGATCTATACGGCACTGATTATCCAACCCCTGACGGAACTTGCATCCGTGACTATATCCATATCATCGATCTCTCTCAAGCGCATCTGTTAGCACTGGAATCCCTGATGAATTATTCAATCTCCAACATTTACAACTTGGGTAACGGTCAAGGCTATTCCAATCTGGAAGTCATTGAAACCGCCCAAAAAATAACTAAAAAGCCGATTAAAATTAACAAGACCTCCAGACGTCCTGGAGATCCTGCTGTCTTGGTAGCTTCAGCCACTAAAATTCAAACCGAACTTGGTTGGCAACCAAAGTATCCTTCCTTAGAAACGATTATTGAAACCGCTTGGAAATGGCATTCGAACAATCCTGAAGGATATAAGTGATAAATCCGGTTATTTAATGGTTCATCTATGTTTACCAAAAATCTTAAAGCAACCCTAGATCTTTTAATACTCCACGCATAATATCAAGCTCTTTGGCGGACGCTTCAACCAATGGCAACCGGAGACCGCCGATCTTGTAGCCTAATAAGTTACAAGCAGCTTTGACCATGGTTGGATTGGTAGTAATAAACAGCGCCCGGTTTAATGCTCCCAATTCCGCATTGAGCTTGGCAGCAACATTTACATCACCGCGTTCAAAAGCAGCGATCATCTCTTGAATCTTTGTGCCGGCGATATGGGAGGCAACACTGATAACACCAACACCACCAACACTTAGTATTGGTAATGTAAGTGCATCATCACCACTATATATATCTAACTTTTTAGCTACCCGTTCAAAGATTTCGCTGCTTTGACTAACATTACCCGATGCTTCTTTAATGGCCACAATATTCTTAATCTCGGCCAGCCGTACTACCGTATCAACGGTTACATTGATACCGGTCCGCCCCGGAATATTGTAAAGGATAACCGGCAGTTCAGTATTGGCGGCAATTGTCTTAAAGTGTTGGTATAATCCTTCCTGCGACGGTTTGTTATAGTAAGGAGCAACCAACATCACTCCGTCAACGCCGGCCCGTTCAGCCTCCTTAGTCAATTCAATGCTTTCCTGCGTGCTATAACTCCCTGTCCCGGCAATAACTGTCCCTTTACTTCCCACTGCCTCTACAACAGCCTTAAACAGTTCGACTTTTTCCTGTTTGGTCAATGTTGGCGATTCACCGGTCGTCCCGGCAACAACCAGACCATCAGATCCGGATTCGATTAACTTATTGGCCAATTCTTGAGCTGCCTGATAATTAACCTGAAGTTTTTCATCGAACGGGGTCACCATTGCTGTTAAAACTTTTCCTAATCTCGCCATAACTATTAGTCCTCCTTCTGCATCTGCTGCTGATCATCAGCTAAGCTAATTCAAATTCTTCGTGTAAAGCTTGTAAAGCTTTAACCATTTCTGTTTGTTTGACTAAACAAGAGATATTGGTATGTGAGTCAGTAGAATGATAAATTGATATATTTAAACGGCGTAACCCACGGACCATCTTGGCCATTACTCCGGGAACTCCTCGCATTCCGGAGCCAACGATCGCAACCTTGGCAAAGCCAGTCTCAATCTCGGCTTGTAATTTGAGGTTTTTTAATACCGTAGTAGCTTTATCAGCCAACTGTTGTGTAATAATAAAACTGATCTGAAATGGAGCGACCTGAATCATATCAACACTGATTTTGGCAGCCGCCATCTCTTCAAATACCTGTAACACTTTGCCGCTTTCATTCATATCAGTTTCAGAATGAATCTTTACTAAAGCCATCTCTGCAAGATGAGCAATCCCGGTAACAACCCGGTCTTTACGAATTTCAATCTTCCCAATCGGAGTACCGTCAGTTATTAAGGTCCCTTCTCCGTCTGAAAAAGTTGACTTTATTTTTAACGGGATGCGCCCTTCCATTGCAATCTCAACTGCCCGAGGGTGGACTACTTTTGCTCCAAGATGAGCCATCTCACATAGTTCCTGATAGGTCATTACTTCTAAAGGTTTGGCTTGAGGGACCAGTCTCGGGTCGGCAGTCATTACCCCGTCAACATCGGTATAAATTTCAACAACTTCCGCCTTTAAAGCAACACCTAAAGCGGCTCCTGTAGTATCACTGCCGCCTCTGCCCAGTGTAGTTATCTCACCATCAGCAGTTACTCCCTGAAAACCGGCAACAACCGCTACCCTACCTTCTTCAAGACATTTAAGAATAGCAGTTGGCTTGATCTCTTTGATTCGTGCATTATTAAAATCATGTTCCGTAATGATACCGGCCTGACCACCGGTGAATGCCGTGGCTTTAATCCCATGCTTCTCCAGTGTTTGCACCATGATTACGGTAGAGATTATCTCACCACAGGACATTAGTAAATCTAATTCACGCGGTCCAATTTGATTGACAATCCCACGTGCTAATTTGATCAATGTATCAGTAGCATATGGCTCACCAAGACGTCCCATTGCCGAAACAACAACCACCACTTGATATCCTTGATCCAGGACGTTCTTCACTTTCTTGGCTACCTGATCTCTTTTTTCTTGGGTCGCAACTGAGGTTCCGCCAAATTTTTGCACTATTATCGGCATCCCGGTTCCCTCTTTCTCCCAATTTAAATAATGGGCAAGCTTCCGAAGTTGAATAAGCCGGTATTTTAATAGCTAACAAGCAACGGTTGAATCTGACGGCCGGAAAGAGCTTCTAAGACAGTATCCGGTATCAACTCCATCTTGGCAACCAATGAAGTCTGTTTCGACTGTGGCGCGTCTTGACCAAACGGGACAAAGTAAACATATTTTTTATTAAGTAAGATTCCTAAATTACGGGCATTGGTACTTAACGCATCATTTGAAGAGATTGCCAAAATAACCGGCCGGTTATTTCTTAATTGCGCTTTACAGGCCAGCGCAACAGAAGTATCACTAATACCTAACGCCAGCTTGGCTAAAGTGTTCCCAGTACAAGGAGCTACTATGATCACATCAAACAGTTTTTTTGGCCCGATTGGTTCGACTTCTTCAAGGGTTGTCAAAGCTTGATTGCCGGTTATATACAATAATTTCTTCTGCAGATCCTCTGCTTTCCCGAAACGGGTATCAGTATTAGCTACCACTGGAGAAAGTATCGGAGTAATATCAGCACCCTCATCTTTTAAGTGTTGAATATTTGGTAATACTTGATCTATCGTACAATGGGACCCGGTCAATGCAAAACCGATTTTAAGATTTGCAAAACGCATTTTAGAGGCCACCCCCATCCCTTAACAGTTTTAACATAATCTCTGGGATTGCCGAAGCTAAAATCGCTCCAGCGGTTTTGGGGGCTACTTTCCCGGGAAGACCCGGCGCTAAAATCGCTAAACGCTGTAACTCTTTAGCCGCCTCAAAGTCAGTCCCTCCAGGAGGTGAAGCCAGATCAATAATTAACGCTTCGTCAGTCATCAACTGCAATAACTGCCGGTCAATCACCAATTGAGGAACTGTATTGATGATTAGATCTACTTCTCCAAAAACAGCTCCTAATTCGCTGTGTTTTACTGTTTTACAACCCATTTCGGCTGCGCGTGCCAATAACTCTTCCCTTCTGGCTGCTACAGTCACTTCTGAACCTAATGCTTTAAATGTCCTAGCGACCGTTACTCCTACTCTCCCAAAACCAATCACCAGGGTTTTCGAACCATGGATGGTGATTGGCAGCTGCTCCATTGCGATTTGTACTGCTCCTTCAGCAGTAGGAATTGAATTTAAGATCGCTATGGTATTATCTTCAGCATACTCATATACGATTAAGCGATTATTCGCCGCTAGTTGTTTCCAATTCGGCGTCATCGAACCCACAATTACAATTGTACCTTCAGGCAAAGCTCTAAAATAATCACCAAAAGCAATTGATTCATCAACAGTCTTGCCCCGTACTAAACCCGAAGCACTCATTCCGCTAATCGGTAAAATAATCACTTGAGCACCATTCAAGGCTTCAGGCAGAGTGTCGCAAAATACTATCGGTGCGTCTAATTGGTCTTGTGGATGTCCGTATACTTTTACTTTAGTAACTAAATTTGTTAAATTTTGGGCCACAGCTATTTGTCGTGAATCACCGCCAATAACTGCTACTTCAATCTGCAACACATACTTCACCAAGTATCCCCCTTTTTTTTGAAAAAAGGCTTTTGATTTCAATCTCTCCTAAAATCTATCCAAAATAGTTTATTTGAGATCTGATTTTAGTTCATTATATTCGAATCCTAAAAAGGTGGTGAAGGCTTTTTGTTCAGAAGCAGGTTGCTGATTCTTCAATTGCACGGGCCAGCCCAAAGCTTTTAGGCTTCAAATAACAGGTGTTCTAAACCATATGTCAGTCCTGGTCTGGAGATTATTTTTTTGGCAGCTAAAACTACTCCTGGCATAAAGGATTCACGACTTAAAGAATCATGGCGAATGGTTAAAGTTTGACCTTCTCCGCCAAAGATTACTTCCTGATGGGCGATCAAACCCGGGAGCCGGATACTATGAAGATGGATCCCGCCCATCTCGCCGCCTCGGACCCCTTTGATCTTCTCTTCCTCATTTGGATTACCGGTTACTTCCCCCCGTGCCGCCAAAATCATCTCGGCAGTTTTAATCGAAGTCCCCGAAGGAGCATCTAATTTCTGATCATGATGTAACTCAATAATCTCAACATGAGGAAAAAATTTGGCGGCCATCTCCGAAAAACGCATCATCAAGAGGGCTCCAATCGCAAAATTCGGTGCAATAAGCACATTAGCCTTATATTCCTTACTCAATTCAGCAAGTTTCGCCAAATTATCCTGAGAGATACCTGTCGTTCCAACAACCGCATGTACTCCGGCTTTGACCGCTGTTATTACGTTTTCGAATACGGTCATTGGTGTGGTAAAGTCGATCATCACATCCGGCTTGGTAACCATAATCGCCTCTTGTAAATCGCTCATGATCACTACACCCAAAGATTCGCTACCAACAGTTGTTCCAATATCCTTACCAACATTTGATTTATCAACTGCTGCTACCAGTTTCAACTCACTGTCTTTCAAGACAGCCTTAACAACTTCACAACCCATTTTTCCGCAACAACCGGAAACTAAAACTTTAATCTGTCCCATATTATCCACTCCTTAAAATAAAAAAGAATTGGTATAGCTACCAACCCTTAGAAAACGTGATTACGAATTCATTGTGGGGTAAGATAGCTCTTCACTAAAAAAATTAGTGACAGTACTGAGACTCTTAATCGCAGTACCAGCTGGAAGATGGCAGCTTCCAACTTCGGCGAAACTCCCTTTCACTTGGCTTCACTGGTTTTGCCAACCTCCACCAAGTTACTGATGATTTTCGCGCCTCTACTCTACCGCAAATTACTTTATTTTAAATATAAAAAAAGGAAGCTTCGTAAACTTCCTTTACATTTTCCTATAAAAAAGGCCAACTGTCAATAGTTCTTTTTAGTAGTCCTTATAAAAGTTAAAATTATCTAGCTTTCATTATCAGTATCAATTAGAATATTGCTACTGCTACGCAAATCTGCTGGCTCTTCGACCAGAATTAGATCCGAACTGATTGTGCGAATACAGCTCCAGGGAATAGTTCGAATACTCTTTTCACCACGCCAATTTGACTTTTCAATAATTAAAGCCTCAATTATTCCGGCACTTAAATTGAGCAACAACTCACAGTTACTGATCACCCCAATGCGTTCCCCACTATTTAACTCAATTACTTCTTTGCCTTCAAGTTCACTAGCTCGCACTTACAACTCGCCCCCACGACTAGTTTATGAAGATAAACAAATTCTTAGAAGTTACTAAATTACCAATTTTGCAAGCTAATCTCGTCTAAAATATTGAAAATTATCTAATTTTGATTAAAGATAAACTTGCTTAAAAAATATTTTTCCAAGTTATTATTAATTTAATTGTAAAAAAATCAAAACCGTGGGATAATCAAAATATAGTGTTAAATTTTTGTTACAGATTACATTTATTTATGTTAACAAAAATTCAATACCAACGTGGAAATTGTTTGAAACAAGGAGGAGCACAAATGGGGGTAAAAAAGACAGTATTATTATTTTTGGTAGTCTTTTTGGCATTTAGTATCGTAGGATGTGGCGGTGGAAGCAGTAAACCGTCAAGGACATCTGAACAATCCGGGCCAGTTGAAACTTCTGAACCATCTACACCGCTTGACCCTTCTGAATCATCATCTACACCAGTTGAACCTTCTGGGCCATCTACACCAGTAGACCCTTCTGGACCATCAACACCGGTAGACGAAAATCCTGGAGTTACTCCAAAAAACCCAGAACCAACTCCAGAATTTGTTGCCCTTCCCTTAAAGAGCAGTATCATCTTATGGACAACCAATGATGAACATAACAAAGCCAGCGAGATACAGCTTGAGTATCGTTATGTCGGTTATAATGAGATTGTTGACAACAACGGCAACTATAACTGGACAAACTTTGAGGCTATTTTAAATGGAGTTGCTTCCAGAAAACACCAAGCGATAATCCGTTTTTATGACACCTATCCTGGAAAACAGACTACTGTCCCAGGACATATTAAAAAGCGGAGTGATTATCAAGAAACACAGGCAAAAAGCGAAGGTCAAAACACCTATTTCCCGGACTGGTCGAACAAAGCTTATCAGGATTTTATTATCGAATTCTTCAACAAATTTGCAGCCCGTTATGATTACGACCGGCGAATCGCCTTCTTGCAGGTCGGCTTCGGATTATGGGCTGAATATCACATCTATGACGGACCACGGATTTTAGGTAAGACATTCCCTGACAAAGATTATCAGACCAGGTTCTTTAATTCAATGGCGAATACTTTCAAACAGTTATATTGGTCTGTCTCGATTGATGCTGCAGATAGCAGCTTAACTCCTTTTGCTGCAAATAAAAACCTGATAGCATTACCATTCGGCTTATTCGATGATTCTTTTTTATGTAGTTCACATAAAAGCTATAATGAACCAAGCTGGAACTTCTTTGGTACCGAGCGTTATAAGACCTATCCGGCCGGCGGTGAGATCAGTTATTACAATGACAACGATCAAAAAAATGCATTACGACTTCCCAATGGCCCTAATGGTGAATCGTTTGAATCCATGGCCAGTAGATTTCATATTTCTTATATAATTGGCGATGGACAACCCGACTATCAATCAATGAGCCGGATCAAGTCTGCTGGTATGGCATTAGGTTATAAATTTAAGGTAACTGCTTTCAGTTCATCATCAACGCAGACTAAGATAACAATTAAAAACACTGGTATTGCACCACTTTATTATGATGCTTATGTTTCTGTTAATGGCAAAAGAGCTTCTGAATCATTAAAATATTTACAACCTAACACTTCAAAAACATTCTTAATTAACACTCCAGCCGGTTCTAATCCTGTTGTAAAAATCGAATGCGATCGCTTAGTTTCGGGACAACAGATTCAGTATGAGGCTAACTTATAATCATCTTTAACCATTTAGACTAAATTAAAAAGGGCATTGCCAGTTACTTTTAGGTAGCTGCAATGCCTTTTTAATATTTTTATATTTGTAAGTTAAAATATTACTCCGCAGCTTTAAAGTTATAAATCGGCTTAATGATATCAACAATAGTAACCGTATCCTGAATATTTTGGATAATCTCTTCCATCGGCTTATACGCAAGGGCGCACTCATCCAGAGTACTACGGTTGACTGTTGTTGAGTAAATTCCAACCATCGACTTTTTAAACTCTTCCAGGCTGATTACCTCTTTCGCCTTGCTGCGGCTCATCAACCGGCCAGCACCATGCGGAGCAGAGTAATTCCAGTCAGGGTTGCCCTTACCGATACAGATTAGACTACCATCACGCATATTGATGGGGATCAAAACCCGTTCACCTTTCCTAGCGGAGATCGCTCCTTTTCGAAGAATCATATTATCTAAGTCGATATAGTTATGAATAGTCGTAAACTGGTCTGCAACTTCAAAACCCATCCGTTGCATAATCTCATCAACAATCGCGCGACGATTGAAAGTCGCAAACTGCTGGACGATCTTCATATCATTCAAATAGTCCTCATAATTCTTACCCGCAACATAAGCGAGTTGTTTACTGACCTTGGCCTTTTTTACTTTTTGAATCTCCGTTTCAATCTCTGCTTCACGTCCAGTACGCTTCAACTCACTGACAATCTCTGCAATCAGTTCATTATTTCTTAACAACTCTTTATAACCAAGCTGCTGATAGTATTCTGCTACCTGTTTGCCAAGGTGCCGACTGCCCGAATGGACTACCAGATAGAGATTACCTTCGTTATCTTGATTAACTTCAATAAAATGATTTCCGCCACCCAATGTCCCAATACTAAGTTTGGCCCGAGCGATACCAACGTCCTTCTTACACACGAGCTGCTCAAAGTTGATTTGATTAGCATAAGGATGTTGTTTCTTACGAATCTCAAAACCAGACGGTATGTAGTTATGAATCACTTGGTCCAATTTGACCAAGTCAATCTCCCGGGCTGTCAGTTTAACTGTCTCCATCCCACAACCAATATCAACCCCAACCAGATTTGGAACTACCTTATCTTTAATCGTCATTGTTGTCCCAATGGTACAACCGGCACCGGCATGTGTATCCGGCATAATCCTGATAACACTGTCCTTGACAAACTCTTGGTTGCACAACTCAAGGATCTGGCCAATGGCTGTCTCCTCAACATTATCAGTAAATACTTTCGCCGTGTTATACTTCCCTTTAATCTCAAACATCACAATTCACTCCTTGATCAAAAAAGCGGTTAAATCCGTCTGAATTGGACTTAACCGCACGTTTCAAAAGTAAGTCATCTCATAAAAGATCGTTATGGTCCATACTGCAATTTTCGACAATCATCTACGGAGATTAAGCCAATGCATTTGTTTGGTCGATTAAGTTGTTTAAGTTGTTCATATCTAATATAATCCATTGTTAATCTCCTTTCGTAGTTTTTATAATTAGGTCCATATTTTAATTGTAATTTATGGTAACACACCTAATTGGTCCCGTCAAGCAAAATAATTTTGGTAATCTGCTTTCACTCCAGTTCCTCATCCGGAATATCAGCATTGGAATATACATTTTGCACATCATCATTATCTTCTAAAGCCTCAATTAATTTAATAACCTGTTGCGCTTGTTCTCCGGAAACCTCTATTGTATTTTGTGGAACTTTAGTTAATTCGGCTGATTTGATGGCAATTCCATTTTGTTCAATCAATTGCCGGACTGCATCCAAATCGGTTGCTGCAGTATAGATTTCATAAAATTCACTATTGTTTTGGAGATCTTCGGCACCGGCTTCAATGGCCAGCTCAAACATCTCTTCCTCAGTTCTATTGGTACTTTCATTCTCAACAGTGATTAAACCCTTAGTATCAAACATCCAGGCAACACAGCCTGCTTCACCAAGGTTACCATTATTTCGCGAAAAAATATAACGCATTTCACTGGCAGTACGATTGCGGTTATCTGTAAGTACTTGCACCAATACAGCGACTCCGGCAGGACCATAACCTTCATAAAAGGTTTCTTCGTAATTATCACTCTCGGATTGCCCCGTCCCCCGTTTAATCGCCCGTTGAATATTATCATTCGGCATGTTTACTTCTTTGGCTTTAAGAATTGCCATCCGCAGCCGAAAATTATTATCAGGATCCCCACCTCCGGCTTTGGCAGCAACGATGATTTCCCGAGTGACTTTGGTAAAGATACTTGCCCGTTGCTGATCGGTTTTTTCCTTTTTTCGTTTAATAGTCGACCACTTAGAATGCCCTGACATCGTTTCGACGCTCCCCTATCCAAGATCTCTGTCCAAAGGTATGGTGCTTACCACTAGAATTCCTTTAGACAAACAAATTAGCCCGAAATATCATTTCGGACAATTGTTTTAAAAAAGATTATAATATTAAAGTATAGCTGAAGAGCGTCCAGAAAGCAAGTATGCCTTAACCCAATGATTTATTTCATGGTTTCTTAAAGGGAGATTTGGCAACCTGAAACTGGATCACCTGATAAAGCCGGAATAATAAACTTACGATCAGTATAAATGCAAATACCGAAGCCCATGGCCTTCTTAAAAACAGAAAAAAATCATAGAGTCCATGACTTACCCAGGCAACTAAAAAACCGGACCAAATCAATGTTGGACGGTCCGAACCTTGAGTTCTAAATCTGGCAATATAATGTCCGGCCCAACCAGAAAATGAAGCATGCGCCAACGTAGTAACTACCGCTCTTAAGGCAGCAACACCGAAACCAAAGATCCGTGCCCATAACATATTTTCTAATGAAGCAAAACCCAAACCCAAAGTTATACCATAGATTATCCCGTCAACCGGCTCGTTTAAATTTTCATTTTTACCAATGATCCACCATAAAAAACCGGTCTTCAATCCTTCTTCAATCAAAGCGACAATTACAAATGCTAACACTAAAGAATTTACCCAATTACCGTTTTGAATCGACAACAACAACTGCGGACGCCAGAACTGTTCCAATAATCCCGCCGGAATAACCAGCAGTATACCGGCGAAGAACAGTTTCAAGATTAATTTCGGAGGCTCGGGTTCATAACGGTCCAAGCGGTAAAAAAACCACAACCAGATTAGTCCCGGCCCGATCGAAGCTAAAATTAACAGCAACCAATAAAACATTGTAACCCCCAAGCAGTTTTTTATTTTATTATCCCTGAAAATAACTTTAGAATACTTTGATCCCTCTTGAAATTTCAGTCATTCCATCCTTTATCACTCAGCAACTCCAGTCTTTACTTAAAGAATATTATAATTAATTAATTATATTAATTATAATATTAATTTTATTAATTTTATTATTGACATTTTTAACTTAAGAAATAAAATAATATTAAATAACTTAATTTACAAAGGAGTCCTCATGAAACGTCGAGCACCTGGAACATGTCCCGTCTGCGACGCAAAGTTAAATATTACCCGTCTTAGCTGCGGACACTGTCAAACCCGTTTAGAAGGGGAATTTGATTTTTGTAAGTTTTGCCGTCTGCCACCGGAACAACTTGAATTTATT
>Ga0209409_1000887_pt1 | contig 28604 bp, 20 predicted proteins | sample AD_JPNMR1_MetaG_FD_184424 | JGI IMG/M metagenome (GOLD analysis project Ga0209409, IMG submission 184424) | Active sludge microbial communities of municipal wastewater-treating anaerobic digesters from Japan - AD_JPNMR1_MetaG (SPAdes) (version 2) | ecosystem: Engineered > Bioreactor > Anaerobic...
TTCACCCAAACCGATTATATTTACACCCCGGCAGGATTAACTGCAATGGTGAAGAATGGAACATTGTACTACGTTCATACCGACAATTTAGTCTCCATTCAAGCCATAACAGACGAAAATAAAAACATCGTCAGTAGCTATTATTATAGCTTGATATGAATTTTAATCCTACTATGTTTACTGCTTTTTTCGGTTGCCATATTAAAGCGGGTGAAGCGAACGAATTAGTATTAGCATATCAAGAAGTTACAGAAGAGAAGATAACCATCAAGTCCGATGTAGAGACTTTTTCATCCAGTGTTTTTAATGGTCTGTAACGATGCCACTCTTCTGGAAATAAAATAATAACACTACCAGGATAGATTCTATATACTTTGTGTTTGTTTTGAAAAACACCATATCTTTGTGTAATATAAATGATTTGATATTCTTGCAAAATTCGACCTTTTTCTAAATTAAACAAATATTGCATAGGGTGTCCCATTTGAATGGGGAATTCTGAATTGGATGGAATTTCGAAGTCCCAACAACTGTTAAGTATAAACTTAATTTTTGGTCTTGTTTTGAAAAAGTAGTGTATTTAAATGATTGTATTTTCATTGGGATTAATATTTTCTTTTACTCTCAATTTTCTTCAAGATAAATTGATAATGTAAAGTAAATTATTATATAGATTCTAATTTGTAAATACACGAATTTTTTTGAAAGGGATAAAACCTTTCGAAATATTATATGCAGATCTTGATTAAAAAGAATAACCATTTGTGCAATCAATTTTTAAACTTTATATAAAAACAACAAAAAAATCATTGTACACAATAACATACCAAGAATTATTGCACACTTTTTTGGATATTCTTTTTGAATAAAAGAACAAAATTTCTTTAAAATTTATTGCCTGCTTAATACTTCAAGAGCTTTTCTGACAGTTTTATCATTTTTATATAGCAAAGGATAAAAACCTTCATCTCCTAGAATGTTCCTTGAAATGTAAGCTTTTAATTGTGTTAAGATAATATCTTTTGAGATATTAATTTCTTTCTTATTGGCAGGAACACCCTTCATAAGAGCAAAATGAATAAAATTTTCTAAAAGTGGCTGACTATCCAAATATTTTTCCATTTGTTGCCAATTTTTGAAGGCTGATAATTTTCCGCGATTCTGATCTGTATATAAAAAGGCATACCGGTAAAGATATCCATAATTAATCACTTTATTCAGATAAGGCGTATAGCCAGTAGTATCCAATGGCACGTAAACATCAGGCATGATACCACCACCCCCGTAAACAATTCTACCACCAACAGTTTTGTATCTCAAACTGTCTATTTTTTGAGTACTGTCTGAATAATTAATATCTGGATGAATAAGGCGATTTAAAAAATCTTTCTCATATTGGTCAACCTTTCCTAATTCATAAGGTTTCTGTATACAACGCCCAGAAGGAGTATAATATCTTGCCACTGTTAAACGAACAGCAGAACCATCCGAAAGAGTAAATTGTTGCTGTACAAGTCCTTTACCAAAAGAACGTCTTCCTACAATTGTTCCTCTATCATTATCTTGAATGGCACCAGCAAAAATTTCACTGGCTGAAGCTGAAAATTCATTGATTAATACTACTAATGGCTCATGAATACAACTACCTTTACCATCCGAGAATGCTTCAAAACGTTTATAAGCTCTCCCTTGTGCATAAACGATTAATCTGTTGGCAGGCAGAAATTCATTAACCATTTGAATAGTTTGATCCATGTAACCGCCACTATTTTCACGTAAGTCCACAATAAATTTTTTAGCTCCTTGTCGCTTTAAACTGGCAATAGTATTTAAAAATTCCGTATATGTAGTTTCAGCAAATTTACTTACCCGAATAAAACCAATTTGAGGCTGAATCATGTAACCAATATCTACCGAATTTACAGGTATCTCACCTCTTATTATCTCATAATAAAGGATTTCTGGTGTTCCATAACGACGAACGCCGACTTTTACTTTTGTACCAGCGGGACCACGTAGTTTCTTCATAACTTTTTCATTGGTGATATTCTTTCCAACAAAAAGTGTATCGTTCACTTCTACTATTCTGTCGCCTGCCAATAAACCTGCTTTTTCAGAAGGTCCGCCGCTAATAACAGAAATAATCATAATCGTATCATTCTGAATATTAAATTGTACACCAATTCCACTGAAATGCCCTTCGAGCTCACTATTAACATCTGAAACATCTTCGGCAGAAATATATACGGAATGTGGATCCAGTTTTGAAACAATGTCAACCATCGTTGCTTCTGTTAACTGATGCATGTCCAGTGTATCCACATATTTTGAATTAATAATGGAAAACAATTCATCAATTTTTGAATGTGGTTTTATTGCAGAGAACAAAGTATCAACTGATAAATTAGAAGCTCTTCTTGCTAAAATATTTCCTAAAAGCAAACCACAAATTATTGCTACAAAAACTATAAAAGGCGCTAATAATTTATTTTTGTTCATATATAGTTACTTTATTATTTTTATTAAATTGTTAGTTATCAAAAATTTAAAGATATTTATTAAGAATTTCTGAGAAAATTATACGTCAATAAACACTACCTCAATTCCTGCCCGTTTAAGTAGTTCAATGCCATCGGCAATTCGATATTGTTCTCCATAAACTACTCGTTTGATGCCTGCCTGGATAATCAATTTTGCACATTCCATACAGGGTGAGGCAGTTACATAAAGTGTTGCTCCTTCGCTACTGTTATGGGAACGGGCAACTTTTGTAATAGCATTTGCTTCGGCATGGAGAACATACGGTTTTGAATTGTTTTCTTCGTCTTCACAATCATTTTCAAAACCCGATGGAGTTCCATTATAACCATCAGAAATAATCATTTTATCTTTTACTAATAGAGCTCCCACCTGTCTTCTTTTGCAATATGAATTTTCCCCCCAGATACGAGCCATTCGCATATAGCGTTGATCCAGCAATCGTTGTTTTTCAGTCATAATCTTTTCTACATCTTATTTTTAAATGAAGTAAATCATTGATTTTTAATCAGCTCATTTGTTAATTCTTCTAAATTTATACCAGAAAAATTTCCTGAAGACATAAACAGAACGACTGTATTCTCATAATTCAATTCATGCAATTTTTCCAGCAAATCTTCTTTCCGGTTAAAAGCTTCTACTTTTTCTCCGAAAGCATTTTTCACATCAGTTGGAGAAAATTCCTGTAACTGTTTTTGCTTGATAACTTCTGGATCATAATATACCAGTGCAATATCTGCTTCACTCATACTTCCATAGTACTGAGGTAAAAAATCTTCGGTTAGACTGCTGAAAGTATGCAACTCCATACAAGCAATTAACTTTTTATCAGGATATTGCTGTCTTACAGCTTTAATGGTAGCTTTCAGTTTAGAAGGTGAGTGAGCAAAATCCTTGAAAACGACAGTATTATTTTTTTCTGCTATTTTTTGTAAACGATTGGATGCCCCAGTAAAGTCAGAAATTATTGTATAGAAATCCTCGTCATTTACTCCTATTTGATGGCAAGCAATTCGGGCAGCAGTTAAATTCTGCAAATTATGTTCGCCAAAAATTTTTAAAGGAACTTCACGTTTTTTGGTTATTAAATAAGTGATACCATCTCTAACTTCATAAGGTGGGGTATTATAGGGAAATGTTACTATATCAGGTCTTAAGTGCTGAACTATTTTATTCAGATTGTCATCCCCTTCAAAATAAATTAATCTTCCTTGAAATTCAATAAGATCAGTAAATTTTTTGAATTGATTTACATATTCTTCAAAAGTTGGAAACACATTGACATGATCCCACGCAATACCTGTAAGAATAGCTATATGAGGTTGATATAAATGAAATTTAGGTCGTGGATCCAGTGGAGATGTAGAATATTCGTCACCTTCGAAAACAGCAATGCGGGATTCGTAGGATAATTTTACCATATTATCAAAGCCTTCAATTTGAGCTCCTACCATATAATCGGCATTAATCTTCAATTTTTGAAGAACATATAAAATCATAGCTGTAGTAGTAGTTTTACCATGACTTCCGCCTACTACAATTCGTGTTTTGCTACGTGTTTGATAATACAAATATTCGGGGAAAGAATATATTTTTAATCCCAATTCCTTTGCTCGTAATAATTCAGGATTATCGGCTTTGGCATGCATCCCAACGATAACAGCACTTAATCCTTTGTGAATTCGCTCAGGAAACCATCCTAATTGTTCAGGCAATAATCCATGTTCTTTCAGATGAGATAGAGATGGATCAAATATTTCATCGTCTGAACCAGTAACAAAATAATCAGGCTTTTTACTCAAAGCAATAGCTAAATTGTGCATCGCTGCACCACCAATGGCTATAAAATGAACTCGTTGCATGCTGATGAATCAATAATTCAAACTATTTTTTAACTTTGTAGATTATTATCAACTTACAAAAGTAGTAAGAAATTACGAAATGAAAAATCGCAATGGTTATGAAAATCTACAAAATAGAAGCAGGTACTTTTCATTGTGACGGAGGAGCTATTTTTGGCGTAGTCCCTAAAAAAGTATGGCAAAAACGTTATCCTTGTAATGAAGAAAATTTCTGTACTCTTTCGATGCGTTGTTTACTGATTGATACTGGTAATAAACTGATTATCATTGACAGCGGCACAGGTAATAAGCAATTAGAGTATTTGAAATATTATGATTTTAAGGGAGTTGTCAATTTTGAAAAAGAATTGAATAAATTAGGTTACAGTTGTAATGAAGTAACAGATGTCATTCTTACCCATCTGCACTTTGACCATTGCGGTAGTTGTACTTACTATAATCAAAATCGAACGGAAATAATGATGACCTTCCCCAATGCTACGCACTGGGTTGGAAAGACGCAATGGGAAAATTTTTTACATCCCAATGTCCGTGAAGGTGATTCTTATTTTCTGGAAAATATGCAGCCAGTATATGAAGCTGGCAAGCTACAATTGGTTGAGAATAATTTTCAATTTTGTCCTGAAATTGAAATTAGAATTTTTAATGGACATACAGTTGGTCAATTAGCCAGCTATATTCAGTATAACGATAAAACTTTAATTTATGTAGGCGATGTGATTCCTGTTGCTCCTGCCATTCCTCTGGCATGGGTATCAGCTTTTGATACATATCCTGTGACTTCGATGGAAGAAAAACAACTTTTATTGGAAGAAGCTGTAGAAAAAGAACAAATCTTATTTTTTGAGCACGATGCTTATACGGAATGTTGCACAGTGAAAAGAAATAATGATAATTATCGAATGGACAAAAGTTTCCCTTTAAGCAATATACAATAAAAATTTCTTTTTTGAATTTTCCAGTTAAAGGAATTGATCAATTTTCATTTTGTCTTTTTGAATCGTTGTCTTCTTGATACCAACTGGCGTAAAAAGAATAATTGTGAGCAATCTTACGATTCATTTCATTAGTTTGTGAAGGATCAACTTTTTTTACAAATTTAGCAGGAACACCAGCCCACATCGTATAAGGAGGAACTTTTGTGTTACTCAATATTAAGGCACCTGCTGCAATAATAGCACCTTCACCAATTTCAGCATCATCCAGCACCACCGCTCCCATTCCAATCAGTGCATAATCATGAATTTTTGCACCATGAATAGTTACATTATGTCCTATAGAAACATAGTTCCCAATTTCAATGGTTGATTTCTGATATAATGTGTGAAGTACTGAACCATCCTGCACATTGACATGATTTCCAAGCCTTATGGAATTAACATCACCACGAAGCACTGCATTGAACCAGATACTGCAGCCATCACCCATTATGACGTCACCAATAATTACCGACGTTGGTGCAAGAAAACAATTTTTTCCAATTTTTGGAGTAAAACCTCTTACAGATTGAATATGTGCCATAGTTTATAGAATTTTTTGCAAAGGTACAGGATAATTTTTTTAATATAAATAATTGTTGATTTTCAAACATTTGATTTCTCTGTGAAATTTATCCTTGATTTATTACCATTAAAAGTAGATCGACCTTCCACACAAAGATAATGAATGGAATTTAATTTCAGTTCAACATTTCGAAGAAAATATTAATTTAGTCTCAATAAAGTTATTCTCTATCTCATTTAACAAGAACAAAAGCAATTTATAATCACTAATTTGATTAAGCTCAACTACTTTTTTCACACTTTTTTTGTAATTTTGCAAAAAATGAAAGAAACGTAAAAATGAGTACTGAACTGAGCGACCAAGAACAATACAGACGTCAAAGTTTGATTGAATTAAGAAAATTAGGCATCGAACCTTATCCGGCAGCTTTGTATCCAACAAATGCTTTTTCCGTTGATATAAAAAATTCATTCAAAGATAGCGAAGAAAAGAAACAGGTTTGTGTAGCAGGGCGGATCATGAGCCGTCGAATCATGGGGAAAGCTTCCTTTATCGAATTGCAAGATGCAAAAGGAAGAATTCAGGTTTATATTACCCGTGATGATATCAGCACAGAGGAACAACCCGAAATGTACAACACTGTTTTTAAAAAGCTACTGGACATTGGTGATTTTATTGGAATAAAAGGCTTTGTTTTTCGGACGCAAATGGGCGAAATAACTATTCATGCTCAAGAGTTGACTGTCCTTTCAAAATCACTACGACCGTTACCCATTGTAAAATACAAAGATGGTGTGGCTTATGATGCTTTTAATGATCCCGAGCAGCGTTATCGTCAGCGATACGTAGATTTGGTTGTAAACGAGAGTGTAAAAGATATTTTTTTGAAACGCACACAAATTTTTCAATCTATGCGTGATTATTTTAATGCACAAGGTTATGTTGAAGTAGAAACACCTATTTTACAACCTATTCCAGGTGGAGCTGCTGCTCGTCCATTTGTAACCTATCACAATGCACTCGATATGCAACTTTATCTCAGAATAGCGGATGAATTATATCTCAAGCGATTAATAGTTGGCGGTTTTGAAGGTGTGTATGAATTTTCAAAAAATTTCAGAAACGAAGGAATGGATCGAACACATAATCCGGAATTCACAGCAATGGAAATTTACGTAGCCTATAAAGATTATTTCTGGATGATGGAATTTACTGAACGATTACTTGAGAAAATTTGTTTAGATGTAAATAACAGTACTGAAATTCACTTGGAAAATAAAGTTATTGATTTTAAGGCTCCTTATAAACGCATCAAAATGCTGGATGTAATTAAGGAAAATACAGGAATCGAGATTGATGGAATGGATGAAAATCAACTTCGGGAAGTTTGCCGTCAGTTAGATATTGAAGTGGACGAAACAATGGGCAAAGGAAAATTAATTGATAAAATTTTTAGTGAAAAATGTGAAGCTAATCTGGTGCAACCCACTTTTATTATAGATTATCCAATAGAAATGAGCCCATTATGTAAACGTCATCGCAATAATCCTGAATTAACTGAACGTTTTGAACTCATTGTCAATGGTCAAGAACTAGCCAATGCTTATTCTGAGTTGAATGACCCGATTGACCAATTGGAAAGATTCAAGGAACAACTCAGGTTGAGTGAAAAAGGCGACGAAGAAGCGATGTTTATTGACATGGATTTTATACGAGCCTTAGAATACGGGATGCCACCAACTTCGGGCTTGGGGATTGGGATGGACAGGTTAGTAATGCTTTTGACTGGTCAACAAGCTATTCAAGAAGTTTTACTCTTCCCTCAAATGAAACCTGAAAAAGTAATAAAATCGGATGATAAAGAGAAATTCTTGCATTTAGGAATCAAAGAACCGTGGCTGGACGTCATGGAAAAAATTGGTATAAAAACAATAGAACAATTAAAAGTTTTTAATCCCAATAAATTACATCAGGATCTGTGCAGTTGGAACAAGAAAAATAAACTTGAACTTGTTAATCCGACGATTGAAGAAGTAAATAATTGGATATCAAAAGCAAAAGACAATTAAAAAATTAATTTCTCATTTTTTAAAAAGTTTCGCTGATAAAAATTATGTTTGAACTTATTTTTGAACTTTCTTCACATGTTGACACCACCATTTTTTATGGAATAAACAATGTTAACATTCAATTAATCAAGAATTTATATCCTAATTTAAAAATTATAGCACGAGGACACATCATAAAGATCATGGGAAGTGAAGAAGAAGCAGATAAGTTGTTTTTAAACCTTCAAAAACTGGAACAATACAGTATTGAAAACAATAAATTAACAGAGAAAAATATTATTGACCTGATAAAAGATAATGTCCCTACTGATATAGTAAAATATGAAAATCTTATTCTTCACGGGAGTGGTGGCAAATCTATTATAGCTCGAACTAAAAATCAGCAAAAACTGGTAAAAGAATTTGAAACCAATGACTTGCTTTTTGCAATAGGACCGGCGGGTTCAGGAAAAACTTACACGGCTATTGCGTTAGCGGTTCGTTCTTTAAAAAATAAAGAAGTTAAGCGAATTATTTTAAGTCGTCCAGCCGTAGAAGCCGGTGAAAAATTAGGTTTTTTGCCGGGTGACATGAAAGAAAAAATTGATCCTTACCTGCAACCACTTTATGATGCCTTGCAAGACATGATTACACCTCTTAAATTGAAAGAGTATCTGGAAGATGGCACCATTCAAATTGCACCGCTGGCATTTATGCGTGGTAGAACTTTAAATGATGCAGTAGTTATTCTGGATGAAGCCCAAAATTCTACCATCATGCAAATCAAAATGTTTCTTACCCGAATGGGTATTAATACCAAAATGATTGTAACAGGTGATATCACACAAATTGATTTGCCACGCGATCAAAAATCAGGCTTAATTGATGCTTTGCAACTATTAAAAAATATTCCTGGAATTGCTCGCGTTGACTTTGATGTACACGATATTGTAAGGCACAAATTAGTTCAGGAAATCGTTCAGGCTTACGAAAAAAGAAACAATTTGATGCAAACAAAGTCGAAAAAAGAAGATAATGAAACAGAGAAATAAATTTCAATGTTTTTGCAATTAAAAAATTAAAAATATGAACACACTGATTCGTACCAATTTTCATTTTGAAGGGCAAACAAATGTTTATTATGGCAAAGTGAGAGATGTTTACACCATAAAAAATGATTTGCTAATAATGGTTGCCACCGACCGAATTTCTGCCTTTGATGTTATTCTTCCACGTGGAATTCCTTATAAAGGACAGATTTTAAATCAGATTGCTGCAAAATTTCTGGACGAAACGGCTGACATCGTTCCGAACTGGAAATTAGCTTGTCCTGATCCGATGGTTACAGTTGGACTTCGTTGCGAAGGTTATCCTGTAGAAATGATTGTGCGAGGTTATCTATGTGGCAGCGCCTGGAGAGCCTATAAAAATGGAGCACGTGAATTGTGTGGCGTTAAAATCCCTGATGGTATGCGGGAAAATCAACGTTTTGAAACGCCAATTATTACTCCAACGACCAAAGCAGAACATGGTCTTCATGACGAAGACATTTCAAAAGAAGAAATTCTACAAAAAGGTTTGATGACACCTGATGAATATGAGTTAATTGAAAAATATGCACTCGCACTTTTTCAACGTGGCACGGAAATCGCTGCTCAACGTGGTTTGATACTTGTTGATACAAAATATGAATTTGGGAAACGAGACGGCAAAATTTATCTTATTGATGAAATTCATACGCCCGACTCTTCCAGATATTTTTATTTAGAAGGTTATCAAGAACGTTTTGAAAAAGGTGAACCACAAAAGCAACTCTCAAAAGAGTTTGTTCGGGAATGGTTAATGGAAAATGGCTTTCAAGGTAAAGCTGGACAAACCATCCCTGAAATGACAGACGAAATTGTAAAAAGCATCAGCGACCGTTATATTGAACTGTATGAACAAATTACAGGTGAACCTTTTGTAAGAACAGACACTGAAAATCTGGAACAACGAATTGAAAAGAATATACTTGATTATCTAAAAAATCATTAAGCTGCAAAAATTAAGAGAGTTTAGGGGTTTCGAGGTACGAGTTCGAGTTTGGAGTTTTGAGCGAATGAAGAAAAATCTGTATTTCTTCATATTATAAAAAGTTCATTTTCATAGGGTCCCACAAAAAAGATACGGAATTACACGGAGAAAAAATTCCATTGTTCGACGCACCCTCCAGGCTACGTCGCAAAAAAATAAAATCTCCTGATTTTAGCCGCTGATAAAAATCAAACGTTTTGCTAAACAAATATCTGTCATAAAAACCTTATCGAAAACCTTTAATCTTCATAACAGGGAATGTTTCCTGTAGCTTATTAAACCTTATTACCTTATTTTGTTCAGTTTTTAATAAGGTAATAAGGTTAACTTTTTTGGAGGATTTGTTTTGTTACTAAGGTTTTCAGTAAAATAAGGCTGAAAAAAACTACGTTACGGGACAGTCATATTCTTTGAATTGACATTAGCCGGTGAGCCGAAAAATCAGAGAAGTTGGCGTTAAAAAATCTTTTCTGTTTGAGCTCCGCAAAGGAGCGAGTTTAAAAGATTTTAGCCAACAAACGCCAATTTTTCGAGCGAAGCGGGTAGAGTCTTGAAAGCAGCGTCTAAGCGAAAACAGAATCAAATATATTTGAATTCTGTTGAGCGTAGCTGCTTCAACGAAGTTAACTTTTTTGCTTACTTTTTTATGTCAAGATAAAAAAGTAAGTGGGGTTTGGGGCAAAGCCTCATATCTTTGTTCGACGCACCCTCCAGGCTACGTCGCAAAAAAATAAAATCTCCTGATTTTAGCCGCTGATAAAAATCAAACGTTTTGCTAAACAAATATCTGTCATAAAAACCTTATCTTGGTAGTTTGTACCAGTTATTAAAGTTGTCAGTAAAATAAATTATCAACGCCGTTCAGAATTGTTGCCTGCAATCTATATCAAAAAAAGTGCATAGCACCGATATTTCTGTAGTCATTAAATATCATTGGTTATTCTTTCCAGCCATTTCAACATGGATATCATAATCAACATAGAAACCAGGCAAACTGCCACAAATACGCACCATGTCAAGGCAACGGGTAAATTTTTATACAAAACTGCTCCGATAAATAATAATTGATTGCCAATAGCGGTGGCTGCTAACCAACCTCCTTGCATAATTCCTTGATATTGAGGTGGAGCTACTTTGGAAACAAATGAAATGCCTAATGGACTGATAAATAATTCAGCTATTGTTAGAATAAAATAAGTACCTAATAACAAAAAAGGTGTAACACGTTGTGAATCAGGCAAACCACCCAATTCAGCTAATTCATTTTTTGCAGGTAAACCTATCGAACCAATTGTCATAAGAATATAAGCAGTAGCAGCTATTCCCATTCCGAAAGCAATTTTTCGAGGTGTGGAAGGTTCTTTTCCTTTATTCCGTAAGGTAGCAAAAATTGCCATAATCGCCGGTGTTAAAATAACTACAAAAAAAGGATTGATGGATTGAAAAATTTCAGCACCTCGTAAAGTGGTAAATCCCAAAGGAATAGATATTTTGCTTAAATCGGTATAATCTTTTGCAAAAAATGTCAGCGTTAATCCATTTTGATGAAAAGAAAACCAGAAAAATATTACGACGGCAAAAACTGCAAACAAAGCATACAAACGTTGTTTAATTTCTTTACTGTCAAGTGGTTGAAAGTTTTTTTCTTCAGTAGAATTTTTAATAATTTTCTGGGGATCAGGGAAATATTTTTTATTGACTATAAAAATCACCAGCGAAATCAGCATGGCTGCAATGGCAATGGCAAAAGCATAGTGAAAGCCTGTTGTGAAAAGGTTCAAATATTGATTGGCAAAAGCCGTTAAATCATTGCCTGTATAACCTGCTTGAGTTGCTAAATGCTGAAAACGAAGGGATGCTTCAGAAGAAATAACTCCATTGAGCTGATCATGACAAAGAGCTGGCAAATCAGGATGATAATCAAAACCATGAGAGGTAAGCCACCAATTTCTCATTCCTATGGCTGCAAAAGGTGCAAAAATAGCTCCAACATTAATAAACATATAAAACAAAGAAAATCCTTCGTCACGCATTTTTGAAAACTGCTCGTTGTCATACATTTGTCCGACAAGAGCCTGCAAGTTTCCTTTAAAAAATCCATTACCAAAAGCAATGGTAAGCAAGCCAAAGCAAGTTAATCCAAGATATAATTTAAAAGAACTTGATGGAACAGGAGTAGGCGTTGGTATAGTCAATAAAAAGTAACCCAATGACATAAGCACCAAACCCAATAAAATGGTTTCTTTGTAATTTTGACGTTTGTCAGCAATCAACCCACCAACAAATGCCAGAATATAAATGGAAAAATAAAATACAGAGTAAATTATGCCAGCTTTCGTTTCGTCGAGACCATATTTTGCCATTAAAAACAAAGATAAAATTGCCATCATGGTATAAAAACCGAAACGTTCACCCATATTGGCTAACGACGCTGCTAACAAACCTTTTGGTTGATTTTTGAACATAATTTTAGTGTTTATGGTGGTAATATGACGGTAAACTTGCTTGCGAAAATAATCAAAATTTAAACTTAATACAATATGGCATTAAAGTTTTGTTTTTAGTGGAATTTATATCCTGTTAGAAAGTTTTCCTCATAATAAGATTTGAAAATTGGCATCATTTTCATTCAACCAATTATTCATTTTCAGTAGAACCATTACATGCGACGGATCTACAATTTATTCATTTTTACCGAGTTACCCATTGTTCGGCATAGCCTCTTGGCTACGTCGCATAAAAAATAAAATCTCCTGATTTTAACCGCTGATAAAATCAAACGTTTTGCTAAACAAAATTTTGTTCAATTTTTAATAAGGTAATAAGGTTTGTTTTGTGAGGATTTGTTCTTGTTACTAAGGTTATAGAAAAATAAGGTTGAAAAATTATTGTACAAAATTGCCATTCATTATTTCACCGAGTTGCAAAGAGAAAAGATCTATTTTACCATTCAAAATTATCTCGTGGCGGCAAATTGTTCATGTTTTAATAAAAACTTATCAAAAAAATTTAACATTAATAACATAGAAATGCCATTCATTGCCTAAAAATTATTGAATTACATATACTTTTCCACCACCGGTATAATTGACAAATTCAGGAGCGTACATACATTGAATGGAAGCAATGCCATTGGAAAATGTTCCTGAATTGTTTATCCAGCTTTCATATTCTAAAACATACGTTCCCTTTGGCAAAAAATTGAAAAAGAATTGGGTAGAGGCATCTTTGCTGGCTTGATAATAATAAATTCCTTCTTTCCAGCGACAGCCCGAAATGGGTTGAAGTGGCTCCAAACAAGCAGCTCGTATATCTTTTATGGCTACAAATTCAAAATTTCGATCGGCAGTCACAACCAACCGAGTAATAATTTTATCACCTTTTTTAAGTTCTGTTTGTTCAACAGGAATCATGTTTTTTCCTTGCGGAGTTAATTTTTCTACAAACAATTTCTTCTCTATTTTTAATGAATTTTCTTGATTTTCAATGGTTGTAAAATCTTGATCATGTTGCCAGTACATGGCTCCCCAACCAATTCCTTTGCTACTTTTTTCAATGGTGATTTTACCCATTGATGGAGTTATTTTTTCTGACGGGAAAGTGATCTTGAAATATTGGGTTCCTGCTTCAGCAGTTTCAGGATGCAACGTTTCATTTCCTATTTGAATTTTTACTTTTCCATCAGTTGTCAAATCAAATTCTTTGCCCGACAACAAAGCATAAATGGCACTGATGGTAGAAAGCGGTGAATCCCATCGCTGCGTTTGTTTTTGTTTTAACAGCCAGATTTTCATTTCTTCAATGGCTGGATCATTTGCCCTTATTTCAGAAAAAGCTTCTATAATAGCTACTTGAACAGCAATAGGACGTTCGTTCCAGAAATATCCGGCTTTGTTTTGCGCCCAATACATTCCTTCCGTTTCACTTTGCAGTGTATTTTCTTTCAGCGAATTTAAAATGTCGTTTGCCAGTTGATCTTTTCCGTTTCTATGGGCAATAATGGCTGTTATGGCTTTCCCAAATAGCGTCTGTTTTGTCCAGTATTTTTCCGCTTGAGAAGAAAAATAATTTATAGCTTCAGCAGTAGTATCAGATAAGGAAATTTCTGGAAATTCAGAGCGAACATACAGGTAAAAGAGTTGAAGCGGCTGAATACAATTTTCATTCAGATAGTTTTTGTTGTTCTTTCTCAATTCAAAAAAGTCATGGGTTATTTGTAAATCCAGATAATTTATAGCTGAATGGACTGAAGATTGCAATTTTTCATCAAACTTCTTATTGGTCAATTTTTTTAATTTACCCAGTTGGAAGAGGATTTCCTGCGTTGTATATCTATCTTTCGGCATTCCTTTAAACCACGAAAAGCTACCATCCGCATTCTGGAATTGTAATAATTTCTCCAGATATTGCTGAGCATTATTTTTTTGCATATTCAAATCAAATAATAGAGCAATTCTTTTCTTTTGTTCTGTTTCATCTTTGGCTTCGAGCACCCACGGCGTTTCTTCCAGCAGCAAATTTTTCAACTCCTGGTTCTTTTCCAGATTCGAGAGCAAAGATTCTTTACTGGCAGGGGAAGTTTTCCATTGATCAAAAACAGCAGCAATTTTTGGATAACTTGAAACAATAAATCCTGCCAATGAATTTACATAATAAGCTGAAAGATAATCAATCGCATTTTCATTTTCGGGTGAAGATAAGGCTGGCAATGCTTGAATAGCATACCAAACAGGCTGGTCTGAAAATTCAAACGATAAACTTTTTGTTTCTGTTCTGGAATAATTTCGGATAAAACTCTCAAAAGTAAAAGTACGTGTTTGTCCCCCACGAACGGTGATAGGCAAACTTTCCGTCATCAAGATTCTGTCAGGCAAAATGGGTAAATATTTTTGTTCGCCGTCACTGAAATTTTCACTTTGAGCCACGACTTTACAAATTACCAAATCGAAACCTGTAAATTGTGATACTTTCCATTCTACCACTCTGGTTTGTTGAGGTGTAAGCACTATTGTTTTTGATGCTACATCAGGCAGAGAAATATTTTGTTCTGTTTCGGGTTGCAACATTTCAAAAGTTACTTTTACCGTTTGATTTTCATGGGTCAAATTTACCACATTAGCAGTCAACATCAACGTATCACCTCGATGTACAAACCGTGGCAAATTCATTTGAACCATCAATTCCTTTTGAACAACAACTTGCGTATCAGCTTGTCCGAAGTATAAATCGGGCGTATGAGCCAGCATTTTAATGTCCCATCGGGTTAAACTTTCCGGTACCGTAAAGGAAAATTTTACATTTCCCAACGAATCTGTATGCAATTGGGGATAGAAAAAGGCTGTTTCATTAAATTCACTGCGAATTTGAACAGGTTCTTTGGCTAAATCAGTTGTTTCAAGTTCTTCATTTATAATACCAAATGGTTTTGCACCAGCAATTTGATCACTTTGATTCAACAATACTTCTTGTTTCTGAACTGGTAAACTTCCCATCCTCATGGGTCTTAGGTAAGGAACATTTGACAATAAACTCAAACCAAACCAATTGATTTGATCCAATTCAAAATTTTTTACAGGCAAAAAATCAGTTTTAACACTTACAAAATCCCTCTCCTGTTCTTCAACCCTGCATTGCCAAATGGGTGAAGGAACAAAAGTTTCTTGATAAACGGGATAAAAATACCAATTATGCGGATAAATAGCATCCAGCGAAGCATCATACATGGTTGTAAGCAATTCAGCAGTTTTTCCACTGTTTTTTAGTTCTGGTATTGTTACTGTCCATTCTGCAGTTTCGTTTGGTGACAATTTATCCCTGAAAACGCTAAAGAAAGGCGTTAATTTATTTTCGGATTTTTTTTGTTTAAGAGAAATTTGTTTCCTGAAAATTTTCTCATTCTTCACGAAAGTAAACATAACTGTTACTCCACCTTCTTTTATCGTCGCAAAAGGTATTTCAAAAGTTTTAATTTCATTGTTAAATTTTATCCATTCGCTTTCCAGCGTTTTATTACCACGCATCAACTCATAAAGTATTTCTGTATCGGTAGTAGAAGTCCCAAAATAAATTTTTGCATTTTCATTAGGTGCTACTTCTGTTTTGGGTGATATAAGCCATGTATAAGTTTTTACGGGAGGACGTTTATCCGTTAAACTGTAAAGAACAAAATCTTTTTCCAGTTTTACTTCTTTTCCTTTTGTATCGAAAGCAGTAAAAATAATCCGATAACGACCTGATTTATAATGACGAAAATCAAATTCCAGTTGTTTGTTACTGGTTTCAAAAATACCGTCAGCTATTTTAGTTAAAACCCGATCAGAATTTGTTTTAATGTCAGCATCTTCTTCTTCAAAATCTACCGAAGCAGACAATTGATAAATAGCATAATTCAATTTACCATCGATTTTATTGCCATTGAGCGTTTCCAGACTAACATTTATACACAATTTTTCTGCTTTATCCCATTTTGGGGGAACTTCTGCTAAAATGAAAAGTGATTTGTCACCCACTGAAATGGTTTGCTGAGCTTGTTGCGTTTCACCTTTTGTATCGGTGATAGAAACATAAATGGTATATGTATAATATTGCTCCTTTTTCTTCTGATCTTTTAAGGGAATAAAATTGATTTCAAAATTTCCATTTTCATCCGTAGTAGTTTTTCCATTGGCTACTTCCTTCACTTCAGGATACCACCATAAATAGTGATTTCTTCGTACAATTCGGTAAGTTACGTTGGCTTGAACTACAGGATAACCTGCATAAGCAACGGCATTCCCTTTCAGCAAAACGTTTTCTCCAAAAGAAATTTCCGAAAGAGGTTTTTCTATCTTTATTTCAAAAGTAGGACGCTTGTATTCTTCCACTTGAAAAGAGGCAGAAAATCCACTGCACTCGAGCGTGAAAGTTCCGTTTAATCCATTTTCTGGTAAAATAAATGCTCCTGTAAAAGAACCAAACTCGTTGGTAGTAAATGTTTTAGAATTAATTTTTTGATGATTGGCATCAAAAAGCGATACTTCATATTTTGAAAATTTGTCAATTTCTTGACGCTTGGCATTTAAAAAATAAGCAATGCCTTTAAAGTAAACCGTTTGTCCAGGACGATAAATGGAACGATCGGTAAAAAGACTTACCTGAACTTTTTCTGTTGCAGTACGTTGAGGTTCGTAAAATTGCACAAAAGAAACCGTCGAAAAATAGCAGTCTTCGCCTTTTTCGAAAAATAAATTTGTCTGAAAATATGTACTTTTTGTTGGAATAAAGCAAAAACCATTTTTGTCTGTTTCGGTTTGGTGCAATAACTGCGATTGATATTCTTTGCCATTCCATTTAAAGTCGTAAGTTTTTACCTGAACATCAGAAATTCGTTTGCCTGTACATCTATCTAAAGCATAAATACTCTGATTATCAGGTCGATTACTTCTTGTAAGACAAGTAAAATCTGAAACGACAAAAGCTCCCAAAGCAGCTTCACTTTCAGAAAGATTTTCATTTTCAGCAACTTTTATTTCATAAATTCCATAGTTTTTGGTTTGAAAAGTAAAAATAGTATCTACGGTACTAAAATTTGAATCAGGTTTAAGATGACATTCATATTTTTCGAGCAAAACTTTCTCTGGATACATTTCGTCCCTATCCTTTTTATTTTTTTGAAAAGTAACATATTCCAGTGCTGAAGCATTCACTCGATAAAGGTGAATAGTCAAAGAAGAAATATTGCTGCTTGAAATTTTTAAAGCAACATTGGCATTTGGCTTAACGGTAGCTGGATAAGCAATACTTAAAGTTTTTTGGGTAATTTCCCTTTGAATATTCTTCAATAGATTAATTCGCTTATAATCAGGAAAAAATGAAATGCCTTTCTCACAAACCTGATAAGCCAAGCGACGGTAAAATTTATTTTCGTCACTTTCAGTGCTTTTTTGCAGGTAATAAGTTGCTTTTTCTGCCAGCACTTCAATTACCAGCGGATTTTGTGCATAATTTTTTTCAAGATTTTCAAGAGCCTGCAAATATTTTTCTTCCTTGTTTGTTTGCTGATAAAGATAACGCAATCGATTCAAGTCGTTGTAAATTAATGCTTCCGTATTTTTTTGGGTCAAATGAAAATGAATCAGTCGTTGATACGTTTTTAGGATTTGATTTTCAACCGATTTTTCATATTCCGGATCAAGTTTTAACGTGACAAAAGTTGCAGCATCAGAAAAATACTGATCGTCATTCAAAGGATTTTCTATGACAGCTGCCTTTTTTATGGAACTTAAAATATCGATTTTTCTGTGACAAAGCAAATCAAACAAAGTAGGAGCAAAGAGCTGACTGTCTTCACCTTTCAGCAATAAAGGTTCAAATTTGGACGAAGAAGTATTTTTCAGGATATCTTCATTTTGCAGCAAAGCATTCAGCAGACTGCAAATTTTATCAAAAAAGATATTTTTTGACCATTCATTCATATTTTCAGGTACGTAGCCAACAATTTCAGTTCGTTGGTTGATACGAAAAGACTGACTCAAATAATATTGAGCATACAGTTCGGCAGTCATGGAATAAAGCAGCGATTTTTCTGCAATGTCGGAAGCATTGTCAGCCGAATTTTCAAATTCCTTGATCAGTTGGGGAGCGCGATCAGGATCTTTTTCCAGTGTGAAACGAATTTTGTAAAGGTTAGCTTTGATAACTTCTATAGAATTGTTTTGCTTTTTTGCTTCTTTCAGAATGGCATCTACTTCTTTCAGCGCCGATTCGGGCAACTGTTTTTCAGCCAGTTCTTCCACTTTTTTCCAGCGTTCGTCAAAGGAAACAGTCGGTTGCTGAAAGGCAGCAAAAGCAGCTACAACAAAAGCTACTGTAAGCAATAAGAAAGAAAACTTTTTCATGAAGAAGAAATTTTAAACGGAAATTATTTTTGTGAAGCGAATAGAAGGACAAATTTAGTACCAAAATCGGTAGGAAAAAATTTTTTGAGCAGAATTCAGTACGGAAAAATTGGTTTTAAAGAGCCACAGTGTGCAACGAAGCAGAAAAGATTCACTTTGTCTCCAGGTCATTGACCTATGGTTATGGAGATTATTGCCTTTCAGGCAAAACTGCTTTGTTATTATTGAACATAATACATTTTTTTTAGTAATATTCCGGCTTGAAAAGCCGAATTTTCATAACCGCCTTTGCTCCCGCTGATTTGTAATCGGTAGTTTTTGCTAAAGCAATTCATATCAGCATTATATCTAATCCTTTTCCTCATAAATCATTTTTCTACAGCCTGAAAAAAGCGTTTTACGCCTAAAACGGTTGGTGGTATGGCCAGTCAAGGATTACAGGCTACTTTCCTGTCCAACTGCACCGAAATTTGAGCGGGCTACAACGTTTGAATAACCACTGAAACCCTTATGGCATATAACCTTTGTTAGCGCCTAGTGTTCTGTCTTCCAGTTTTGTAAACCATTGTCAATATTCAGTTTCCGTTTCATTGTCATTTTACTTTCTTGTCTTTCTGTGTCGGCAAATTTTTTAAACAATCTCTTTTTGTGTGCCGGATTTGCAAGTTCTTTGACAAAGCTTTGGATTGAGGGTTGGCTCGTGGGTCTTTGGCAATGCACTTGCAAATGGCGTTGGCTCATTATATCGGTGGAAGCCCCAATTCCTTTAAAAATTGATTGTGTGTTTCTCTTGCTTTATTAATTTCTTTGTCAAGGTCAACCAGTTTTTTGTTTACTTCTTCCAAGTCAATTATTTCTTCGTCTAAAGAGGTGCTTACATAGCGTGAAATATTCAGGTTGAATTCATTTTTCTCGATTTCGTTCATGGTTACTCTGCGGGAGTAACGGGTTTCTTCCCTGCGTTCTCTGTATGTGTCAACAATTTTGTCAATATGTTCGGGGAGCAGGATATTCTGTCGTTTTCCTTTTTCATAGTGGTCAACGGCATTGATGAACAATACATCGTCAAACTTTTTGCACTTCTTTAAAACCAATATGCAAACGGGAATACCAGTTGAGAAAAAAAGGTTAGCAGGCAAACCAATTACCGTGTCAATGTTTCCGTCCTTTAGCAATTTTGTACGGATACGTTCTTCCGAACCACCTCTGAATAAAACACCGTGAGGCAGAATAATTGCCATTGTACCCTCTTTGCTTAAGAAATGAAAACCGTGTAACAGAAATGCAAAGTCGGCTGCCGATTTTGGTGCAAGGCCGTAACTCTTGAAACGGAAATCTTCTCCCATTGCTTCCGTTGGCTCCCAACGATAGCTGAAAGGTGGATTGGCAACAACGGCATCAAATTCCAATTTCTTAGCAGGATTCATTTCGTTTAAAATATCCCAATCATTGAGCAAAGTATCTCCATGATGAATTTCGAACTCGGTATCCTTAACGCCATGCAAAAGCATATTCATGCGGGCAAGGTTGTAAGTGGTAATATTTTTTTCCTGCCCGTATATTTTCCCGATGGTGCCGCCGGCTTCTATCATTCTTTTGCGGACGTTGAGCAACAACGAACCCGAACCACAGGCAAAATCCAATACGCGTTCAATCTTTTTCTTTTCGCCTTTGCTCGGGTCCTGGCTGTCGAGCGTTACAATGGCCGAAAGAATATCGGATATTCGTTGTGGTGTGTAAAATTCTCCTGCCTTTTTGCCTGATCCTGCGGCAAATTGACCAATCAGATATTCGTATGCATCGCCTAAAATATCGATGTCGGTCGAGAATTGATTGATGCCTTCCGCAATTTTCTGAATAATGGTACAAAGTTTTTTGTTTCGTTCCTCGTAGCTCCTTCCCAACTTTTCGGAATCGAGATTGATTTCGGAAAACAAACCCTGAAATGTACTTTCAAAAGATTGGGTTTCGATGTATTTAAAACCTTCTTGTAAAGTTTGAAGTAACTCATTGCTTTGGGTTTTAGCCAGGTATGCAATGCTATTCCATAAATGTTTAGGTTCAATCACATAATGAACCTTTCTACGCATTTGCTTTTCAAATTCGATTATATCGTCAGGATTTTGTTCGTACCACACAGACAAAGGAGTTTTACCACCATTGCCATTTAATACCGGATAATCTTTCCCCAATTCCTTTTTGGCTGCCGCTTCGTAGTTGTCGCTCAAATAGCGCAAGAACAGAAACGAAAGCATATAATCGCGGAAATCGTCGGCGTTCATTGCTCCACGCAAATCGTCTGCGATTTTCCAAAGGGTATTGCCTAATTGAGTTTGGTTATTTGTTGTCATATTCTATTTATTGAAAAAATTTATCTTCCTGCCAGTTTGTCGGGTTGTTTAAGATATAATGGGTTATAGTTTGAAATGAGTCATCATCTCGGACAATGTAATCATGAAATCGGGTTTGCCAACCGAATTCAAATCCTGAACGATGGGCATGTTTAGTAACGGCAGATTTGTAGGAACCTATAATAGACGAAATGGAATTTTTACCGATGTTTTGAAACCGTTGTTGTCCGATGGTTTGTTCGTTTGATTTTACGACCGATGGTTTGCCAACCCCATTTCCATTGCCGGCAACGGTTTCGTTATTGTTTAAAATTAAAATGTCATGAACATGGTTGGGCATCACCACAAATTCGCCTAATTCCACATTTTTGTTGTGGTTTTTAATTTCGTGCCAAAATACATCTGCCAATATCCCAACATTAGATAAAATCATTTTTCCATTTTCAATTTTTCCAAAATAATGTTGTCTGTCTTTGGTGCAAATAGTAATAAAATATGCCCCGTCCCAACGATAGTCCCAATTTTGATGGCGGGCAGAAGGTATGCGGTATTTGTTTTGAAATTTATCCATTATGTTCATTTACATCAGGAAACAACCCCTGCAACAATCCTTTCTTGTGCAATTTTAAGGTTTCTATCTTTTGGCTCTGGGCGTTGATTAAATTATCTAATGAGGAAAGGCAGGATGCAATTCTCTGTTGTTCGGGAAGCGATGAAATAAGAATAGGATAAGATTTAAATTCTTCTGCGTTTATTCCCGGTTGTCCTGAACGTAAAGAAGTTTTTGAAACCCATTTTTGATATTTTTCTGTTAAGGTTTGAAGATAAATAAAATATGGATTTGCATTCTTTATTGTGAAACGAATTAAAAAACCTGCGAAATAAATTTTACCGTTTTCTTTTTGATGTAAATATGATTTTCCAACACTTGCCCCTGTTCTTGCAAAAAGAATATCACCAACATTTACAAAATATTTATCATCCAATTGTCCATCGGGAGATGTTAAAGGATTAGGCGAAAACAATCTTGTATTATCATCAATGTCTGTAATACGAATGTATTTGTTTTCTCCGTCAAACATAATAGCAGCCGAATTCATTCCATACATAACATTATCTGAAACTTCTCCCAATGTTCTCTCTACCCACTCCCCACTATCCTCAAACTCCTTAAACCGCAACTTCGGCACGGTTTCCCCTTCCTGCGGAAAAAGGTTTTGCAGTAGCCCTTTTTTATGTTCTTTCAGCACTTCCAATTTTTTGCTCTCGGCAGTTATGACATCATCTAAAGACGAAAGGCAGGCGGCGATTTTTTGTTGCTCTTTAAAAGATGGATAAGGAAATGGAATTGAAAATAAATCCTTTGAGTTAACTTGAAGAGCACCATTTGCCCTAGCACCAACTGCAATAAATTTTTTTAACCAACGACCATGAATATTGTTTATAAATGGATATTTAGCAAAAATTGGATATATTTTGTTTTTATCAAAACTAAAACACGTAAATATGCTATTAGGAACAGCTCCATTTTCCTCTTTTTCAAGCATTGCGACTTCACCTTCTGGATATAGTTTGGTTGAGCTTTTATTGTAAGCAAAATCTCCTTTTTTCAACACATAGTAATTGTCGTAAGAATTTCCAGCGATTTCTTTCCCAAATTTTTCAATTTGCGAAACAAGACCTACTCCAGAAGTAATACTCATCAATTTAAATTTCCTACCTTTTGTCTTTTCCGTAATTTCGTAACTTAATTTACTCAAAGGCAGTATTTCCCATTCACCTTCCATAGCAAACTCCGGGAATCTCAGCCTTGGAACCAATTTATTTTCGTTGTTCTGACTCATACGCTTTCAGTTCTGATATTTACTGCCCTTCGGCTTGTTTATGTGTTGTGCTGCCTTCGACTTCGCTCCCTTCGGCTTCGCTCCCTTCGGCTTCGCTCCCTTCGGCTTCGCTCAGGGAGCGCGGTGATTGAGGTGATTGAGGTGATTGAGGTGATTGAGGTGATTGAGGTGGTTGAGCGGAGCCGAAACCACCATTACTATAATTCTTGTAATGCGTTTCATTCATGCATTCGGCCAATTCATGTAGTTTTTGGGGCATCCCATTTATTAATGCCTCTTTCTTTTTCCGATTCCAGCCCTGCACCTGCTTCTCGCGATAAAACGCATGGTCAATTCTTGCATATTCTTCAAAATATACCAATTTAACCGGTAAATGCTTTTTGGTATGATTAGCCCCTTCGCCGGCCTGATGTTGTGCTAACCGCAATTCCAAATTATTGGTACTCCCGGTATAGTAACTGCCATCGGCACATTCCAATATGTACATCCAACCTTTACTCATACGCTTTCAAACCGCTAATTTCCCGTCCTTCTGCCTGTTTTTTGAGTATGGGAACAAGGTCGTTCATCAAGGCAAGTTCCCGTTTGGTGCGTTCTTTCCAGCCCAAGTCTAAGGGTGCAAAAAGTTCACTTAGTTTGTCGGCATCAAAAATCATTCTGCTGATAATGCTTTCGGTAAATTGTCGCAATGCTGATAGCTCCAAACCGTTTTTCTGTGCAATATGGGCTAACTCTTTGGCTATTTTTTCTGCTTTAAACAATTGGTAACCCTCTTTAATTTCCTGCTCATTTAATGCTTTGCCCACTTCCAGGGTTTCGATGTATTCGATAATATCTTCCCGCTCTTCCATTAGGTTAGCACTTGAACTCAATGCACCAATCAATTGGGCACGGGTCATTTTTTGCTTTTTCGGTGTGCCTTGCGTGTATTTGGCAATCAGGTTCATGATGTAGTCGTAGTCTATCAAGGCTGAAGCAAACAGCACAAATTCAAAATCGAGTTGCTTAACATTATCAGGTGCTTTGTCACCTTCTTTTTGTTGAACTTCTTTGAGTTGTTTGGCAATCTCCAGATACGAACTGCGGAACGAACGCAATTGTTCTTCGGGCATCAACTGTTCAATCTTTGCTTTTTGTTCATCGTCCAGGTCGGTGTATTGGTCAAGCTGAGTTTTCAGCCGTTGCACTTCTTTAAAACGATTGATAAACTCGATGCGTGCAGCATCGCCTTTGATATTGTAAACTTCCTGCGGTTCTGCCACGATGTTTTTCGATTCCATCCATTTTTCCATGGCTTTTACTGCCTCCCGATATTTCTCAATTATTTCCGGAGCAGATTCCGTCAACCATATTTCTTTGGCTCGCCCTGTGTCTTCTCCGCTGAATAAGGCAATGGCTTTGTCCACTTCTTCCTGCTGTTGGCGGAAATCGAGGATGTTTCCGTAAGGCTTAATGGTAACTTCCGTGCCTGTGGAATGCAATGTTCGGTTGGTGCGGCTGAAAGCCTGAATCAATGCGTGGTATTTCAGGTTTTTGTCCACATACAAAGTGTTCAGGTATTTTGAATCAAAACCGGTAAGCAACATATCCACCACAATCACCATATCAATTTTGTTTTTGTGCGGATAGTCGGCATTACTGTATTTCTGAAATTTAATGCGTTGCTGTACATCCTGATAATACAGGTCGAACTCGTTAATCGTGTGATTCGTTCCGTATTGCTTGTTGTAATCGGCAATAATGGCTTGCAGCGCTTTCTTCTTTTTTTCGGGTTCTACTTTGTTGTCCTCTTTTTCCTGCTGTAAATCTTCCTGCATTTGCCTTATATCGGCTGCATTTTTTTGGCTTTGTTGGTCGCCCTCTTTAGTAATAAGTTGTGCAGGCGGAGAAAACACACAAGCAATGTTTAAAGGAATGAAGTTTTCATCTTTCTTGATTTTTTTTGCCTGAATGTCTTTGAACAGGTTGTAATACTCAATGGCATCATTGATGGAAGCCGTTGCCAATATTGCGTTGAAACGTCTGTTATGAGTGGCTGCATCGTGTTTTTTGAGGATGGAATTGGCAACCGCCGTTTTATGTTCCCTGCTGCCTATCGTAATATCTGTCTCAGGCTTGAAATAGTCGATGTGGAAACGCAAAACGTTTCTATCTTCGATGGCATGAGTAATGGTGTAGGCATGCAGTTGCTTTTGAAAAATATCTTTGGTAGTTACAAAAGAGCCAACTGTTCCGTCAATTTGCTTATACGTGGCATTTTCGTCGAAAATGGGTGTTCCGGTAAATCCGAATAACTGTGCATTGGGGAAAAATTCTTTGATGGCTTTGTGGTTTTCGCCAAACTGCGAGCGGTGGCACTCGTCAAAAATGAAAACAATGCGTTTATTCCTCAGGGGTTGTAAGCGCTCTTTGTAGTTGTTTTTAATGTTTGGGTCTAATGCCAGTCCTAATTTTTGAATGGTCGTAACGATTACTTTGTTGGCGTAATCATCGGAAAGCATACGCCTTACCAGCATTTCCGTGTTGGTGTTTTCTTCAACGCAACCTTCCTGAAATTTATTGAACTCCTCACGGGTTTGTCGGTCAAGGTCTTTGCGGTCAACCACAAACAAACATTTTTCGATGTCGGGATTGTCTTTGAGTAAAGTTGAGGCTTTGAATGAAGTAAGCGTTTTACCGCTTCCTGTGGTGTGCCAAATGTAGCCGTTGCCTCTGTTTTGATGAATACAGTCAACAATAGCCTTTACCGCATAAATTTGGTAGGGTCGCATTACCAACAATTTTTGTTCGCTTGCCACCAAAACCATGTATCTGCTAATCATTTGCCCCAAGGTGCATTTGCTCAAAAACTTTTCCGAAAAGTCGTCTAAGTGTGTGATTTTTTTATTGTCTTCACTTGCTAATTGGTAAATTGGCAAAAACTGTTCGTCTGCATTAAAGCTGAAATGATTATTGTTATTATTGGCAAAATAGTAAGTATTAGCACGGTTGCTCACAATAAACAACTGCATGAAACAAAGCAACGAATTGGTATAACCGTTGCCCGGGTCAGTTTTGTACTCCACAATCTGCTGCATGGCTCTGCGCGGACTCACTTCCAAACCTTTCAACTCGATTTGTACAACAGGGATTCCATTAATCAGCAAAATCACATCATACCGGTGATAGCTATTTTGGGTATTTATCCGAAGTTGATTGATAACTTCAAACTCATTTTTGCACCAATCTTTGATGTTCACCAATGTGTAATGCAACGGCGTTCCATCCTCGCGCATAAACGTATTGATTTCCCTCAAACGTTTTGATGAAACATATACGTCAGCATTTATAATGTCGTCCCGAAGTCGTGCAAATTCGGAATCAGTCAAATGAACCCGATTAAGTGCTTGAAACTTTTCACGGAAATTATTTTCCAAACTAACCCTGTCATGTATATCCGATCTGTAAGTGTATTTTAGGTCAGTCAGTTTGGTTATTAAGCTTTCTTCTATTTGAATTTCTTTTGTCATTATTCTTCTTTCAATATTTCTTTAAGATTAACTGCCAACATTATTTGCTATCCCATAAAATATTTGAAGGTTTTACTTGTTGTTGTTTTTTGTTTCAAATCAAGGTAAAAGTGTCAGTTGTGTGCTAACCTTATTTTTGATTGTCATGTACAATCCACAAAAGATTTGAAGTATTGTATCCAAAATCCTCTGCAATCTTTAAATATTTATATTTTATCTCATCAGGTATACTCGTCTCTCTAGATAAAATCCATAGATACTTGTAGCTTGCTCCTCCTACCAATGCATATTTATAATCAGGGTCGAGCGCGATTACATTATATCCTGAATAAAACGGACCAAAAAATGACACTTTAAGCATTCCAATCGTATCATTTCCAACAAATTTGGCTTTTCCTATCGCTTGTTCCCATTCTCCCTTTTTAGGATTATATCCTTTATTAATAACTTTAATTGTACCATTGGCATTTAAAGAATATTCAGCAGTAGTATTGTTTAAATCTTTTTCATATTTAAAATCAATTCGAGCAATTTCATACCATTTGCCAAGATACTTTCCTTTATCAAAAGGAGCAACGGCTTTTACTCCTTTCGGGATTGTTGAACAAGAAAACAATCCAATCATAATGACAGTATTAATAAGTAAAAATGATAATTTTTTAGTTTTCATTTGTTTTTTTATTTATTTGTTATTCATTTCCTGTTTTTCAGGGTTGCACACAACGGTGGCGGGTTTATGAAGTTGGCGTTTTCGAAGCACGAAACTGTCTGCTAACACCACACTTGATAAGAAGCACAAAGCTTTAAGTTTGCACGTCACCCCGCCTGACGCAAAACCCGTGTTAGCGGTTCGGCTTTATTCTACAAAAGGTCGTCCCAACCATTTTGTAAATACATTTTTATTCTTTCTTTTTCTTCTGTTGTTTGTTCTCGTGAAATGTATGGAAAACAATTAAGAAATAGTTTTTTCAACTTATCAAAGGCATTTTTTTCAAGTTTTTCGTTATCAATATTCATTCCATTCATCCAAGCCATAGACTTTTTAATATAACCTGTTGGTGTCAAATAATCTGAAATATCAATCCATTCGTCAATGTAATTTCCCTTTTGCAAATACTTATTTTTTAAAACGGTATCACAATGTCCTTTACAACTGAAATATGCTTCTTCATATGGATTTTTAGTCACAACTTTTGCATCGTAGTCAGTAAACTTTCTTAATGTAACAAAAATACCTGAGCCGTCTTCCAAAAGGTTTTTATTGCAGTATTCACAATTGATAGTCGGTTCGTCAGAAAATATTTTAGCTGGTTTAGGATTCTCTGTTTTATACTTTTCAAAACTTATCGGGAAATATCTACTTGCTAATCTTAAACCTTGAGGCGATTCAAGTAATATTTTTTCTATGTGTTCTCTGTCAAAACTTTGAATGTTTGTTTTGGATTTAAGTCCATCAAGATTTTTACCTAATGAAGTCGCTGGTAAAGTGGAATAAAAGCCAATAAATCCGTCACAATTATGGACTGAAACACGGTCAAGTATATTTGGTTCGTCAGTGTCCGAAACAGATTTACCTGTATGTGCATAATGCTTGCAACTAACTAACCATTTGATTTTTGTTGTCCCCGAAACGCCTATTCTAGTTTCTTGGATTATCAAATCCTTTTTTCCGTCCGCACCCCTGTCTGGGTGTTGTAAAATTTCGTAACCGAGAATTTCAAAAAAATCCCTTGAAAAAAGTTCAAAGGTGTCTTGAAGTCCGTCACCACCATTTGCTTGTGGTATTTCTTTGAAGTCTATAATCATTGTCTGTTTATGTTATGTCGTTTTAAGCTGACCGCTAACGGTTTGGCGCTTGGCGCAGTGGCGGATTTCGGAGCACAAAACTGTCAATACACCACAAAAGTTGATGCGAGGTAAAATGTTCAATTAACCACGTCACCCGCCATTGCCGCCAAACGCCTGTTGTGTGCTGGCGTTCTTGTCCACCATGTCTGTAA